>SXGS01534777.1_pt1 | contig 40116 bp, 45 predicted proteins | sample 3174681 | NCBI WGS metagenome assembly SXGS01 (sample SAMN11356861, study PRJNA531348) | freshwater metagenome | isolation source: freshwater sample F1-80 | place: China: Fuxian Lake, Yuxi | collected 2017-12-25 | reverse complement strand
CTCTTTTCCCGTGGATGGGCGGAGATTGGAAGTGTCATCATCGGTGCGTGTACAGGCATCGTATGGAACTACACGATGAGTAGAGCGTTTGCGTGGAAGAATGCATAGTGTGAAAAATAAATTATTTCATCGATTATTGACATAATTATATTATTTTGCTAAAATTATAATAATTCCCCCCATGACAATGGACAACGATACAACGCCAGAACAAATCCCCACAGGCAGTTCACCACCTTCGCAACCTTCTTCTGAATTAGAACGACAAAAAATTCTGAACGCAGCGCGTGGCGGATTGATGGACACCCTTCCTCCAATAATGCAGGCTCCAATTGCTCCTGGCTCTCTTGCTAAGTGGTCCACTACGCCGGCAGAGGAGAAAGTGCAGTCAGAGCCTGTAGATGCAGATCAAGCGAATGAAAAATTAAGAATTGAGAATTAAGAATAAACAATGGACAATCTTCCCATGAACAAGTTGTTGTGGGGTTGCTTTTGGATCGCATGCGCAGTCATTGCGGTGGCGATCGCCACCCGTCTCTGGGCAATGCGTCTTCTTGCAGATTCCTACGTGCGGCAGCGCACGCAGATTGCATTGGAAACAGTTGCGGATCGTGAAGGGTGGTTTATCTCCGATATCACCATCCGCGCAGTCGAGCGCGATACTGTTGTTGTCCGTCATCGCCTACATGTACGGGGACAAGATCCCGTACGTTGCTACAGCATTCCACTGCAGACACTTGAGCTCCTTCCCTGCGGTATCTGATGTTGCTGCGCATCCTCATGTTCGGCTTACTCGAAGGATTTGCCGTGCTTCTTGCAGAGCTTCACAGGTATCTCGGCGTGCATACCGATGAAGCGAAGTACCTCATGAATATTCCCTATCCACATCCTCCGCTCATGCGATGGATATTGGAAATGACCGACGGGTGGCAGCATCAGGAGATTTTTTGGCGCATCGTCTTTGCGTCGCTTCTCACGCAGGGGACGTGGTTGGTGTGGGATATGTCTCGCAAATTACACAAGGATCAGCGCATCACGCTCTGTGGTCTCTGGCTCTTTTCCGGCGCGATGCTTCTGCAGGCGGGGACACTCTTCATGCCGACGATCACTGCGGTGGAGACACTCTTTCTCTGCTGGATGCTGACACGTCAGGAGCTTCTGAAGAAGTGGAGTTCACTCATTGCCCTTCTTTGGCTGGAGATGCTCTTTGTTGCATACCAAGGCATTCTGTTTGCCCCCCTCATCTTTGTCGCATTGTGTCGTGCAGATATGGCACCCTGGAAGAGATGGGCTGCATTCATCGTGCCAATTATTTTACTGATTTTCTATACACCAACCAATCCACTAACAATTGCTGCAACAGGGTCTGTAAGCGGCATGAGTGCAGGACTTCCCATCGAGGAATCCGTTACCCGCGTCCTCAAGCTCTGGGTGATCGGTGGAAGTATGGCTCTCAGTGTGCTCGGTCTCTACGGCATGGTACGGAGCAAGGATTATCCCCTTGTCCTCACTCTCATGCTCGTCACGGCATATATCTTTGTGGGATTTCGCAGCTACTACGCAATTCTCTTTACACCACTACTCATTGCAGGGCTTCTCAGTGCCCCAAGGCTCCTGAAGTCTTCTGCGTTCCTTCTCGCGCTGCAGATCATCGCAGGGACGGCAATATTTCTCTATGTGCCATTTCCAGTGCTTTCGGGTGCGCGGGCGATTGGTGATGCTCTGCGCATCGCCGGTGTGCGAGGAGAGATTCTTATCGACGGGAGCTTTGGTCATGAGTGGCAGTACCTGATGCCGGGGCCTGTAAAGCGCTACCGTCCGGAGTTTATAAAAGCTGCTTCGGCGATCGTGTGCCTGGAGAAGTGCAGCGGGATGGATGAAAAGACGTGGCAAAAATTGCCTAACATAAAAGAGGAAGTGTGGGTGCGGAGATGATTTCTACAAACCGAAATATTCCCTATACCAAGCCACAAACCTCGGTACCCCCTCGGAGATTCTCGTTTTGGGATCGTACCCAAGAGCTTTACGAGCTTTAGTGATGTCCGCAGAAGTCGCAACGACGTCGCCTGCCTGCATCGGCAAAAATTCTTTCTTTCCTTCTTTGCCGCAGGCCTTTTCCACTGCGCCGATGTAGTCCATAAGTTCTTCAGTTTTGCCTCCGCCGAGGTTATAGATCTCGTACGGATCATTACGATCCAGTGCGGCAATGATTCCCGATACGATATCGTCGATGTACGTAAAGTCGCGCTGCATTTTTCCGTGACCGAAGACGGGGAGAGTCTCTCCTTTGAGGACTTTGTCCGTAAAGAGGAAGAGCGCCATATCGGGCCGTCCCCATGGGCCATAGACCGTGAAGAACCGCAGTCCCGTGCAGGAGATTCCATACATCTTGTGGTACAGATACGCCTGTAACTCATTGGCTTTCTTCGTAAAGCCGTAGATGGAAATAGGGTTATCTGTCCGGTGTGCTTCGGAAAACGGATGTTCTTTATTGTCTCCATATACAGCGCTCGTTGAAGCGTATGTCATGCCACCGATGCTCCTTTTGCGGCACTCCTCTATGACCATATTGAACCCATTGATATTGTCTCTGAGAAAGATCTCCGGATGGTCGATGCTGTGGCGCACTCCAGCTTGGGCAGCGAGGTGACACACGCGGGTTTCTTGGGTTGATTGAGTTTGTTGAGTGAGGAGGCTGAAGGCTGTATCCAAATCTTTCAAGTTGGTGATGTCGCCGCGGACGAGCGTGAATCCTTTGCGCTTCTCAAGAATCTCATTGCGCCTGATCTTCAGCGTTGGATCGTAGTATTCGTTGAAGTTGTCCAAGCCAATGACTTCATCGCCGCGGTCGAGGAGCGCAGATGCGACAGAGAATCCGATGAATCCGGCGGAACCGGTAACGAGGATGCGCATGGTTCGAGCTTATCGCTTTCAACTCGCCGCTTCTAGAGAGATCTCAAGGTTTGCGTCAGACTCATCATTAGCCGAAAATCGCTTAAATGCACGGCAGCACTGATTTTCATTGCGGACGGCCTTACATGCGTGGTGTCGGACATTGAGAATATGGCAAATCACTGGCCAGCAGGGGTTACCCATGTGCATTCCATGTTTATAGAGTAGTTCCGGATCATTTCCGAGAATGAGAAGAGCCCCCTCCTCTTCCGTAGACCATCGCATTTTTTGAGGCATCGGTTCTGTGGGTATAAGTTTTTTGCCCAGTTCAGGATATTTTTCTGCTGGCTCGACACGAAATGCAAGGCCACCATTACTCGCCCCTACTTTTCTATTATTTTTTCTTACTTCTTCAAGATGTTCTATTGAGAGAACATTACGTGCTACATGTGCAATGATCATCTGTGCCAATTTCGGGTTACTCTCTACTTCATCGGGAATCAATATTCGTGCAATCTCCATAAAGGTCAGGCGTTGCTCTGCGATCATTCCGAGAATAGTCTCGCTATCGAGACTTTCACTACGATCAGCAGCCTCTCTGCACATAGCCCCAGCAGCTCGCTTCCTGTTATACGTTAATGGGAATTTCATATGATATTTATGTCATTGCATTAAAAATAGTCAATTATTATCGTGAGCACTTCAATTTCCTGTAGATGGCTACTTAACTCCAATTCCCCAATACGTCAGCCCGGCCTCCCGAGCTTCGGATGGTTCATAGACATTGCGACCATCGAAAAGATCTTTTCCACGCATGGCCTCTTTGAGCTTCTTCAGATCGACTCCGCGGAAGAGATCCCACTCTGTCATGAGGACAATGGCATCCGCTTCCTTAGCAGCTTCCATATGCGATGCGGCGTACGTGACGCGCTTTTTGAGGATAGGCTTTGCTTTTTCCAGTGACACCGGATCGTAGACGGTGACTTTATGGCCTGCGCGTGTGAGCATGGGGATAAGATCCAGACTTGGTGCATCGCGTAGATCGTCTGTCTTGGGTTTAAACGACAGCCCCCAGATGGCGACGTTTGCATTGGGGGGAAGTGCTCCGAGAATCTTTTTAAAGAAGCGCTGGCGCTGACGGTTGTTCATGTCGTGCGTCGCTTTTACAAGCGGGAGTGGCACGCCGGTTTCCTTGGAGAGGGCGATGAGTGCTTTTACATCTTTGGGAAAGCAGCTTCCGCCGTACCCTACGCCTGCATGCAGAAAGCGCGGACCAATGCGGTCATCGAGGCCCATTCCTGCCGCAATTTCACGGACGGAGCCGCCCGTAGTTTCGCAGAGCTCGGAGATCATGTTGATGAACGAGATCTTGGCTGCAAGAAACGCATTGCTTGCGTACTTCACGATCTCCGCGGACTCACGACTCATGACGAGGAGCGGTTTTCCCACGCGTGTAAGAGGCTGGTAGAGCTCTTCCATCACCTGCTTCGCACGCGCATCGCCGTTGATGCCGACGATGATGCGGTCGGGCTGCATGGTGTCGTGCACTGCACAACCCTCACGGAGAAATTCCGGATTGCTGATGACGGGAATCTGATAGGGAACCTCCCTGCGCTTCAGAATGGCATTGATGGAGTCCTCGCACTTGCGGCCGGTACCCACGGGCACCGTCGATTTGTTGACGAAGATCAGGTCACCGACTGCATGCTCGGCGACGGATTCCGATACGGTGAATACTGCTCGGAGATCAGCCGAGAAGTCGGCATTCGGGGGGGTGGCTACCGCCGAGAAAACGACTTGCGCGGAGGGAATTGCTTCGGAAAGTTCTGTAGTAAAGGAGAGGCGGCCGCTTGCGAGGTTACGCTGGATGAGTTCTTCAAGCTCCGGCTCATAGATGGGAGATTTACCGCCTTTAAGCATGCGGACTTTTGCTTCGTCGATATCCACCCCCACCACTTCGTGTCCGAGTTCCGCGAAGCACGCAGAGGAGACGAGGCCGACGTATCCGGTACCAACGATGGCAATCTTCATTGTATGAGCAGTGTAGCGTGTTCAAGTCTTTCCCCAAAGAATAAGCTATCAGCTTTTAGCTTTCAGCTTTCAGAAGCTATAAGCTAATGCTTGAAAGCTATGTCTCGCATTCTTATCACCGGCTCCATCGCCTACGATGTTCTGCTCAGTTATGACGGATCCTTTGCCGATGCTTTAAAAGGGCAAGCACTTGATCAGCTTTCCGTAAGCTTCTTCTCTCCGCATTTTCGAAGGCATCATGGCGGAACAGGGACAAATATCGCATGGAATCTCCGGCTTCTTGGAGGAGATCCGCTTCTTGTGGGAACAGTTGGCACCGATGGCGGCAGTTACTGTGCACTCCTTGAAGAGCGCGGGATTTCCACGAAGTACATTGAGCAGAGAAAGGATTCTGTGACCGCAACGGCGATCATCGGTACGGATAACGGCGAGAGACAGGTTGCCTTTTTCCATCCCGGTGCGGATGCACTCGGATCGTGGCCTGCTTCGGGCAATGTCAATCTTCAGGATGATCGTGAAGATGTTGCATGGGCAGTGGTTGGCCCCAGAAATCCAGTTCTCATGATGGAGGCAGTGCGTTGGTGCGGATCTCAGGGCATTTCTTTACTCTTTGACCCCGGCCAGCTCATCATCGGATTGAGTGTCGACGAGCTGCGTTCATCTATAACGATGAGTCGTGGTGTGATCTGCAATGAATATGAGTGGGGTATTCTTTCAGAGCGAACGGGGATGCAGACGAAAGATGTGCTGAAGACTGCCGAATTCCTGATCGTCACCCTTGGCGATAAAGGTGTTGCATTGCATACGAAAAAAGGAACGGAAGAAATTCCCGCGTGCAGCGCAGATACTGTGGTGAATCCGACAGGAGCCGGCGATGCATTCCGAGCAGGATTACTTTTTGGATTGGAAAAGAAATGGGATCGTACGGATTGCTGTCGACTTGGAGCTGCGATGGGATCCAAAGTTGTAGAGATCGAGGGTACGCAATTGGATTCACTGGATTTGGAAGAGGTGTGGGAACAGGTGCGAATGACCTATGGAAAAGAATTGTCGAAGTAAAAGAGGAATAGAACGGAGCAAAAATTCTTCTTCGACTTTTTCTTTCTTTTCGTCTTCTTCACCTTCTTTATCTTCGCTATTCTGCTCACATGTCACACGTCAAAGACCCTTCACTTGCCGCTCAAGGAAAGCTCAATCTCGAAATCGCCGAAAAGCGGATGGGCGCCCTTATGCAGCTTCGCGAGCGCTTCGCCAAGGAGCAGCCGTTTGCGGGCCTTACTATCGGCATGGCGCTTCACGTTACGAAAGAGACAGGAATTCTTGTGCGCACACTTCGAGATGGTGGCGCAAAAGTCGCGATTACAGGATGCAATCCTCTCAGTACCCAAGATGACGTCGCTGCGGCACTCGCCGAAGAGAAAGATGTGCTTGTGTGGGCCTACAAGGGAGAGAGTACGGAGGATTACTACAAGTTTCTTACAGCAGTCATTGAAACCGAGCCGGATATCACTATCGATGACGGCTGCGATCTCGTAACAGAGATTCACACCAAGCATCCACATCTCCTCGGCAAGCTCCTTGGCGGCTGTGAAGAGACAACCACAGGCATCATCCGCCTCCACAGTATGGTGCGCGACGGAGCACTGAAGATTCCGATGGTTGCCGTGAATGACAATAAGACCAAGCATCTCTTCGACAACTACTACGGTACGGGCCAGTCGACATTTGATGGCATTCTTCGTTCGACCAATCTGCTGATCGCCGGAAAAACCGTGGTTGTCGTTGGTTACGGAAGCTGCGGTAAAGGCATTGCTATGCGGGCAAAGGGTATGGGGGCGCAGGTCATCGTTACGGAAGTCGATCCATTCTGCGCGCTACAGGCTGCTATGGACGGTCACCGCGTTCTTCCTATGCATGAAGCTGCATCACTCGGGGATCTCTTTGTCACGGTCACTGGCAATGTCCATGTTCTACGTGCAGAGCACTTTGAGTGTATGAAGGACGGTACGGTCATCTCCAATTCCGGACACTTCGATTGTGAGATCGATCTAAAGGCACTCGAAAAAATTGCCCGCCGCAAGAGGCGCGTGCGTCATTACCTTGACGAGTACATGCTCAAAGATGGTCGCATTGTGTACGTCGCTGGAGAGGGGAGACTTGTGAACCTTGCATCCGCAGAGGGGCACCCGAGCGAAGTGATGAGTATGAGCTTCATGGGTCAGGCGCTTGCATGCGAGTACCTTGTGAAAAACAGGGGCAACCTCAAGCCTGAGGTCATCACGCTTCCGGAGGAGATCGATCAGCAGATCTCTGCGATGCAGCTTGGAGTAATGGGTATGGAGATCGATACACTCACTGCCGAACAGGAGGCTTATCTCAAAAGCTGGAAGGAGGGGACATAGGAATTGAGAATTGAGAATGAAGAATTGCCCAGATAGATACTGAGAATCTCTGCGAGATGGCTTGTATGGGGAGGGTCTTCTCCATAAAGTTCCGCCTTATGTCACGTCTTGAAGATCTACAATGGGTTCAGCAGGAGACCACAAAAATTCAACCTCGTGCGTGCGGATGCGTACACGAACTGATTTCTGCTTCAACGGGCGTGGATCAATTCTGTCCGCTATCCATTCGTGAGAGTAATGCGTTGTGTCAGCATCGTAGCGATGCTCGCAAAGCCGATCTCACTTTACTTGTTGGAGAGGCTGCAAGGCTCAATATCATTTCTCCAACAGAAGAAAGAACCTTTTTGCGTTTTGCGCAGGATATGCATCGTGCTGTTCTCGAGATTGATGATCGTGCATTGGGCACATCAGAAGAACTTGCGGATGCAGGAGAGCTCATTGGCATTACTGATTTTACCAATCATTGGTTGGCTCAAGAGGTTCGCGACAGACAGCGTGGTCATGCAGAGGAAATTCAGGAAGTACTCAGCATCATTCGTGAGCGTGCTATTGCTGCTATAAATAGTCTTAAGGGCGCGGAGATGGCTGTTGCTCTCACTGCCTAACTCCTGTTTTATCTGCGAACAGAAATACAGCTTCTCTTGTGTTTTAAGCCATGAAATAGCTGTACAACTATGTACCGTTGCAGCGGTACAATGGTATTGACAGACAGGCGATATTCCCTATACTGCTTGCACGATGAATCTTCATCCATTCTTCTTTCCGGTTCGTTACATTCGCTGCATGAAGCAGACGGAAGGGATTGTTTAAAGAGTATTCCGGAGAGCGTAGTTATCCCTTCCCCCCTTGGAAGGTTCATTAGGCAGTGCTCATTCACATCATCGCATGTAGAAAACGATCTACCTTTCTCTGCCGGGGCTTGGATTGCTCTGGACACCTCTGTTCTGCGTTCGCAGGATGGATGCCGCCGCTGTGCGGTGTTTGCCTCTGGTATTGAGGCGAGTAGTGTTGAAGGGTGGAAGCGTCAGTTTCATTTCTTTGGAGGATGACCACCATGGTCGACCGGTTTTTGGTTGGAGAATTGGAGTTTCCGGTTGCGCGTCGGGCGATTCGTCGCCGTCGGACGGCAAACATGCATGATCGCCGCATGGCGATAACGTCAATTGTTGGGGAACGGACGTCGGTCCTTTCCCGCAAGCGGCGTCGCCGGAAAAACAGCAATGCTCTGAAGTCGGAGCTGGGCTCCAATCATCGCCTGGCGGTGCGTTTGATGCGCCGCTACATCCATGGCGCGGTTTAAGCCGCGTCGCTGACGTCAATGTCGGGTGCTAGCACTTCGCAAGCACCTAACGTTCTGACCCCGTCCACTTGGACGGGGTCAGAATTTCTTTATTTTCAAAGGCAGATCGTTTTTTACTTCCCCTTAATTTTTATGTCAGAACTTTCTTCCAGTGGCTCAGATGCACCTGTGAATTATGCAGATGTCGCGCCAGTAGAGCAGAGGTTTGTCACCGCAAAAGGGACACGACCTATCGATCACTCAACTGGCGAAGCTATACGGCAACCTTGCGAGCATCAGATAGTTTCTAACCCAGAAGGGAAATTCGTCTTGGATCTTGCTGCTGAGGCCCGGGCCGCACTTGCTCTAAAATTTGCCGCAAAAGGTCGTACAGGGAGCAAGCGGAAATAACGGTTGGCTCTTCCTAATTTTCAGAGTGAAAGTGTGATATTCAGAATGCAAATTCTCCGATGCCTGTTAGAATTGATGATAAGGAGAGGTCGCATAGTGGCCTAGTGCGCACGCTTGGAAAGCGTGTAGACCTGAAAGGGTCTCGGGGGTTCGAAGCCCCCCCTCCCCGCCATAGGTGAATTCGTGCTGAGTCGGAGTCCGCAGGACGCACGACAAAGCCGAAGATCCTGTGTCCTCGCAGCCGCAGCGGAGAGGACAAGTCAGCATCCAGCATAGAACTGTGGTAGTAGATTTCTCAATGACAGCAAAATCTGTCCCGTTACCGGAACAGATTTATCGATGATTGTCCGAATGCTATTTCTTCGATCCACATCCCGAGCAGCACAGGAGCTTACTCAAGAATGCGATGTTGATCGCAAAGGCGATCAACGCAAGGGAAGCACCGCTCCCACCGAAGCTCATGCCCCGGTTCGTCATCACGGTGTTGACGATGCCCATCATCGCCGCAAGCGACGTGAGGAGCAGAAGGAAAATGACGACGCCGCGAAGCACGGCGCAGGGATCGATAGCGCTCGGAGCGCTTTTCTTTTTGAGAATTGGCATAGTGGAGATAAACGTAGCGACTATTGGGATACTGTGCAATTGGCGTGATCAGGTATTCAGTATTCAGTATGCAGTATGCAGCTTCACGTGCAGGATGGTTCCATACTTAATACTTAATACCTCATACTTCTTCCGCTACGCTATGTACCATGAAGATCTCCCTGCACTGGCTATCGGAGTACGTTACTTTTTCCGAGAATGATCCCGAGAAGATCGCTGCGGCGATTACGGGAAGCATTGGTGAAGTGGATGATCTTGAGGTGCAAGGGGCGCTTCTTCAGAACTGCTGTGTCGGAAAAGTGTGTAATCTTCGCAAACACCCGAATGCAGACAAGTTGAGCCTTTGTGATGTGGAAACAGACAAGGGCATGAAGAAGATCGTTTGTGGTGGTACCAATCTCCGTGATGGGATGCTCGTCGCATTTGCGCACGTCGGTGCAAGGGTGCGGTGGCATGGAACGGAGATGGTGACACTGGAACCTGTGAAAATTCGCGGAGAGCAGAGCGAAGGCATGATTTGTGCGGCTGAAGAATTGGATCTTGCTGACATGTTTCCACCGAGGAAAGAAGATGGAGAGAGGCCGGTAGTAGAATTCAGAATGAAGAATGAAGAATTAAGAATTGGCTCTCCTTTGAGAGAAGTATTGGGATTGGATGATGTAATTTTTCACATCGATAATCATGCAATTACGCACAGGGCTGATCTTTTCTCGCACATCGGCTTTGCTCGTGAGTGCGTGGCCATAGGCATTGCCAAATGGAAAAAGAAACCGGAGTTCAAGAGTCCGAAGTACGCAAAATACGCATTGCCATTCAAGTTTCATGTCGAGGAGAAGAAGCTTATGCCCCGGTATTGCGCCTGCAGTATTGAAGTGGAATCCCTCGGCGAGACTCCGGATTGGATGAAAAAGCGACTCGCTGCTGTTGGGTGGAGGTCGGTCAATCTTCCTGTGGATATCACGAACTATGTTGCTTCTGAAGTGGGTGTGCCTCTCCACAGCTTCGATATGGATGATCTTTCCGGTGACGTGCATATGCGCAAAGCCGCGGAAGGGGAGCAGATGCAGACGCTCGATGGAAAAACATGGAAGCTACCTGCGGGCGCGCTCATATTGAGCGATGATCACGGAATCTTTGATCTTCTTGGTATCATGGGAGGACTACGCAGTTCCACCAAGAGCACGACACGCAAGATCTATCTCCACGCAGCATCCCTCGATCCAGTTTCCATCCGTTCGACGGTGATTGCTACGGGGCATCGTACAGACGCGGCAACTGTCTATGAAAAGAGCGTCCCCCACATTACAGCCGAGCAGGGGTTTTTGCGTGCGGCGCAATTATTTCTCGAGCTTATGCCGGGTGCACGCATAGCATCGAAGTTGGAATCTATGGGTGATAACGGTGCTGCTAAGCCCATTGAATTCTCTGCTGCGTACTGCGAAAAGAAGCTTGGTGTTGCGATTCCTGAAAAGACGATATGCACGATTCTGGAAGATCTTGGTTGTACTGTAAAAAAGGCAAAAGCATCGATGATGGTCACTCCTCCGCTTTGGAGGCTTAAGGATCTCAAAGGCTCACACGATCTCATTGAAGAGATCGGACGTGTGTACGGTTACAACAAGATTCCTGTTGTCGCTGCGGAGGGTTCCCTCACTCCGCCCGCCCGTGATCAGCGCTTGCATATCATTCGTGATGCGTTTGCCGCCCTCGGTTACTATGAACTGCTGCCCCTGTCTCTTGTGGGTCCAGAACTTCTCAAAAAATGCCGCATGGATCCCTCTGCATGCGTGAAGATCGGAAACCCTCTTGGAGAAGAAGTCAGCCTGATGCAGCCCTGTGTTGTTCCACGTCTTTTAGAGCAGGCCGAGCAGAATATGCTGCTGGTAGATGATGTACTGAAGACGTTCCATGCCGGAGCGATATTTGCTTCCGATGGATCCCAAACGAATGCGCTTGGAGTCCTGAGAGCAAGTCGTATAGATACTAGTGCCGCAAACGATCCCTTTCTTGTTCTTAAGCGTGACATCTGTGATGTCCTGAGCCGTGCGGGATATAGTCTGCAGCTGCGATTGCCGGAAAGCGTGCCGGTTGCTGCGCACTCGGGACGGGTAGCGAGTGTGGTGATCGATGGGCAGGCCGTGGGGATGCTCTATGAAGTACATCCTTCTGTGCGCAGTGCATTTGGCCTACCGCATCGTGCGACGGCCTTTACGCTCAATCTGGATGCCCTTTTGAAGATTGCTCCGTGTAAGCGCTACGCAGAGGCTCTTGCGCAGTATCCGGCGATCACCTATGACGTCACCATGACATTGACCAAGGAAAAGGCACTGGAGGCCATCCTCAAAAAGATGCGTACATCCTCAGCTTTGCTTGAGTCTGTTGAGGTCGCAGATATCTATGCAGGAAAGCCATTAACTCCTGCACAGTACAACGTCACGGTGCGGTGCACGTACCGAAGTCCGGAAAGGACGCTTACTGAAGAGGAGGTGAAGGGCGAACATGCGAAGGTATTGGGTATTCAGTATTAGGTATTCAGTATGCAGTATGCAGTATGCAGTATGCAGTATGCAGTATGCAGTATGTAGCTTCGCGTGCAGGATTGCTTCATACCTCATACTCAATACTGAATACTGTATACTCGTCATCCATGTCCATCGTTACCAAAACCGGCGACAAGGGAATGACCGGGCTCTTCGGAGGGAAGCGTGTGTCCAAGGCGGATGCACGATTGCATGCCTATGGCACTGTTGATGAACTCAATGCTGTGCTGGGCATTGTTCTTTCTGAAGAAGATTTGCCCGTGAAACTTCGTCATGAATTGCGTTCCACTCAGCGATTATTGTTTACAGTCGGTGCGGACCTTGCGACTCCATTGGAGAGTAAAGCAGTGATCCAGCGTATTGTTCCCGCACATACTGCAGAGATTGAGGAGTGGATTGCTGCACTTGAAAGCGTCCTTCCCTCGCTCACACGATTCATTTTGCCTAGCGGGAGCAAGGTTGGATCACAGCTGCACCATGCGCGTACCATTTGCCGCAGGGCAGAGCGCTGGGTGGTGGAGCTTGCACATTCCGATCAGGTGAATGTAGAGGTGCAGGTTTATCTAAATAGATTAGGAGATTATTTATTTCTGGCGGCACGCGAAGCCAACCGCCACAGTGGAGCCAGGGAAGAGGAGGTGTGAATTAGACGGCGGGTGCTTGTGGCAATCCCAGCACCATCCAAAAATTCAGTACAAACAGCGCAGCAAAAATCGCCAATAGCGGGATCGCGATGGTGACAATCTTTCCCCATGATGCCTTGTCCCCTTTATGTACTGTTCGGTAGAAGCTTGTCCCGCCGTACAGTACGCCAAAGAGTGCCAGAGGGAGATCTGCAACCTGCATCCACCAAGCAGGCCACAGGCCGCCGATGGAGTTCCTCAAAAGGAGGTACCCCAGAAAAAAGCTTCCAGCGAGGAGGTAGAAGAGCGAGCCGGTGAAGCGCTGGAGGAAGTGGGACATGGGTAAAAGTGTAACACGTACATCATTGTGTGTGCCCCAAAACCGAGCGCATCCATTCTTGGGTGCGCGTTTATCTCATGGAAACAATGCGCGGCCAGGAATGGCCACGCTGGTAGATTTATCTCTTATTTCCACTTCTTCATATTCACCACCAACCTCTTTCTACCCTGCGCACGGCGGCGATTGAGCACTTTACGCCCATTCGCGGTCTTACTCCTTCGGAGGAAGCCGTGCCTGCGGACACGCCGACGCCAGCGCAATTTCGCTAACATGCTGGCGTAGAGTAGCGAAAAAATGGAAAATGGAAAGTGAAAAGTCCAAAATCAGCGTTTATTTCTCCTCCTTTACCGTCATGCATCACCTTGATCGCCTTGCTTCCGGATTACCTGTTCTTACCGCCCAAACCGACGGTACAGCTTCTGTTACCGTTCTTGTATTCGCCGGTGCAGGCTCTCGCTATGAGACCAAGAAGGATACCGGCATAGGGCATTTCCTTGAGCATATGTTTTTTAAGGGGGGCAAGAAGTACCGCAATACCAAGGAAGTATCTGTTGCCATCGACAGCATCGGCGGGGATTTCAACGCCTTTACCGGTAAGGAGTACGCAGGGTACTACGTGAAGGTTGCCGCGGAGCATGCTGATCTTGCGTGCGATGTGCTCAGCGACATGCTCAAGCATGCAACGTTTCCTCAAGAGGAGATCGAAAAGGAGCGGGGAGTGATCATTGAAGAGGCGCGTATGTACGAAGATACCCCGATGTACAGGGCCGGCTGGGATTTTGAGCTCCTGCTCTACGGCGATTGTCCGCTGGGATGGGACACGATCGGTACAGAGGAAGTGATTCGTTCTGTAACGCAGAAAGATTTTCAGAAGCACAAAGATGCACTCTATACACCCGATAATCTTGTCGTGACCTTTGGTGGCCGCATCGACCCTGCGCAGGCGATGAAGTTTTCCAAGCAGTACTTCGCGGATATCGGTGGAACAAAAGCACAGGAGTTCGCTGCCCATACGAAATTTGGCGAGAAGCGGGTGTGGTTGCGTACCAAAAAAACAGAGCAGTCACATCTTGTGATTGGTGTTCCCGGTGTTTCTTCACTCCATGAAGATCACTTTGCCCATAAACTCCTTGCCATCATTCTCGGCGGCAATATGAGCTCGCGCATGTTCCTCAACATTCGCGAGGCCAAGGGGCTCTGCTATTACATCGCTACAGAAACTGACAGCTATATGGATGCAGGCTCACTTTCCACACGTGCCGGTGTTGATCAGTCGCGTCTCCATGAAGCTATTTCCCTGATTATGCATGAGTACGCAGTGTGCCGGGAAAAGGGCATCGATGAAGATGAGCTCATGCGCGCAAAGGAGTATCTCAAAGGGAAGATCACTTTGAGTCTGGAAGACAGCGAGGAGCTGGCACACTTCTACGGCAAGCAGCAGCTTCTCTACCCCAAAGTGCAATCTATTGCAGACTACTTCGCTGCCATCAATGCCGTCACGAAAGAGCAGGTTGACCGTCTTGCAGTGCGATTACTTACCCCAGAGGCAATGAGACTTGTCGTGATTGGCAGTGAAACAGATGAATCTGCATTACAGAAACTTCTCCAAGCATCATGATCAACCGATTCATTACAGTGGCTATAGTCAGCTCTCTCTTCGTACTTGGCATGACGACAGCACAGGCAGCCCGCAATATCCAACCCCCTGAAGAGGTGGTAAAAAGCATAGAGCGCACCTGCAGAAGTCTTGATGATAAGGATAAGGAGCGCTGCATTTTTCGTGAAGAGCAAAAATGGTGGGAGAGTTTGCAGCTGACAAAGCTCCCCAAGAAGCATCAGGAGTTTCTTGATGAACAGGACTTTGGGAAAGGCCATCTGCGTGAGCGCATCAAAGCCGAGAGGCGTACGAATTTTCGTAAGAAGGTAGGAGAGCGCAAGACGTATAGGCAGATACGTCCTACGGACGATCTCAATACCCAGCGGAAGGATTACCTCAATGATTTGAAGATGATGCGACTTGAGTGTCAGCTGAAGCCTAAGGGTCGCCAGCGTGCCCTTTGCATCGATCAGGTGGGGAACTGGGGTCGCAAGCAAATGCTCAAGGACACGCCTTCGCGCAGGTACCCCGCATCTTAATCATCTTTTCCTTTGCTTAAGGCAAAATCCTCTGTCAGATTGTCCGTACATTTTTTCCTCAACTATGCAGCGCACCCTCATTCTTCTGAAGCCCGACGCCGTTGAAAAGGCCTTCTGTGGCAAAGTCATCGACCGCTTTGAGCGCGCCGGTTTCCGCATCCGCGGATGCAAGATGATCCAGCTGACCCCTGCAGTTCTTCGTGAGCACTATGCGCATATCGCCGCAAAACCTTTTTATCCTGAGGTGGAGAAGTTCATGGGATCACTTCCTGTGATTGCACTGGTACTCGAAGCAGATGATGTGATCGCCAAGATGCGCGACATGCTCGGCGTTACCGATAGTCGCAAAGCTGCCCCCGGTACGATTCGTGCGGAGCTGGGAGTGGATCAGATGATCAATGTCGCCCACGCAAGCGACAGCCCAGAGGCTGCGGATGCGGAGGTGAAGAGGTTCTTTGGAGAAGAGGAGCTGTTCCAATATTAGGATTACAGAAATAGGGAAGTACGGAAGTAAGGACATTCCTTATTTCCCCATTCCTGTATTTCTTTAATCCTTCTTCGTCACATCCTCCCCATCCAGAAGCCACTCCAGCGCGGCATCCAGCTGCGGGTCACGCTTCTTTTCACGGTCCTCGCGCGTACGATCGATATCGATATCCGGGATGATGCCCTCTGATCCGAGATCCCTGCCACTTGGCGTGAGCCACTTTGCCGTCGTGATGCGGATACTGCTTCCTCCGGGGAGATCAAATACCTCTTGTACAGTACCTTTGCCAAAACTCTTCTTCCCAATGATCGTTGCACGCTTGTGGTCCTGTAGCGCCCCAGCGAAGATCTCCGATGCCGATGCAGATCCTTCATTGATGAGCACGGCAACAGGCAAATCCGGTGCCAGCACATGGCCGGAGACATAATGCTGAACAGGCTCGCCCGAACGACGCTGTACAGAAACCACTTTGCCTTCTTTGAGGAAGTACGAGGAAAGCTCGACTGCTCCTTCCAGGTAACCACCTCCGTTGTAGCGGACATCGAAGACAAGCGCTTCAATATCCTCTCCTTCAAAGGATTCCAGCGCGCGCCGTACTTCGTCGACGGAATCGTCGCCGAACTGGTTGAGAGCAATATAACCCACAGATCCTGTTGCTGTTTTCTTCACTTCAAATTCCATGCTTGGAACCTTGATCTCGTCGCGCACAATCTCGATATCCAGAAGTTCATCCTCACCTGATCGTAGAATCGACAAGCGCACACTTGTTCCTTTCGGTCCGCGGATCTGCTCGACTACTTTTGCGAGTGTCTGACCTTCCACTTCCTTGCCATTCACTTTGACGATGATGTCTTCCGGCTGGAGACCTGCTTCAGATGCCGGAGATCCTTTTAACGGAGCGACCACCACCACATCACCTTCCCGCAAGGTCAGTTCTGCGCCGATGCCTTCCAGTTTTCCCTGGAGGGACTCATGGAACTCCTCATTTTCCGACGGCGTCATAAAGACCGTATAGGGATCGCCGAGTGCAGCAACAAGACCACCGACGGCTCCATAGAGCATTTCCTGTGTTTTGAGGCGTTCCGGCGTGATGTAGTTTTTCTGCAGCAATCTCCATACCCCCCACATAATCGCCGGATTTACATTCTTTTCCGGGTCATCCATAAGTGCGCCGCTTCCCGATTGCCCCGTATAGAGGATGCGGAGATTCTCCTCGAGTTCGCGTACGCCACGTTGCTCCATAGCTACTCCGATCTGCCACCCCAAAACGAGTGTGAGGAGAGGAAGAAAGACAACGGTAAATATGCGGAGAATGCGCGACATCAGTTTCAGTGTATCGTATTCTTTCCGCGATGACACTCCGATCTATTACGCCGGATATGCGCGTGCTCGACATCGTCACGCTCGTGCCGCAGGCGGCTGCAGTTATGGCGCAGTGGGGACTACATTGCAGCGGTTGTAGTATGGGAGGGCAGGAATCTCTTGCTGAAGGGTGCAGGGCACATGGACTTACAGAGGAGGATGTCACACTCTTACTTCAGGACATTGAGGATGCAAAAAATACGATGCCAGCCAGACCTCAGGAGTTGCATATTTCCCCTGCCGCCGCACGCGCTATTTATGCGCTTGCACAAGAGGAAGGGAAGTTGGAGGAACATTCTCCATGGATTTCTACAGGCGGTCTTGCGGTTGTTTTGGATGATGCAGGAGGTTTCTGTATGGAATTTGTTGATCATCCGCAGGAAGGGGACAAGGTCTTTATACAGCCAGAGGTGCCCGAGATCCGGTTTTTTGCATCCATCCTCACGCTTGGCCGTATCGGTGGGGCGACGGTAGATATGCGGGAGGGGAGATTCAAACTCGATTTACCAGAGGACGGATGCGCCTGCTCTCCCAGTAGTTGTGCGTGCGAGAGAAACGAGAATAGTGAAAAGAGAAAAGAATAAGATGCGCTATCATTCCTCATGAATCTTTTCTCTATTCCCTATTCCCTTCTTCCTGTGATCCGTCTCCCCGCATCTCTCGAGCGCAAACTGCAGGAACTCTTTCCGAAGGTGCGGGAGCGCGAAAAATTTGTTGCTGGACTTGTGGAAAAAGAGCTTGGAGGTCAGCGCAGCTTCTCTGAGGATGCCCCGGTTGCGGTAGGAGGCACACTCCATCTTTTTACTGATGGAGGATCTAGGGGCAACCCCGGTCAGGCGGCTATCGCCTGCGTGCTTATCGATCCTGCCAGTGGCACTGTTGTTCGCGAGCACTACGAACGCATTGGCATCGAAACGAATAATGTTGCGGAGTACAGGGCGCTCATTGAGGGATTAAAAATCGCACGTTTGTACCATCCCAATCAATTGCACTGTCATCTGGATTCCGAGCTTATTGTGAAGCAGCTTTCTGGTGAGTACGCCGTGCGGATGGCAACGCTACAGCCACTGTTTCAGGAAATCCGTTCCCTCAGCGAAGAGTTCCACTCCATAGCCTTTAAGCATATCCCACGTGAAGACAATCATCATGCAGACCGGCTGGTGAACAAGGCACTCGACGAGCATCCTTCGCCGCATTATGAAAAACCATAAAAAGCTTTCAGCTATTAGCTTTCAGCTTTCAGCTTTTGCGCTCCTTGTTTATGCGCCCGTGGCTTCTGCTGCCGCTACAACTGAACTGACGCTGCGCTATCAGCATCATATTTTTACCCTTCGTGCCGCGCAGGTGAATTCCTGGAGGACATTGCGTGAGGAATGGAGATACGATGGGCATGCATTCCGTGCTCCGCAGGAGCTGCGGACGGAGAGTGATGAACAAAGGGATCTGCCTGCGGGCGTGCTGCGAACACGCATGGAAGGGTGGGACAGGGAAGCGATAGCAACGACTCTACGGACCAATGTTGCAGCTATTCTCGATCGGCCTGCCGGTCAGGTAGTTATTCATCGTGCAGCGGATGGAGTGGTTACGTTTGATGGTATAGGTTTACCAGGACGGATACTGGATATTCCTGCATCCGCGGTGCTCATTGTCGCTGCGCTTGATGCTGGGGTAACGGATATCACCCTGCCAGTACGCGAGACGCAGCCGATCATGGATATTGTGGATCCGGCACTGCAGGCACTTGGCATCACTGAGGTTGTGACGGTCGGCGAGTCGGAGTTTGCAAAATCTCCGGCACCCAGACGCCATAACATTGCTGTGGGGCTGAAGCGTTTTAACGGGCATATCATTCCCCGAGGGGAAACATTTTCGTTCAATGCCGTTCTCGGGCCCGTGAATGCTGCGACAGGGTATAAGAAAGAATTGGTCATTCTCGGTGAGCGCACGCTACCTGATTATGGCGGGGGGCTCTGCCAGGTGAGTACGACGGCCTACCGTGGGGCATGGGAGTATGGGCTTCCCATTACCGATCGGCGCAACCATAGCTTTGCCGTGCGCTACTACGGACCGCAGGGCACGGACGCCACGGTGTATCCGCCAAACACGGATTTGCAGTTTACCAACGACACACCGGGGGCACTTCTCCTGCAAACGCATGTAGACGGAGATAAAGCGTACTTCATCTACTACGGTACGCGTGATGGCCGAAGTAGCGACGTGTACGGCCCCTACACATGGGACCCAAAATCCCCGCCTGCCGATCGCAGCGAATACACGGCAGATATCCCCCCTGGAACGACGCGCAAAGTTGGTGATGCCGTACCAGGGATGCGTGCGGCGTGGTTTCGGGTGCACGATGTAGTCACAGCAAGTGGTACGACGCTGGAGTCTATCGATTCGGTGTACTCCATCTATGAAGCCCGTCCACTCTTTACACAAATCGGCGTACCTGTCGGATCACCATTGCTGGGCAATATCCCTGCCGATGGGGGAACTTCATCTGTGGCCTCCTCTCGCTCAAGGTCCAGTGCGGCGAGGAGTTCCCTAAGACCCGCTCGGCGCAGGAATTAGATCGTGCAGCATTGCATATGCAACTAGGCGAGCATGGTCATCATGCGATGGATGCCCGGAACCCTTTGCTTTCTACTCGTATGATTGCTGAGAAGTGTTTCACATAGCGAGACCAGTGCGCGCTCGGTTCCCATAGAGAGCACGGAAGCTTCTTGGCAATTTCCTTCAATCCAGCATGCGATACAGCTTTTTTCCGGCATGGAGAATGCAGCAAAGTGCGGCATATCCGTACTGGGCATATGCCCGAGGAGATGGAGTATGCGTAGGGTATACGGGAGAGGGGATGACACATTGCCCTGTAGCCCTTCTACAACACAATCAAAGAGTTCTGGTGCACTTTCTCCTTCTTCCAGAAGGATGAGCAGAAGCTCGATGATTTCGGACGCCATGAGAAATCGGGGCAATGTTGCTGCTGAGATGGCGTTTGCCTGCTGTCTTGCACCGGTGATTGCATATCCATTATTCCATTCGCGGATTTCCACTTGGACCCGTTGAAAGGGGAGGAGCGCTCCTCCGAGTTTGCTTCCGGGTCTTCTAGCCGCACTGGCGCGGGCTGCAATGCGACCGCGATCGCGCGTGAAGAGAATGCAAAACCGGTCCGCTTCCCCTACGTTGTAGGTAGCCAGCACAATGGCATCGACGGAGAACGAGCGGGACATGGCAGGAATTATTGTAGAGACCTATTCATAGTACGTCTCTACCAGTTTATGTCATCGCGATCCGCGGCGAGTGGATGCGACCAGAAAGCCCGAGCCAGGTGCCGATCGTGGCAAGGCAGGGGATGAGGAGGAGCTCAATGAGTAGTGCCATCGGGATAAAGCTCCACAGGAGCTGCCGTACGGCAATCCAGAGTTCATGTAGTACTCCTGAGGACGCAAGAGCGGGAAGGAGCAGAGGAGCGCTTGCGGCGATGGCTGTAGCAAGAGCAATACTGACGACTGCGGCGATGCTCATGAGTATGCTGGCTTCGGCAATAAACGGAAGAAGGATGGTTGCTGTCTGCGCACCTGCGAGCCGCTCTACAAGTACCTCTTCACTTCTGGCGATAGCTCTGGTTTTTGCAAGGGTGATCACGGTAGCCAGCAGAGTCGCCGCGCCGATACACAGGACAAAGAGCGCGAGTGAGCGCATACCTTCCGTGAGCTTCAGCAGACTGCCGATATACTCGCGCTCCGCATTGGCCTCGGAGAGGAAGGAAGGGTCGATCATCTCCTGCCACGTACTTCCTTCCAGTACGTTCATCAGTGATCGGTACTGGTGCAGGGAGGAAAGCGTAATGGTTACGGAATCGTGAAAGGGATTCCGGAGTCCGTACTCTTCCAAAAATCCGATGAGCTCCGGGTCCGATGCCCGCGCGCGGTCGTATACCTGTTCCTTGGTGACAAATGTGGCGCGTGCAACAAAAGGAAGCTCCTGCAGACTTATAATGAAATTGCTGACATCCGCGTCCGATACGCCATCTTGGAGTTCCAGCTGTACAGCTGTTCGCTCCTGTAGCATCCGCTCGGCTCCCATGGCGACTGCTAGACCGAGCCCCAGAATCTGCAGGAGTATGAAGATGCCGATGAATGTACCCAAGCTTCCTCCCCAATCGCGTTCCGTACGCAGTGTCGTAGCGCCGCGTCGGATTCCACGCTGCAGGAGGATGCGCCATCCCGGCTCAAGATGCAGCATGGAGAGCAGTATAGTCTCGGATGTGGATTTGGAGCTAGTTCGATATCGGGATAACGGGGTATCGGAATACCTGACGATATCCGGTTACCCCGATACTCGGTATCCGCATATTCGAATTATTTTCGTAGTTCCTCCATCGTCTTTTCCAGGCGATCCATTGCCTTCATACATTCTTTTGCGCGCTCGTTACTGGGATCCAAGTCCAGTGATCGCTGGAAGAGTCCTCGTGCCTTTCGCAGATTTTTCAGTTCCAGATAGGCCACACCCAGATCGCAAAGCGTGAGAGGGTTTTCCATTTCCAGATTTAGCGCGCGTTCGAGTGTTACAATGCCCTGTGCACGTTCGCCAGTACGAAAGAGGGCCCACCCGAGACAGCGAAGGATCTCGGGATTGTTGGATTTCAGCGCATTGGACTTTTTCAAATGTACAAGTGCCTCGGTCCATTGCTCTTTTTGGGAAGCAAGGAACCCCAGGATGTAATGCGCAGTGTAGCTTTCTCTATCAAGGGCGATTGCTTCGTTGGCTGCCGCTTCGGCACGCGCCAAATGTTCCAGGCTCAGCTCATTGTCTGCCACCTCTTCCAAAGCGGCGACATTTTCTGGGTCTTCCACGAGCAAATCCTCCAGAATTTCCAGCGCGTCGGTGTGTTTGCCGTTCAATTTCAATTGCTCCGCACGCTCCAGGCGTTCCATCACATCGGCGGGAGGTTGCGTCTGCGGCTGCATCACTTCCTATTCTACAACTCTCTGTGCATGGAGAAACAGGAAAAAGGGTGAAAAAAATCTGAGCTTCTCGCTCATATCTTATAACTCACCGTTACAGACTTCCTGCATACATAAAGTAGAGCGTGAGGCCCACAATGAACTTGGCAAAGAGCACGATGGCCATACCCACAAGAGAACCGATCATCATCCCCTTGCCGTTACTCTTCAGATCTTCTTTACCGAAAGATCCGATGATGTACATGAGTGCACCGGTGATAAACACCGCAGCGGTGACTGCAAGGATAGAGGAGTAGAGCACGCCGAGGATATTGGTGAACATGGTGCCAAAATCATGGCTACAACCATCGACATTCCAGCCTCCAAGTCGAGTAAGATTGCCAGCCCCTGCGGGGCTTGGATTATATACAGGTGTAACCCCTGGTGTGCATGATGATGCGGAGCCTGAGGATGCGGAGCCTGAGGATGCCATACAGATTCAGTAAAGCACATATTTGGTGTTCCTGCACGTTGCGGGTCTGCTGCACCACTCTTACACTACTACTCTCATGTTCTCTTCCGGTTTTCAGTCGAGCAGGGTGGGCAAGCGTTCTGGTTCTCAGAGCAGTATTCGCAAGGGTATGCGGAAATCTTTGCATACATGGTTACAGGAAATGTTGACGTACGTTCGAGGAATAATAAAGAACGCTCCCAAAGGTGATCGAGCATGGCGGTCGATTGTACTGCGCGTATCAGCCATTCTCGGTGCGTGCATGGCACTGTATTTCGGAGTGCTCTTTATTACTCTTCCGGATGTTTCCGATCCACGTCTCCTCCTTTCATCTCCGGCTGAGAGCAGTATCATCACCGATCGCAACGGTACGGAGCTCTATCGTCTGTTTGCGGAGCAAGATCGGACATATGTGGAAGGTGAGGCTATCCCCGAGTACTTGCGACAGGCGTTTGTTGCCATCGAAGATGAGCGTTTCTATGACCGCGGGTGCATCGATGTGCAGGCAGTTGCGAGAGCCGTCATCGGATTTGGACGTTCTGGTGGAGCTTCTACAATCACCCGCCAGCTTGCCCGCAATGCTCTCAATCTTAAGCGGGATATGGTCGTCACCAGAAAACTTAAAGAGTTTTTACTTGGATGCCGGCTGGAACAGATTTACGACAAAGAGAAGCTGCTTGAGTTGTACCTGAACTGGATTCCGTTCGGCTCAAGCGTGTTTGGTGTAGAGCAGGCTTCGCAAAGATTCTTTGGGGTTTCCGCTACAAAGCTTTCGCTCGCGCAGTCAGCGGTTCTTGCCTCCCTTCCCCAGCGCCCAACGTACTTCAGTCCCTATGGGGCGCACGTACGTACGGCAGTAACGAAGGAGGTTGCGGACGAAGTGTCTGCCGGTCTTTTACGCAGCGCCTCATCCATTCCTGATGAAGCGATCACCATAGGACTTCTTGGGTCGCAGATCGGCACTGGTTCGCTGAAGCTTTATCTTGGAGGCCGTACCGATCAGGTGCTCCGCAAAATGCAGGATCTGGGGTTCATTACCGAGCAGCAGCGCCTGCAGTCGGTGAGTGATACGGAAACCGTTACGTTCCAGCCTTCGCGTGAGAAGATCCGCGCTCCGCACTTCGTACTGTGGGTGAAAGAGCAGGTTGCGGACATTCTTGGATCCATTGAAGCTGGATACCTTGAGCATGGAGGGCTCAGTGTGGAAACAACACTCGATTGGACGGCGCAAGAAGCAGCAGAGAATGTTGTGGCCTTTCACAAGGAGGATGTTGCGAAGCGTTTTGAGGCACGCAATATTGCTGCGCTTGTCGCAGATCCCCGCACAGGAGACATTCTCGCGTACATCGGCAATACGGAGTACAGCGAGGATATCGACGGAGGGCAGATCGACATGGTGCGTGCAGCGAGGCAGCCCGGCTCCAGCTTCAAGCCATTTGTGTATGCGGCCGCATTTCTCAATGGCTTCAATCCTGCGACAGTGATTGCCGATGTCCCTACGAAAATTGGCGAGGATGAACCGCAGAATTTTGATGGTCTGTTTCAGGGGATGGTGACGGTGCGCCGCGCGCTTGCGGGGTCCAGAAACGTTCCAGCTGCCAAAGCATTCTTCCTGGCGGGTGGGGAAGAGGTCATCTTGGCACTTGCTGAGGATATGGGCATGCAGTCTCCCAAGCGACGCAGGCAGGAGCTTTCTGCAGATGCGGGAAAGCCCTTCGAATACGGATGGCCATTGGCTCTTGGCGCTGCGGAAACGCCGCTTCTCGAGATGACACAGGGATACGGAGTATTTGCCGCAGGAGGAGTGCTGCATCCGCTTCATGCGATACGAAAGATTACCGATCGCAACGGCAATATTCTCTATGAATGGAAAGAGCCAGAAGCTCTGGAAGTACTTGATCCGCGTGCTGCGTACCAGATCACCTCGGTGCTCAGTGATGTTGCAGCGCGCCCCAATGAGTACTGGCAGAGTGTACTTTCCATTCCCGGGTATCCGACCGCGGCAAAGACTGGAACTAGTAACAAGTGCCTGAAGCGTGATGACAAAGGCGTCTGCATGGACCGCAAGCCAGACAATCTCTGGACACTGGGGTATACACCGAATCTTGTTGCCGGCGTGTGGGTGGGCAACGCCGATAGCTCGCCGCTTGAAGTGAAGGCGGAGTCCCTGAGTATTGCTGCCCCAATATGGAAAGACATTCTCACACGCGCTCATAAGGGCATAGAAAAGCCTGTAACGACATTCCCTGTTCCTGAGGGGGTCGTCCAGCCGCAGGTTTCGGTGCTCTCCGGCGAGCTTCCCACAGAATGCACACCGATCGAACTTCGTCGTGCCGATGTATTTTTTGCTGAGCATGCTCCGAAGATTCCCGATCCTGCATGTGTCAGCGTTTCCATTGATAAGGTCACCGGACTTCTTGCATCTGCATCTTGTCCGAAGGAGGCGCAGGAGCAGGGGAGCTTCCTTGTTCTACAAAGCATCCTTCCTGAGCGTTTCCCAGACTGGCAAAAATCTCTCGATGCATGGGGGGTAAAACAGATGGAGCTCTACCGCGCGACGCCTGATCACTCAGGTTCCCTGCTTCCACTTCCCGTTGCACCTACTGAGGAATGCGACATTGCTCTTACTCCAGGGAGGCTCAAAAAACCCGAGCTTCGTGTGCTCTACCCAAAGGAAGACGGCATCGCGACATACCCGTCGTTCAAGCCCTCCATCGATTCTACGGTTGGCTCCACAGTTCGTGAGGTTGAATACATCGTTGACGGGAAGTCTGTAGAGACCGTCACCAGCGCTCCGTGGGATCCGCCACTGCGTATTCCGCGGTCCATCAAAGAGGATGGCAATCACAAACTCGAAGTCCGTCTCACGGACGAGTATTACAATGTTGCAACACGGTCGATCCATTTCCGTTTTGCGAAAGATGATACGGGGCCAAGCGTACGGCTTACGTCTCCCAGCGACGGGGCAAGTATTCCTTCCGGAAGTGATCTTGTTCTTTCTGCAGAAGCTTCGGATGACGGCGGCATCAAGGTAGTCCAGTTCTTTCTCAACGAACGTCTGCTCAGCAACGACGCTGCTGAGCCATATTCTTTGAAGTATCCGAGTACACTTAATCCCGGAACATATATGTTATCGGTGAAGGCAACGGACTTTGCAGGGAACAGTGCGGAGGACAGGGTGGAGGTGAATGTCACCCCATAATCCCATCCGCAATCTCCGCATTCGTGTGCACTTCTGACACATCATCCTCTTCCTCGATAAGCTCGATAAATTTCTGCAGTTGTTCGGCAGCCGCCTTATCTGCGATGTTGATCTTCTGGCTTGGAACATAGCCCAGACCGGCTGTGAGGATTTCATTGCTGGCGTTCTTCAAGAGATCCCGTACAGGGATCCAATGCGCGGGATCGGTAGTGACGTCGATTGTTTCTCCGGATGTATCGATGTCTTCGGCTCCGGCATCAATTAACTGTAACTCCAGTGCGTCAGACCATTGCATCTTCTTCGCAATCACGATTCCCTTACGCGCAAAGATCCACTGCACAGACCCGAGCTCTGTCCATCGTCCGCCGTTTTTCTCGATCTTTGATCGGACATTACTGATCGTACGATTTTTGTTGTCTGTCAGACATTCGATGAGACATGCGACCCCGCTCGGTCCCATGGCGGCATAGAGCACTTCGGCCATTGCTTCGCCCTGCAGAGCGCCCGTGCCCTTTTTTACCGCACGTTCGATATTGGCATTGGGCACACTGTCGATCTTTGCATTCTCAATGGCATTCTTCAGTGCGTTATTACTGAAGGGATCTCCGCCGCCCGTGCGAGCGGCCATTTCGATCAGGCGCGCATGGCGTGTGTAGACTTTGCCGCGGCGAGCATCCTGGGCACCTTTGCGAATACGGATGTTGGCCCATTTACTATGTCCGGACATAGGAATTGAGAATGAAAAGTGGAGAATGAAAAATTTCGCAAAGCGACTACCTGAGCATTCTCCGGTTTCTCTGTACAATTTTCAATTACTTCCTATCGGGTTCCGTCTGCGGACTTCGCCGTGATTAGGAAAGGAAACTATTTCCTATACGCCAGCATTCCCATAAACCTTGCCCGTTCGATGGCCTGGCGGAGCATTTTCTGGTGCTGGAGACAGACTCCCGTAAGGAAGCGCTTGCGGACAGAGCCGAAGTAATCGACGTGAGGCTTCAAGGTCGGGTAATCCTTCCAGTCGATGTAGACAGTTTCCTTCTCGCAGAAGTGGCACTCCTTGGAGTGTAGATCTGGACGCTTGGTTTGGGATTTGGCGTTGCGCATTAGATGCCGAGGGAATCATTGGAAATAATCTGATCAAGCTTCTTGCCCACTTCTTCCTTACTCATGGTTTCGGGGGCAGCCTCCGTCTTGGCACGCTCCGTGCGCTTTACCTGACGCTTGGCTTTCTCGGCGACACGTTCCTGAATCTCCGCTTCGCGCTCGCGCTTGGTCTTCTCGCTGGCACTCTCTCGTTCCTTCAGCCACTGTTCGTACCCTTCGGAGAAACGGACGATCTTGTAGCCCTTCGGAGGCTTTACAACCATGTGGCGAAGCACGCCGGGGACGATGCGCAGTGCGGTGTCTATCTCTCTCAGCTTTGCAGGATCGATTTCCTGATGATAGACGATGAAGTTCCCTTCATTGTGCCCCTCGATAGTGTAGGCAAGTCCGCGTGCACCCCAGACATCTTTGCTGACTTCCCTCGCACCGGCTTCTTTGAAAATAACCTCAATTTCCTTTACGGCTTGCTGCTGCTCCTTTTGGCCCATGGGGTACGGAAGAAGCACAACAAACTCGTAGATGCGGACATCAATCTCGTTTTCTGTATCTGGTGATGTGGAGGCAATTGGATTCATGAGCGACTCGTGGGTAGAACCCTGCGGCCAAAGGGCCGAAGGGAAATCGCGGGGAAACTGTAGGGGGAGAGAGAAGGGGTGGTCAAGTAGTTCTAAAGAGAAAACAGGGAACTTGTGATTACATCCCCTCTCCAAATCTCAATGTTTTGAAAAAGTGCTCAACGCCACGTTCAAATTCTTCATTTCCCAGAGCCTGTTTCCAGAAAATCCACCCAAACTTCGGGAAAAAGTAATATGCCCCTCCTGTACCACCTTTGCTTACCGTGCCATCCGGTTCCGTCGCAAATAATCGGATCTGGGCTTCTCCACCTCCAATGAAAGCTGTTTTCCATTCCTTCGTGAACTGCTGCTCATCGGGATTGTCCTTGATGTTTGCGATGAACGCAGTGACATCATCAGGTGACATTCGATAGATATCCACCTGTTCCCAGTTGATATCGCCAAAGGCAATACCACGCTGAGAGAAGCTGAACATGGTGTATTTTGTATCGATCCATCCCTGTCCTTGTGGGGGGAGCGGTGCCGGTCCCACATCTCCCAGATAGGCAGTGCTCCATGTCTCGGGCACCTCACCACTCATGAATGCCGTTTTATATCCCGGAGTTATGGATGATTGCTGATCTGATGGGGCAGGAGGATTTGCCGGAGCAGGGATCTTTGCTACGCATGCCGTAGTGAGGATGGCCAGTAAGGAGATCAGGAAGATGCGCATATGTTTATAAATGGAGGAAATGTTGAGCCGCTGCGCCGCCGGAGCGGCATCGATCGCAGATAGTCTCTTTAGGGGGGCGTTCTGCTGTAGAATTATTCTGGAGCCGCTGACGAGAGTTGAACTCGTGACCCTTCCCTTACCATGGGAATGCTCTACCCCTGAGCTACAGCGGCAACCGGCTTACAAGCATATTGCGGAGTTTCGCATTGTGATAATGGACCGTGACCACTCCGTATGCACTTTTCTTCCGGTATGTTCCCATGGAACCGGATTTGCTGACAATCACCTTTTTGTGAAATTGCCCTCTTTTCACGCGAAGTGTACGAATCCAGTACTGAAGGGCACATGCCGGATCCATATCACTGAAGATTTGCAATCCGAAACGAAAGTCCTCAACGCGCACACAAAAGAACCGCACCAAAAATTTCATGAATGTCCTGAGGAGTTCAGGGTCTGTGTTTCCCAGGCGTACGCTGGTCTTACAACTCTTGGTGCCCTCTCCCCAATAGAGCCCAAGACCCAAGCCATACAGGATGTGCTCTTCTTGCGTGCGAGGTGGTGACCACACAAAGGGATCGCCATCGGGGTTATGTTGCAGATAAGCAGCGTCACTTCGTGAACGAGAGGGGATGCCGAACTTTTGCATCCAATATTGGACGCTGTGTATCGAGCACTTCATGCGCTTTGCGATCTCTGACATGGAAAGCCTCTTTCGTATGTAGAGATCTTCCAGTTGTTGTTTCGTGAAGCGTCTCATGGAATAGCATTATACTAATATGTTTATGCTATTCCATAAATGGGTTGAGCTTCCATCAAAAATTCGATGAATCTTTATCAACTAGCCTGAGATCGTATCTGATCATACCCGTGCATCAGTTTAAAATGCCTTTTGAGCATGGCGAAATCCAAATCATATAATTGTGGAGAACGTTCGCAGATTGTTTTTGCTTCCAGATACTTCTCAGTTAATTCAGGAGTCTGATCAGAATGTTCATCTGTTGCCCTTTTTGCATCATCTTTGATTTCCGAGAGATTCTCCAGTGCTATGGAGATATCTATTTTTATGGACGGATCATTGGCATAGAAATGTTCTTCGTAGTGCCCTTTGCATTCGTGTGTTATCCCGCCAATGTGATCAGGCTTGTCATCCTGCACCGTAAAGGAAAAACTGCGACGATTCCCCGGTTCAGCGATTTCCCGGCGATTGATAATCTGCGATGGAGAAAATGTGCGTACATATCCTACGAGTCTCTCTTTTGGGGTTCCTTTGTTTGTAGTCATCAGAGAGGTTGGATCAAGGATTTTTATGGAACCATCGTTGAGTTCATGCAGAACAATATAGTGTCCTGTCCTCAGCACAGTGTGTACATGTTGTATGCCCACTTCCTGTAGGGCAGTTTGCAGGAGTGCGCTACCCAGAGTGCAGTTGTATCCTTTCTTATGGAATGTCTTCAGCAGAGCGGGTAACTCGAGCATCCATGTTCCATCATCCTGGGAATTTTGTGCAATGAGATGGCAGATTGCCTCGTCGAGTGGTTCTTCGGTCGGATTGCGCGTTCGTTCGCTGCACAGATCGATAACTTTTTGCTGCAAGCCGGATTGTTCATAGTACCGCTCCAGATGACGCTGAAATCGTTGCTGTAACTCTTCGATAAGATCCGAATGATTCATCGTCAACATGTCGCGTGTTATCGGATCATCCATCAGAAATGTCTGTGCTGCATGCAGCAGCATCTTCGTTGCATTCGGTAAACTATCGATTTGTTCCGAAGTTGCCTTTGTAGTTTTGTCACGATTATGCGAGGTGTTCTTTGCCATGTGCTGGGTAGGTTCCGGATCAGCTTGTTCCATCAAAGCATTATAGCGCAAAAGGTCTTATAGAGGAATCGTACCCAGGCATTTTTAGGCTGCAGATCCGGCTGTCTCCGTCCAATTCTGTAATTCTTTGCCAGAATGTTTCCGGATAGCATTCTTCACCGTATGCAGCCCCAGCAGTGCGCATTTGGTGCGCCTAGGGCCGATGGGAACTCCCAGAAGCTCATACATATTCTGTGGATTCAAAGATTCAACTTCGCCAAAGGTTTTCCCAGCCAGTTCTTCACTCAGCATCGACATCGCTGCCTGAGAAATAGCACAACCGGTGCCGTCCCAGGAGATCGACACGATGCAATCATTCTCCATCGTAAAATGAACGGTAACCGTGTCGCCGCAACTGAGATTTTCTTCCATATGAGAAATAGATAATTCTTCATTCTTCATTCTTAATTCTCCATTTTTATTCCGTGGATGCCGGTAATGATCGAGAACGTTCTCGGCGTAGACATCCATAGTTAGGGGTGTAATTTTTTCTGTGCTTCCACGATTGCCTGCGCGCACGCATCAATTTCCTCTTTTGTTGTATAGATTCCAACTGAGAGGCGGGTGGATGCAGGGATTCCCAATCTCTTATGGAGCGGCATGCAGCAGTGGTGACCGGCACGAAGCGCAATTCCTTTCCGTCCGAGAATTTCGGTGAGATCGTGAGGGTGGATGTCTTCGAGAGTGAAGGAGAGGCAGCCGTGAACAGGGTTTGCTGGTTTGCTGATTTTCTCGTTGCCGGTTCGTCCAAGGATATGGAGTCCAGGGATTTGTTCCAGATGCTGAATTGCATATTGCAAAAGCGATTCTTCATGAGCTTGAATTTCCTGAAACCTGCAACCCGCCACAGTTTCTTCCAGCCACTTCATCGCCGCAGCCAGTCCCACCGCCTGCGCAATCGGTGGTGTGCCTGCTTCAAACTTCGCTGGCAGATCTGCCGGAGTAAATCCTTCCATGGTGACATTACGAATCATCATGCCACCGCCGAGGAAAGGGGGCATAGACTGCAGGAGTTTTCTCTTGCCGTAGAGCACGCCTATGCCGGTAGGTGCATAGAGTTTATGCCCTGAGAATGCGAGGAAGTCGCAATCCAAAGATTGCACGTCGAGGGGCATATGCGCGATGGCCTGCGCTGCATCGAGCAGTACAAGCGCGCCGGCTTTGTGTGCGAGAGAAATGATTTTTTGAAGATCGGGCGCAACACCCAGAACATTACTGAGTGCGGTTATTGCCACGAGCTTCACGCGTCCGGTTTTCAGATGCTTCTCTAGTTGGTCATACCGGAGCATTCCTGCATCATCGATATCCACCCAGAGAATGTCGATGCCCTTGCGTTCCTTCAGCTGCTGCCAAGCAACGATATTGCTGTGGTGCTCCAGAATGGAAAGAACAATAGCATCGCCTTTTTGGAGATTGGCTTCTCCCCAACTGCGTGCAACGAGATTGATCGCTTCGGTACAGCTCTTCGTAAAAATAATTTCATCGGCATGCTTCGCATTGATAAATCGCTGCACAGTTGAGCGTGCGGATTCGTAGGCAATCGTGCTTGCCTCGGCGCGCGCATGCATACCTCTGTGCACATTGGATCTTGAAGACTGTTCCCACTCCTGCATTTTTTTAAGCACAACGTCGGGCACCTGCGCCATCGCCGCGGTATCGAGATAGATCGGCTGCGGTGCAGTACTAAGGAAGGGGAATTGCCGGCGGATGGCATCGAGTGCAAGTGGCACGGAGGGATTATGAATGCGGGAAACAGAATGCGGAATGGGTTTATCCGGCGAAATTTGCATTCCGCATTCCTTTTTTTGCGATTACAATCCTCTTTGTCATGCAACAGCGAACGATCCATATTCTTTCCATTGCGCTCTTCGTCGCGCTTCTCACGTGGGGGGTATTTAGTACCCTCGTCTATCTTGGAGTTCCCGTGCATGGTGCTGTGTACCTTACAGATACGGCATTGCAGTCACTGAATGGCGTGTGTGATGCCGGGGGGCTGCTCTGTCGCGGTGTCTATAGCATCATTCCCATGATCCTGCGGACGATCGGTCGCAGTGCACCGTTTTTTGGCTATGGTGTGTTCTGGCTCATGGTTGCCGCTGCACTCGTTGCGCGTAGCGGCATGCAGACAGGAGAGTTCCGTTTTCGCTTCACGCTCTCACCGCTCCGTATCCTTCTATTCTTCCTCCTCGCTGTCTGGTCGCTCTTTACTGTGCTCAGCTACTCGCAAGTTGGTGATGCGCCGCTACGCCGCATCGTGGAGCCTTTGGAGGGGGTATATATGAATGTCGGTGATGAAGGGCTTCGGGAATTGAACACCAATTTCCAGAGACTCGAGGATGGCGGGTGCCTCAGGCATGTGGGGATGTTCGCCAAGAATGCACGTGTGTACAACATCTCCACGCTCTGCATGCAGAAGTTCTTTGTGACGCGGGTCTTTACGCAGATGGTGTGGGCACTCTTCATACTGGCTCAGATGCTCATCCTCGGATACACGGTACTCAGAAGATTCAAAGTATCGATGACTCCATTCACAGAAGCAGTACTCTCGGTTGGGCTTGGTGCCGGGCTATGGGTCGCACTTTTGTGGTTCCTCGCAGTCATCCATTTCTTCGTGTCGGGTGCTGTGTGGGGGCTCCTGATCATTGTTCCTGCGCTTTGCTATCGCTCCACCCTACATTGGTTGCGTGCGGCAGTTGGGTACAGGTGGTCCGTCGATGCTCCTCTACGCAGCTTTGTCGTATTGCTCGCGTGGCTTCTCCTTTCGTACTTCGCACTCAATTTTCTCAGTGTTATCCGTCCGTTCCCCATTGGTTGGGATGATCTTGGAAGCTATCTCAATCGGCCGAATCTTCTCGTGAGTTACGGTAAGTTCATTCATTCCATGGCACCGTTTCAGTGGGAGTACCTTACGGCAGTAGGGTTTGCAATTTTCGGGTTCGGAAGCCCCATCGGTGCCACTGCTGCGATGGTGATCAACTGGTCACAGGGCGTGATCGCGACACTCGCCGTCATAGCATTTGGTCGCATGTACTTCGGCAAAGGCCGGGGACTTCTTGCGGGGCTGCTGTACTACTCTCTTCCACTTGTGGGGCACTTCTCCTATGCAGACATGAAGATCGACAATGCGGTCTTCGCCATGGGAGCACTTGCGATGTTTGCGCTTTTCCTTGGGCTGTTTCCTCCACAGTCTGAAGGGGTAGAGGAGGTACCAGAAGCTTCACCATCAACAAGACTTCGATGGGTCTGCTTGAGCGGTGTATTGGTCGGTTTTGCGTTTGGCATGAAGGTCACTGCGGTCATGGTGCTTTTGGCAATGGTCGTCATTCTCGGAGGTGTCACTCTCCACTGGACTGCAGCTCTTGGTGCAGCAGCATTTGCTGTGGTTGCATTGGCGACGAACGGGGGATTGGATTTTGTCTCTGTAGCGAAGAGACTCTTTGGTAGTGAAGCGACAGCAGAGGGTAAAATTATTCTCTCAATGTTTGTAAGTGCAGGCGTTCTTTTGGGTGCCCTGGCACTGTATATTGGTCGGTTGCGCTGGAAGAGCGCTTTGTATGCCGTTGGACTCTTTGTTGCAGGATTTTTTATCGTTATCAGTCCATGGGTTTGGCATAACAATATCCAGCATGGACACATCATTCCTACAAGCATTGCTTTGGGTGCTCCTAACACGATCAGCTTGCAGTTGGGGATAAAGTCCTCGGATAGGCAATCTCAATTTGGCGAGCCGGTGAGAGTTCTCCCACCTGAGCTTCTTGTTGATCCTGAAAATCCTGCATGCAAAGCGACAGGTCATAGGGAAGAGGTGGACCGGTACTGGGGGTTTTCTATCGGATGGGGTCATTACCTTACTCTTCCTTGGCGTACCGTTCTCAATCTCGATAGTGCCGGATACTACGTGACGACCATGCCGGCGCTTCTACTATTCCCTCTACTCCTTCTGTTGCCGTATTTCTGGAGCAGGCGCGGACGGTGGCTTCGGTGGCTCTGGATCGCCACACTTTTCATTCTTCTGGAGTGGATGTTCACCGCAAACGGCATCCCGTGGTACGGCATTGGGGTATTTCTCGGACTGGTGATGGCCATAGAGGCGTTTGTCGCGCGCGCTCCCGATGCATTCAGTCGCACTCTTGTCGGTGTGCTTATTTCACTTTCTATCCTCAGTAACTTTGCACACCGGTTCTGGCAGTTCGATCAGCAGCGCAATCTCTTTGAGTACCCTATCGGCAGGGCGTCCGCCGAAGTCATGCGTGAGCGCACCATTCCGCATTATGATGACATCGCTGAGATTGCCGTGGAGCTCTATCGCACTCGCCCGGATCGTCCATACCTCTACCGCGTCGGTACGTTTATTCCGTACTTCATTCCACGCAATCTTGAGGTTATCGGTATCGTTGATCACCAGCTGGATGTGTTCAATTGTCTCTATGGTGAGCGCGATACGGAGCTCACACTCAAGCGCCTGAAAGCTCTTGGCTTCAGTAGCATTATCTTTGATACGAACACCGCGACCATCGAGCGTGATAACAACGGTTCACTGCACAAAAAAGTGCAGGCATTCGTCGATTTCCTGAACGACCCAAAGTCGGGAGTGCAGGTCATGGTCAACGATACGGATGGAGGCGTCGCGTATGTGATTATTCCGTAAAGGAGACTGATGATTATTTTCATTGGAAACTTCAGTTCCCTCATTTCTTTGAACTCTTATCTACTGTTCTTGCCAAAGAACGCGCTAAGATAGCTTGGTGAAGATTGTCGCTGTCATTCCGGCCTATAACGAAGCAACGCGCATTGCCGATGTTGTCGCTCAGGCGTGCCCATATGTTGCACACGTGCTTGTGGTCAATGACGGATCCACAGATGGAACAGAGCAGGCTGCAAAAACTGCAGGCGCCACAGTTGTTTCCCATGCGGAAAACTGCGGAGCGGGTGCGGCGACCATGACTGGTATAGCGGCTGCACGTGCCATGGGCGCGGAGGCACTCATCACTCTCGATGCTGATGGCCAGCATGATCCTCGTGATATCCCAGCCCTTCTGAAGCCCGTTGAAGAAAATACTGCAGACATCGTCTTTGCCAACCGCTTCGGGCAGCGCAATCGTATTCCCTTTATCCGCAGACTCTTTAACGGCATTGGCAATTTCGTCACCTTTGCGGCAACGGGGCGATGGGTACGTGACAGCCAGTGTGGCTTTAAAGTATTCGGTCCGCGCGCGCTTGCCGATGTGAATCTGCGCATGAGCGGATTCGAGTTTTGTACGGAGATTGTGCGCGAATCCGTGCAGCATCGTTGGCGCACATCTGAAGTGCCCATCAAAGTGATCTACTCCGAGTACACCCTTGCCAAGGGGCAGTCTTTTGCACATGGTGTGAAGACGGCACTCAAAATTCTGCTCAGATCTTTTCTGCGGTAGATCAGTAAATTTGGATCTCTGCAGAGACCATTTATAGGAGGTAGTTTCATTATAGGAATGACATCAATGCTGCTATTCTTCTTTTCAAGATGGTCGCAATGAACATGCGTTTCCTCAAGACCGGCGGACTACTTCTTGCACTTGGGGTTTCTGTGTACATCGCATGGTGGCCAAGTGCGCAGTCTGCATTGCAGGGGCAAATGTCCGGTGGATTACCATGGCCACAGAATCCCTGTGGAACCCATCCTTCTTGCCAATGCCGTGGCGTTAGTCAGAGCTGCACGGGCATGTGCTGTACCGTAGTCAACGGACAGGCTGTTATGGGTATGCAGACTTGTTGTTCTGGCTTGTCTTGCAACGGCACTTCCGGATGCGGGCCATGGGGAGGGGGTGGTGGAGGCAGCTCTGCAGCAAATGGAAATAGTTCTGCCGCTCCAGCAAGCAGCTCAGCCGCTCCTGCAGATAGCTCTGCGCCTGTAAGTAGCTCTACAGCCGCGCAAAGCAGTTCTACAAAAACATGTACTACCGATGGTGACTGTCCGAGATATCCTGGCCAAGGGCCGGAATATTGTGGAGATCCATTTGAGGGTGTCTGTCGTTATACAGATCGAAAGTGCAACAATAATGTTTGTGTGTATTGGTCTTTTGAATGCGCTTGTAAGGGGGAAAGCAGTGCGGCATCTCAAAATAGTTCCTGTAGTAATCCCTGTGGAATAAATGTTTGCTGCTCAGAGCAACAGGTATGTCAGTATGTTGAAGCTGCAGGCACAAGAATATGTGTCGATGTGCAAAGCTCGGCTCCTACATCTTCCAAGGGGAACTGCAAACCGCCCGCGCCCAATTGCTTTAAGGGTTCTGCGGAGTGTTGTAACAACAACACATGGGCTTGCCCGAATCCAGATACAGGCGAGTCGCAGTGCAACAAAAAATCCAGTGCGAAATCCGGATCCAATGGATCTACAAGCTCGTGTGCAAATCTGTGTGGTGATGGACGCACCTGTTGTTCGACTGAGCAAAAATGTATTTTTTATAATCCTCCTGATTGGCAGGGGCTTGGGGCAAGTTATTGGTTCTGTGGCGATCCTTCCAGCAATGGATCGCAAGGATCGGATCAGGGTGGCAACAGCTCAGGGGGCAGCGGGGGATCCAATCAGGGTAATAATTCATCGGGAGGAGGATCCAACCAGAGCAATAACTCCTCCGGTGGTAGCGGAGGATCTGGCCACAGTGCGGCACCAAGTCAGAGTGCCGCATCAAGCAAGAATAGTTCCGGTTCGAGTAAAAATAGCTCCGCACGATCCTGTGCCGGAGCTGCACCAGACTGCACAGGAAAAGGAGCGCCCTATTGTTGCAAAAATGGCAGTTGGGCCTGCTGGGACGATGCAAATAATGGCACCATCGTCATGAGAACAGGCGAAACCACTCCGGACCGTCCTTCACTTTTTGCACGCATCTGGACTGCGATTATGGAAGGGGTTGCTAATACAGGAAGATTTGTAGCGAGTTTGTTTACATGGGATACAGCATCGCAAACACTCACTGCACAGGCATCCTGTACTCCTATTCCATCCGCAGTGGTTGCGACGTACAGCACAAAATGCATCAAAACCAATGAACGGGATTGCAACTGGAACCTCAATACATTCCCAAATAGCGTCTGCACGAGGCGTACCGAGACTCTAAGCTTCACTGCCCCAAGAGCGGGGTGTCGTCTTTCTGGTCGATTCCGGGGTTTGGGATATGGAACGGTTCGCATATCCAATTCACCCAATCCTATACACAAGGATTTCGATCGCCAGAATATTGATTGTCATCAGGAACCAAGTCATATCTGGAATTGGGGTCCGGATTCCGGTCTCTCTGCAGGATCGCACACCATTACCATTACTGCTGATCCTGTAACAGAGGGATTGGAGCTGGACTTCACGTTCTCCATGGATTGCCCCTGTGCGTCTTCGAGTGCAGTTTCTTCTTCCAGACCTGCTTCTTCGAGTAGGCCGGCATCTTCTTCTGCACCGCGTTCTTCATCTGCTCCTCGCTCTTCCAGCGCACCACGTTCTTCTAGTAGGCCAGCTTCATCCAGCGTTCCGCGGTCATCCTCTGCAAGAAATAGCTCCACAAACTCTTCGGTCAATAGTTCCGGAGGGAATTCATCCACTGGAAACTCTTCCAATCGTTCTTCAGTCAATAACTCTTCGACAAGGAATTCTTCTGCCAATTCCTCAGGAAATTCTTCAACAGGTAATTCCTCCCAGAATAATTCCTCTACCAACTCATCAAAAAATTCCTCCGGAAGTAATTCTTCAGGAGGAAGCAGCGCGGGAAGCTCGGAGGATGACGTACTGTGCGGTGGGGAAAAAGCACCATCCTGCAGTAAAACACTTCTCTGTTGCCCCAATGGAAGCTGGAAATGCTGGGATGAAGATACGGAATGTCCGCCGGGCTGCGGGGGCGGAGGTGGATCTTCTCAGGCAAATAATAGTTCCAATCGTAGCAACGCAAGCAGCGGCCGAAGCAGCAGTACAAACTCCAGTCAGTGTCCTATTTTGCCGACGGTCTACCCTGCCAATGTAAGTTGGATCGACTACATTGCTCAAGGGGGAACGATTCAGGACGGCACTGCGTGTCAGAGTGCCGGAGATTGTTCCCTGGGCTACCCCACATTTGCCTGTGAGCAGAGTGGCGAATATTGCAATATGCAGTCCGGTGCATGGGTGTGCGCTCAAGGATGTTGTGGTTTATCGGAGGCGGTCACCCGCGAAGGCCCCGGAGAGTGTCACGTCGAAGGATCGCCAAGGAATCAGATTTTCTCCTGCCCCGCACCTACGGATCACACCGTCTGTCAGGGTGACTCTTGCATCACTGTAGATGGAGAAGGTGATGATGCATGCACTACCGATGCCGATTGTCTCGAACCTGGCGAACATCTTGAGTGTGCAGGCGAAACCTGTTCCGTTGTCGACGGTGACATACCAGATAGCTGTGTGGTCAACAGTGATTGTGTGGAGCCAGGGAACCATCTAGTTTGCAAAGACGATGCCTGTGTTTCTGTATCGGGTGATGCAGAAAATGAATGTGAAACCACTTCCGATTGTCTTCCTGAGGGTGAGCACCTCGCATGCTCTGGTATTTCCTGCATTGTTGTTCCAGGAGATGCCCCCGATGAATGTATTACTGATAACGACTGTCAGGAGCATGACATCTGCCAAGGCGACTCCTGCATCACCGTAGATGGAGCAGGGGAGGACGAGTGTACGGAGAATGGAGACTGTCTCGAGCCCCAAGAACATCTGGCATGTGTTGGAGACTTCTGCGTTGTCGTCGATGGAGCCGGACAGGATCAGTGTCAGGAGAGCGACGAATGCAATCCTGGTGAGCACTTCATCTGCGACACTCAGGACATCTGCATCTCTATTTCTGGTGAAGGCGATGATGATTGTCTTAGCAGAGAGGATTGCATCGACCCCGGTGAACACCTCGCCTGTTCCAATACTTCTTGTGTCATAGTTGCCGGCGATGCTGATGATGAATGCGTTACAAGTAATGATTGTCAGGAGCATGATATTTGTCAGGACGACTCTTGTGTCACCGTGGATGGAGCGGGAGACGATGAGTGCACCACGGACGATGATTGCACGGAAACACATACCGTTTGTACTGGCCTCTCGAATGTCCAGAGCAAAGATTCCGGACTTTTCCTTGGAAGTACCACAAGCTCTCTCGATGCTCTCTTCGGCTGGTGGGCGACTGAAGATGACCAGTGGGCATTCGGCCCTTTCTCTACTTCTGCATCCACGCAGGCACCCAGTCTCCTGCCGGTTGGCCAAGGCTTCGACGTTCCTATCACTCTTGGTATCGAAGTGGATCGCGCAAATAACCGCATCCGGGGTATTGCGTCGGGTTCTCCTACTTCGTGGTACAGCTTAAGCCAAGCAGAAGTTGCAGGAAGATTTGATGCCCTTGCGGTCATCGCCAATCATAGTCGGCAGGACATAGGCGGTGTGGTCATCGAGGAAATTTTTATCAATGATGCATCCAGAGTGGGGCGTCCTATCTATGTCGAACGCTTTGAGTACCCCAATGGTACATTACTGACTTCTCCACAGTTCATTCCTGACTACGGCTCCCATGTATATCCAGTGCCGGAACCATGGCTGCGCCAGAAGAGCACAATGAGCAGTTGGCCGGAAGGCTTAGGCTGTTGGGACTCGCCATCGGACATTGAGGTCCGCAATGGCACGCTCGATGGGCAGTTCGGCACATACGGTTGTATCGGAATGATCTACCGTACGTTGCCGACCTATTGGGACAATATTCAGGGTGCCTACGAATCCTTCTATCAACTCTCTTTCCAGGCAACGGCCTTCTCGGATGCTACCCAGGGATTTGCCTGCGAGACTGTATCCGGTGCGGGTACCGATGAGTGTTCACAGGCTCAGGATTGTGCAGCGCATACTGTGTGCCAAGGCGACTCCTGTATCACCGTCGATGGAGTGGGGGAAGATGAATGCATCACCAATGCCGATTGTCTTGATCAGCACCTCGAATGCTCCCAGTGCTCTGCCCAGGGCCAGAGTTCCTGTATCGAGATCCCCGGCTTCGGGGATGATCAGTGTGATCCGGCGCTTGGTTGCGGCTGTCCCAAGCATCTCGTCTGCAACGATCAGGAGCAATGTGTTCAGGTGGATG
>SXGS01458936.1_pt1 | contig 40119 bp, 42 predicted proteins | sample 3174681 | NCBI WGS metagenome assembly SXGS01 (sample SAMN11356861, study PRJNA531348) | freshwater metagenome | isolation source: freshwater sample F1-80 | place: China: Fuxian Lake, Yuxi | collected 2017-12-25 | reverse complement strand
TGCACATCCCAGGTGACCGTCGGGTTGTCCGGGTCGCCGGTGTAGTACTCCTGCGTGTAGATCTCCACCCGGTGCCCGTCGGGGTCCAGGATGTAGAGGTAGAACGCATTGGAGACGCCGTGCCGCCCGGGACCGCGTTCGATCCGGTCGGAGATCCGCAGCGCGCCCATTTTGTCGCAGATCTGGATGATGTTGTGCTTCTCGTGGGTGGAGAAGGCGATATGGTGCAGCCGCGGTCCGTCGCCGCCGGTCAACGCGGTATCGTGCACGGTCTGCTTGCGGTACATCCAGGCGGCGTAGGTGACGCCGTCGGAATCCTTGATGTCTTCGGAGACCTTGAAGCCCAAGTCCTCGAGATAGGCCCGGCCTTTCGGCACGTCCGGGGTGACTTGGTTGAAGTGATCCAGCCGGACCAGTTCGCCCGCGTTGTACAAGTCGTAGCGCTGGGTGAGCCGCTCAACGTGCTCGGTGTCGTAGAAGAACTCGTACGGGAAGCCCAGCGGGTCTTCCACCCGGACCGAGTCTCCGATGCCCTTGGTGAAGCCGGTACGACGGCGTTCCGTGCGGCAGCCGCGCTCGGCGTACCAGGCCTCGGCCTTGTCCACGTCTTCCGGGGTGCGCACCCGGTAGGCGAAAGCGGCGGCAGCGGCCACCGGTCCTTTGCGCAGGACCAGGTTGTGGTGGATGAATTCCTCGAAGGAACGGAGGTAGATCACCTCATCGTCTTCCTCGGTGACGTGCAGGCCCAGCACATCGACGTAAAACGCCCTCGAGGCGGCCAGATCGGTGACGACCAGGTCGAGGTAGGCGCAGCGGACGATGTCCGGGGCCTCAGCCTGGAACTCCTGGGCGCGGTCGACGGGGGTGCTCATTTGCTGGCTCCAAATTTCGGCGTGTGCACGGCGCCGAGCGTGATGTGCACGGCTTGCTGGTCGGTGTAGAAATCGATTGAACGGTAGCCGCCCTCGTGGCCGAGGCCGGAAGCTTTAACCCCGCCGAACGGGGTCCGCAGGTCCCGGACATTGTGCGAGTTGAGCCAGACCATGCCGGCTTCGGTACGCTGCGCGAAGTTGTGGGCCCGGGTCAGGTCGCGGGTCCAGATGTACGCGGCCAGGCCGTATTTCACGCCGTTCGCCAACTGGAGCGCCTCTTCATCGGTGTCGAAAGGCGTGATCGCCACCACCGGACCGAAGATCTCCTCTTGGAAGATCCGCGCGCTGGGTGCGACGTCGGCGAAGACCGTGGGGGAGACGTAGCTGCCGTTCTCCTGACCCGCGGGCAGATCGTCCGGCCGCCCGCCACCGGCCAACAGCCGGCCTTCGGTCTTGCCGATTTCCACATAGGACATCACCTTGGCGTAGTGCTCCGGGTGCACCAATGCGCCGACCTCGGTGGCCGGATCGTGCGGATCGCCCACCACGATGTTCTTGGCCCGGGCCGCATAGCGCTCGCAGAACTCGTCGTACACGCTGCGGTGAACCAGGATCCGGGATCCCGCGGTGCAGCGCTCGCCGTTGAGCGAGAACACGCCGAACAACGTGGAATCGATCGCGGCGTCCAGGTCCGCATCCTCGAAGATCACCGCGGGCGACTTGCCGCCGAGCTCCATGGACAGGCCCTTGAGGTGCTCGGCGGCGTTCCGGAAGATGGTCTGCCCGGTGGTGGTCTCGCCGGTGAAGGAGATCAGCGGCACATCCGGGTGCTTCACCAAGGCGTCGCCGGCTGCTTCGCCGAGGCCGTTGACCAAGTTGAACACGCCGTCGGGCAGGCCGGCGTCTTTGAAGATCGTCGCCCAGAGCGAGGCCGAAAGCGGGGTGAATTCGGCCGGTTTGAGCACCACGCAGTTGCCGGTGGCCAGCGCGGGTGCCAGTTTCCAGGATTCCAGCATGAACGGGGTGTTCCACGGCGTGATCAGGCCGGCCACGCCGATCGGTTTGCGGTTCACGTAGTTGATCTGCAGACCGGGGACCTTCATGGCGTCGTCGAACTGGGCCACGATCAGGTCTGCGAAGAACCGGAAGTTCTCCGCCGCGCGCTGCGCCTGACCACGGGCCTGCTTGATCGGCAGGCCGGTGTCGAAGGTTTCCAGCTCGGCGAGCCGGTCCTCCTGAGCCTCCACGGCGTCGGCGATCCGGTTCAACACCCGGGCGCGTTCCCGGGCTTTCATCCGAGGCCAGGGGCCGTTGACGAATGCTTCACGCGCTGCGGCGACTGCGGCGTCGATGTCTTCCTTCTGCCCGGCTGCAGCGGTGGTGTACGTGGTGTTGGACACCGGGTCGAGCACCTCGAACGTGGCGCCGTTGATCGAATCGACGAACTCGCCGTTGATGTGGTGCTGGATTTTGGCCGGCAGATTCTCCGGGATGTAGTGCTGGCTCATGCGGTCACCTCAGCAGCGTCGACTGGCGTCAGGTAGTCCTTGCCGGCTTCGAGCAAGGCATTGATCTTCACCAATCCGCCCTCGGTCGGGTGGATCAGCGGCGGGCGCACGTAGTCCGAGGAGATCAAACCGCGCTGCGCCATGAGCCATTTGGCCGGCGCCGGATTGGTTTCCGCGAAGAGCAGGTCGACCAGCGGATGCACGCCGTAGTGGATGCGCTGCGCGGTCTCCAGATCGCCCGCGATCCAGGCGTTGTACATGTCCGCGGAGGCTTTGGGCGCGATGTTGGCCAGTGCGGAGATGAATCCGACGCCGCCGAGCGCCATGAGCGGCAGGCAGAGCAACTCCAGCCCGCTCCAGACCAGCAGATCCTTGCCCGCCACATGGAGCACCCGGGAAAAGTGCTCGAAGTCCTTGGTGGTTTCTTTGATGCCCACGATGTTCTCGAAATCGCGGAACAAGCGGCCGACGGTTTCCGGGGCGATGTCGACGGCGGTGCGCGAGGGCACGTTGTAGATGATGAACGGCATGCTCGGGAATTCCCGGGCGATCGTGGCGTACCACTGGTAGAGCGCTTCCTGCGTGGGCCGGGCGTAGTACGGCGTGATGATCATCGAGGCGTCGACTCCGGCGTCGAATGCGGCTTGGGTCAACTCGAGGGTCTCCGGCAGCTGCGCGGTGCCGGTTCCGGCCAGGAACGGCACCCGGTCGCCGACGGCGGCGGCCACGGTGCGGATCGCTTCGGCGCGTTCTTCGACGGATTGCGCACCGGGTTCCCCGGTGGAACCGCCGATGGTGACGCCGTGCGAGCCGGAGGCGATCTGCCACTCGACCATGCGGCGCAGCGAATCGTGGTCCACCGCACCTGAGTCGCGGAACGGGGTGAACATCGCGGCAAAGGATCCGCGTAAATGTGTCGCCGGATCGGAACGGAATTTCATGGTTCTCCCTATGCGGATTTTTGTTGGCTGAGATAGGCGTCGAGGGTGGCGGAGCGGTGTGCCCGGGCGGCGGCCTCGACCACGTCCGGGGCTGCGCGCGATTCAATGAGCCGAAGCAGCTCTTCGTGTTCGGCGACCGACTGTGCGGCGCGCCCGGGGATGAAGTTGAAGGTCGAGGTGCGCAGTGCGTTGAGCCGGTTCCAGCCGCGGTGCACCAGATCCAGAAGATGCGGGTTGGGGCAGGACCGGTACAGCACTTCGTGGAAGTCGTGGTTGAGCGAGGTGAAGCGCACCGGATCGAATTGCGCCAGGCAGTCCTTCATCGCCGCATTGATCCGTTGCGCCTCGGCCAGGTCCACCGCGCCGAGCGCGGGCAGGGAGAGTGCCGTCGCGGCACTTTCCACGATGCTCAGGGTCTGCATCGTGTACAGGTATTCCGTGGGGTCGATGCCGGCCACCGTGGCGCCGACATTCCGCTCGAAAGTGAGCAGCTTCTCGGCTTCGAGCCGCCGGATCGCTTCGCGCACCGGGACGACGCTGACCGCGAGGTCCTCGGCGATCCGGGACAGCACCAGCCGGTGCCCGGGAGCATATTCGCCGGAGAGGATGCGGTCTCGGATCGAGTTGTAGGCGAGTTCGGACTTGCTGGTTGCCCCGGTTTCGACGCTCATCGCTGCAGTGGGTTTTCCCGGGCCCACACCGCGTATTTTTCTTTCCAACCGGCGTTCATCGGGTACAACCCGTCCACAGCGTGGCCTTCCCGCACCATTTGCGCGATGAAGCTCTCCTCGTGTTCTTGCTGCAAGGAGTCGTCGGCCAATTCGGCGGCCAGAGCCGGCGGGATGACCAGGATGCCGTCGTCGTCGGCCACGATGATGTCGCCGGGCTGCACTGCGGCGCCGCCGCAGCCGACGGTCTCGTCGACCGCCCACGGCACGTGTTTGCGGCCCAGCACCGCCGGATGCGGATTGGCTGCGAAGACCGGCAGCTCCAGCTCGGCGACCGCGGTGTAGTCACGCACACCGCCGTCGGAAATGATCGCCGCCGCACCATTGTGCATGGCCCGCAGGGCGAGGATGTCGCCGAGGGTTCCGGTGCCTTTTTCGCCGCGGGCCTCCATGACCAGCACTTCGCCTTCATTGAGCGAGTCGATGGCCCGTTTCTGCGCGTTGTAGCCGCCGCCGAACTCCTTGAACAGGTCTTCCCGGTTCGGGATGTAGCGCAAGGTCCGTGCGGTTCCGACGACCTTTTCGCCCGGTCGAGTGGCGGAGAGGCCGTCGATCGAGACGTTGTTGAATCCGCGTTTGCGCAACTGCGAGCTCAGCGTGGCGGTGGCGACCCGGGCCAGTTTGGCCTTGAGCTCCGGGGTCAGAGCGGGTTCCGGCACCGCGGCCGGCGTTCCCCAGGCCTCGGCGCGTTGCAAATCGTCGGCCTGGGGCCGGGCACCGTAGTCGGCCAACGGAGCGGTGCCTTCAGTCACCTCGGTGCGCAGCCTGCCGGTGGACGTGCCGCCGGCAAAAACTTCGATTTCGACGACGTCGCCGGGCATCGCGACCGAAGCGCCGGCAGGCGTGCCGGTGAGGATGACATCGCCCGGTTCCAGCGTGATCAGCTGGCTCAGGTCCGCGATCAGCTGGCTGAATGGGAAGAGCAAATCCGCAGTGTCGTCGTCCTGCACCAGTTCGCCGTTGCGCCAGGTCTGGATGCGCAATCCGGCGGGGTCGACCTCGGCAGCGGCGATCAGTCCCGGACCGATCGGGGTGAAGCCGTCACCGCCTTTGGAACGGAGATTGGAGCCCTTGTCCGCGTAGCGCAGATCATAGACGCCGAGGTCATTGCTGGCGGTCACCCATTGCACGTGCGGCCAGGCTTCGGCGGGGGACACGCGGCGGGCTGCGGTGCCGATGATGAGCGCGATTTCACCTTCGAAACCGAGCAGTTCGCACCCCGACGGCCGCTCGACGACGCCGCTGATGCTCAGCGAAGTGCCGGGTTTGAGGAAGTAGGACGGCAGTTTCGGGGTGCGTCCGCGTTGTGCTGCGCGGGATGGATAGTTGATATGCACCGCGATGACTTTGCCGGCGTTCCGCAGCACGTCGCCGTCGATTGTCTGCACGCTTGAACTCACAGCACTCCTCAGTCATCGCCGATAAGATATTAAATCGTATACGATCAGCGTAGGACGTGGTGCGCGTCACGTCAAGGAGATTTTGGCTCGCCGAGCGTTGACTTGTGGTTGGATTCAACCCGGCAAAGCCGCCATACGTCAACGCTCGGCGCGGTGGTCTTTCAGAACCAGAGCCGCAACCTGAACCGGAACTTGTCACCAACTGCTTGTTCTAGTTCGTCGCGGAGCCGGAAGCCTTCCAGATCGAAGTGCCTGCGCAATTCCTCCGATCCGAACAGTCCGGTTCCATGGTCCGCATGCTCGTTGAAGAAATGAGCCCATCCTTTGAGATCTTTGTAGAGCTGCTCTGGCAGCAGCCCCGGCCAATCGGGCTCTTTCTCCCAGAAGATCGTGGACATCGGCCAGGTGTAGCCGTAATCCACACTCAACTCGATTTCGGGACGAGGGTCGTCAACTATCATCAGCAAGCAGTGTTAGTCGAAGGGTATGAGGTGATCACGAGCTTGTTATTGGTAGACACGATAATAGTTGGTTTGTATTGGACGGTGCCCCTTGGCCCGGACATGAAAATCGGTGCGGTGTAACACCATTTCCCACCGCCAACGTCCTTGGGATATCCAGCTTCGGGAGCTCGTAACGCTTCTCCGGTTGCCCAAGCCATCAAATCATCCCAGTTGCCACTTCCGCCTACCGCATTGATTCTGGACTGCCATTGATTCTGGTGGTTAGCCCGAACATGTACATAGCCAGAATTGGAGTCACCGCATCTAAGGTCGACAACCCCCAGAAATCTAGCATTATCGTAACGTTGGACGCTGACATCGCCCCAGCCAGCATTGCACAGGCCGATCGTTCCGGGAGGCAGCCTGGCGGCATCTTCGGTGCTGAGCAGAATAGAGGATGCTCGTTCGCCAAACTCGTTCGAAGCTGCCGCTGAAGCCGGTAGCGCTGACGTCGTTAAGGCCAGTAAAGCGACGGCTAAAATAGCGGCCGCGGCCGAGATTCTTTTCATAGCACCCTCTGGTCGTCAGGTAAATCAATTCTTCGGACTGACCTGTAACGTAAAACGTTGCTATGAATATAGCTACAAAGTCAAGGAGATTTTGGCTCGCCGAGCGTTGACTTGTGGTTGGATTCAACCCGGCAAAGCCGCCATACGTCAACGCTCGGCGCAAGGTGTTGTCTAGGGGAGTCCCCAGCCGGCGAAGCTGCCGGTCAGTGGTGCCGGTTCCAGGACCAGCGGGCCGGTGCTGTCCGCGGGGGTGATCACGACGTCGTCGTCTGCGGAGAGCTTGAGTTCCAGGACTCCGGCACCGATTTCCCGGTATTCGATCGGGCTGGTCCGCCCTGAGTCCGGGAACTGATCCAGCACATCGCCGGAGACCGCGACCCGGGAGACCGATATCGGGCCCGAAATCGACGTCGCGACCCGGGCAGTCCCACTCGCTCCGGCCCGGACCCGGACGAAGCCGGTGACGCCGCCGGTCCGTTTGGCGCTGATCACGAATCCGCCTTGGGCGCGGAAGTCGTGAAAGGCCAGATTGCCCCAGGCCGGGGCGACTGCGGGGAAGACCCGGACGATGCCACCCCAGCTTTGCAGAGCCATGTCGTGCAGGGATTGCGCTGCGGAGAGCGGCGTCTCGATGACCGGGCCGGTCTCCTTGTACATGGTGTTTTTCTGCAAATACCTGTCGGCCAGCGTGTTGAGCATGCTCAGCGCCTTCGTTCCGTCACCGAGCTGGGAGTACATCGACGAAGAACCCGTGAAGGTATAGCCCTGCAGTCCGGAGGTGTACCCGGTCCAGGTTTTCAACGAGGCCAGCAAGGCGTCCCGGTTGGCCGGGATCGTGACGTCGAGCAGGGCCAGGGGGTAGAACCAGAGCAAATGCGAATAATGCCGGTGCCCGGAGGTCAATTTCAGATCGGCGCCGATCCAGAATCCATCCGAACCTTGCGGTGGTGCAACCAGGTTGTCCCGGACTTCCTGCCATTTGGACTTGAGCGGGTCGTCGATGCCCAGAGTGTCGGCGGATTCCAGAAGTGTCTGACCGGCCCAGGAGATCAACGACAGGTCGTAATTGGTATCGGTGCTGGAACCGTATTCCGGGGAGTAGGTCCGGGGCAGGTGCAGTTTGCCGTCGGACTGGTAGGCCAAATAGGGCAAGTAGAAGTTGAGCGCCTTTTTCAACACTGGGAAGATCAGGTCCCGCAAAACCGCCTGGTCCATGCTGTGCCGATAACCGAGCCAGACGTTGTGCATCGCCCAGAGCAGGTTGCCGCATTCCGCAGTCGCCGGCGCCGGAGTTCCGGGCACCGGCACCAGGGCGGTGATCAAGTTCTCCTGGCTTGATCGGGAGATCGCCAGCGAATCGGGGTTTCCGGGCGGCACGTTCTGTGCCAGATTGTCCCGATAACGGTCGATGCTGGCGGTCAAGGAATCAAGTTCGTCGTGCCCGGTGGCCAGAATCGGCCAGTAGGACAGCTGGACGTTGAGATTCCACCAGATGCCGGGCCAGGGTGTGACCCTTGGCAGCCAGGCCGCCGAGGTGCTGAGCACCGGCCGGTCCCGGCGAGTTGCCGCGGCGAGTTTGTAGAGCTGGATCCAGTAGAAACTGTTGAAACGGCGGTCTGGCACGGCGAAAATGCTCTTGGGGTAGAACGCATTCCACCATGCTCGATGTGAATCCCGTGCCGCGCCGGCGTTGGCCAACCCGGTGATGGTAGCGGTAGCGGTTGCCGCAGCCCCGGCTGCCGAGTCTCCAGTAGCGACGCCAACCGCCAGCGTCTTGGTGGATCCTTGTTGGCTCACCGTCCAGACGGTCGCGTGTCCGTTCGGGGTTGTGAGATCCTGCAGGGATTGCCCACCAGCCGGAGTTTGCAGCACCTGCGCTGCAGGATTGTCCTTGAGGCCGGCGGGCTTTTGCTCCGGATACACGTTGAAGCGAGGGGATCGGGCAAGCTCGGGGGTGAAGACCCAACTCGCGGTTGCTTCACCGGTGCTCGGCGACAACTCGACGAAAAAAGCATCACGTTCGGCATGGACGTAGCTTGAAATGGTCACGGTCCCGGCCGAGGTGGTGATGGTGCCGGTCAATTCGGCGTCCCACAAGGAGAGCCGCCAGTCGACGGCGGTGATTTCGCCGGCGGTCTTGAGTTCGAAACTGCCGATGGGGAGCCGGGAGTTCCCCCAGAGCGATCCTCCGGTGCCTTGATGGTCGCGCACTTCGCTGTGCCCGACGTCGATCTTCAGCCGTTTGCTGGAGCCGGCTTTGAACAATGAGATGCCCAAACCGCCATTGCCCAGGAACGGTGACGAATAGAAATCGCCGGGCAATTGGCGCCAGCGCAGATCCGAGTTGCTGAGGAAACCGGACCAAGCGGCGGCGGAATTCAAGGAGTTCTGCAGTGTCCGGGCAGTGCCATTGCCGGTTTGCCAGGGAACGTCGGATGAGGCGGCTATCGCGGCCTGTTCCGCGAAGAGCTGCTGTGCGAACAATGCTGCAGTCGCCGATAGCGACGATCCGATCAGGAATCCACGCCGGGAGGGGCCGTGGCTTGCGTTGTTGATTGAAGCATCGTCATTTTTCATCGGGTCGAATTCCTCTGATGTCATGCGTCGCTCCGAAGAGAGGCGCCCCCCAATGGACCGCCCGGGCTTGGACTCGGGTGGTTATTTGGCTTCAGCATAGGCAGTTAAACATCAGATGTCTAGAGTGGGATTGTCCGGTGAATCGATCGCACGACGGCAGCAGAACCTGAATCGAGTGGCCGGATCTGCAGGTCAAAACCCCGTTTTGACCTGCAGATCCGGCCACTCGACGGGGGAGTGATCAAGCGGCGTGCGCGGGCTGTCGAAGTTGCAGCTCGAAGAGCGCCTCGCCGCATTCGGCGGCAGTCGGTCGTTGGGCGGCGCCGCGTGCCGTCATCGCAGTGAGCAGTTGCCGCCAATCGGTGTCGATCCACTCCGGTATCGACGGGTCATGGAGCAGTCGGGCGATCGAGGCCTCCAAAGCCGATCCCGGGAATACTTTGGCCCCGGTGAGGCACTCCAGAAGCACCAGGCCCAGGGAGTAGATGTCCGCACTGGCGTGGACTGGTTCGCCCAGCGCCTGTTCCGGGCTGAGGTAGCTCGCGGTGCCGATGGTCACCCCGGGGATCGTGGCTTCGGCGCCGTCGTGCAACCTGGAGACTCCGAAGTCGCAGAGCTTGGGCAATCCGGAGCCGCCCATCAGGATGTTCGCCGGCTTCACGTCCCGATGCACGACGCCGTCCGAATGAACCGCGTCGAGCCCCTGGGCCAGTGCCCAGCCGAGGCGGGCGGTTTTGGCCGGGGTGAATCCGCCAGGATGCCGCGCCAGCAGGGTGCGCAGGTCGCAACCGTCGATGAATTCCATCACCAGGAACGGGCGGGTGCCTTCGAATTCGTCGTCCCAGCTGCCCGAATCCAGAATGCCGACCAGGAACGGATGCTGCAGCCGGCACAGGATCGCCAGTTCGGATTCCCAACTGGTGGGTCCGGGGGAGAAGATCTTGACCGCCACGTTGCGTTTGAGCCGCAGGTCTTCGGCTCGGAAGACCGCGGCACAGGCTCCGATGCCGATCCGTTCGGCCAATCGGTAGCGGTCTAGTAGGAAGCGCTCACGCGCGGGGTCAGCAAAATTGCGGTCCATTGCGTTCCTCAAAATGAGTGGGAAGTGAACACATGTGGCTTTGCGCTTCAGTTTAAACCCGCAAACGCCGACGACGGCGGAAACGCACCAGCCTTGGCGCGTCGCCGCCGTCATCGGCTTGTTTTTAGACTCCTGCCGGGTCGCTGGCGTGCCAGAGCCCGGTGCTTGCCGCTGCGTTGGCATACTCGGCGAAGCTTCGCGTCGGCCGGCCCAGGATTGCGGCGAGATCTTCACTTACCTCGGCATTCCGGCCGTCGAAAATGCTGCTAAGCATCTCGGCCAAAGGCACTGCATCTCCGGCCGGCATGCCCGCAATCGCCAAATCTGCGACGAACTCGGCGACATCGCTTGCGTGGTAACTGATTTCGCGGCCGGTAGCCGCAGAAAGTCGTTGCGCCATCTGCGCGAAGCTCAGTGATTCCGGTCCGGTGAGTTCGTAGGTCCGGCCCGCATGGCCGTCCTCGGTGAGGACATTCACTGCGGCGTCGGCAAAGTCGTCCAAATCGATGGTCGGTTCGTGCACCTCGCCAGCGGGCAAGAGCAACCGGCCGCGCTGGATTGGGCCGAGCAGCACATGTTCGCTGAAATTCTGCGCAAACCAGGACGCTTGAAGAATTGTCCACTGCGAGATGTTCGACTGGACTGCCTTTATTGCACGTTCCGCGCCTGCTTCGCCGCGCCCGGTGAGCAGGACTGCATGTCGCACGCCCGCGGCGGCTGCTGCGGCGGTGAACTCACCGATCAATTCAGCGGCGCCGGGGGCAGCCAAATCTGGCGCATAACAAAGGTAGACAGCGTCAATTCCGTTCAGTGCAGCGGGCCAGCTGAGTCGATCATGCCAGTCAAAACGAGGGTCGCCGCTTCTGGATCCGGCGCGATATGCAACGCCGCGTGCTGCCAGCCGGTCGACAATTCGGCTGCCGGTTCGTCCGGTCGCGCCGGTGACGAGGACTTTTCTGGGCTTTTCTCTTGAGGTCATGAAGGTAGTCAATCTAAGATCATTCAGACGAAACATGGTCCAGAGTCTGTAGGGCATACGTTATCGTCTAATTCGATTTATGCTTAGGCCATGGATCCTTGGAGCTATTACCTGGATGGACCCCGTGCACGGCACGCCTTCACAAGAAGGATAGTGATGGACCCGCCGTGGGGCCTCGACGTCCAAGACCAGGCAGCACTGACTCTCATGTTGGTGCTCGAGGGCTCAGCATGGATCGAAGCCGACGGCGCCTTGACGCACTTGGACGCTGGCTCAGTGGCGGTTGTTCGGGGTCCAGATGCTTATCGGGTGCTGGACCGACCCGATGCCGAGTCGTCGGTGCGGATCAACTCGGATCAGGGTTGCACTACGGTAGGCGGCGACAGCGTCGAAGTCAGCATGGCGCTCGGTGTCTCAACCTGGGGAAACAGCCAACACGGGCAAACCAGCATGCTTATCGGTACCTACGACGCCGAGGGCGCGGTGGGAGCATGGGTGACCGCAGTGCTGCCACGCTTGGCCGTAGTGTCTCCGGACCACGCAGATGACCGGCTGAAATCATTGGCGATGTTGCTGGACTGCGAATTGGGCCAGCAACAGCAAGGCAAGACCGGCGCGTTGGACCGGTTGCTGGATTTGCTGCTTTTGCACGTGGTGCGGCGTTGGTCCGAAGATGCCCACCAAGGCGGGCCGAATTGGTCCGATGCGCACCGGGACCCGCTGGTAGCGCAAGCGCTGAGCCTGATTCATGAAGCGCCAGCTGCATCCTGGACGGTGGCCGAGCTGGCTCGACGCTGTTTTGTCTCGCGCGCCACTTTGGCCGCCCGATTCAAGGCTGCGGTAGGGGTCGCGCCGATGTCGTATCTCAGCCAATGGCGGCTCACCCTTGCCAGCGAACGGCTCACCGCAGAACAAACCACAGCAGCCACAATCGCCAGAGATCTAGGATTTTCCAGTCCGTTCGCCTTCAGCACCGCATTCAAAAAAGCCTACGGCGCCAGCCCTACGAGTTATCGGCGACAAGCGGCACGCAAGACTCCGCAGCTTGAAGCAGCCTTATGAAGCGAGAAATTCGATCGCGGCCTGTTTGAAGGCCCGTGAGGTGATCGCGTTGAAATGGTTCCGGGCCGGCAGGATCAGAATTTCCGCGTGGCCGCTGAGTTCTGCCAGCCTCGGCATCTCCGCCGCCACCTGGTCCTTTTCTCCGGCCACGAACAGGATCGGCATTTTCGGCACCGATTCCGCGGCATCATAGGGTTCGGTCTTGACCGCGCGGGCCATCGAGAGCAGCGCGAACATGTCGTTGCCCGGTATCTGCCGGGCCCAGCCGATCAGATCCGCGGTCATCGGGTCCTTAATCGGCGCGCCGGAGGCCAGGAATTCTTCGGCCTCGGCCAGATCGAACATCGCCAGCGGATCGCCGGCAGACGGCCCGCCGAGCACCATCCGGTGCACCAACTCGGGCTGCGTGGCACCGAATTCCCAGGCGAACCGGGCACCGAGCGAGTAGCCGACGATATCCACGCCGGACTCCGGATCGCCGTCGGCCAGCGGCTTGGCGCCTTCGTCGAGCAGGATCTGCAGGATTTCCGCCCGGATCCGGCTCGGTGCATATTCGTCCGACTCCACCGGCGCAGGGTTGCCACCGTGCCCCGGCAGGTCTACTGCGATCACCCGGCGGCCGGCTTCGGTGAGCGGCTGGATCCAGCCCGACTGCACCCAATTGAATTCGGTCGAGGAGCCGAAGCCGTGCAGCATCAGCAGCGGGCGGCCGGAGCCGGCACCGAAACGATGCACCCGCAGCGTGGATGCACGGCCCTCCACAGCGTGGCCTTCCGCCGCCGGCGGCATCAGTCCTCGTCCAGGTTCAGGGAAAGTTTCACCCGGCGCTTCGGGGCTTCTTCCACCGGCACGGTGCCCACGATGCCGGCGGTGTCATCCGGGACTTCGAAGATGATCAGCGGATCGCCGACCTGGATCACCTCGCCTGGCTCGCCGAAAATCCGCAGGACTTTTCCGGCCTGCGGCGAAGGCAGCTCCACAGAGGATTTGGTGGTTTCCACCTCGACCATCGGAGTATTGCGCTCGATCTGGTCGCCCTCGGCAACCAGCCACTCCAGCACGGTCGCATCGAGCAACCCCTCGCCGAGGTCCGGCAACGGGAAGGAAAGTTCAGCCACGTCGGTACTCCAATACCCGTTGGATGCCGAACAGGATCCGGTCCACATTCGGCACGTATTCGTCTTCCAAATCTCCTGAGGGATACGGTACGTCGAAGCCGGTCACCCGTTCAACCGGTGCTTTGAGCAGGTCGAAGCAGGCCTGCGTCAGTTGCGCCGCGATTTCGCCGCCCATCCCGGCGGTCAGCGGCGCTTCATGCACGACGACGGCGCGCTTGGTTTTGGCGACCGAACCCGCCAGCGTGGCGATGTCCAAGGGCTTGATCCAGCGCAGATCGACCACCTCGACCTGGATGCCGTCCTCGGCTGCCAGGTCGGCGACCTGCAAGCAGCGGGCCACCATGGCGCCGTAAGCGACCAGGGTGACGTGCTTGCCTTCCCGGGCGATCCGGGCGCCGTCGAGCATCCCGGGTTCGGCCAGATCGACCGCTTCCTTCTGCCAGTACCGCGGCTTCGGTTCCAAGAACATCACCGGATCCGGCATGGTCGCGGCCAAACGCATCAGGTGGTACGCCTGGTGCGGATTGGCCGGGGAAACCACCTTGAGCCCGGGTACGTGCGCGAACAGCGCTTCGAGGCTTTCGGTGTGCATCTCCGGGGCGCGCAGCCCGCCGAAGCTCGGGACCCGTAGCGTGATCGGCATCGGCAATTTGCCGCGGCTGCGGTAGTTCATCCGGCCGATCTGCGCGATGATCTGGTTGACCGCAGGGTAGGCGAAGCCGTCGAATTGGACTTCCGGGATCGGGTGGTAGCCGGCCATCGCCAAGCCGACGCTCATGCCCAGGATGCCGGATTCGGCCAAGGGGGTGTCGAAAACCCGGTCGGCGCCGAATTCGGCCTGCAGATCCGCGGTGACCCGGAAGACGCCGCCCAGCTGGCCGACGTCCTCACCCAGCACCAGGACCTTGGGGTCTGCGCGCAGGGCATCAGCCAGTGCGCGGTTGATCGCTTTCTGCATCGAAAGCTCTTCGACCGCCGGTGCCGGGTACGCGGCCGCGGCCTGCTTCTCGATCACTGACTCAGACATGTTCGCTCTCCTCGCGCCAGTGCTTGGCTTGGGCGCGCAACGCCCCGGTCGGTTCCTGGAAGACGAAGTCGAACATCTCGGTGCCCGGCCGCGGGCCCAGCGCGGCGACGCCTTCGCGGATGGCGTTCTCTTCGGCCTGCGCCTCGGCCAGGGCCTGTGCGAAGAACTCGTCGTCGGCGACGCCGGCGGTGCGCAACGCCTCGGCGTAGCGGTCCACCGGGTCTTGGCCGCCGTCGGTCCGTTCGTCTTCCAGACTCCGGTAGCGGCCGGGGTCGTCACTGGTCGAATGCGGGCCGCGACGGTAGGTCATCGCCTCGATCAGTACCGGGCCATGGCCGGCCGCCGCGTACGTGCGGGCGGCTTTGGTCGCCGCGTACACCGCTTCGACGTCGTTGCCGTCCACCTGGACAGTGGCCATGCCATAGCCGAGAGCCCGGGCCGCGACCGAGCCGCCGGCCACCTGCCGTTCGGTGGGCACCGAGATCGCCCAGCCGTTGTTCTGCACGAAGAAGATCACCGGCGCTTTGAAGATCGCCGCGAAGTTCATCGCTTCGTGCACATCGCCCTGGGAGGAAGCGCCATCGCCGAAGTAGCTGATCGCCACGTTCAGGGTGCCGTCGGCCTTCCGGCCGTCCAGGGTCTGGCCGTGCGCCCAGCCGACGGCGTGCAGCACGGATCCGCCGACCACGGCTTGGATCGGGGCGAAACGGCTGGCCGCAGGATCGTAGAGGCCGCCATGCCAGGTGGCTTTGTGCGTGGACATGTAGGCCACCATGTCCACACCCCAAGCCCGGGCCACGCCGACTTCCCGATAGGTGGGGAAAACGAAGTCCGACCCCCGCTCCAACGCGAACGCGCTGCCCACCTGGGCGGCTTCCTGCCCGCGCCCCGGAGCGTAACCCGGGATGATGCCTTGGCGTTGCCAGGCGATGGCGGAAACATCGAGGTGCCGCACTGCGGCGAGCAGCCGGTACAACTCACGTTGTTGTTCGACGGTCAGCTCGGCTGCGGGCACCTCGAGGGTCGGTGCCGTGGTCGTGCGTTCATGGCGTGGTGCGATGCTCACAGGAGCCTTTCTGCTCGGTGGATCGAAGCCTTCTTGCTGTGAGCCTAGTCACCCAGGAGGGACCTTGCAATGTTGCCACATCAAACTGGTCAACTTGACACAAAATGTCTAGTCAGAACCTTTTTTGGCTGACAATTTGATGCCAATCCAACTCAGAATCGCGATTCCGGCCGTGAGTCCTATGGTGCTCAGCAGCTGAATGCCGACGCTGGGGTCGGTGAACCCCAGGACGAATACCGCGGCCAATAGCGCCAGGGCCAACCAGGACAGGTAGGGGAATCCCCACATCGGCAGTGCCATCTTCTCGCCGGCGGCATCCGCGCGGCGGCGCAGGATGATCTGCGAAACGCAGGTGGAAACCCACATCATCAAGACCGTGGAGCCGACGAGCTGCAGCAAGATCCGGAGCGTGTTCTCCGGGTCGAGGTAGTTCAGCAGCACGGCCACGAAGCCGAAGAGCACTGAAGCGATCACCGCGAATCGCGGAACCCGGTCGGCATTGACCCGGCTGAGGAACTTCGGGGCCAGGCCGCGCTGGCTGAGTGAGAAGATCATCCGCGAGGAACCGTAGAGATTGGCGTTGAGTGCGGAAAGCACCGCGATCGCAATCACCAAGGTGGTGAGTTCCTTGGCGAACGGGATGTTGGCTTCGGCGAGCACCGAGGCGAATGGATTCTTGGTCTCCTCCGAATTCCAGGGCAATACCGTGACCATGACCAACACCGAGCCGATGTAGAAGACCAGGATCCGCCACAGCACCGAACGGATCGCGCGGCCCACGTTGTGCTCGGCGTTTTCCGTTTCGGCGGCGGCGATGGTGACCAGCTCGGTGCCGCCGAAGGCGAACATCACGATCAACAGCCCGGCGGCCACGCCGGCCCAGCCCTGGGGGAGGAAGCCGCCGTGGGCGAACAGGTTTCCGAAGCCGGGGCCGGAGCTGCTCGGGATGACGCCGGTGATCAGCAGTGCACCGAGCACCAGGAAGAGCACGATCACCGCGACCTTCAGGATCGCGAACCAGAATTCCATTTCGCCGAACTTGCCGACGCCCAGCAAATTGATCGCGGTGAAGACCACCATGAACACCAAAGCGAGCAGCCATTGCGGCAGCACCGGCCACAAACTGCTCAGGATCTGGGCCGCGCCGGTTGCCTCGGCGGCGATCACCACGACGATCTGCACCCACCAGAGCCAGCCCACGGTGGCACCGGCGACCCGGCCCATCGCCCGCTCGGCATAGTAGGAAAAGGCCCCGCTGTTCGGGTGCGCGGCCGCCATTTCGCCGAGCATCCGCATTACGAAGATGATGATGGCTCCGGCGACCAGGAAGGAGATCAGCACCGCCGGTCCGGCAACGCCGATCGCGGTGCCCGAGCCGATGAACAGCCCGGTACCGATCGAAGAGCCCAGGGCCATCATGATCAGCTGACGTGGTTTGAGCCCCCGGTTCAGGGATTTCTGGGTGCTGCCGGTACTGCTCGCGGTATCTGCGGTCGCCATTGAAAGCTTTCTGCTTCGGAAGGATCTCTGAAGGGGTCGAAGTCACAATTGTGTGACCCACGACACTTACCATATTGTCGGGGGAACGGTATTTCAACCTTAAGGATTGCCCAGTGGTGGACGCACTCGATGCAAGGATTGTCAAGCTTTACACTCTTGAACCTCGCACCTCGATACTTGAAGCTTCGCGCCAGCTGGGGGTTGCCCGGGCGACCTTGGTCTCCCGTCTGGACAAGCTCCAGGCTACCGGGGCGATCCGCTCTTGGGCGCCGAGTCTGCAGCCGATGAATTTCGGCTACCCGGTGCTGGCGTTCTGTTTTCTGACCATCGAGCAGGACAAGGGGCACGGAGCCGTGGTGGATGCTCTGGTGGATATTCCGGAGATCATCGACGTGCATACGGTCTCCGGGGAGAGCGACATGCTGGTCAAGGTCGCGGCCCGGTCGAATTCGGACCTGCAGCGGGTGCTGGATGCGATTTCGGCGACCAAGGTGGTGGTGCGGTCCTCCACGATGCTCGCCTTGGACACGCATTTCGAAGCGCGGACGCTGCCGCTTTTCGAGGCGTCTGCCGAATAATTGCGTTCCCCGAGGCTGCCGGTTCAGGCGATGCGGCGGCGATAGACGACCATCGCGAAGCCATAGGCGATGAGCAGGATGCCGAGGCACCAAGCCAGTGCGATCCAGATCTCGCCGCCGACCGGGCGATCGGCGAGCAGGTTCTGGATCGTGTTCACGATCGAGGTCACCGGTTGATTTTCGGCGAACCAGCGGACCGGGCCAGGCATGGTCGCGGTCGGCACGAAGGCCGACGAGATGAACGGCAGGAAGATCAGCGGGTAGGAGAAGGCGGTGGCGCCGTCCACGGACTTGGCCGAAAGGCCGGCGATGATCGCCAGCCAGGTCAGGGCCAGGGTGAACAGCATCAGGATGCCGACGACGCCGAGCCAGGCCAGCGGGCCCGCCGAACTGCGGAACCCCATCAACAGACCCACCAGGACGATGATCACCAGGGTGATCGCGTTGGCGGCCAGCGAAGTCAGCACGTGCGCCCAGAGCACCGAAGAGCGGTTGATCGGCATGGATTGGAAGCGTTCGAAAATGCCGCTTTGCAGATCGGTGAACAAGCGCATCGCGGTGTAGGCGATGCCTGAGGCGATCGCAATCAGCATGATGCCCGGAAGCAGGTAGTTGACGTAATTCTCGTTGCCGATGGTGCCTTTGATCGCGCCGCCGAAGACGAAGACGAAAAGCAGCATCAGGGCGATCGGCGTGATCGCCGTGGTGATGATGGTGTCCACGCTGCGGGTGATGTGCCGCATGGAACGGCCGAGTAGGACGCCGGTATCCGCGAAAAGGTGCGTGCTCATGATGATTCCTTCCGGGAAGCGGCAGAAAGTTCCTCTGTGCCGTCGGAGCCCACCAGGACCAAGAAGATGTCCTCCAGGCTGGGTTGTTTTTCCACATATTCGACCTCGGCGGGCGGCAGCAATCGCTTCAGCTCGGCGAGGGTCCCGTTCGCAATGATCTTGCCTTGATGCAGGATCGCGATCCGGTCAGCGAGCTGTTCGGCCTCGTCCAAGTACTGCGTGGTGAGCAGTACCGTGGTTCCGGCGGCGGCCAGTTCCTTCACTGCCTGCCAGACTTCGAGGCGGGCTTCCGGGTCCAATCCGGTGGTGGGTTCGTCGAGGAAGATCACCGGAGGCCGGCCGATCAGACTCATGGCAATGTCCAGACGGCGGCGCATGCCGCCGGAATAGGCGGCGACTTTCCGGGTCGCGGCCTCGGTGAGGCTGAACCGGGCGAGCAACTCGTCGGCGATCTGGCCGGGATGGTCCAGATGCCGCAACTTGGCCACCATGACCAGGTTCTCCCGGCCGGAGAGGATGTCGTCGACTGCCGCGAACTGCCCGGTCAGGCTGATCGATGCGCGGATCTCGGCGGCTTGCCCGGCGACGTCGAATCCTTGGACCGAAGCCGATCCGGCATCCGGTTTGAGCAGCGTGGCCAGAATCTTCACCATGGTGGTCTTCCCAGCGCCATTCGAGCCGAGCAGGGCGAAGATGCTGCCGCGGGCCACCTCGAAGTCCACGCCGCGCAGCACGTGGAGGTCGCGGTAGGACTTGGTTATGCCCTGCACCCGGATCGCGGGTGCGTCGTGGCCAGTGGGGGAGTTCATTGGCCCGGTCCTGTTCCTGCGCCGTCGGCTGCGACCTCAATTGCTTTGACGAGACGGTCGCGCTCCTTGCTGATCCATTGCCCGCCTGCGTAGTTGCGCATGAAGGTCTCGGCGAACTCCACCGGGTCCTCGCCGACGATGTCTCGGATCGGCGTGCCGTCGGCGGCGCTCTGTTCGAAGAGGTCGACCAAGTCTCCGATCATGGTGACCAGCACCTCGCCCTTCGAAATCGAGCCGAAATACATCAAGTAGCGTTCCAGTGCGCTCACCGCTTCGCGGTAGCCTCCGGGGAGTTGCGCCATCCGGGCCTTGTACTGCCGGTACTGCTTCTTTTGTTCGAGCGACCCCGTGAGTTGCTCGATCCATCCTGCTGCCATTTCAATTCCCTCCTTGGCGGAGCTGTTCCAGTCGGTCGGACAGAAAGCTCCAGGTGTTCCAGAATTCGTCCAGTTCCTTTTTGCCCTGCTCGTTGAGCGAGTACACCTTGCGCGGCGGCCCTTTCTCGGAGGGCCGCTTCGCCACATCGACAAGACCCTTTTGTTCGATTCTGACGAGCAGCGCGTATACCGTTCCTTCGGCGATCTCGGTGAATCCCTTGGCTCGGAGCATCGTGGTGATCTCGTAGCCGTATGCGGGATTTCCGACCAGGAGGGCCAGGACAATGCCCTCCAAGGTGCCTTTGAGCATCTCGGTGATCTGTTTGCCCATCGGATAGCTCCTTTCACTACTCATTACTGCTATGTACTAGTACTCAGTAATACTAGCTACCAGTACATAGTACCGCTAAGTAGTTAAAAGGCAAGCGTCTCTCCGCTGCCTTTTTTCTCGCGCGAGTGCACAGTTGTGGCGGATGTTTTCCGAAAATACCTGCCACAACTGCGCGCTCGCGCGGGGAGGGTGCGCGGGGAGAGGGGGGGTGGCGGCGGGGTGGATTTGCTGCTCGGCTGGTGTAGGGCTAAGATTAGTTATAGTCATATTGACTATAACTAATCTTAGCCCGGACGGAGGTTCCGAATGAGTGTGGGTTATCCAATCACGGCGAACGTCTCCGAACGCCAGTCGGCACCGCCGTCGTTGGCGATTTCCACCGTGATCTTCGCGCTCCGCACCGCAGAAGGCGAAAGTCGGCCAAGCCTCTGGTTGCCTTTGGTCCGTCGGATCCGGGAGCCGTTCAAGGGCCAATGGGCACTGCCCGGCGGCCCGTTGAGCCACTCCGAATCACTGCAAAGCGCGGCCTCGCGAAACCTCGCGGAAACCACCGGATTGAACCCCCGGTACCTCGAGCAGCTGTATGCCTTCGGCGGACTGCAAAGGGCGGCGAATTGCTCGCCGGCGGTGCTGGCTCCGCGCGTCGTCTCGATTGTGTACTGGGCCCTGGTGCAGCCGACCGAAGCTGCCCTGGCACTCGAATCGGACAATGTGCGCTGGTTCAAGGCGGACGCTTTGGGCAGCGCCTCGGCCCGGGACTTGGCATTCGACCACAATGAGATCGTGGCCTACGCCCTGTGGCGATTGCGCAACAAGCTCGAATACGCCTCGATCGCGTACCACTTGCTGGGCGAGAAATTCACCCTGGCCCAAGTCCGCGAAGTCTACGAGGCAGTGCTCGGCCGGGAGCTAGATCCGGCGAACTTCCGACGCCAGCTCAAGGCTACGCCGCACATCGTGGCCACCGAAGAGTATTTGCAGGGCGGCAAGCACCGCCCGCCCCGGCTTTACCGCTACACCGGGAACACCGAATCTTTCAGCCAAAGCCAACCTAATCCAGACCCATCTATCCCCGCCAGCAGTAAGTGAGATCACCGTGAGTTCAGTCAACACCGCGATTCAGCTCTCCGTCCGCGGAGCCTCCGCCGCCTCGACCTGCGGCACCGATTTGGCCAAGGGGCCCTGGGAGTTCGACCTGGCGGCCGCGCTCGATGGTGTTCCCGGATATGGCCCCGGCGCTTCGGTCGCCGATCCGGCACCGCCCAGCACCCCGCGGCAAGCCCAGATCCCGCAGGAATACAAGGACGCCAGCGCCGAGGAACTGGATGCCCGGATCATCGCGGCGAAGGCCGCCTTGGGCGACCGGGCGGTAGTCCTGGGGCACTTCTACCAGCGTGACGAGGTGATCAAGTACGCCGATTTCGTCGGAGACTCCTTCCAGCTCGCCAACGCCGCGAAATCCAAGCCGGACGCCGAGGCGATCATTTTCTGCGGAGTGCACTTCATGGCGGAAACCGCAGATATGCTCTCCGGACCGGATCAGAAGGTGATTCTGCCCAACCTGGCCGCCGGTTGCTCGATGGCGGACATGGCGGACATCGCTTCGGTGGAAGCCTGCTGGGCGCAGCTCGAAGAAGTCTACGGCCCGATGGACGCGGTCGACGCCGAGGGCAAAGTCCCGGTGATCCCGGTGACCTACATGAATTCTTCGGCCGCGCTGAAGGGGTTCTGCGGGGAACACGGCGGAATCGTCTGCACTTCGTCGAATGCCAAGACGGTGCTCGAATGGGCTTTCCAACGCGGCCAGCGGGTGCTGTTCTTCCCGGATCAGCATTTGGGCCGCAATACCGCCAAGGCGATGGGCGTGCCGCTGGAGCAGATGCCGATGTGGTCGCCGCGGAAACCGTTGGGCGGCAACGATCTGGAGTCGCTCGAACAGGCCAGGGTGATCCTGTGGCACGGGTTCTGCTCGGTGCACAAGCGGTTTAGCGTGGCGCAGATCGACAAAGCCCGGGCCGAATTCCCAGGAGTGCGGGTCATCGTGCACCCGGAATGCCCGATGCCGGTGGTCGATGCGGCCGACGAGGCCGGCTCCACGGACTACATCGTCAAGGCGATTCAGGCGGCCCCCGCCGGGAGCACCTTCGCGATCGGTACCGAAATCAACCTGGTCAACCGGCTGGCCGCGGAGTACCCGGAGCACACGATCTTCTGCCTGGATCCGGTGATCTGCCCGTGCTCCACGATGTACCGGATCCACCCCGGGTATCTGGCCTGGGTCCTGGAAGCTTTGCTCGAGGGCGAAGTGCAGAACCAGATCACCGTGCCGGAGCAGGTCACGGTGCCGGCCCGGATCGCGCTGGAGCGCATGTTGGCGGCAAAACCATGAGGCCGCAATGTTGAGGATCGCCGTCGTCGGCTCCGGGATCGCCGGGCTGATTGCCGGCTTGGCTTTGGCCGGCCGGGCCGAGACCACGGTGTTCTGCAAGGCCGGACTCGGCGAGTCCAACTCCCGGTACGCCCAGGGCGGCATCGCCGCAGTGCTGGATCCGGAATTGCGGACGCCCGGGGACACCGTCGCCTGGCATGTCGCGGACACCCTGGCCGCCGGTGCCGGGCTCAATGACCCGGCGGCGGTCGAATTGCTCTGCCGCGAAGCTGCTTCGGTGATCGGGGTACTGGCCGGGCACGGCGTCGATTTCGACGCCGACGAAGCCTGGCCGCCGGGTTCCGGGCATTGGGCCTTGGGCTTGGAGGCAGCGCACAGCTTCGCCCGGATCCTGCATGTGGGCGGCGATGCCAGCGGTACCGGGATCGTGGCCGCGCTCGCTGCGGCAGTGCACCGCTGTGTCGAGGCCGGCACCCTGCAATTGCGAGAGCACACCGAATTGCTCGAGCTGCTGGTGCGGGACGGTGCGGTGCACGGAGTGCGTACCCGGACCGGGTCCGGGGCTGAAACCGAACAGGAGTTCGACGCCGTGCTGCTGGCCAGCGGCGGCGGAGGCCAGCTTTTCGAGCACACGACCAATCCGGCCGGCGCCACTGCGGACGGGCTGGCTGCCGCCTGGCGTGCTGGAGCCGTGGTGCAGGACTTGGAGTTCTTCCAGTTCCACCCGACGTTGGTCGACCACGAACGCCCGTTCATGGTGTCCGAAGCGGTGCGCGGCGAAGGCGCGGTGCTGCTCGATGAGCACGGCGAGCGGTTCATGCTCGACGTCGACCCGGCCGCCGAATTGGCGCCGCGCGATGTGGTGGCCCGGGGGATCGCGGCGAAAATCGCCTCCGGTGGCAAGGTCTTCCTGGATGCCCGCGGGATTGCCGCCGAACGGGGTGCAGGATTCCTGGCCCGGCGGTTCCCCGGAATCTCGGCGCAGCTGGCGGACCGCGGCTTCGATTGGGCCCGGCAGCCGGTTCCGGTGATCCCAGGAGCGCATTACTGGATGGGCGGGATCGCCACCGATCTGGCCGGCCGCAGTTCACTGCGCGGGCTGTTCGCAATCGGTGAGGCTGCCTGCACCGGAGCCCATGGAGCGAACCGCTTGGCCTCCAATTCGTTGCTGGAAGCGGCGGTGTTCGCGGCCCGGGCGGCCCGGACCGCCCTCGGCGCCGAGCACCACGGGCCGTGGCCGGTCTTCGAGGCGACCCCGCTCGGTTTGGAAAACGGACTGCTGGATCCGGAGCCCGGCGAAATCCCGCGGCTCATGATGAGCCGGGCGGGACTGATCCGGGACGCCGGTTCGCTCGCCGTGGCCGCCAAGCAGCTGGCGCTTTTCCGCCCGGATGCTCCGCTGGTGACCGCCGCCCAGCTTCTGGTCGCCGCCGCCCAAGCCCGGGAAGGCTCGATCGGCGCGCATTGGCGTTCCGACTTCCCGCACCGTGATCTTCCACAGCCCAGTGCAACGCCCCGGCGTTCCTGGATCAACTCCGAAAGGCTGGCATCCTGACCATGGCCGAACACTTCATCCAAGGACTCACCCGGCAGCAGATCGAATCCGTGGTCGCTGCGGCGCTGCTCGAAGACGCACCCGCGGGCGATCTGACCTCGCAGCTTCTGATCCCGGAATCGGCAAGCGCCGTGGCGACCGTGGGCGCCCGGGAGCCGGGCGTGCTCAGCGGCTCCGCGGTCTTCGATGCCGCGATGCGGCTGAGCGACCCCGGGATCAGCGTGCAGTGGGCGATCGCCGACGGCGACCGGTTCGCGGCCGGGGACCGCCTGGCGACGGTGACCGGCCCGGCGAGACCGTTGTTGACCGGGGAGCGGGTGGGCCTGAACCTGCTGCAGCGGATGAGCGGAATCGCCACCCTGGCGGCGCAGTTCGTCGCGGAAACCGCCGGCACCAAGGCCCGGATCGTGGATATCCGCAAGACCACGCCCGGCCTGCGCGCCCTGGAACGCTATGCGGTCCGCTGCGGCGGTGGCCACAACCACCGGTTCGGCCTTTCCGATGCGGTGATGGCGAAGGACAACCACCTGGCTGTGCTCACCGGCGGCGACCCGGCCAAGCTGACCGAGGTGCTGTCCGGACTGCGCGATCGACTTTCGCACACCACGCATATCGAGGTGGAGGTCGATCGGCTGGAACAGATCGAGCCGGTGCTGGCGGCCGGTGTGGACACCATCCTGCTGGACAATTTCAGCCTCGAGGATTTGCGCACCGGGGTGCAATTGGTGGCTGGACGCGCTTTGGTCGAAGCTAGCGGGAATGTCCGGGTGGACACCGTGGCGCCGATCGCGGAAACCGGAGTGGACATCATTTCGGCCGGTGCCCTGACGCACAGCGTGCGCGCCCTGGACCTGGGCCTCGACATCGCTTTCGAACCGCAGTCCTGAGCCGGTGATCTACCTCGATGCGGCAGCCACCTCTCAGGTGCGCCGCGAAGCGATCGAAGCCATGTTCCCGTACCTGACCGGGGCCTTCGGCAATCCGTCGAGCCATCACGGGCTCGGCGAGCAGGCTGCCCGCGCGTTGGCCGAGGCACGCCAGGCGATTGCCGACGTCGTTGGATCGCGGCCGGACGAGGTGATCTTCACCTCCGGAGGCACTGAGGCCGACAACCTGGCGCTCAAGGGCATCGCCTTGGCCCGCCGGGCAGCGGACCCGCAGCGCAACCGGATTTTGCTGAGCGCGATCGAACACCCCGCGGTGTTGGAAAGCGCGCGCTACCTGCAGCGCGTGCACGGATTCGAAATCGCCGAATTGCCGGTGGACGCGGAGGGCTTCGTCAGCGAACGCAGCTGCGCGGAAGCCCTGGCTCCGGATGTCGCATTGTTGAGCGTGATGTACGCGAACAACGAGATCGGAACGGTGCAGGATTTGACCGGCCTGTCCGCGCTCGCGGCCCGGCACCGCGTGCCGGTGCACACCGATGCGGTTCAGGCAGCAGGCTGGTTGAGCCTGGACACCGGTGAGCTCGGGGTCCAGGCGATGAGCCTTTCCGGGCACAAGTTCGGAGCACCCAAAGGGATCGGTGCCCTGGTGCTGCGCTCGCCGACTCCGATCGAGCCGTTGATCCACGGCGGCGGGCAGCAAGCGGGCTTGCGCTCAGGCACCGAGAACGTGGCGTTCGCGGTGGCTTTTGCCGCGGCAGCGCAATTGGCCGAGGCAGAACGCGTCGAAGCAGCAGTCCGGGTGTCGGCATTGCGCGACGAGTTCATCCAGGCGGTGTTGGGCAGAGTTCCCGGGGCGCAACTGACCGGACCGGCTTCCGGCCGCCGGTTGCCGTCGGTGGCGTCGTTTTGTTTTCGGGGGACGCACGGCGAATCGGTGCTGCTGGAATTGGAGCGGCGTTCGGTGATTTGCTCCTCCGGATCCGCGTGCGCGGCAGGCTCCAGCGAGCCGTCCGCGGTGCTTTTGGCCCTGGGCCTGGGCGCCGAGTTGGCGCAGACCGCGGTCCGGTTCAGTTTTCCCTCTGCAGTGACCGGAACGGAACTAGCCGCGGCAGCCGATGCGGTGGTGGAGGCGGTAGCTGCGTTGACCCGCTTCCGGGGCGCCGCCCCGAAGCGGTGAGTCCAGGTCGGAACTGGCAGCGGAGGCTAAAACTGCTCGAGCTCGTCGGCGAAGAAATAGTTTTGCGTCAGGTCGCTGATCCGAACCAGATATTTTTGCCGCTTTTCATCCAGGTGGACCACCGTGCCGACATTCCCGGTCATGGTCTTTCCAATGATCTTCACCGTCTGGCCGATCGTGAACTCAGTCATGCTGAAAACCTATCGGAGATCCGGCCGACGTCGAAAGGCGGCCCACGCTGCTTCGACCGCCGGGGCCTGGGTGAGACCGGGCTCAGCAGCTTTCGGTGCTCATCGATTACCGGCAACTGGACGAGGACCTGGTCCGGCGCACGGGAAGCGCGTCGGTCGAATTCACCGGACCGGTTCCGGCGGGACTGCTCAGATCGCCGGCGTGTGATGCCGACCTGATTATTCCGGTGTTGCTGGGCGGTCAGGGCGAAGTGCTCGACGTCGGTCGCGCGGAGGCGCAACCTCGGTGGACAATGGCGCGTTGCTTTGTTCCCGGCATCACCAGGTGATCCACCAAGGTGATTGGCGGCTGGAAATCCAAGCCGGCGTGCCGGTCTGCATTCCGCCACCATGGATCGACCCGGATCGCAAAGCGCAGCGAAATGGGTCCCACCTGATCTAAGGGGAGGTCTCCGGATCTAAGCAATGCCGTCCCGGCATGCTGCGCAGAGTCCTGATGGGTGCTGGTTGCTAGCCCTGGGGCATGCCTTCGAAGAACTTCCTGGCGTCGAAAGTGACTCGGATCCGGGTGATTTTGCCATTCTCGAAATGGCTCCAATTCGCTACTGGAATCGGCGCCGTCCAGCTGGTGTGCAACTCGAACCAGGTGATCACTTCATCACCGTCGGCCCATCGGTGCAGCGGAACGATGTCGGTGAGCATCGAACGGAGCTTGCTGATCGAGCTCGTGCAGTCCTCGGCGTTGTCGACGTGCCCCATCGGCCCCAGGAAATCGACGTCGTCGGCCAGCAATGAGCGGAAAGCCGCCTGGTCGTCGGCGAGCCAAGCGCGGAAATATTCTTCAACGGTTTCAGTGTTCGAGCGGCTCATGATGGTTCCTCCATGACTCGGTTCGGCGGGACTGCCCGGATTCATTCTCCGAGTCCATCGGCCAGAAGAAAAATAGCTCAAAAGAATCACTGCCATAATATTTTGTGATGGATATCAGACAGCTCCGGACCTTTGCCGCGGTGGCCGAGGAGGAGAGCTTCACCTACGCGGCAATCCGCTTGAAGCTGGCCCAGCCAGCGGTCAGTGCGCAGGTGCGGCAGTTGGAAGACGAACTCGGTCTCCGGCTTTTCCAGCGCGGCAGCAGGCAGAGCTTGCTGACCGATGCCGGGGCGAGGCTATTGCCGCTGGCCTACAAGGCACTGGCCGGCGTCGAGTCGATCCGGGTCGAGGCCGCGCAGCTACGCGGTCTGCTCAGCGGCCGGTTGTCGATCGGCACCTTGCAAGCAACCACGTTGCCGGCCCTGGTCGAAGTGATCTCGGATTTCCACGAAGCACACCCCGGAGTCCAGATCGCCTTGTCGGAAGCGGGGAGTGCCGATTTGCTGGCCGGGGTTGCGGCTGGCCGATTCGATGTGGTGCTGGCCGGGCTGACCGGGGAACGGCCGCCCGGATCGGTTTCGATCCCGGTCTTCGACGAAGCGGTGGTGCTCGCCGTGGCCGAATCCGACCCCTTGGCGCCGCGGACCTCCGTGGCCGTCACCGAAGTGGCGGGACGGCAGTTGATCGCCTTGCCGCCGGGGAGTGGATCCCGCACTGCGGCGGAATCGCTTTGGCGGGCGGCCGGAATTCCGTTCCGACCGGATCTGCAGGCGAGCGATCCGGCTGCGGTCGCGGCTCTGGCTGCCCGCGGCCTGGGCGTCGCGGTGCTGAACGAGTCTGCGGGCCGATCCGCCCGAGGTGTCCGATTGCTCGGTTTCGATGGTGCGGAACCGCGAAGCCGAGTGGACCTCCTGTGGGCGGATGAAGCCTCGCCGGCGGTGCTGAAATTCATCGAGTTGGCCCGGGAGCATGGTCTGTCTGGCCGGCCCCGGCATTGACCAAAGATACATATATGGCTAGTGTGTATCACATTCGAGCGGGTCCTTCGGCTGCCTGCGGCGGCTGAATTCAAAGGTTTCCGGCTCGGAGCACCCGACGAAGGAGTCGCATGGCCATCGACCAGCAGCAAACCGCAAACGAGGGCGCAATGTCGATGCCGCCGCGGTTCCGGGCTCCGGGCTGGGCCTTCGCGATCCTCTTCGTCGCTTCTCCGCGCGCTTCGATGCATGCCTTGCAACGCCGATACGGCGATGCCTACACCGTCCAGCTGCCATCGATCGGCAAGGCCGTGGTGGTCTCCGATCCGGCCCTGGTCAAGCAGGTGTTGAGCGCCAAAAACGACGTGCTGCACAACGGGGATCCGCATCCGCTGACGTCGGTACTCGGCCACGGTTCGATGTTCGCGCTGGAGGAAGACCGGCACACCAAGGAGCGCCGGTTGATCTCACCGTCGTTCCGGGGGGATCGGATGCGTTCCTACCGCGAGATCATCGTGGCTGAGGCGCGGCGGGAGATGCGCGATTGGCCGGAAGGGAAGCCGTTCGCCACCCTCGACCCGTTCATGCGGATTACGCTGGCCGCGATTCTGCGAGCGGTTTTCGGCGCCGAAGGCGAGCATTTCGATGAGCTGAAGCGCGATCTGCCGCGGGCCGTGGAGCTGGGCTCCAAGCTGGCGCCGCTGCCGGGTCTGCACAAGGACTGGGGCCCGTTGAGCCCGTGGACGAAGTTCCTCAAACTCCGGGACCACTGCTACGAGGTGCTCGGTGAAATGGTCGATGAGGCCGGCGCCGACCCGGACTTGGCAAACCGGGCGGATGTGCTCGCCTCTCTGGTGCAGAGCAGCTACGACGATGGCACCAGGATGACCCGGCGGGACATCCTGGACGAATTGATGACCATGTTGGCCGCCGGCCATGAAACCACTGCATCGTCGCTGGCCTGGATGATCGAGCGGTTGCAACGGCACCCGGAATTGCTGGCGCGCCTGGTCGAGGAGGCGCAGGGCGAGGAATCCACGCTCCGCATGGCCACGATCTTGGAACTGCAGCGGGTGCGGCCGATCATTCCGGCCTTCTTCCGTCGGGTGATGACGCCGTTTGCACTAGGCGATTGGGTACTGCCGCGGGGGACCAACATCGTGGTCTCGACCACGAATCTGCATCGGGACGAGCGGAATTACGAGCGTCCGGAAGAATTCGACCCCGACCGTTTCCTGGCCAGGAAAGCCCCGGAATCGACCAAGTGGACTCCGTTCGGCGGCGGGGTCCGGCGATGCATCGGCGAAGGGTTCGCGATGATGGAAATGGATTTGGTGCTCCGCGAGATCCTGCGGAATTTCGAGATCACGGTCAGTACCGAGGCTGCCGAGAAGACTTACAACCGGGGGATCGCCCTAGTGCCCAGGCGTGGTGGACGAGTGACTGTGCGGCGGAAGCCGGCTGCAGCCGAGGCTTTGGGCTGAACCGCTCAGCGGCGGACCCGGCGGAAGATCCAGTAGCGCAGTAGCAGAAACCGGGTGAGGGCGGCCAGCACATTGGCTGCGGTGATGGTCAAGACCTCGTCCATCACCGTGGAGCGGGGGTTGACCGTGTGCAGCAGGAGCAGGCTCGAAGAGGTCAGCAGCAAAGCCAGGAACATCACCCAGAGGCCCTTGCTCTGATCTGCGAACCAATGCCGGCGGTCGCGGATCGACCAGCTGTGCCTCCGGTTGAGTTCGGTGTTCAGTACCGAGGTGAGTACTAGAGCGATCAGATTTGCCCACTGGGTTCCGGCAAGCGGCCGCAATGCGGTGAAAATCGCCAAGGAAGCGGCGGTGCAGATCGCGCCGACGATCAGGAAGCCGCCGATCTGCTGGCGCAGGCTGGCTCGGGGTTGCGGTGTTTCGGGTGTGCTCGAGTCGGAAAGGAGCCCTCCGACGGGCCGTGCCGCAGCAGCCGGGTCTGCGATGTCGCTAGCCATAGTACTTAAACTCTGACAGGTTCCCTTGTCCTGGCCAAATGCTGCCGGGTCGCCGACTGTGAATCAGCCGGTGCCGGAGGCCGCCAGCTCCGGCGCATAGAGTTCGCCCACCGGGATGAGCGAGGTCAGCCGGTTTTCGGGACCCGGCAGCGGGCAGGCCCAGGTTTCGTCGTAAGCGCAGGACGGGTTGTAGGCGAAGTTGAAATCGATCACCCAGGTGCTGCCTGCGGCACCCAGGTGGGCGCCCTTGATGGTGTCGAGCAGATACCGGCCGGCACCATAGCTTCCGCCGAGCAGTCCGGACGAATCATCGCGGAAAGGCAGGAAGACGCCACCGCCGTAGCCGCAGTGCCGCCAGAGTCCGAGCGTGCCCAGTCCCTCGGCCGCCACGGTGCCCAAGCGCTCGAAGTGGACTTCGCCGTCGGTGCCGGTCTGCACGGTCCGGGATTCCCCGGAGCCGTGCTCGAGGACTTCCAGCTGGAACCGGTAATCCGGGTCATAGCCGCCGACCGGCAGCCCGGTGAATGCCGCTTTGGCTTGTGCCGACAGTGCGGAGGCCGGATGGCTGCGGAACAATTCATTCCGCTGCCGGACCCAGTACCGGTGCGCCGCCGCCGGGTCGGTTTCGGCGATCGAACGGACCACGGCATAGAGCTCGAAGGTCTGCATCCGCCAATCGGCCACTTGCGCCGCGTTCAACTCGCTGTGCTCCATGGTCCAAGGCTAGTCCCCGTTCCCGGGGGCCAGGATCATTCGGCGAGATTGTCGCCGATGACTTCCAGACCGGCAGCTTTGGCCCGGGCCGCGACTGGTCCCAACTCGGCGGTGAGCGCAGCGATCAGACCTTCGGCCAGGATCGTTTGCGGAATCCTGGTGGTGACCGTGACTTCGTCCTGGAAGCTCAGATCCGGCATGCCGACGATCAGATTCACGGTTCCGAGCGAGGTCAACGGCGACCGGGCGAAAGCAGTGACCACGATGACCTCGGCGCCCGCGTTCCGCGCGGCCTGGGCCACCTTGAAACTCGCCGAATTGGCTCCGCTGCCACTGATCAGCAGCAAGGCATCCGCGGAACCGAGCAGCCGGGCGGTGATTTGCTGCCCGATCGCGTCGGCCTGGAACTCGGCGGGCCGGCCAATCGCGCTCAACCGGGCCGCAGTGTCCATGGCAAGCGCCGCGGACAGGCCATTGCCGGAGACTACGACGCGGTTCGCACTGCCCAGCACTTGGACCGCGCGTTCGACGTCGGGCCCGTGCAGCAGCGCAGTCATCGCGTCGACGGCGGAACGTACCTGGGCGAACGAGGCGGCCACAATGGCCGCAGCTCCCGCGACCTGCGCCTGGCCGGGGCCGGAACCGCGGCCAGGCGCAGGTGTTCCGGCGGCGACTTCGGTACCGGGGTAGCCTGCATCCCGAGCGATCAGAACCCGCAATTGCTGGTAACCGGTGAAGCCCAGGCTCTGACAGGTGCGCACCACGGTCGCCCGGGACGCACCGGAGAGTTCGGCGACTTGTTGCGAAGACAGTTCCACCACCTGGGCGGCCCGTTCCAACAGGACCGAGGCAACTGCCTGCTCGGCAGGCAGCAGCGAAGGCAAGAGCGAACGGATAGTCGCCAGGACCTTGCCCGGGGCATGGCCGACCTTACCCTGCTCCGAGGCAGGCCCGATTGGCTGGCCGGTTTCGGCGGCCCGGCTCGGCTCAGCCATTGCCGGATTCATCCGGTCGGGCGGAGATCCTGGCCGAGATCGCGGCGACTTCTTCGGGCGGCAAATCGAAGAGCGGCTCGGCCCGGCCCAGGTTCAACGGCAGGGAGCGCACTCGGGCGGCTGCTGCTGCGGGATCGGCGCGGAAGACCGTGACGAATTGCGCGCCGCTGGCCCGGAGCGCGCGTTCGTGGCCCTCTGCAGCGAGCACGTCATTGAGATTGACCACACCGGGCGCCACCAGCACCGGGATCGCCCGGTCGCCGACCAGCAGCGTGTCGCCCAGGGCGTGGTGGTAGTGCCCGGAGAGGATCAGCCGGACGTCGCTGCCTTGCAGTGCTTCGACCAGGGCTTCGGGGTTTTGCAATTCGATCCCGTCGTGCAACGGGGTCACCGGCTCGACCGGCGGGTGGTGCAGCACCAGGACGGTACCGGACTCACTGGGCGTCGAAAGCTCCCCGGTGAGCCAATCCAGCTGGCCCGGGTCGAGGTAGCCGTGGGTGCGTCCCGGAACCGAGGAGTCCAAGCTCACGATCCGGAATCCGCCGAGCAGGGTGCTGCCGTAGACCGGCAGCTGGCCGCCGTCGGGCTCGGCCGGGGAACCCGGGTGCCCATTGCCGAGCACAGCCCAGAAACCGGGCCGGGCGTCGTGGTTCCCGATCGCGTACAGCACCAGGGCGTCGCGCCGGTGCGCGTAGTCTTCGGCGAGCTCGCGCACGCTCCGGTAGGACTCCGGGGTACCGTCGTCGGAGACGTCGCCGGAAATCACCAACAAGTCCAACTCTTCCAACGGCAGCAAGCTGCGCAGCGCCTCCAGCAGGGTCTGCCGGGTGTCCACGGACTGCGAATGCAGGCCCTGCGCGAGCAAGTGGGTGTCCGAGAGGTGCAGGATGCTCAAGGTTCCGTAGCTGTTCGAAGTGCTCATAGTGCCATCCTGCCTGCTGGCTCCGACATTTCCGGCTTTCCGGGGTCGCCGGTGCGCCGTCCGGCCCGGTTGCCGGACCAGCGGCCGTGCACGATCCGTTGCCGGAGCAGGCCGGAAAGCTGGTCGATCACGATGGTGACCACGATGACCACGATGAGCAGCATGCCGACGGCGTCCCAGTTGCGGAACTGGACGTTGTCCTGCAGCATCTTGCCGATGCCACCGGCCCCGATCAGGCCCAGGATCGCCGAAGCGCGGACATTGATTTCGAACCGGTAGAGCCAGAAGGAGAACACCTCGGCCTGGGCGGAGGGCCAGATTCCCCAGCGCATCAGATCGAGCCGTGAGCCGCCGGCCGAACGGACCGCCTCGAGCGGCCCCTGGTCCACGGCTTCGAACGATTCATACCCCCATTTGCCGAGGGTGCCGATCGAGCCGATGCCCAAGGCGAGGGCGCCGGTGAACGGGGTGAGCCCGGTGACCGAAAGGATCAGGATCGCGATCACCACCTCCGGAACCGCCCGGATCAAGGCGAACAGGCCGCGCAGCGGCCAAGCGAGCCAACCGGCGGAGATCCCGGCGGTGGCCAGGAAGCCCAGGGGGAACGAAACCACGATGCCGATCAGCGTGCCGATCCAGGCCATTTGCACCGAGAGCAGCATCGCGGACAACGCTTCGTCGAGTTTCGACCAATCCGGCGGCAGGAACAGCAGGCCCAGGTATTTGCCGGTCTCCGCAGGGAAGTCGGACAGTGCGGACCAATTGATCTTGGCGCTCCAGAAAGCGGCGACCACCAGCAGCGAAATCACCGCCCAGGCGATGGTCCGGCCCGGGTGCCCGGGCTTTGCCGGCCGTTGCGTGGCCGCCGGGGGAGTCAGCGCCACTAGACCAACCTCTTCCGCAGCCAGGCCGAAAGGGATTCCAAGACCAACACCATGACCAGGATTTCGAGAATGATCAAGGACAGCTCGTGATAGCGGAAAAAGCTGCGCACATTGTCGATCAGCACGCCCAGCCCGCCGGCACCGACCAAACCGATCACCGCGGAGGCCCGGATGTTGATTTCGAAGGTGTACAGGGTCTGCGAGGTGAAGGTCGGCATGATTTGCGGCAGCATCGCGGCCCGGTCCGCCTTGAACCAGCTGGCACCGGCGGCCAGGGCGGCCTCCTGCGCGCCGAGGTCTTCGCCGTCGAGCGCTTCGGAGACCAGCTTCGCGATGATCCCGATGTTGAACAAGAACAGCGCCATGATGCCGGAGAGCGCGCCGACGCCGACGACCGCGACCAGAACCGCTGCGTACAGGATGTCCGGTACCGAGCGGATCAGGTTCAGGACCGTGCGCACCGCGATCAGCAGCGGACGGTTCGGGTTGGTGGCCCGGGAGGCCAGGAAGCTCAAGGGCAGCGCTACTGCCGCGCCCAGCGCAGTGGCGATGACCGCCATGTTCAAAGTTTCCAGCAACGCCGGGAAAGTCTTCGGGATGAAGCCGTAGTCCGGTTGGCCCAACTGCACCAGGTTGCCCCAGGCATTGCCGGCGTTGGCGAAGACCTTGGGCAGGTCCACGCCGATGCCCCAAGCCGCCCAGGCGGTCAGCAGCACCAGGACGGCGAGCACGAGCGCAGCCTGGCCGGTGTGCCGGGGTTTTACCGGCCGCCCGGCGGCCGCCGTTTCCGAGCGCAATGCGGTGCTCATAATTCGGGCTTTGCTTCAAGCACGTCTTCGGCGGTGAGCGAGCGGCCGTAAATGTTCTCGAACACCGATTCATCGGCCTCCGCTCCGGAACCGTCGAAGACGATTTCGCCGGCCCGCAAGCCGATCAGCCGGTCGCTGTAGCGACGCGCCAGATCCAAAAAGTGCAGGTTGACCACTACCGTGATGCCGAGCTCGGCATTGATCCGTTGCAAGTCCCGCATCACCACGTGCGAGGTGGGCGGATCGAGTGAAGCCACGGGTTCATCGGCGAGAATGACCTGCGGTTTCTGCGCCAAGGCGCGCGCGATCGCCACCCGTTGCTGCTGGCCACCGGAGAGGCTGGACGCTTTTTCGTAGGCTTTGGAGACGATTTCCACCCGCTCCAAGGCGCGCATCGCCAATTCGATGTCGTCGGACTTCCAGGCAGCGAGCAGGGAACGCCAGGCCGGAGTACCGTGCAGCCGGCCCATCAGCACGTTGTTCAACACCGTGGTCCGCTTGGCCAGGTTGAAGCTCTGGAAGATCATGCCGATCTCGGAACGCAGCTCGCGCAGGCCGCGGCCGCGCAGCGTGGACAAGGCCCGGCCGCCTACCGTGATCTCGCCGCTGCTGATCGGCACCAGGCCGTTGATGCTGCGGATCAGCGTCGATTTGCCGGCACCGGAGAGACCCACTACGCCGACCATCTGGCCGGCCGGAATCTCCACGTCGAGGTCTTTCAACCCGGTATGCCCGTTGGGGTAGGTCACCCCGACCCGTTCGAACCGGATCGGGGCGCCCCCGGGGGCGGAAATTGCGGGCATCGCCACCGCGGCTCAGCCCAAGCCGATGGAGCGGGCGGCGTCCTGGGTCTTCTTCAGACTGGCGACGTCCGCCGGTTGCAGGCCGGTGATCTGGTAGATCGCGGTCAAGGCGGCGACGCCGTCCGGAGTCTTGGCGAAGTCGAGCATCGCCGCGGAGACCTTCTGCTGCCAGTCGGCGCTCAACTTGGAGCTGAGCGAGACGCCGTCATTGGGGATTTCGTCGGTGAGCGCGAAGACCACGACTTTCTGCCCGACGTCGGGGTTGTCCTTTTTGACCACTTCACGGGCGTCCCAGTAGCTGAAACCTACTTCGGCATCGCCTTTGTAGACGGCCAGCACCGAGGCGTCGTTCGCGGTGACCTTGATCGGCGAGACGTCGTCGACGGCGACGTTCTGCGCCTTCATCGCGGCCACCGGGAAGATGTATCCGGCCGGTGAGGCCGAGGAGAGCATCGCGACCTTGGCGCCCTTGAGCTTGGCGATCTGCTCGGCACCGGCCGGGCCGTTGCCGCTTGCCGTGCCATTGCAGTAGAGCATGCCGTTGGGGCCCGGTGCCGGGGTGTCCTTGCAGTACTTGGCCGGGTCGTTGGTGAACATCTGCGCCGCGTAGCTGCTCTTGGTTTTGCGCTGCGTCTGCAAGGCCGGTTTTGCGCCGTACTTGTCGCAGGCCTGGCTCATCTGCAAAGACGGCAACATGCCGATTTGGGCCTGGTTGGATCCGATCGCCTCGACTGCGGCTTGGTAGTCGGCGGTGATCACGCCCTTGACCGGGATGCCCAAACGGGAGGTCAGTGCGGTTTCGAGCGGTTTTACGGTGTCGACCAATTTCTTGGCGTCACCGGAAGGCACCAAGGCCAGGGTCAATTCGGTGGGCGCGGGCGCGGAATCGGTGCTGCTGCCTGCGCAGGCGGCACTGGGCCCCGAGCTGGAATTGCCGTCCGCAGCGTCTTGGCTGACCCCGCAAGCGGAAAGGGCGAGTGCGCCGATCAGGGCGATGGCGCCCAGCGTCAGATGCTTTTTCATGAAGGACCTCTTCGGTGGAGTGGAAGGAGAAGGCGAGTGCGGTGTTTCAGTGTGCTGGTGTTTCCGAGTGCGGGATCTGCCCCGCGTGGTTTCGACTGAATGCCGATGGGTCCCCGGCCCATTCGAGCATTCCCGGATAAAGCTCTTCGATGCGCGCGGCCCGCAGATGCGCCGGCCCCGAGGCCAGATTGAATCTGTCGATGAACGCCGTGGCGCAACCGGCAGCCAATGGATGCGCGATGTCGTTGAGCCAGACATCGCCCACGCTCAGCAGTTCCTCCGGGGCCAGGCCCTGCAGCAGCCCGGGAAGCTTCTCGGCGAAACCGTCGGGTTTCCCGGCATCCGGAATGATCGAATCGATCACCTCGGCCAGACCGAGTGCGGCCAAGCTCTCCGCGACTCCGGTCAACGGTGCGTTGGTCAGCAGCACCCGCTCGGCGAACGGGGCGACGCTGACCAGGAAATCTTCCAGTCCGTCGGGCGCGTGCACTGCGACGTCGCCGCGCGCGATGGCTTCCCGGCTGGAGCGGTACGCGGCATTGCGCTGGGCCCGGCTCACCGCGTGCGCGCTGAGCTGGGCGACGGCGTCGTACCCGTCCTTGAAGCGGGCTTCCGGCGCGCCTCCAGAACCGGCCAGAAAGGCTTCCAAAGCAGCCAGCAGCGCCGCCCGGTCCTTCGCGTCGAGGAACTCCGCGACGGCTTGCGCGTAGGCGTAAACCGGGCCGTCGCCCAAAGCGACCGTGCCGTCGAAGTCGAGGATCAAACGGGCTCTGGCCGGGCCGTGGCCGGTGATCGGATTGCTGCTCACGTTCGAAACCCTAAATCATCGAGAACCAACTGTCCATGGAAATCAGTTCCATGAAACAACTGTTCATTTCCCGTTAATCCAGCGCCGTCGGGGCGGCTCGGGCGCGGTACACTCCGGTCATGGCTGATCCAGATTTCGCGATTGATCCCGCGGCGGGGGACCGTGCCGCAGCGCACCTGAGCAAGTTGGTCCGATTCAAAACGGTCGCTGCGTGGCGGCCCGATCCGGCGGACCCGTCGGAAGCGGAGGGCCAGGCAGAATTCGAGTTGCAGATCGAAGCCCTGCGGGAGTTCTATCCGCTGGTCCATGAACAGCTGGGCCTGGAACGGGTGGGCCGGGCCGGATTGCTGTATCGCTGGGCCGGTTCCGCAGCGGCAGAGCCCGGACGGCCGGCGCAGCGGGTCCTGGTTCTGCTGGCGCATCTGGACGTGGTGCCGGTGGACCCGGATGCACCGTGGCAACAGCCGGCCTTCTCCGGGGTGCTGCAGGACGGTTATCTCTGGGGCCGCGGCACGCTCGACGACACGGGTTCCGCGGTCGCGATCCTGACCGCGGTCGAGGCCTTGCTCGGCACTGGATTCACTCCCTCGCATGATGTCTACCTCTCCTTCGGCGGCGACGAGGAAACCGGCGGTCTGGACGCTCTGGCCGCAATGGAGCTGCTGCGCGCCCGCGGGGTCCGGCCCTGGTTGGTGCTGGATGAAGGCGGCGCGGTCGCGGAGCAGGCGTTCCCGGGCGTGGCGCGGCCGGTGGCCATGATCGGCGTGGCCGAAAAGGGCTCGGTCAACGTCCGGATGAGTGCCGCGGATCCGGGCGGACATTCTTCGACCCCGCCGAAACTGACCGCCACAGCCCGGCTGGCCCGGGCGATCAGCCGGGTCAGCCGCAATCCGTTTCCGCCGGCCCTGCATCCGGCCACAGCGCAGATGGTGCAGGTCCTGGCGGCCAACATGTCCGGCCCGCAACGCCATCTGCTCGGCCGGGCCCAGCAGCTCGGCTGGCTGCTGGCCCGGATCTTCCCGTTCTTCGGTCCCGAAGCCAATGCTTCGGTGCGGACCACGGCCGCAGTGACCCAGCTCAGCGGTAGCAAGGCGGCCAATGTGCTGGCTGAGACCGCAAGCGCCACGGTCAACGTGCGGATTGCGCCGGGCAGCAGCGTGGCGGACACCCTGCGCCGGTTGCGGCGGGCGGTGCGCGACCCGTTGGTGGAGTTCGAGGTTTTCGAATCCAGCGAACCCTCGCCGGTTTCGCCGATCGACAATCGGCAGTTCGGCCTGCTGACCGCCGCGGTGCGCCGGGTCTTCCCGGATGCTGCGGTGGCCCCCTACATCGTGATGGCGATGACCGATTCCCGTCGCTTCAACGAGATTTCCCCGGCCGTCTACCGGTTCGCCCCGTTCCGGATGGATGCCGCGGCACGGGCGAGCCTGCACGCTGCGAACGAGAAGATCTCAGTGGCCACCTTGGCCGAGGGCGTGGCCTTCTACCGTGCGCTGCTGGTCCTGTGCGAGCAGGCCGACGACGGCGATCCCGCGTAGAATGTGTTCGCGGCGCTCGCCGCCGTAGCTATTCCAGGAGCCCCCGTGCAACGCACTGTTTCATCCCGTCTGCTGTTCGCGACCCAGGCGCAAACTTCGGTGGTGCTCAACGTCGCGGTGGCGGACCGGGGATACGACGAGCTGGACGAATCGGTCGTGCTCCTGGCTGATGGGCAGCCGGTCGATTACCGGGAGCTGCCGGAACCGCACGGCGGCCGGCTCTTCGCCTTCAGCCTGGCCGAACCCGCCGAAGTCTCGTTGGAATACCGTGCTGTGGTCACCGGCACGGCCGGCGTCGAAACCACGACGGAGAGCCAGCTCATCCGCTACGTGCGACCGAGCCGGTACTGCGAGTCGGACCGGCTGCTGCCGACTTCCTACGCCGAATTCCCCGGGCTGCGGGGGCTGGCCCTGCTGGCCGCGGTCCGGAGCTGGGTGGCCCAGGAATTGCGCTATGTGAGCGGCTCGTCCCGGGGGACCGACGGAGCAGTGGAGACCCTGCTGGCCCGCCGAGGCGTGTGCCGGGACTTCGCACATTTGGCGATTTCATTGTTGCGCGCCAAAGACGTCCCGGCCCGGCTCGCGGCGGTCTATGCCCCGGGGCTGGCGCCGATGGATTTCCATGCCGTGGCCGAAGCCTGGGTCGACGGGCGGTGGTACACGATCGATGCGACTGGCATGGCGCCGCGGGCTTCGATGCTGCGGATCTCGACCGGCCGGGATGCTTCCGATACGGCGTTCCTGTCCACCGTGGGCGGCGGGCTGACGCTCAAAGAAATCTCGGTCAGTGCGGTCCTGGACGGCGACCTGCCTGCCGAAGACCCGGCCGAATTGGTCTCGATCGGCTGACTACTCCCGTTCCCGGACGGCCGCGTCGAGCTTGCGGGTGATCCGGGCCAATTCGCGCAGCTCGGCTTCGTCGAGCACCGAACCGACGACCTGTTGGATGTCTTTGACGTGTTCCCGGCCCAGCTCGCGTTGCATCTGCTTCCCTGGCTCGGTGAGGCCGATCAGCACTCCGCGCCGGTCTTCGGCAACCAGTTTGCGCTGCACCAGGCCGCGGGCTTCCAACCGCTCGACCAGTCGTGAAATGCTCGGCTGGGTCAGCAGCACGTGCCGGTTGATCTCGTTGAGCCGCAACCATCCGCTGGGGCATTTGGACAGCGTGTAGAGCACGTCGTACTCGCGCATCGACAACCGTTTGAACACCGGGTTGTCGCGGAGACTGCGGATCACGCTGACCTGTGCGCTGAACAGCGATTCCCAGGCCTGGACGCTGAGCTTGCGGTGTTCGGCATTGCTCAGCCGCGCCGGCCGGTCCGACTGCGAAGGCTGCCTCGGACCGGAAGACCCGCCGGAGCCGGACCGTCCATCCGGCTCCGGTCGGCTCACGCGCTCACCTCGGCGGTCTCCGGCGCAGCGGCCCCGGCCAATGCGGCCTTGCGGCTGGCGTGCGTCGGAGCGTCTGGCACGTGCGCCGGTTTCCGGGATTCGAATTCCTTGCGCAGGGTCGGCAGGACTTCTTCGCCGAACAAATCGAGCTGTTCCAAGACGGTCTTCAGCGGCAGGCCGGCATGATCGACCAGGAACAGCTGGCGCTGGTAGTCGCCGAAGAACTCCCGGAAGCTGAGCGTCTTTTCGATCACTTCCTGCGGGCTGCCCACAGTCAGCGGGGTCTGCGAGGTGAAGTCTTCCAGCGACGGCCCATGTCCGTAGACCGACCTTCACCTTCGGCTCGATGAACCTGCTGGCTCCGGTTTTCGGGACCGAACTCAAGGCCGACGGCCTGCAACAGAGTTTCATCCTCAGCAGCTACACCACGGTGCTCGCGGCGGTGCT
>SXGS01377991.1_pt1 | contig 40172 bp, 24 predicted proteins | sample 3174681 | NCBI WGS metagenome assembly SXGS01 (sample SAMN11356861, study PRJNA531348) | freshwater metagenome | isolation source: freshwater sample F1-80 | place: China: Fuxian Lake, Yuxi | collected 2017-12-25 | reverse complement strand
TTTTTTTGAGCGACTTTTCGCCATGATGCGGTGGCGTTGCTGCGATGCTATCTGGCTGGACGGCGTGATGGCTGACTGGAACGGAGAAAGTTCTTCACGCGTGAAGAGGCCGGGATGGTTGGCGTGCGCGTCGAGCGTTGGAATCAAGGTCGCTCCCTCGCGCACGATGCGGACGCCCGCGTGATGGTGACCGTGGACGCGACGCTCATGAGACTTTGGCAGTCGAAACCAGCGCTCTAAGTGCAAGTTGTCGCGCGGATGAGATGTCAGTTGTGCTCCCGCGAAGAGGCCCACTCGAAACGACGTCATCACCTTCGCCAAGTGGCTCAGAATCGGGTCGCTCGGCGTTTGCTGAAACTCAGCCAGCTTGGCGGCGAAAAGCGGTTCGCGCTCAGCCAACGGCGTCCCCTCCTCGGTATTCAGAATGTCCATGACTTCGCGCACTTGGTCGGTATAGCTTCGCACGCGGGTGAAGGCCTCTTGCTGGCCAGCCACACCTCGGTCGATGAACCCCTGAAGTCGATTCAGCAGCGCGAACTCCGGGCCAGTTCGAGCGGACGAAGCAATCCGCGCCAACGACTCGCGCACATCACCCAACGCATCCAACATCCGCAGGCCAGGCGGATTGTAAGGACCTCCGTGATTATCATTCAAAATGCCGCGCACCATGCTGCAGTAATCGAGTACTACCTCACCGGCTTCGCCTGCCAGAGAGTCTGGCTGGGCCGCATCGACCGCAGGGATACCAGCCGAGTTCGCTACGGCTTGAGTGGCTTGCTGAGCATCGAGCACGACCCGCTCGACTGCCCGCAAACCCCTGATTTTGGAACGCATTTTCTTCTTGGCGGTACTGTCCGCCTCCAGCACCGGTTTGGCCAAGTCCCGAAAAAAGTGATTCTCGCAATAGCGATGTGGAACGTCGGGAAACTCTGCGGCTGCGCAGCTCACAAAAGCCTCTTGCTTGTCGGTGATCCACAACACCACTTTCAAGTTCAGTGAAACCGCCAGTTCTTTCGCACGAATGAACAACTTCCTGATTTCGTCAGTCGCGCCCGACAGCAACGCTTCGGCAAACCAGACGCGACGCTGAGTTACTTCACGCACGACGTAAATTGTCTCATGACCCTTTTCGGGTTGCAGTCCATCGATCGACAGGGCGATCTCCTTGTGGCCGCCATAAAGCTTGGCCAACTCCTGCGGAGCCTGATGTCGAGCCGCAACCATGTTTTGGTAAGAAGCAATGTGATCTTCGATGGCGTCGTCCGACAAGCGAATCTGGTAGCTGTCGTAGAGTTCATGGCGAATTTGCGGCACGGACCAATGCCTAGAGAATCGTCGCTGACCGATCCAGCAGAAGACGTCCCAGCCGATCCCCCAACGAGGCATCGCATAACCGCACTCTTGCTCGGGACTGAAGAGTTTCATCTGCGCGCACTGTGCATTTGAGCACTGAACGAGTTTAAGATCCAACTGCAACGGGCCGTCGAGCGAATGAATGCATCGCTGGCGGCTACAGCGTACGTGCATTCTACCTCCGCACTGGGGGCAAACTCGATCCTCTCGATCCAAAACAACTACCCGGACCGCAGATTGGTCCACAGCTAGACGCGACATTTCGGACTCCTTTCCGTTAATTTGCGGAAAGAAGTCTCGCTAAAAGCGAAATTCAATACTAGACCAATTCCCAGCAGTTAAGCGGGACATTGCTTTAGATGGCATGAGTTTTACGCCAAATCCGTCGCTTGCCGGTTCCTCGTCGATTCAGTTCAACGTTAACGATCTTGGTAATAGCGGTATGGGAGGACCACTATTCGATACTGATAACATTGCGATCACAGTTTTACCGGTCAATAGTGCGGCGGTCTGGTTGTCAACTCTCGGTGCTGCCGCACCGAACAGCGGACCGTCATGGTCTACAGGAACTGTAATGGCGTTTGGGGATCCAGCGTTTGATTTGGAACCAGGAACGACGTCAGGCACATTTTCTGCAGTGTTCAATATCAACGCGTTCGGCACCGATGGCGGACACTCAATTTCCGCTCTGCATTTGGTTCAGACCACAATTACTCTTGGCGGAGTCGGAGGTTCATTTACGCTCCAACAAGGCGATTTGTTGTTCTCGCTGGAGAGCGGTAGCAAGACCATTAATGGAATCACCTTTGATAATAAGGACTTGATGGTCTTTCGTCCGAGTTTGCCAGGGAACTACGCGTCGGGTACATTTACCAAGTTGCTGGATGATCCCAGCGGTGTGTCCAATATTCGGGAAATTGCGCTGGTCGAATCACCGTTGGGTGTCATGGTTGGAAACGTCCAGGTGGCGTACGGCGATTTCCTACTGGTCCAAAGCGGCGGCGCCGACGACGATAATATCTACGTAATGCACGCAACGACGGTCGGTGCAGGGAGTACCAACGTGACCGCGCCAACGCTGTTGGTCGATGGCAGTGACCTCGGAATCGATCAGCAGATCGGTGGATTAGAGCTGATTCCCGTCAATTTGCAGGCCGGTGGTGTGAGCTTCCAAGCAGGCCAGCTCCTGCTGAGCGTGCGCAGTCCAGATACAGTCGCGGGTGTTGCAGTTACGGAGTATGACGTCTTTGCTCTGACGCTAACGACCGCGGGTTCGAATACCAACGGTACAGCAACGCTTATCGCCGAGGGAGTTGATTTAGGAATAGGCTCATCTGGAGAAGAGATTCGCGGTCTCACGCTGTCAGTCGACAACGTAGCACCGCTTCTATTCGGAGCAAATCACTTGCCCGACATGATCGAAGATCCGTTTTCCAATTTTGGAGTCAGCGTCTCGTACCTGACAACTGGGCAGTTCTACGATACCAGCGGCAATATTGAGATGGGTGTTGCCCTTACGTCGGCCGATAATTCTCATGGCAAATGGCAGTTCTCGCTCGACAACGGATCAAACTGGACTGATGTGGGAACCGTCAGCGAAACCTTGGCTCGCCTGTTGCCCGCAGACAGTACCGCGAGGCTCCGCTTTGTCCCCAATGCGAATTGGAATGGCGGCGCGTCCATAGCCTTTCGCGCGTGGGACGAAACAATAGGCACGGTGGGGGCTTTGCAAGCGACGATCCCCAATGGCGGACAGTCAGCATTTAGCACGGCGATTGTCTCGGCCACGATTACAGTAACTCCGGTCAACGATGCGCCAACAATTAATAACAACAGTAGCCTGTCCTCAAATTCGTTTAATCTGGCTGAGAACATTCAAACTGCCATGACACTATCGGCCAGCGATATCGACACGCCGTCGCAGCCATTAACTTTCAATATTATTGGTGGCACAGAGGCTAGTTTCTTTAATCTTGACGCGAACAGTGGTAAGTTGCAATTCAAGTCGAAGCCGGATTTTGAACAACCCAGCGACGTTGGCAGCGATCGAGTGTATGAAGTAATTGTTCAGGTCTCGGACGGATTGCTGACGGATACTCAAACGGTCACGATCGCGATCACTGACGCTAACGATGCGCCCGTCGGAGTCTCCGAATCCTATACACTTGCGGAAGACAGCAGCTTGGCGGCAATTGGAAACTGGTTCGACCCGAATTGGTCCACTTTTCAAAAGCTGACGTTCAACAATACATCGGCTACCAATCTCGTCGATCAAGTGATCTTAGTTACCTTGGACGCGTCCACGATCGATTACAGCAAAACTCAGAATGCAGGACAAGATCTACGATTCGTCGATGCCAACGGTACCTTGCTGAGTTATGAAATCGATGTGTGGAACGAAACTGGAACTTCGCAAGTGTGGGTGCGAGTCCCGCAGATTGATGCGTTATCCTCGACAGACTTTATTCGGATGTACTATGGAAACGCCACCGCCATCGCTGGTCAGAATCCTAACGGAGTATGGGAAAGCAGCACCAGAGCCGTACTGCACATGGCTAATCCCGCCGACGACTCCACGGTGAACTCGAATACTGTCTCGTACTCGGGTACTACCAACTCAGCCGGACGGATCGGAGCAGCGAGGAACTTTGATGGCGTTGACGACAGTGTCAATGTCGGTTCTGCAACCGTGATTGACAACCTGTTCACCGGTGGTGGCACGATCTCAGCGTGGATCAATCCCGAGGGCTGGGGTGAAGGATCCTATGGACGAATCGCCGACAAAGCAAATAGCACTTTTTCGTCGGGCACGGGCAACGGCTGGGGGTTGTATGCCACGGGAACGGGGAGCTCTGGAAGGGTTTTGTTCCATTTTGGATTCTCAGGTCACGTCGGACGTTGGAGTACCGCGATGGGTGCCGTCACGACCAGCAACTGGCAGATGGTCACGGTAGTTTACGATAGTTCTTCAACCGCCAATGATCCGCAAATTTTTATCAACGGCGTTTCCGTAGCAGTATTCGAAGAGGCGTCACCAGATGGAAGTCCAAACTCGGACGCTGCGCTGAATTTAACTGTGGGTAATCATAGCGTCGCTTCGTCACGTACATTCCAAGGTGCGATTGACGAATTTCGAGCTTACGAAGGCAGTTTATCCGCGGCCCAGATTCACGCGAATTTCCTGGCGGTCAATGGCGGTTTGACAACGCTTGGTCCAGCTCAAACTCATCAGGGTGTGCTTACCAACGACAGCGACCAGGATGGAAACCCACTGATGGCTACGTTGGGAACTACTACCAGCAATGGCAAGCTATTATTCAACTCCAATGGTTCCTTCACGTATTCGCCGTTTGCAAACTATTTCGGAAGCGATTCATTTACCTACGTAGTTGAAGACGGTAGTAGCAGTTCGAATCCAGTAACTGTCAGTTTGTTTGTCACGCCGGTGAACGACGCACCTATCATCACCAGCAATGGCGGATCGGCTACCGCCAGTATTACGATTGCTGAAAATAACTCCATCCCAGCCATCGTGACCTCCATTGAGGTTGATAGTGATTCTGTTATGTACAAGATCTCTGGTGGCGCAGACGCGAGTTGGTTTTCAATCGATCAAAACAACGGGACGCTAATTTTCTCCCCATCACCGTCCGATTACGAAGCTTTTCGCGACAGCGACAAGAACAATATTTTTCAGGTCGAAGTAACAGCTACCGACTCGACGGGGTTGGCCGATGTCCAGATGCTGATGATCCAAGTTACCGATCAAGACGAATTCGATGTTTCACCCATTGTGGATAGTGTCCTCAGCCCCAATCAAGTGCTCGAGAACGCTGCTAACGGAACTGCAGTGGGAATTGATGCCTCTGCCGTCGACTTAGATGGAACCAATAATACGATCACGTATTCCTTGGTCGATAGTGCCGATGGACGCTTTAGCATCAATGCGTTTACAGGAGTGGTTCGTGTGGCGGATAGCAGTCGCATCGATCGGGAATCGTCCAGCATACATGGCATCACCGTGCGTGCATCCAGCACCGATGGATCGTCGTCGATAGCGACTTTTGCCATCGACATTTTGCCGGTAAACGAATTCGACCCCGTGATCACTTCTTCGCGCTTGCTGCGAGTTAGCGAGAAACAGGTCATAGTTGATAGACTCGCAGGAGACGACCTTGACTTACCGACTCCCAGTCTCAGTTTTACAATCGTCGGTGGTGTTGATCGAGCCAAATTCAGAATCACGAATGATAATGATCTGGCTTTCGTCAGCCCTCCGAACTTTGAAAACCCTGGTGATGCCAACCGCGATAATTTTTACGAAGTCAACGTTGAGGTCAGCGATGGGTCGGGACGCTCCACAGTCGCGGCAATTACTGTTATGGTCGAGAACGCGAATGATGCTCCTGTCGCTCGAGACCACAGCTATACGGTTCTGCTGGGAAGTCCTTTTAACGTTGCTGCACCCGGTTTACTGCAGGGAGTTACCGACGAAGACGGTCACAGTTTAACGGTCGCGCTCGTGGGCAGCCTCGATAGAGTTAGCATTGCCCCCGACGGCTCGTTTGTGTACACACCGTCAGCAGATGTCGGCGGACAAGAATCATTTACCTATGAAGTATCTGACGGTAACGGCGGTGTCGACACTGGAACTGTGTTCATCACGATCGCTACGCTTCAGCAGCCTGTCATTTCGAGCGATTCGATAACTACCACGCCTCCTCCACCATCAACCATATCTCCCGAGTCTTCTTCGTCGTCCTCATCCTCATCGTCCTCCGCTTCCTCCTCAGCCAGTTCCAGCACCAGTCCGCCTGCAACATCTGATAGCGCGACGCCGGTCGCAGAGGCCAATTCACCGGTGATCACTAATCAGATTGCAGAAACGCAGTCCCAAACCAGCAACATTCCCACTGAGGCGCAACGAGGGCTGTCTACGCTGGCGGAAATTCGCGTCGCGGAGAATGTCCATCGAGTCCAGAGACTGACGGAACGCTTGGTGGAATCCTCGTCGCAGCAGGGCTATCGTTCCTACCGAGCTGAATCCAGAAATGATTCGCTTCGCACGCTAGATACCATCAACGACTTAGGTTTTTCCATCGCAACTTTTAATGCTGCGACTGATATTGTCTGGCAAGACATCGACAGCATTCAACAGCAGATTGACGTAATCCCAAGCATCGATCCGATCGTGATGGGCGCGGCAACTGGATTGACATCGACTTTATCCGTGGGCTATGTCGTTTGGTTAGTGCGTGGAGGTTACATTGTCGCCGGCGTGATGACCCAGTTACCTGCCTGGCGCATTGTTGATCCGTTGCCAGTCCTTAATCAATTAGATGATCCGGAATACGACGGCGATGACGATTCGCTGGAATCGATGGTTGCATCGTCGGATGCAGACGCCGATGAAATTCAAGAAACCGAACAGAACACTCCTCCTGCCGAATCAAATCACGATGCGGCAAACAATCCTTTGGTGGCAAACCTGACATGATCCCATTTCTATCGGTAAAAGCGCGTATCACGCTGGGCTTGGTCAGCCTGGCAGTCAGCGTCATGATGTTGGCGCGATTCTTCGGATTGGGTCCGAATGCGCAATCCGCAGTATTGGAAGGACGCAAGGCTCTCTGCGAGTCGCTGGCACTGAACTTTTCCATCCTGGTCAAACGAGGTGATATTTCCAGCATGGAAGGGGTGCTGAAAGCGGTCGTGGATCGCAACGAACATCTATTGTCCGCCGCGATTCGGCGCAGCAATCAAAAGTTGCATTTAGAAGTTGGCGATCACGCGAAACATTGGAAGAACACTGGAGAGATGTCTACGGAAACACAATTGGTTGTGCCACTGAGCAAGGGCAATAATGTCCCATGGGGTGAAATCGAACTCCGCTTCCAACCGTTGAACCAACAAGGTCTGCTGGCGTTTGTGATGGATCCGTGGATGCAGTTTACCACCGCGGTCGCATGGATCACATTTTTGGCCTATTACTACTACCTTGGCAAAGTTCTCAGGCAACTGGACCCATCCAACGCCATCCCCAAACGCGTGCGAGCCGCTCTTGATACACTGGCTGAAGGTCTGTTGGTCACCGATCGCAAAGGACGCATCGTATTGGCTAACGAAGCGTTCGCAAACTGGATCGGTAAAGACGCCGACAAATTGATCGGGCAGGACGCGGGAGTGTTTGCTTGGAAAACGGATCTGGATCCAAACGCCGACACTCGCTGTCCATGGACACGCGCGATCGAAGACGCCACTGCGCAACCCAATGTGATGATTCAGTTGACCGACAAGGACGGGAAATCGCTGACGTTAGTGGCCAATTCGTCACCTGTGCTGGGACAAGATGGCAATTACCGAGGAGTGCTGACGTCCTTCCAGGATATCACGGAGCTCCAGCAAAATAGAATAGAACTTTCGGAAGCTCGCGATCAAGCGGACGCGGCCAACCGCGCCAAGAGTGATTTCTTGGCGCGCATGAGTCACGAGATTCGCACACCGATGAACGCCATTCTCGGTTTCACCGAAATCCTTCAGCGAGGATTGGCGCGCGACGAAGCACAACGCCAACATTATTTGCAAACGATTCAAGGCAGCGGCGAACATTTGCTGACGCTGATCAACGACATTCTCGACCTCTCCAAAATTGAGTCCGGCAAGATGGACTTGGAATTGGCGAGGTACTCGCCCGTGGAGATCATCTCACATGCGCTAATGATCTTCCAGTTAAAGGCGCAAGAAAAAGGCGTCGAATTGTTCCACGAGCCTGCGACACCCTTGCCTGAGACCATTTTGACCGACTCGGTCCGTTTGCGCCAAGTGATCATCAATCTCACTGGCAATGCGCTCAAATTCACCGAACGAGGCAGCGTGCGGATCGTTACCAAGATGGTACCAGGACCAAGACCGATGTTCGTTATCGATGTCGTCGATACCGGGATTGGCATTTCATCCGAAGCCGTCAACCGCATCTTCGACCCGTTCTCGCAAGAGGACACGTCCATCACGCGGCGATTTGGTGGCACCGGTCTGGGATTGTCGATATCCAAGTATCTAGCTGAGAAGATGGGCGGCGGCGTTTCCGTCTCCAGCGTCCAAGGTAAGGGAAGCACATTCTCGGTCGCGATCGATCCGGGCCCACTAGATGGTATTCCCATGCTCGCCCCAGCAGATGCTATAACGCATCAAGGTACTCGCACAGGACTCAAGGAAACGATCCGATTGAATGCGTGCACCATTTTGGTCGTCGACGACGGGGAAGCCAATCGTCAACTGGCGTCCGTCTACCTCGAGCGCGCCGGTGCAAGCGTCATTTGTGCAGAGAATGGAAAAGAAGCCATCGAGCGGCTGATCGAAAATAAGATCGACTTGCTGCTGATGGACGTCCACATGCCAGTCATGGACGGGTTGCAAGCCACTCGCCATTTGCGCGCTGCCGGCTGCAAACTGCCGATTATCGCTCTTACTGGCAATGTCATGAAGAAAGATGAAGATGCCTGTCGCGATGCCGGATATACCAGTATGTTGGCCAAACCGATCAGCATGAACCAACTGCTGTCGGCGGTCGCCAAACACGTCGGTGGGCAAGTCGTTACCGAAACTCAGTCGGCAGCGTCGAGCCAACGGTCAAGCAATCCAGAATCAGAAATCGAACAACTGCAAGCGATCCACAACATGGCCAATGACATCAGTTCGGAATTGGCCGCAAGTACGCAAAATTACCAACCGATCGAATCGGAGTTACCCGTCGATTCCGACGACGAGATCCGTGCGATCGTTGGCCAATTTGTGGTCCGCTTGCGCGAACGAATCGATGAAATGGAGCAGGCGTTTGAAACCAGGAATTTCAAAGAGCTGGAGGAACTCGCGCACTGGTTGAAGGGAGCCTCAGGATCGCTCGGCTTCAGGCCGTTCGTCGCCCCGGCTCGCGATCTAGAAAACGGCGCCCGCAGTGGTCAGTTACCAGTCATGGAAATCAACATGCGGCTTATTCGCACTTTGGTAACGCGGGTTCGTGGCCCTATGGAATTGATCCCGGCTGGTAACTAGTGCTTGCGACCTGTGCCACCTGGAGATGCGTCAATTCGTTTGTGTGCCGGTGGCATCGTGTACGCCAACTCGATGGGGATCGAATGCGCCGGTACTGACTGGCGCAGGCGTCTCCACAAGTTCAGGATTCGGTTGCGGTTCAAAGAACCTCCCTCGTTCGACAGCATTTTGATAAGCCGGCGCCGGCCATGCCGATTCGGACAACGCGACTTGGCTGTACGTCAACAACGAGCCTTTCTCGCGATGGAAGTCGCGCAGGGCTAGCTGATAGTCAATCAACGAACGGAAGTACGCGCTCTGGCTGTTGGCTAACTGCTGCTGAGCTTGCAAGAGAAAGTTGATATTGATTAGCCCTTGTTCATAACGACTGCGCAATACCTCCGCTTGGAGCTTGTCGGCATCCTGGCGGTTGTAATTGGTCTGTACGAGTTCGAATGCCCGCAAAATCTGCCTCGCCGAATTGCTTAGATCGTGAGAGATGCGTAACTCCTGTTCCTTCAGCAGCGATTGTTCACGGGCGAGATTCCACTGTGCATTGGCGATCGCGGCACCGGCTTGGCGAAATCCGACAGGATAACTCAACTCAAATCCCGCTTGCCATTCTTGATAATCGCCCGTCAAGATATTTTGGTACAAGTTGTCAAAGTCGGTTACCGAGCTGGCCGATCCGATCAAGTGATTTCCCAAACCGCGATAACGATATTGGGTCAACGCGTCCAAGTTGATTCGCTTGTTCATGCGCGCCGCAACCAATTCTAGCTCGCGTCGCTTGATCGACCATTTCTGTCGGCGAATCTCTACGCGTTTGCACAGCGCGTCGGCTAACGACGATTGCCAATCGTACACTACCGCACCTTCCATCGGATCTTCGACGGGTTTCAGCAAGCGGCCATCGGTTGGCGGCAGGCCCAGGAGATACCGCAACCGCTGCTCGGCAGCGTACAGTCCGTTGGGACCCGAAAGCGATTCTTTGACCTGAGCGTCAAACAAATAGTATTGAGAACGAGCTTGTGCTTCGTTATCGGCTTCGCCTCCGCGCGCGCCTGCTTTCTGAAGCTCGGTAACTCGCTGCCAAGTAAGTTGCGAGCTGGTTCGGCCCGCAATCTGCGTTTGGAGATTGCGGTAGCTGAAATACAATTCCCAGTAGGCAGTCTCAACGTCGTTGATGAAAGTGATTACCGACTGTTCGAAGTCGGCCAAGGAGATATCTGTATTGATGCGCGCGATCAACACGCCGTTGTACTGACCGACATTTGAGTTCGGGCCCGCGATGCGGTTGTAATCCACGCCCGCACCTCGCATCAGTGGCTGGCGCCACTCGACTTCGAACCATCCGGTGTAGTCGCTGGTAAACAATCGATTGGCACGATTATTGTTGTCGTAAAGGATGTTGTGTCGCGCGGCGAAGGACGCACCTGTGGCGGTGCGTTTAGCGATCTGCGATTGAAAATTCGCTGCGGTTTGTAGGAAAACCGGCGGCGAGAAAAACGCAAAGCCCGGGTCGATATTGCTGGGGCGATCGTTCTTCTGCCAAAATAGCTCGCTTGTTACCTGCGCGTCGAAGGCCGATAGCGCCGCATCAACTCCGCCCAAGGGGTTGGACTCAGCCAGGGCTGGATCGTAAACACTGCGACTCGATATGGGAGATTGAACGATGCTTCCACCGATCGATCGCAGTATATCGCTACGCTGCAGCGCCATACGCACCGCTTCATCCAATTTAATTTCCCACGCGGGTACGTCAGCCGGATTCTCTATCGCCAAAGGCGTCGGTGCAGCGAGGACATCGGGATCCAAACAAGACTTGACATTCGGATACTCGATTTGAGTCGCAAAAGCTTGGTGGTACGACTTGCCGTCAGAGTTGAATTTGAACTTTCGTACGGGCGAACAACCGGTGACAGCCATCGAAGCCGCACATAGCCAGCTTGTCCAACGATACGGTCGAGACAATCGCATCTGTGGTTACCTTACCTTCGAGCACGTTTCTACGAGGGACTTGCCGGATATAGGCGAGTCTGGTCCTTCGACCAACTCGATTCGTTCGGCCCTAGCGCCATCCCTCATCGATTGAAACATCATCAGCGGCACAACCGCTACGAACAGCTATCGGCCGCATTGCCCGAATCTCTCGAACAACCCATACACATCGCACGCGAACTGATTCAAGTCGCCAGCGACAATCGATATAGCCCTCACAGCTTAACAGCAATTCCCGGCGAGCAGAAAAGCGATGGGATTATGCGCTGGTCTATTGCTAGCGTGTCGCAAAGAGGCATGAATTGGTAAAGCTTAAGGCTTTTGTCGACGAAGTTCATCTTGCTCGTAGGCTTCGCGCTCGAACGGATTGTCGTAATAGTAGTGGTTACCTCGCAGCTACATCCACATCGATGCAAGCATGTAGGCAGGACCTGTTGCAGGCTGAGCTGATAAGAAGTGAACCGTTGGCGCTAGCCACGGGCGTCGAAGGTTGCGCCGATTTGAACCGAAGACGTTCCAACACCTAATGATTTTGTCCATCGAAATGCGATTCTCGGCGCAACACCTTCGACGCCCGTGGCTAGCGCCAACGGTTCACTTCTTATCAGCCCAATTGCAGGCCCTCAGAGTTTGATTTGACGAATGTGAACTCATGCGTACTCACGGTAAAAATTCGGGAAACTCTTCATTTGGATGAACGACAATGCCACCATTTGTACAGATTGTCAGCTCGACCAACGAACTGGAGGCACTAATTGGGCTTCCCAGCGAGCTGGTCATCAAAAAAGAGCTCGGACGACTCGATGACCACATGTGCGAATTTGTGGGTCGGGCACCCATGGTGTTGTTGGGGACCGTTGGTGCAAATGGCAACTGCGATGTCTCGCCACGTGGTGATCTGCCTTGTGTCGCCAAGGTGCTTGATACACAAACATTACTTGTGCCGGAGCGCCCCGGTAACCGCCGAGCGGACAGCTTGCGCAACATTCTTCAAACTGGTCGCATTGGTTTGCTGTTTCTCGTCCCCGGAGTTGGCGAAACTCTTCGAGTCAATGGCAGAGCATGCTTGACAAGCGATGAAACGCTGTTGGCACCACTGAGTGTCGGTGGCAAAACTCCCATTATCGGCATTGGCATCGAAGTGGAGGAGTGCTACTTCCAATGTGCCAAAGCGTTGATTCGATCGAAACTATGGAGCCAACCCAGCCCCGAGCCGCAATCTGCCGAGTTTAATTTCGCCAAGGTATTGGTCGACCAGACAGGAATTCGCGATCAATCCGTGGAGGCCCTTGCGCGGCAGATCGAGACCTCCTACCGAGAGAGGTTGTATTGATCGTGGCAGGCGTCATAGGCCGACCGGCACCGTCGCTAACCGGTGCACTCTACTTGTGAAATGCACGTACGTTACTTCTGGCGTGGCTTTCCGTTCGTCAGCATGGTGGCAAGCTGATCTTGCGAATGGAAGATTTTTCAAACTGCCCGGTCAACGTCCGATCACTTTTTCCGTAGCAAACGGTCTTTGCGAAATTAATGCGCTGCAAAATAAGTGGTTTGCCCAAATGAATTTGTTGATTCGGTCGACAGCAATCCTTGGCGTACCGAGTTGTTCGGAGCTGAACCAGCTATCCAAGTTTTATGGATAGCCAATTCCTGGCGAACCTGCCAACGAATTCTGCTGCACCCCGTTGCCGCGTCCCGAGCCGGACTCTCAAGTCATATTCCATCACAGTTTTGACGTCCCACGAAAGGAAATGTCGTAGGAAGTTTGTCGTCGAACGCACATCGACGGAGCAATTGCGACATCGACAAGAGTACTTCACCAGAACGCATCGTCGGAATCCATATTGAACCGTCGATTTAGATATCGCGAATCAGCAGCCAGTTTTCCGGCCAAGTCATCCGTCCGCTGATTTATTGCATTCGACCCTGCTCCATGCTAACGTGTGAAGAATTCCCAAGGCTGTGATGCCGATATTGAGTAACGAGTCTCGCAGGATTTCGCGATCAGTCTGTTGAGTTTTATCCCTATGTTTGACTTCCATTCGAAACAACATTCGTTTCAGCACGCGTTCACGGATTGGAACCCACGTTCCGGTGAGGGGTTAATGCTGCTGACGCGGCGCAATATGCTCAAGGCGGGCGTGGCAGGCATCGCTGGCCTATCGCTACCCAGTCTTTTGCGAGCACGCGCACAAGCGGCTCAATCTGGTCGGAAAATGGGGACGGGCAAAAGCGTTATCCTACTATGGATGGCGGGTGGGCCAAGCCATATCGATACCTGGGATCCCAAACCGTCGCGACCCTGGGAAAATCGCGGACCGTTTGGTGTAATCAATACAAAACTGCCAGGCGTGCAAATTTGCGAACACCTTCCCAAGCAAGCCGCCATGCTGGACAAGTTTACGATCATTCGCAGCGTGGATTCGAAGCGCAGCAATCACGAACCCAACAAAGTCATGCAGTCCGGGCATCGTGCCGCAGAACCGCGTGTAAATCCCAAAGGGGAAAGTTACCCAGCGATCGGCTCGGTCGTTGCTAAACATCACGGACCAAATTATTCCGGTACACCGCCTTATGTCGCGTTCATGAAGTCGCGTTCGCATATAGCGTTCGCAGGTGACCTTGGCAAACCCTTCAATCCGTTTATTGCCGATCAAGCGACGCGGCTGCCAATTTACGATTTGGTAGGCCTCAATACCGGTCGGCACACTTCTGCGGACTTGTTGCAACTACCCAGTGGAGTCACCGACGATCGGCTTGTCCAGCGGCGATCGTTGTTGGGGCAACTCGATACGATTCGTGCGGCGCTCGACGCATCGGGTTCGATGGATGCGGTGGATACTTACGGACGACAAGCGATCGAGATGTTGATCGGTGGGAAGGCTCGCGAAGCCCTCGATATCCAGCGCGAGCCGCCCGAAATGCGCGAGCGTTACGGCAATCACTTATGGTGCCAGCAGGCGCTGATTGCTCGGCGGTTAGTCGAAGCTGGGACCGCGTTTGTCACGTTGGACCTGAGTTACCACACTGCGTCAGGAACTTGGGATACACACGGTGACAATATTCCACCGTATGGCGGCATTTCGCGCGGCCTCGGTCCGCTGCTTCCGCTGTTTGATCACCTGCTGACTACGCTGGTTGGCGATCTCGATCAGCGAGGATTGCTAGACGATGTGCTGGTGATTGCCATGGGAGAATTTGGCAGAACTCCGCTGATGGGAACTCAGGGGAGCACCGATGGTCGCAATCACTGGAATGAAGTCATGTCCATGTGTTTGGCCGGCGGTGGCTTGCGTCACGGACAAGTCATCGGCGCCACCGAACGCGATGGAGGTCAGATTGCACAGCGCCCCGTCACACCTGGCGATTTAGCAGCCACGATCTACCGACACTTCCAGATTCCGCTCGATACTCAGTATCTCGATCCACACGGTCGCCCCAACTATGTCGTCGAGGATGGAGCGCCCATTGCGGAGCTGTTCTAGACCAAACTTTTTGCAAAGTTGAGTCTAGAGGTCGATTGCCCCGCGATGAAGAATTCGTCGGTGATATAAGACGACTAGCAAAGCTACTTGCGCGTCGCTTCGTCTTTCGCGGCTTTCAAAGCGGCCGTTTCATTGGGTAGCTTGTTTTCAGAACCAGCCGGGAAATGCTGTATGTCGTCGTAAATGTAATAGGGACTTGGCAAAGTTTGACCAGCCACCGAGACCTGACAACCGGTCGAACTGACTAGACCACAAGCCAGCAATGCACCTACAGCCAGTAACTGCCAAGCGCCGCGTCCCATTGACACTTTCATTTCGAATCTCCTGCCGGTTGCATTGTCGTAACAACTTGGGACCAACGTGCCAAGTGACCTTAACGCTTGTATCGGTTGTTCTAACGTCCGACTTCATCGATTTCGGTTGAATGCACCTCCAATTTTCCGGATCTGTGAAGCGATGGAATGGTCCGTCATTTCGTGGAAACGTAGATGGAAATTTGTGCTGTTTGATAGCGATCGGCCAGATTTTCAAGCGCATGCAAATGAATTCGTTCTGCGGTGAAGGCAAAAAGTATTAAACTGAAGACACTCGACGAATTGAGACTGTGCCCTAAAAATGCTAGCAACCCGGTTAGAGATTGCGTTCATGATTGGCATCGACTTTATCAAACGAGCTGTTTGGATGATCCTGGCTGTCGCAAACATTGCGGTTTACGTCTCGGTCGCGCTCGGACAAGCTCCTCCTACCAACGTGGTCGCCAGTGAGTTACCTCGTCCCGATTATTATATTGCCAAGGATCTTTACGACAGCGGACAAATCCAAGATGCGACCGAAGGGTTTCAGTCAGCTTTCAAACGGGCTCGTCAAATCGGAAAACAGCGCTGGGTAGATAGTATTCCTCCGTTGGTGATGCTAGGCGAATGCTTCTATCAGCAGGGGAGCATCGCGATGGCGCTCGAGCAATACGACGCCGCATTGATGCTCGCGCTGGCATATCCCAATTGGATCGATCAGCTAAACGTACCAATGGCCGCATTGCCTGTCTTAAATACTGGCAGCAGAAACGTTACTTGGGGCGCTTCGTCCCGCAAGTTTCCCTTGGTTGCGATTCCCGATGCCACGCAAATTGCTGTCGACCCGACGGCGGCTCAGACATTGCCTAACGGCGGCGTGGTCGCACCCATTTCCATGGTTACCCGCTTGGACGTTGCCGAAGTACTGCGCACGATCGGGATCGCGTTATGGCGGCGAGCCCAATACTTGGGGCCGTTGGCGCGCCACTCGCCACTGGCCGATCCTCTGGTGCAACTATTTGCAAAAGCACCGCAGCAAAACGTCCCCTGGGTCAGCGCCTCGTGGAACGTGCTACATGGCTTGGCAATGGCTGGCTCGCGCGAGGACCAACAATCGCGCGCAGTGTTAATGTTGGGCAGCAGCATCGGCGAGCAATACGATTATTTTCTTACTCCCCTGGCATTGGTCGCGTTGGGACAAATGGACGTGAACAGTTCGAACCCGCCAGCGGCGCTAACAAATCTGTTGGATGCTGCGGTGATTGCTGCCCACTTTGATCAGTTTGACACGCTCGCTGAATCGGCGTCGTTAGCTGCAGGCATCGCCACGGCAACGCGTCGTGCCGACCTGTTGCCGACATTTCAAGGAGCCATTGCCTGGAATCAATCGCGCAGCCGCCACGCTTTCGTTTCAATCAGCGCGGCAGCGTCCGAACTGGCTCTTGCGGCGGGCAATGTGGCCGCTTTTGATACTCTAGTCAAACAAACCGGTACGGTACTAAGACAGCGCCAGAAGCAGATCGCCGTCCCGCGAGTGCTGGCGCAGGCCAGCTATGTCGCGGCTCAATTTGCGTTTGCACAGAACAATGCGGCAGTGGGCCTCGAGAATTTGGACACGGCGCTGACACTGCTGCGCGGCAATCCGCGCTCAGGGACGGCCGCGCGCTATGTCTTTCAAACACAGATGGCGTTGGACTTGGTCGACAAGGGAGCACTGGGCATATTGGAGGGCGAACAAGCGCTCAGTCGATTACTAGCCGAACCGTCATCGGCAGATTGGATGATGTTTCCCATCGAGTGCTTGACTCACATTACTACGTCAGCGCTACCGGCATATGAGCGTTGGCTGGAATTCGCGATCCGCAGAGGTACGAAAGAGGAGATTGTTGCGCGCATGGATCGAGTACAACGTCAACGACTGTACGAAGCGCTACCGCTGGGAGGACGCCTGTACGGTTGGCGACAAGCCGCAGGAGGAATTCATCCAATATTGCCGCCAACTGTTCAAGCAGCTTTGCAACAAGCGATACAAATGAATCCAGCGATCTCCAACATGGCCGCGCGAATGCAAAAGCTGATTACCGAGTTGAACCAGCAACCTATGGCGGTCGACGACAAACAGTTGACCGCCGAAGCAAAAAAGAAAGCCACCGAGTTGGCGCGCGTGGCGGAGAACTTTGAAAACCTTTTGACAGCGTTCGCGCTGAAGCGTTGGCCGTTGGAACGATTCGCGCCGCTGCCAGCAAGTTTGGCCGAAATTCGTCGAGCGATGCAGGACGATGACTTGGTGATCGCTTGGGTAGAAACCGAGAAATCCCTGCTGGGAATTGCGATCAACAAGAACACAGAAGAGTCTTGGCGAGTCGACGATCGCGCCGCAGCTCTTCAGCATATCCAACAGTTGCTCGCGGCAATCGGCGTGCCTGGTCAAGCCAAACGCGACGAACAGGAAGTGCGCGAAGCAGTTCAACTGTCCGCAGCAGCTCTTTCAAAGTTGCTGCTGCCCGAGAATATTCGCACTATGACTCAAGCTGCGAATCGGTTGATCATCGTGCCGAGCGGCAATTTATGGTATTTGCCGTTCGAAGTTTTACCCGATTCGGATGCGCTGAATCCCGCACCACTTTTAGCGCGCCATCGGATCACTTATCTACCGACGATCGGCTCTATTCAATTGATCGTTGGCGCTGCCCCGAACGTCGTTGATACCGCTGGAGTTGTTGGTAGTTTCTTTTCTAACAACCGAGCGACCAACGCACAGATGTCCGATTCACTGGTTCAAGTAATCCCCAACTCCCAGCGCATCGACCTCACGCAAAAACTGCCAGCGCTGCCAACTCATTGGTTGCGTCTTCGCGCTGACCAATTGTGGGTGGCCGCAGACAGTCCTTTTCCCAAAAATCCGTGGGACTTGAGGATTCTGCCCTTTAATGGCAATCGCGACAACGTGCTGGGAAGTTGGTTGCAGTCGCCGCTCAAATCGCCAGCCAGGGTAATTTTGTGCGGTATGCATTCTTCGGCCGAAGCAAAAGTGCTGGCTGGCGGCAACGAACTATTTCTGCCTGCGTGTACGCTGCTGTCGTCAGGAACTCGCGCCGCCATTTTGACGCGTTGGCCCGTCGGAGGTCGCAGCACCCAGATCGCCTTAGCGAGATTGTTGGAGGAATTGCAGTTCGAATCGCCGTCGGCCGCATGGCAGCGGTCAGCCATCGCGCTGTGGGCTGAGCAACTCCCCGCTGAAGACGAACCGGCGCTTCCGCCGGCAATTCGCAACGGCACTGCGCTGGTAGACGGCGATTATTCGTTGCTCTGGAGCGGCTATTTCCTGGTCGGCGACCATGAGGCGCCCAAGCCACCGTAGAGCTGCGGGTGTAATGTGTTGACTGTTTCTCACAAGTCACCGTAGGTCCTGTGGGTACAAGCTCGACACGCAAGCGAGTGGATTGATGGCGGTAGGCATTCGCTTGCGCCACGAGATTGTATTGGTAAGAACCCATCTGCCGATCGCCTAACCGTAGCGATCGGCCCTGGTACGGCTGGAACAGAATCGGAGTGTTGACAGGACGGGCTCGGTAGGGTGTAATAGGCACGCGGGAACTCCCGCAGGAGGGACATCGTGGGAACCACACTGTTTGTCGATGGAGACTATTCGCGGGAGAAGGCCTTTTTCGAATCGTTCCCGCTCCATCCGATCGAGCCGGGGAAACTCGTCGATCTTGGCTTGCAAACGGTGGAATACACCGGCAAAACGATCCGCGTCGACTCGTTTCAACAAGTGGATGGCATGAACTTGGAAAGCCTGTGCGACCGTATCGTGCGCGATGCGATCATCCCGGGCAACGTCATGGTGATCTGCCACGGGAGCGAAAACGGGCTGACGTTACCGATCGTCAAGGGCGGCACCAGTTGCCAGATCGGGGCGGAGGCCGTAAAAATGTTGCTGAGTTCCAGAACCTCAGAGGCGGCCTACTACTTCAACATGAGCACCAGCCAGGGAAACGTCATTGAGCGGGTGCAGGAAAAGCTTCGGGCCGTGCACCGTAAGCAGCTCAACCACCTGGCCATTCGGGCCTGTTCGGTCGGGCAGAACGCGCAGAACCTCGAACAGCTCATCCGGCTGTTTGGGGCGAAGTCCGGCAGTGCATTGAAGATGCGGGTATTCTGCGCCAAGATCGTGCGCATCAAGGTCACGTCCGATCAGCGGGTGTTCAGTAACAGCGGCTGGAAAGTGTACAACGAACGGCCGTTTCGCATCGCGTTCCTCACGTCGGGTGGGGAGGTGGGGAACATACATTTTGACTTCGTGGAGACGGCTGTGGAAAGTCCCGAGGCCGTTGACCAGTTCGTGGACAACTATCTGCCGACGGCCGTGCGGCGGATCAAGGAGACCGCGGTCATCGGCGGCAAGAAGATTGCGGTCACGCGCGTCGAGAAATTCGATTACGTTCTCACACCCAAGACGACGGTACCCTGTTACTTTACATACGACGGCTTCCGGATGCACTTCGTGAAGGGCGGCAAGTTCAGCGACAGCCTGGTCTACCGGACGCATCCGAGCCCAGGGTCGGACCCGTTCGCGCGTTGATGGGTAAGGAAGCTGGGGTTCGCTTTCAGCGCTCGCCAGCGATAGCGATGATGTCCTATAGCAGATCGCGTTCTGACTCGGCGCCACCCAGATCGACCGATGTCCCCCGGCTTGACCTAGCGTAACCATTCGCGCGCCGTCGCCCCGTCACAGTGCTATTCGCTTTCCTAGGTCAATTTCAGCGTCGCTCTGCAAGAAAACGAACAGATCGCGAACTTGTTCATTGGAAAGTGCATCCAGTAAATTCTCCGGCATCAGCGAAATCGGCGATTCCTTCAGTTGCTCGATGTACTGACGATTGAGCATGGTTCGATTGTTCTTGGCATCTAGGAGAGTTATCGTTTGGGAATTGGATTCCGCCAACAATCCGGTGAGTGTTCGACCATCGGTGGTCAGGGCCATATGACTGATGTACTGCTGGCGAATAACTGAGCTTGGGTCGACCACATTCACCACCAAGAGATCGCGATTCTTTCGTTCGACAGCGGACAAATCGGACCGATCGACTCGCCTACTCCGTGCAGTTTGTGGCAGTTAGCGCAGAGCGTCTTGAATAACTGTTGGCCGCGAGCTGCATCGCCTTTTCCCTTGCCCAGTATCTGCTGAACGGCGCTGACCCGCCCACGCATCAAGAGCGGAGTTGTCGCTTGCACTTTGCCCCATTGTGTTACGGTCAGCGCGGCGATAGGCGGGTCAGTCATTTCGCGCATGGCTCGAACGTGAACGAGCGATACGGCTTGAGGTGGAATCGTTTTGGATTCAATCGACTCGAGCATCACCAAGGCGGACTCTGGTCGGCCGGACAGCAATTCGATGGCTCGCCCTTGCGCCGTGGAATACAATGTCGGATACTGCTGCGCGACGACGCTTGCGATTTGCGAGTCGTCAAAGTATCCCAATGCGTCAATGACGACGCTGTGTATTGGTCCAGCGTTGGTTTGGCGCAGCAGTGTCAGCAATGCACCTCTGGCTTGCGCTTGGCGCGTCTCACCGAGGGCTTTGATCAAAAAGGGGCAAAATAGGACACACATTGAGAATTCGACATCGATCGTTCGGCCCCTTGAGGGCAAACATTCGATGGTTACCGTGTTCCCAGGGCGGCGCTCTGCCCTGGGCTGATTTGTGGTTGACCCTTGGGGCCGTCAAGATCCGACTCGTTAGCGTATCGGTGTATCGGCCTGAATGGCCCGGCAAAAACCACCCCAGGGTAGAACGCGGTAGAACGCCGCCCTGGGAACACGGTTCATTTTCCGATCGATGCTAAAATAAACCCTCATATTTTCAGGAAAAAATGCTTCACGGCGTTGCCCGTAGGCCCGGAGGAACAGGCCGTCGGTAGAACACTAGCGATCTTCCAAGCCTGGGCCCGTTTTGATGACGATGGCCGATTCCATCAACAATTTCTTGGCGGCGACGTTGATACCGTAACAGCGAGTCTGGCAGAGACCGCAGCCGACGCATTTTTCGGCGACGACGACCGGTGCCAGAAATCCAGTCCCTTCGATCGGCATGCCTGTTGCGTCAACTTCCGTCCGTACTTGAACGAACTCGATCGCGTGGTATCCGGCAGCGTTGCATTCGTCGACGCACAGTTGACAAGCCTCGCGGCCAGCCAGCGGTAGGCAAGAGTTGCTATCGACAATTGCCAGCCCGATGCGCGTGCTTTTCTTTTCTTCCAGCGACAATGCGCGAATGGCTCCCGTCGGACAGACTTGACCACAATTATTGCAGCTCGACGCGCACCCAGCCCAATCGGCGACCACGTGGGGTGTCCACAGACCTTCCAGCCCCTGCAAAAATCCGAGCGGTTGCAGGACATCGCTGGGACATACTTTAAAACACTCGGCACAGCGAATGCACTTTTGCAGAAATTCTTCTTCAGCGACGCTGCCCGGTGGACGGATTGGGCGGGGCGAATTGGCTCGGTCTAAGCGCGCACCTAGCAGACTCGTAGCACCGGCTGTCGCTGCTCCCGCCGCTGTTGCCGTCAGTAATCCAACTCCTGTGGCTACGAATCCTCGCCTGCCAATCGGCGTCTCGCCAGTGGGCGGATCGTTGGCGCTTTTCAGGCCCGCAATCTCCCAGCGTCCGACGAACTTGATCGCATGGGTCGGGCATACTCCACCACAGCTTTGGCACAACGTGCAATCGGTCGTCCGCGTGGTAAAGTCAGGCTTGATCGCATCGAACGGACAGATCTCAACGCATTTGTTGCAATGGATGCAACTCGACTCGACCTTGCGCTGGCTAACTCGAAACAAGTTGCCCAGCGAAAATACTGCTCCACTGGGACAGACATATTTGCACCAAAATCTGGGCTTGAGAACACCGAGCCCCAGCACCGTAAAAAACAAGGTGATCGACAACCAATGTCCCGAATGCATCGGCGGCATTTGATGCCACCCCACGGACCAACCGGTTTGCAGCGGAGCCACGGTGAACATCAAACCACGCGTAATTACAGGGATCGCCGCAAAGAACCCACTGATCAGCACGCCGCTGACCGCTGCGACCAAAATAGCCAGCAGCAGATAATACTTGACGTGCACCCACCATCCGTCGTCAGGAACTCGAAATCTAGTGAATCGCTTGCCAATCAAGGCGTCGAACAAATCGATCGTCGTTCCTAGCGGGCAAAGGTAACCGCAAAAACCTCGTGGGACGACAACGCATACCACCAAAATGATCACAGCCGACGTGAGCGACCAGACCCAACTGCGCGACGCGACGGCTGTCGAGAAACTGACCAGCGGATCGATCACCAAGAAGAACTCGGCAGCGATTTTCTCCTTGCGAGCCAAGTTGTTCGCATAGTGGTTCGGCCACAATTGGAGCGGTTCGCGGCTCAAGCTCCATGGACCGGTACTCAGAGCCATAGCGGCCAGAATATCGTCGCTGAGTTTTTCTACCGGAGACAATTCAACGGAGTTTTCTGCTACCGAAACGATTTCAAACCGCCCCAACGTAACGAGCTGTGCCTGGTCACTCGCATCGCTAGCGTGTAGGCGGCTTCCTGGCTGCAGTAAGTCGGTGGTGGTTTCATTACCGGTGAGGGTCGCCCGTCCGCTGACTGCATCAACGCTGATCGGAATAAACCCCGGCCACGATTGGGCAGGTCGCGCATCATACGGCCAGCAGACGTAGAAGAATAAGATTAGAAAAGTCACCAGGCAGACTGACTGAACAACGCGCCGCACCGGAGAAGCCAACCAGCTTAGTCCCAGGCGCCGCAAGAAGGTTCGCCCCAGTCCTCGGCGTTTCGTGGTCCAGTCCGACGAACAAGCGGCAGGCAGTATTCGACGGAGTGTTTCGACCAATCGACGCCGCTTGAGCTGGCGAATGCCGTCGCGCGGACGGCGGATCATCGGCAAAAACCAATTCAGCCGCATCCTATGGTTTGCCTTTGGCCAAGGCCTTGGCGGCCGCGTTGATAATGGCTTCCGACGTAATTGTCGCCCCTGCCACTGTGTCGACGTTAGCGAATCCTTGCTTGGCGATAATACGCGGCGGAGTATCGGAAATCGAAGAATAGAATTGCTTTTCCTGGTGTTTCGTCACATTTACCGAAGTAATGCGACCAGCATTTACTTGCACAGCGACCTCGACTTGGCCTTCGTAGCCAAGACTGCTGGCCGAGTATGTCCCATCGGTGATTTCGGTCGGTTTGAGCCGGTAGAACTCGATGGCTGCTAGACTCGCTTCGGCGCGCTGGCGGTCGCGTTTTGCATGATCGTTATCGCGCGCGTCGCGATCCGCGGCTTGGAGAGCTTTGCGGTAATACTGCTCGGACGCATCGAGATTACCGGCCACCCGATATACGTCGCCGGCATACAGGAAGCAGGTCACCGGTTCGGAAAACTTACTGAACGACTCGGCCAACCGAATCGCCTCTTCCGTTTCGCCCATGTCGCCGAGTAACTTGATTGCATGCAACGGTCGTCGTCGCATGCGGTCGACAACATCCTTGGCCATCGATTTGCTACCCAGTTGCCAGTAACTGTCCGCCAATTGAATTCCAGCGTGCACGTCCCGGTCTGGCTCATTCACCACTCCGGCGCGCTGCAGCCAATACGCTGCGCGAGGGTAGTCGACCAGCAAATGATGGTACATGCTGCCCAGAGCGAGCATGGCTTGCTTGGTCACTGCGGTATTTCCGTGGTGAATATCCAAGATGTGATGCATCAGCTTGACGCCGTTACGCCACTGGTTAGGGTTTGGATTGATTCGATCCCACACGAATTGGCCGACGTTCTTTGAGTTATCCCAGCCCTTGGGCGGCGGTATGGGCCAATCGAGATCCAGTGTCGGCGGATAGCTCAACTTGGTCGCTTCGAACCAATCGGGCAATGACTCACCGGCCAACTTTATCTCGGCCAGGATCTCGGTTTTGGAACGAGCCGTTTTCTTTTCGCCGGTACCGATCGGAATCGCACTGCCATCAACGATGACGCTCTTAACTATATCGCGATCATACTTTCGCGAGTAGGTCTTTCCGCCGACAACAACTTCGACGACAATGGCTCCCGCTTGGTGAGACACGACTTTGCCGCGGACCTTGGCACCATTGGCCAATTCGACGATATCGTCCGCCAAAACTCCGTGTGGAGTCGAAAATAGAAACATCAACGCAATAATCGCACGAACCAAACTCTGCATAGTCAAATCCAGTTTCTGCGTGTTTCGATTTTACGTCTCGAAGTAAACGGTTTATTGTATTCACTTTCCCGGGTCAATTTCTGTGTCGCTCTGCAAGAACGCAAACAGATCGCGAACTTGCTCATTGGAAAGTGCATCCAGTAAATTCTCGGGCATCAGTGAAATCGGCGATTCCTTCAATTGCTCGATGTCCTGACGATTGAGCACGGTTCGATTGTTCTTGGCATCCAAGAGAGTTATCGTTTGTGAATTGGATTCCGCCAACAATCCAGTGAGTGATCGGCCATCGGTAGTCAGCGCGACATGACTGATGTACTGTTGCCGAATCACCGAGCTTGGGTCGACTACATTCACTACCAAGAGATCGCGGTTCTTACGCTCGGCAGCCGACAAATCGGGACCGATCGACTCGCCAAGTCCGTGCAGTTTGTGGCAGTTGGCGCACAGGGTCTTGAATTGCTGGCGGCCACGTGCTGCATCGCCTTTTCCTTTGCCCAGCATCTGCTGGACGGCGCTGACTCGCCCACGCATCAACAGCGGAGTCGTCGCTTGGACATTGCCCCAATGCTTGACTGTAATTGCGGCGATACGGGAGTCAGCCATCTCGCGCATGGCTCGAACTTGATCGATCGATACGGCTTGAGGTAGAATCGCCTTGGTCTCAATGGACTGTAGCATCACCAAGGCGGACTCTGATCGGCTGGTCAGCAATTCGATGGCTCGCCCTTGCGCCGCTGGAGTCAATGTCGGATACTCCTGTGCGATGACGCGCGCGATTTGCGAATCGTCAAAGAAACCCAGTGCGCTTATGACGACGCTCTGCAAATGTCCATCGTTGGTTTGCCGCAGCAGCGTCAGCAGCGCTCCTTTGGCTTGCCCTTGACGAGTTTCACCGAGGGCTTTGATCAAAGATGATCTGAGGGGCACTGAAACGGACGAGTCGAACGCTAGGACTAAGGCGCTATCGGTGGCACGGGGCAGGCCCAAGCGGATTCCCGCCTCGACCGCACGAACGTTGTCTGGTTCGGTCGACATCAGTTGAGATAGGACTTTAGTGAGATCGCCGGCTGCGTCGGTGAGTTTTCGCCCGGACAGCTCCGACAGCATTCCATTGAGCAATCGGTCGCGATCAGCACTCTCTTTGGCAATTTCTAGTAGCCGAGCACAGGCACGCAAGCAGGCCGGAGTTCCTTCGGCACAGAATCGCCGAGAAATCCGCTCAAGAAGTGTTTCTTGAACCATTGTCCGCTGCCAAAGTTCCGGACGATTGAACAGTCCGACAATTTCATCTGAGTGCGCGATCGCTTTGTCCTCGATGGCCCACCAAATCAGCAGTGGAATATGTGGGTCGGCTTGATCCGAATCGTGATTTACTAATTGGTCGACGATCGCTAGTGCAGTTGCGCCGGGCAGTCGCTTGGCTGTGCACGCGAGTTGGCTACGCACGATCGGACTGGGATCTTCGGCTGCCATGCGAACAAATTTCTTGGCCTCAATCGGTGTGACCTGACGACGATCTCCCAACAACCGCACGGTCCAGGCGCGAACGTACGGATGAGGACTGTCGAGCAGTTCCGCGGCCAATGTTTCGCTGAAACCACCGCTAACGTAGGTCGACCATAGGGCTTGCAATGCAAGCCTTTGATCTGGACTATTCAATGCCAGTTTGACTAGCGCGGCGGCGACGGATTCGTCGCGTCGCTCCGCAAAAATCCGCCGAGCTTGCCGCGCGTACCAATCGTTGGGATGTGCGAGCAGTTTCATTAGCTCGGAATTGGATTGCTCACTCAGATTGAAAGTCCCGGAAGCGATGGGTTTCAAATCGTCGGGAGCGACTCGCCAAATTCGTCCGTCCATGCGGCTGGGTTGGTACCATTGACTACGGTTTTTTGGCGACGAATGAGATATGTTGTAGTCGTACCAATCGGCGATGTAGACTGCGCCGTCGGGTCCGACCGTCATATCAACCGGCCGAAACCAAATATCGTCGGTTGTGACAAAGTCACCAACATGCCGCGTTGCGATTGTCGAACTCCGCTGCTCGACAGTTGCCCACCGAATTGCGCTGTGGCGAGTGTGGGGAGCGATACACGCATGATTGAATTGGCTGGGCAGCGCGCCACCTTGGTACAATACCGCGCCGCCCGAGAGGCTGTCACCAACATAGCCGTGATGCTGTACTGGTTGAAAGTAACCGTACGTGTGCGGATTATGCAGCGGGCCATGCTTGCCAAAGCCCTTCACGTAGTATCCTCCCTGTACCATATGGACCAGCAACTCGACTTCATTGCCCGCCGAATACACGTTGCCAAAGCGATCGAACTCGACGCCCCACGAATTGCCACCACCTTCGCCGAACAATTCGAATTCATTGGTCAGCGGATGGTAGCGCCAAACTCCTTGCTGAAATCCAATGCCGCGAATGTTTGCCGTCGCCGTACTCCCTTGGCAACCGTACAACCAACCGTCCGGTCCCCAGGTCAACGAGTTGGCGAACGCATGGGCATCTTCCATACCAAAGCCTTTTAGCAAAACCTGGGGTGGGCCGTCGGGCACGTCGTCACGGTCCTTGTCGGCATAGAACAACAAGTAAGGCGGTTGAACGACGAAGACGCCCCCGTGACCGATAGCCATCCCGGACGCCAGATTCAGATCCGAGACGAATTCTTTGACAGTATCGCTACGGCCGTCTCCATTAACATCTTCGTAAATCGAAATTCGGTCGCGACCTTTCGGACCCTGCGGAGGTGGGTCGGGCAAGGATTCGTATTTGGTCCTCAACCAATGATCCATCTCGACGGCTTTTAACCCATTGGGATTCGGGTACTGAAGATATTGCAGCACCCACATCCGCCCTCGATCGTCAAACGAAATCGACAAGGGCTGCGCGACTTGCGGCTCGCTGACCATCAGACTGATCGCCAAGCCCTCGGCAACTTTGAAGTGCTTTTGTGCTTCAGCCGGCGACAGCGACGGTGGGTGGTCGCTAACATTGCTGGCCGGTGGGATTGCTTCTTGACCAAACAACGAATGGTTGACCATCCACAGCACGAGAACCAGAGCCAGTGAAATAATTCCGCTCAGCTTAGTTGACGACAATTGGTATCGAAGATTGCTGTGATGCATCTAACAGCTCCGTAGTTCCGGCGTGGACCGGGCACCTGAACTCAAAGGCAACAAAAAGTATGGATCAATCGATAAACAACTGTCGCATTTGAAGTTTCCTTTCCTTCTGATTGCGGGCCGAAATTTGCCAGTCGAGGAGTAAATACGATTGGACGATACGAGACGCTAGTAGTATAACGAAATCGATTGACACAGAGCCAAAAAGTCAATTCGCAGGGTTTGGCGAATGCGGTAGCTATAGTCAGACCCGAACACAAATACAACAAAATCAAAAATTACTCTCCACAGAATTGCGATACGACCGCCAACTCAAAAAAGTCACAGCCTCTCCGGGATGCTTGTGACATCCCTTCCTCACTACGACGTTACCCAACAAGGAACGGACGCAGCGAAATTTTATCTTACTTTCTAGCCGGTTGGTAATAGGCATTTCGTTAAACCCGCGCCGACATTTAGAATACAGGCCAGCAGTAATCGTTCGGCTTGCAAAAATGGTGGTATTTGGACGCACTAAGGCGGTATTGGCAGCGGTTCTAGGATACAATCGCCCAATTACCGATTGACGGTCATCTAAAAGAATACGCGTCCCAATCTCAGCTAGGTTGAGGAGTACTTAATGCACAACAATATTTGGTGGCTAGCCGTGCGATACCTGTATAAAAACGTGGTGAATTGTTCGCAGAATAATGATCGATCGTGTGGATCGCACAGTCGGCAGCTTGGCAAGCGAGTCAATGTCCTGCGGTCCTTCAGTGTTGTGTTCGGTTCGATAGTGTTTGGCAACCTTTGCGGCGTGTGGCAAGCGAGCGCCCAAGAGCCCAAACCGGTAACAGCAGTTTCGGAGTTGCGTCGCGTGCCTCTGTCGCCAAATGACTCGCTGAAGATGCTGGAAATCCAAGACGGTTTTCAGGTTCGGCTGATTGCTAATGAACCCCAGGTGATCGATCCCGTCGACGTTGCTTTTGACGACCGTGGTCGAATGTGGGTCGTGGAAATGAATGATTATCCCTACCGCGAGAAATCCGATGATATTCCTCGCGGTCGCGTGCGCATCCTAACCGACGGCAACGGTGACGGCGTTTACGAACATGCGTCGACGTTCGCTGATAAACTGGACATGCCAACGGGAGTGGCGTTCTGGAAAGAAGGCGTGCTGGTAACTTTGGCGGGACGGCTGGTCTGGATGCGCGACACCAACGGCGATGGTGCGGCGGATCAGGAGGAGGTGTGGCTGTCCGGCTTTACTCAGGACAACGAACAATTGCGCGCCAATCATCCGAGATTGGGTCCAGACGGATGGTGGTACATCGCTTGTGGATTGCGCGGCGGCAAGCTGGTGGTTGGTCCCAGCTCCAACGACTCCACGCCGGTGTTCGATATTGGCAGTCGCGACGTGCGTTACAATCCTCGTACCAAAGTTGTCGAGCCTATTACCGGACCAGCTCAGTTTGGATTGTGCTGGGACGATATCGGAACTCGCATGTTCTGCAGCAATCGAAATCCGTGTACTCAGGTGCTGTTCGAACAGATCGATCTGACCGCTAATCCGCTCGCGGGAATCATTCCCTCGACGCGCGACGTGATTCCGTCGGGTGAAGCCTCGCGAGTCTTTGCAATTGCCCCGTCATGGACAACTTCGAACCTTCATGCTGGACAATTCACAGCAGCTTGCGGCGTGTTCTTTTCGCCGCAAGCGACATTGACATCGGAGGTGCGCGGCGACGTGTTGGCTTGTGAGCCAACCGGCAGTCTCGTGCACCGACGGAGTGTAACCCACGACGGCACGACTTGGTCGCCGCCGGATGAACTTGCTGGCAAAGAGTGGCTGGCCAGTCGCGATGAGTGGTTCCGTCCAGTCAATGTCGTGGCCGCGCCGGGAGGCGGATTAGTCGTAGTTGACATGCACCGCGCCGTGATTGAACATCCGCGTTGGGTGCCCGATGAATTGAAGAACCGGCCCGATATGCGCTGGGGCAATAGCGCAGGTAGACTTTACTGGACGGAGGTGAGCGGTAAGACTTGGCCCAGCCAAACGATTCGCGACTTGATCAAACAACCACTCTTTCAACGACCCAGCGCTCAACTGGCCGCGCTCGTTGGTTCGGATGACCATTGGATGAGGTTAACCGCTTCCAGAATTTTGATTGAGCGCGAGGCGACCGACGTCGTTGGGGTTTTGCAATCCTTGGTCAGCAACGCTGCCATAACGAGTTCCGCACGTGCGACCGCGCTCAGTTTGGTTGCTCATTTGGCCCCCACGGGCAAGACAGCGATCTCGCAAGCGCTCGGCGATGCCAATCGATTGGTGAAGGTCAGTGCATTGCGCTCGCTGGGAAGTAGCCAAGATTTGTCAGTCGATTCAAATGATAAAATCCTCAGCATGGCCGAATCAACGCGCGATCCATGGATTCGCGTCGAGTCGGTCCTGTGTTTGGCGCGCGGGCAAGCCAATTCAACGACGAAATTATCGTCGAGCCAGGTAGAGCGGTTGGCGAAGCTGGCCGGCGCCCAACCACAAGACGCTGACTTGTTGATCGCCGTCGCGGCTGCCAGCCACCATGAATTGGTTAATTTCACCGTCAGTTGGTTGTCGTCGCTGGAATCAGCCGCCGAACAAATTCCGGCACATCTTTCGGTCGCTGCTAAGAAGTTAACCGAGGCCATTCTGCGCGACCAACCGGCGCGTTGGGAGTCCGTACAGAAGGTGACTCAAATGAACTTGGTTTCCACAGCGAGTCCATTGAAACAATCCGCGGCACTGGCCGCACTGGTTCAATGGTCCGCGACCAATCGGCGCTCGCGCGGTAGCGACAAACTTGGCGATTCCGTGTGGCAGCGAATCGGTGAATTGATACAGTCGCAGCGTAGCGGGACCGAAGCGCGCGCCGCGGCAATTGAGCTGTTGGGATATTCGACTCGCCCAGAAGATGTCGCGTTGCTCGGCAATTTGGCTCGCGGAAACGAGGGGATGCCGATGAGGATCAAAGCCCTCAGAGCTTGGGCCGAGACGGGCGCGGCGGAATGCGATCGCCATTTGATCGACCAACTTGCCAGTAGCGGACCTCAGTTGCAGCCCGTGATGTTCGACTTGATCCTCGGTCGGCAATCGCGCTTGGTGGCGTTGCTCGGCAAATTGGACGAAGGTCAAATTCAGCCGCGGCAGATCGGAGCCGTTCAACTTGCCAAATTAGTGGAACGCGCGGACGAACAGTCGAAGGCCGGTTATCGCAAGCATTTGGATACGATCGCCAATAGCAATCGAGCGAGCGTTTTGAAGGACTACGAAGCATGTTTGAAACTAGTAGGCAACCCGACGCGCGGCAAGGAAATTTTTTCCCGTCACTGCGCAGCTTGTCACCGTATCGATAACTTGGGCAGTCAAGTGGGGCCGGATATATCTGATTCCCGAACGCAGACTCCCGACAAACTATTGCTATCAATCATCGATCCTAATCGCGCGATCGATAACAACTATTTTCGCTATGTTGTTTTGACCGATGATGGCCGTACGGTCGAAGGCATGATCTCTGAGGAAACCAGTGATAGCATTGTTATTCGCGGTCAGAACGATCAACGAACGGTTGTGCGACGCGATTCCATCGAGCAATTGAAAGCCACTGGTGTTTCGCTGATGCCCGAGGGTATCGAATCCCAAGTCGATCAGCAAGCGATGGCCGATTTGCTAGCCTTCATAAAGGGCTGGCGTTACATGTCCGGAGCGATTCCGTTGGATAGTCGGATCAATGGCAATAACTAAGTTGAGTTGATTCTCGTGCCCACGAATATGCCAGTTTTCCTGTTGGGGCTTGGGTTTGGAACCAGTTTGCTGGTGGTCGGACTCCTGCTCGGTTATTGGCTGGGCAGACGATCTCTCACAGGTTCCGAAGTTGTTGACCGCAAACAGTTTCTTAAGTTCTTGCGAAATCTGTCGTCGTGGACTAGCGAGTTCGCCGGTGATGTATCGAAGTACCAGTCGCAACTGACCAATATCAGCCAGCAGGTACATCAAGACGGCCCGTCGCGCGCGGATATTCAGAAGCTGATTTCACAGATCATGCATGCCAATCGCCAATTGCAGGAGCGGTTGGATTCTACCGAACTGCGATTGGAGTCACAAACTAGTCAAATCGCCAGCTATTTGACGGAAGCGCGTACCGATGGTTTGACCGGCCTGGCCAACCGCCGCGCATTCGATAAGTGCTTGGATGAACTGTTTACCAAATGGCAATCGAAAGGACAGACATTCTCGCTGGGACTGATCGACATAGATCATTTCAAGAAAATTAACGATACTTATGGCCATCCCGGCGGCGATGTCGTGCTGAAGAGAGTCGCTGAGACTCTGCAAGCCGAAATGCGCGACGCGGTTTGTGTCGCTCGTTACGGTGGCGAAGAATTTGCAATACTGACATTATCCAGTGCTGAGGAAACTGCGCAGGATCTGGATGCCTTGCGTGCCGCAATTCTTAAAATCGAAGTGTTGCACGAAGAAAAAATCATCCAAATATCCCTCAGCGCGGGTTCCAGCCAAATCTCGCCCGATGACAAGATCGGCAAGCTGGTCCGGCGCAGTGATGAAGCGTTGTATGCTGCCAAGTTAGGTGGGCGAAATCGCGTTTACTTGCACGACGGAACAATGTGCCGACTGATAACGAAAGTTGCACCCGCCGGGGCGATGACCTCCACATCCGTCGCCAGTGCATCCATTGCTGCACCTGAGAGTAAAGACGCTTTGCAACAACGCCTTCAAGATCGACTGAAGCGAATCGTCGAAGAAGAGTCGCGCCGTCTCGCCGAAGTTACTCAGCCCCGACCGTAGGATTTCCATTTCGCGCCAGCGCCAACGAAGGAAACGAAATTCATCTGCATGCTGGAGCTGAAGTAGATTCTGTAAACGACATTTTTTTGTGAGCCGATTCATGGTTCGTCTGTGGTCAGCGATTCGACCGCCGGTGTGCTTGGTAGCTGCGCTGAGTATCTCGTTTTCGGTATCGGTTAACGCCGCGGAGCGACCCAATATTGTTTACATTTTGGCGGATGATTTGGGGTATGGCGACGTTCAGTGTCTTAATCGCCAACGTGGCAAGATTGTCACCGAGCACTTGGACACATTTGTTTCGCAGAGCGTCGTATTTACCGACGCGCATAGCGGTTCCTCGGTTTGCACGCCGACGCGTTACGGATTATTGACTGGCAGATATGCTTGGCGAACAAGATTACAGCAAGGCGTACTAGATGGCAGCGATGATCCGCCTTTGATTGCCGATGGACGACTCACCGTTGGGGCAATGCTGCAACAACATGGTTACGCTACAGCGGCGATTGGCAAGTGGCACTTGGGATTCTTGTCCAAGCGACCTGAGGGAGCGCCTCAGTTTGGTACGGGAAAACGAAAAAAGGCCGGAGGCGGATTGCCGGTGAGATCGACCATACTTGGCGGTCCGACAACTCGTGGGTTCGATTATTTCTGGGGCTGCTCGAATGCTCGAACTATGTCGGGCTTGATCGAGAACGAATCTGTTATCGAAAATCTCCAGCCCATCGAAATGTTGCCTCGACTGCGCAGTCAGGCCATCGGATATATCCAACAACAAGCACCAGCGGCGCGCTCCGGTAAACCATTCTTTTTGTACCTGCCTTTAACTTCTCCACATACACCGATTGTGCCAACCGCTGAGTGGAAAGGGACCAGTGGCATGGGAGACTATGCCGACTTCGTCAAACAAACCGATGCCGTGGTTGGCGGCGTACTGCTTGAACTCGACAAACAGCAACTAGCGGAGAACACATTGGTGTTTTTCAGCAGCGATAACGGATGTTCGCCCGCAGCTCAAACCGAGAATCTGGAAAGGGCCGGTCACTTTGCCAGCGGATCGATGCGCGGTTACAAAGCCGACATTTGGGAAGGAGGTCATCGAGTCCCCTTCATCGCGCGCTGGCCAAAACGCGTCAAGCCGGGTTCCAGTTGCGAAGCTACGATCTGCCATACCGATCTCATGGCCACCTGTGCCGAATTGCTTGGCGAGAAACTACAGGACAACGCGGCCGAGGACAGTGTCAGTATGTTGCCGGCACTGCTGGGCAGCGCGAGCCAGCCACGGCGCGAGGCGATCGTGCATCATTCGATCCAAGGCAAATTTGCAATTCGTCAAGGTCCATGGAAACTGATTTTCTGCTCGGGTTCGGGTGGTTGGGGCGAACCGAAGGACCCGGCTGCAACGAAACAGGGCTATCCCAAAGTACAGCTCTACAATTTGGCAAATGACCTCGCGGAATCGAACAACGTTCAGTCGCTGCATCCAAACGTCGTCACGCAATTGACTCAGTTGCTACAGCAATATGTCGACCAAGGGCGCAGCACTCCTGGCAAGCGTCAGTCCAACGATGTTGAAATCGACATCTTTCAACAGTCGCCATAACTTGCATTGGTAATCTCTCAAGTCACAATCCGATTGACTAGGACGGGATATACCATACCCTTGACTTTGACTTCACCCAGGGAGACCGTCGGAAGAATTCCGCCCAGCGTATCCAGTACGGCTTGCGAAACGATTACTTCACCAGCGCCAGCGAGTCACACAGTTCAGGTGCTTAGACGGTCATTCCGCTCCCATTCGAATTCGGAACCAGGTTTTAGCGTAGGCCCAGTCATTGTCGGCAGTTGAAGTAGAAATCCCGAGCACCAAAGCGGCTTGCTCGTTGCTAAGGATCGGCGCAGAAATAAGTGTTGCCTTTCGCTCCGCGAAAGTGCGTCCTTTCGCGGAGCGAAAGGCGACAATACGGACATTTATTTCTGCGCCGGTCCTAAGCCCTGCAAAGAAACGCAATTCAACTAGCCGGGCCCGACGCGGGTCACTGCGCTTGAGTTGAGTCAGAGCGTCGTCGAGAGCTAACAAATCAATACAGGATTCGGACGATTCCGACTCAAAAACAACTGCATCAACTCGTTTCCGATCACCTCCGTGTTTCAAACTGCCTTTTTTTCCCTAGCGCGCTCGACGAGTATTCGACGCATGGCTTCTGCCGCTGCACCAAAAAAGTGTTTTTTGCCGTTCCAGTTTTGAACATGCTTCTGATCGACCAACCGTACGTAGGCTTCATGCACCAAAGCCGTCGCTTGCAGCGTCTGCCCCGGCTTCTCGTTAGCCATCATCACCGCCGCAACTTTCCGTAGTTCGTCGTAAACCAACGGCAAGAGTTTCTCCGCCGCCAGCGGAACGCCGGATTCGATTTGCGAGAGGATACGGGTGACATCGGACATAGTTGTGCGATTGTAGAGATGATGCTTGATGCCAACTATTGTAGCGAACCGCTAACGCGTCCGCCTCAGATGGCCTATTCTGAAGCGTCTGAAATTCTGCAACCAGCACCCAGTCGACATAGCCCCATTGTCAAATGCAGCGGCATACTTCGATCATTTGCAAATCGCCTACAATTCTCTCGCATCGCCGGACAAGTGGTCTGCGAAGTCGGCCAAATTGACGGCGGAGATCCGATGCACTCTTCGCTCGAAGAATGATGCTAGAAAACCAGAATGGCTACCCAGTAATTTGGATCGAATCGCCCGGCGGCACTTCGATGACTGTTACATTATAGATACAAAGTCTATAATCTGTGTTTGTCGATCTAGAGCTTCCATTTAGGTGCCTCATGGACTTTTTCGCAAAACTAGCCTTCATCTCCACGGTTACAGTACTTTTGTTTGTTCAGCATTGTGTTCAGTCTTGGGCACAGTCCGATTCGATTGATACAAAGACAGATAAGGAACAAGCTCTCGTCGAGCGATGGTACAAGGTGTACGACGAAATTGCTGGCAGCATGAAGTTTTCCTATAGTTCATCCGGTATCGACCCGGCTCCGCGCGGGGATTCGCCGCAACTAAAAATGCAGATGATTCTTAAACTTGTAGCTACCGCCGGTATGCGGCATGGCGAAATACTTCTTTGGACAGACAATGGTCGCCCGATCATTATTGGCGCGATTATGTCAGCCCAGGACAATGATGTACCGATGGCCCGCGTAATCGCCGTCAAATTCCATTCCCTGACGCAAGGAAAAGTTGCTGGTTCCAGATATGGTCAAGTTTTCTGGGAATGTGATGAACCAGGTGTTCAATGGAAGGAAGGGCTCTCCGATATAACGCCTTCATCCAACCGCTTGACTCGTTTGACTCAAATGAAAGGAATTGTTCGCGAGTTCGAAGCGTCAGGGACAGTAGGGACTGCGAAAATGAGACTGTTGCCCCAGCCAGTTTATCGATACCCAGAGAACACACCCGAGGTCACAGATGGAGCAATCTTTGCTTTTGTCGCAGAAACTGATCCAAAGGCATTCCTACAGATCGAACTGCGTCAGAACGAGTGGGTATTAGCGTGTTCTCATAACATGGCTTTTGAAACCATAATACGCAAAGATGGCAAAGTGGTATGGAAATTTGACCGCGTAGAAAGTCAAACTCCAATCCAGACCAAACCATTTTATCTCAAATTTACGTCCGAACGTAGATTGAAGGATGATCCAAGCAAAGTTCTGTATTCAATCTGGGGATTGCGCCAGTAAGCACCGTTCGATCCGCCAGCGGGTGCTGCGGGATTATGTAATTGACGCTGCAGGAAGAGCAGGTTGCGCCGGTGCCGAAGTGTTGGACGGTAATCCAATCGCTGGTTGAGGGAAGGCCTGTAATTGCCCAGTTGGATAAGCTGGGTTGCCTTGAACCGGCAGACTTGCCGATGGAAAATTCAAGCCCGTGTTTGACGGCTGGCTGGAATTGACGGCCGGCGCGGCAGTGGAAAAATTGTAGTTGGTGGTTCTCCCCGTTGTGCCAGGTCGATAACCGGCTGATGATACAGTTGTATTACCGGAGTAGGGAGACGAGTACGGGACCGATGTAGTTGTCATGTTTGGCAAACCCGACGCGCCGGGAGCATTGGGCGTTGTTGCAGGCCCATAGGCCCCATAGGCTGGCTTTTGTAGAACATCAATGGCCAGCACACCGGCGTTTGGATTATGATCAACATTGCTGGGAACACGAGTCATGATCTGATTTCATCCGTCGTCCGAATTGAACGGACCGGCAATGGTGATTCAATAGGCATTGCAATGGGATTCACTGCTTCTTCTCGCCGCCGAATTCCGTCGCCCATTTACGGAAATACTCCTGGGCATGCGGCGTACCATGCCTCGACAGATTTCCGTCGCGGACCAGCTTACTCGCAATGCGCCCCAGCTCCTGGCGCGCTGTCTCGTCCTGCTTGACGTAGTTCTCAATCCTCTGGGCTTCTTCGTCAACTGCGTTCCGGTCGGCAGACTTGAGAACCAGCCTGCTGAAAAATACTCGAAGCTTTGCATTGGGGACAATGAGCAAGTCTTCCAGTGTGGCCGCTGGCGTGCCCATAACTTTGGCGATCGCGATCAAAATTTTCGGCAGGTCGACTTCTATGTTTGGTTGTATCAAGGCAAAGTTAGCCGTCACGCGTCCTGCTTTACCAATTAAAATTGTCAGCGTTATTTTGCGGTTCAATCCATAGCTTCCCGGCCCTTCGCCGCCGTCCAGCGAAATGCCTGTGGGCGCTTCCTGCGTTAGCACTCGAACATTCTGCTTCAGCGTGTTTTCTGCTTCGGTGATATCGTCGGCCAGCCATACGACTCCTGTGGCCAATCCTTTGTCAACGACTCCACAAGTGTAATTCGAGAGCACTTGTGTAAATCGCAATGACGATCGGTTGCCGTCGTGAATAAAGACCAGCACAATCGGTTTACCTGCTGCCTGCTTGACAAAATCCAGCTCTTTTCCATGGTTCGGCTCGAAGAAGCCACGGACCTTGAATTCAGACAGTTTCTCACCAATTTGTGGTCCGGAAAAAATCGTGTCATCTGCGGCGAGCTGTCCGCCGATCAAGGCGGTGAAGATCAACGATACCGAGGTACTAGCAATTCGCATATTACAACTCCCATCACTGATTCTTCGTGTTCGTCAGTCCGCCGATTCGCCAGCCGAAAACTGGAAGTCCGGCGAACGGTTTCTCCGGCAATCTCAACTATCGAATCCGTAGGTTACCGAAAAAATGAACGACAATCCACTCGTCTGCATGTTGGAAGACAACAGCTATATGATGGACATGCGCAGTGCTCTTAGGCGAGCGGCAGATAGTTTCTTACCAATACAAGCCCGAAGCGCAAGCGAGTGTATGCCAGGATTGACGCACTCGCTTGCGCTTCGGGCTTGTATTCGCTGAGGCCTTGGTAAATTCCCATCTGCCGCTCGCCTTAGGGCGACTATCGCCGATCGACTCCGATGATGTCTGGCCGAGGCACTTACTGGCTATCGCACAGCAGAAGCATATCACGCAACAGATTAGCAGCGGTCCGATTCTCATGAATTACTCCCGCGAGGTTCGGAAGGCAATCGTCGTCTGAATTGCACAGCTTCGCCGTTATCGCCACACAGGTCCGGTCGGGGGTTCCCAGTTTAGTTCGGTATAGAATTTTGCAGTGGTGACGACGTTCCCAGCCTGCATGCGATCGATATGCGCGCGGACAGTCGGGATTTTCGCGACTGACGGCAGGATCGCTAGCCAGAACACGGCCGCTGCCAGCATACAGATCAGTCCACGAGCGAGGCGATTTAACATAGCGTTACAACAACGGAGCGAATTTCCAACCGAATGCCCACTGAGCCATGATCAAAGTTAGCACAACATTGAGTGCCTGGCCGCACAAGTACAAGGTTAACGGTTTGCCACTGCGAAGAAACGGCATCAGCTCGCGAAAGTTCGTTTCCAAACCGATGCACACGAATGCAAGGCAGAACAGCCAAGTACGCAATGGTTTCGTGACGCCATCGGTCACCGCCTTGACCCACAGTTCGCCAAACAACGAAGCCGCGAAGACAACGGAACATAGGACCGAAACAGCTACAAATCCCAGTACAAATTTTGGGAAGCGTTTCCAGATTTCACCGATGCCAATTTCGGCAGAACCCTGAGAATTCGATTTCTCTATCCAGCGAGTCCAATAGATAGCGACGCCCAACGCGACAACGCCGATGAGTATGTTCTGAATCATCTTGACCGTCACTGCGGTATCTCGCCCCTCCTTGCCAAGTGCTTCACCGGCAGCGGCAACGGCGCCAGTCGAGTCGATGGTGCCGCCAATCCAAGCGCCTCCGACTTCTGGTGACAGCCCAATTGCTTTGACCGCCATCGGCATAACGATCATCATCAGCACCGTAAACGCCAGCGACATGCCAACAGCCAGTGAGAGCTCTTCTTTCTTCGCTTTGCATGCCGCAGCCGTGGCAATCGCGGCAGACACGCCGCAAACGGACATGTCAGCCGAGATCACCAAGTTCAAGGACCGGCTCTGCATCTTCAGCACACGTTGTCCAAAAATGTACGTCGCGATCAACACGACAGGAGTCACTATCCACGAAACCACCACTCCTGCAACTCCGAGAGCGAGTAAGCGGGTAAATAGCACCTCTGCCCCCAACAGCACCAGTCCGACTTTGATATACAACTCGCTGCGCACGGCGGGCAACATCCACTTAGGCGTCAGAATGGAATTGCTGATCGCCAGTCCAACCACCAGCGCCCAAAGTGCATACTCCAGATTGGCGCTTTCCAAGACCTCTTGTTTGGCAAGCCAAAACGCAATCGCCGCCAGCACAAAGACGGCCGGGAATGCGCTCAGATACTTCCTGCACGAACTCTTTTGCACCAGACACGCCGCGATTCCAATCAAGCCTGAAATTAACAATGCTCCTAATAGGCCAGGCAATATCGATTGCTTATTTTTGTCGGTTAGCGACTCCAGAGGATTGGCTTGCCACGCTTTCCACTTACTGGATTCGGCAATCCAACCTGATAGCGGCGGATTCCAAACGGGCTTTTCAGCGGGCTGCGTTTGGCCGGCAGCAACGCTGGCACTCGTCGCCCAAGTCAGTTGGCTCGGCTTAGTTCCTAGGGAGATTACCATTGCCAATCCAAGAATCAACAACCCCAACAAAGCGGCGGTCCAGTCTTCATTCAGACCAAGTCGCTGGCGAACATTTTCAACATCTTTGCCAGCGTCAGTCCCAGCTCGCGAGTGCTCAGTGGACAAGTTTTTTTTCATTTCTGGTTCACTGGACATGGTACTCACCAAAGCGAAGGTTATTTCTCACCAAGTGGTTCAACCAACTATAAAAATGAGCGGAAGGGCGCTAGCCAATGGCAGGAAGTTGTTACGCGGCGGGTGGTGCAAATCGAGTTGGAAGGTTGAGTTGCGACTGAACTTGCGCAGCAGCTTCTTGCCGCGGATTAGCGCCTTTCCGCTCATTTGCACTTCGGAAAGGAAAAGTCTAATGTCCATAGTCGCAATCTGCCACGACGGTTTCTCAAGAATGGCTATAATATTCGACCAATCCGGTTTGGGTGTCCCTGCGAGCAACCGCAAAGTTGACCGCGGGCAAGAATTGCAACGCCGGGCAAAACACCACGGTTTCACATCGCAATTCAGCGATTAGGGAACTTGCATTCCGTATTTTTTTCGTCGCTTTCAGTTCAAGGCAAGAAACGATGTTGCAGGAGATGTCGGAATTGGAAACTACCGACGAAGAAGACCTGCGTCGCCAATATCACGAACTAGCGGAACTTGCTGGTT
>SXGS01146695.1_pt1 | contig 40241 bp, 32 predicted proteins | sample 3174681 | NCBI WGS metagenome assembly SXGS01 (sample SAMN11356861, study PRJNA531348) | freshwater metagenome | isolation source: freshwater sample F1-80 | place: China: Fuxian Lake, Yuxi | collected 2017-12-25 | reverse complement strand
GATCGTTCAATCCGTCGCTTGCGCTTCCGGCTAACGACCGAGGGAGCGGGGAGAAATGCGCGAGATGCTCGCGCGTCTTGTGCAAGGCGTCCCATGCCGTGTTGTCTTCCTCGTGGCCGATCCAGATCGCGAAGTTATGGTTGATCCAACTGCCGGCGAAGAGATGCGGCAACGTATCGCGCGGCGGATGCGCAGTGAGATACTCGCCAAGCTTGACGGGGCGGACCCGCTTGTCGCGCGTGCAGAGCTGATAGAGCGTGCGCAGGAACGGAACACCGCCGTCGCGGTAGTGCTCCCAGCAGTTTTCGCCGTCGAGGATGACGCTGACGAGCGCGGGTTCATCCGCGGGAAGTGTTTGCCGGATGTCGTGGAGCAGACGCATGAAATCGTGGGCCGCCTCGACACCGTTGGAGCGCTGGTAGTGAAAGCCGATCATGTCGCTCAAGGTGTGATCGCGAAAGACGATGCTGAGTTCGTGCTCGCCTTCGCGCACCTTATACGGCCGATACAGATGGCTGGGGTTGCGCAGATGGCCGTTTTGATCACGGCCGACGAAGCCTTGCGTGGTTTGACTCAGAACGCCTTCGTCAGTCGCGATCCAGCGGATGCCGTGCTTCGCCAGCAGGGGAATCATCGTTTGGCAGACGCTCCCCTCCGCAGGCCACATGCCGTGCGGCGGCGTGCCGAATAGCCCGGCGTGATAGTCGATGGCCCGACGCACGTGCAGCTCCGCGTCCTCAGCATACCCGCCGGAATAGCGCGGTAGCTTCACTTGCGGCATCGCCTCGCGCGCCAGCTTCTTGTCCAAGAGCAATGGCAGGATCGGATGATAGAACGGCGTCGTCGTCAGCTCGATCTGCCCTGCCTCCGCGAGCTTCTTGTGCAGCGGCACAATCTGCTTGAGAATCTCCAGGTGCTTGATGAGGACGTAGTGCTTGTCTTCCTCGGTGTAATTCTTGCCCTTCTCGCGCAATCCGCGCAGATCCGCATCGCGTTCGAAGATGAGCGGATGAATCCACGCGAGATTATAAAGCGTTTGCAGATCGCGCAGGTCGCGCTCCTGAAAGCGGCGCAGGGCTTCATGAGCCGAGTTCTTCCCCGCGGCGCGCCGTTGGAAAAGCTCCCAAAAACGCGGCCACGGCTTGATCATGTGGTCCGGATTGGCCATGAAGAAGTGGTCGAGCAGATAGATCGCGTCGTTCTCGCTGAGCTCCTTGGCGGGGATGCGCGAGGCATCGAGAAAGCGATCGGTCGCGCCGAGGTCGGTGTAGGCGTGAAGCTGGACGAGCAGGCTCGGCACCAGGTTGATCGTGCAGCGCATCTCCGGCACCTCAGCGAGGTGCAGCGCCATGCCGAGGTAATCCTTGACGCCATGCAGACGCACCCAGGGCATCGGGTTGTCACCGGCGAGATCGTCAGGGTAATAGGGCTGGTGTTGATGCCAAAAGAAAGCGAGTGCGACATCGGACATGATGCGGGTTCCGGTCTCCCCTCTCCCAGAGGGAGAGGGGAGAGGTCATCATACGAACCCGCTCAGATTTCTTGAAGCGTCTCTTGATACAGGCGTTCATACTCGCCGGCACTGCGGCGCCAGGACCAATCTTGCAGCATGCCGGTTTGACGCAGGAGCTGCCATTGTTTCGGCTGATCGCGATACATGGCCAAGGCTCTCTCGAGTGCCTGGGCGAACGCGGCCGGTGTGTATGGCAGAAACGCGAACCCGGTCGCTCGGCCCATTGCGAAGTTCTCCGTACTCGCATCGACGACGGTGTCCGCCAGACCGCCCGTCGCACGCACGACGGGGATCGTGCCGTACTTCAAGCTGTAAAGCTGATTGAGGCCGCACGGTTCGTATTTGCTCGGCATCAGATAAATATCCGCGCCGGCTTCGATTCTGTGCGCCAGGACCTCGTCGTAGCCGAGGTGGACGCCAACCTGATGCGGGAATTCGTCGCGCAGCTTCAGCAGCATAGCGCGATAGACTTTGTCGCCGTCGCCGAGAATCGCGAGTTGGACGCCGCGCCGCAGGAAGCTCGGCGCGATCGATTCGATGAGGTCGAAACCTTTTTGGGCCGCGAGCCGAGAAACGCATGCCAAGAGCGGCGTGCCTGGATTGACGTCGAGCTTGAAGTGCTGCTGAAGCGCCGCCTTGCATCGCGCCTTGCCAGTGATATTGGCGCCGTCGTACCTGGCGGCGAGATGTGGATCGAGCGACGGATCCCAGACGCGTTCGTCGATACCGTTCACGATGCCGGTGAGGTGGCGGTTACGCTGCATCAGAACGCCGTGCAGCCCGCAGCCGAGCAGCGTCGTTTGTATCTCCTTGGCGTAGGTCGGGCTGACGGTGGAGATGCGATCGGCCTCGATGATGCCCGCCTTCATGAAGTTGATCTTGCCGTGGAATTCGAGCCGCTCCATCGTGTACAGGCCCCAGGGCAGTCCGAGCATCGGCATATCGAGGTGCCAGAACATGCCTTGATACGCGAGGTTGTGGATCGTGAACACGTTGCGGACCGAGGCGTAGCGGCCGCGCAGGTCGGGCTTGCCGTGCGGTTGATAGATTTCGTGGAGGTAGACGCCCGCCAGTCCGGTCTGCCAGTCGTGCAGGTGGAGGATGTCGGGCCAAAAGTTCAACAGACGCATCGCTTCGAGAATGGCCCGCGCGAAGAAGCCATAACGTGCGGAGTTGTCCTCGTAGTCGAGCGTCTCTCCCGCGTCGTTCGTGAATTGATAGATGCCGCGGCCCGTCGCCCGATCGTCGCGCTCGAAGTAGTCGGGCTGTTCGACCAGGTAGACGGGCACCGCGCCGCCGGGCAAGGTCGATTCCCACAGCCGCCCCTCGACGATGCGATTCCCCATCGGCAGCCGAAAGCGCAGGTCGAGTGGTTTCAACGGCTGCGTCGAATTCCGACACGCGCGATAGAGCGGCATAACGACGGCGCAGTCGATGCCACGCGCTTGCAGCGCCAACGGCAAAGCAGCCACGACATCGGCGAGCCCGCCGGTCTTGGCGAATCCAGCCACTTCAGACGCGGCATGCAGACATTTCAAAAGCGAACTCCCGTGCCACACAGTAGACCTATCGCTCCGCGAAAGGAAATTCGACTCGCGGAGCGAGACGACTACGGTGGCCGCCAGCGGATACAGTAGAAGTAGCACCCTGTTATGAAACCGGCAATCATTCGCTCTTCAACAATACCTGCCTTTCGCGGCGACGATTCCGCCCCGGCTGAACGATTCGCGCTTTATCTTCGTCTAAAAGGTTGATACAGTAACACCATACGACTTTTGGATCGACACCCCACGCATCCCGAGTTCGTGACGCAAGCACGCCGGGTTCCTCTCTTCAAGGGAAGCATCATGAATCAGGGCAAGATTGCGTTGACCATGCTGTTCGTTCTCGGTCTGTTCGTCGGGTCAAAGCTCACGTCGGAATCTCAGGCTCAGGCCAAGAAAAAGGCTCCCCCCCCGCCTCCGACGGTTACGCAGCTTGCCGAGTTTGACACGTTAAAGGACGATCAAAAAATCATCCGCGAGGCTGGACAGAAGCCCGACGGTCCGTCTCTGCTCGATTACTTCAAGAAGCGCACCCTCAAGGCGCCGGATCCGAAGGACATCGCAGCCCTGGTTCGGCAACTGGGCGATGAGGATTTCTTCACGCGTGAGAAAGCCTTCGTATCGCTGATGAGCCTGGGCGCCAGCGCTTTGGCCGGCATCAAGGAAGGCGAGAACGATACCGATTTGGAGATTCGCAAACGCGTCGCCGAATTGAAACTGCGCATCGACACCAAAGCCGAGCCGACTTTGCAAGCCGCGGCCGCGCGCGTGATCGCCAAGGAGAAGCCCGCGGGCGCCGCCGAGGTGTTGATGACTTATTTGCCGTTCGCGAGCGATCCGCTCGTGATCGACGAAATTTGCCGGACGCTCGGCGCCGTGGCCCTGGTTGACGGCAAGGTCGATCCGGTGCTCCTGAAGGCGCTGACGGACCCGCTGGCGGTCAAGCGCGGCGCCGCCGGCGAAGCGATCGCTCGCGCCAACGTCAAGGACGAGCTGCCCGACGTAAAGAAGCTGCTTAAGGACGTTGACCTTAACGTTCGCTTCCGCGTCTGCATGGCGATGATGACTTCACAAGACAAGGATATCATTCCCGTCATGATCGACTTGTTTGCCGACCTTTCGCCCAATCAACTTTGGCCCATGGAGGAAGCCCTCCTGCGGTTGGCTGGCGAAAAGGCGCCGCAGGTCTCGCTCGGCAACGATCCGGTCGCGAAAAAAAACTGCCGCGACGCCTGGGCCAAGTGGTACACCGCCAATGAAGCCGCGATCGATATGACCAAGCTGACGGCCGAATCGGTGTACCTCGGCTACACGATGATCGTGCAGCACAACAACCGCATCGGCGCCGGCGGCGGTAACGTCGGCGAAATCTTCGAGCTCGACAAAGACAAGAACGTCCGCTGGAAATTGGCCATACCCGTCGGCTATCCCGTCGATGCCCAGATGGTCGGCCCCAACCGCATCCTTGTCTGCGAATATCAGGGCGGCCGCGTCACCGAACGCGACCTGAAGGGCGACATCAAATGGGAGTATGCGTGCGGCGGCAACCCCTTCTCCGTCCAGCGCCTGCCCAACGGCAACACCTTCATCGTGATGCAAGCCCGGCTCGTCGAGGTCGATCGCAACAAGAAGGAAATCTGGAGCATGCAGCGTCCCAATTCCGATATCATGCGTGCCCGTAAACTTCCCACCGGCGAAGTTGCTTACGTCACGAACCTCGGCGCCCAGGCCACCTACATCCGCATGGACCCCAAGACGCAAAAGGTCAACAAGCAGTTCAACGTCACGCCTGTGCAAATGCTCTTTGGCAACATGGACGTGCTCAACAATGGCAACGTCATCATCGCCCACTACAACCAGCAGCGCGTCATCGAGTACAACCAGGACGGCGGGCAGGTCGCCAGCCTCCAGCATAACTGGCCCAACTCGGTCCAGCGCTTGCCCAACGGCAACAACCTGATCACCAGCTACAATCAACGCCAGGTATTCGAACACAATGGCAAAGAGCAGGTCTGGACCTTCCAGACCGATGGCATCGTGTTCGTGGCCCGCCGGCGCTGATTCATGTTGGCCGCTGCCGTTTAGCGTTTGCGGTAAAGCGCGTGCATCCCGGCGCTTCACCATGAGCGCAAAACGGCAAGCGGCGTCCCGAGGATCCTGCCGATGCGTTTCTGCATCATCGCGTTGGGCTTTCTCGTGACGGCGTCCGCATTCACGCAGACGCCGACGGAGATCGATTACGCCTACGACGAAAGTGTCCTCAAAGGCCAGGGGCTGCCGACGAAAGGTCCCGAATTGCTGCGCGTTCTGCGCGACCGCACGCCGTCGCCCGAGGTGATCGACAAGTTCAAGAAGCAAGTCGCCCGCATGAAGGCCGCTGCTTTCGCCGAGCGCGTGCAAGCGACCAGTGATCTCGTGAAGATGGGACCGGTTGTCCGTCCGCTCCTGGAGAACCTGTTGCTCGAAGCGAATACCGATCTGGAAACCGTCCGTCGCTTGCGTCACGTACTCGAACATTTTCCGGCCGAGACGGACTTCGCAGTCACCACCGCAGCTGCCCGCCTCATCCGACGCGATAAGCCCGCCGATAGCGTGAAGGTGCTGCTGGAATTCGTGCCGTACGCCACGACCGAGTACGTTCGCCAAGATGTGCAACGTGCGCTCGATGCCGTCGGTGCAACCCAAAAGAAGCAGCTCGTTGACGCGCTCAAGAACGAAAGCGCCGCCCGCCGCGCCGCCGCCGCCGAGACGTTGATTCGCGGCTTCGACGCCGAGGGCAAGGCCGAAATCGAGCCGCTGTTGAAGGATGCGCATCCTCTGGTTCGCTATCAACTCGGCATGGCGCTTGTCGAGACGCGCGACAAAGCCGGGCTGCCTTTGTTGATCGGCACGCTCGCCGATTCGCCCACGGATCGCATCGAGTTTGCCCTCGACCTGCTCTATCGCGTCGCCGGCGAAACCGCGCCGACTGAACCGTATCCGGGTCCCGCCGCCGCCAAGGCCTTCAGCGCTCATTGGGAAAAATGGTACGCCAAGCAGCACGCCGCGCTCGATCTCCCCAAGCAACTCGCCCGGACCCACCTCGGCCTTACGGTCATCACCTGCATGGCGCTCAAGGTCAACACGCGGAACCGGATCTTCGAGATCGGCCCTGACAAGGCTGTCCGCTGGGAGTTCGACGGCCCGCGTTACCCGCTCGACGTGCAGATCATCGGCCCCAATCGCCTGCTCCTGGCCGAGTACTTTGATCGCCGCGTCACCGAGCGCGATTTCAAGGGCAATGTCCTCAAACAATTCCCGGCCATCAACCCGATCGCCTGCCAGCGTCTTGCCAACGGACACACGTTCATCGTCACGCGCCAGCAGCTTCAAGTCGTCGATGGCGAAGGCCGTGATGTCTTCAACTGGACCGCGCAGCCGCCGACAATATCCGCCGCCCAACGTTTGCGCAACGGCCAGATGGTCGTCGTCACCTCCGGCGGGCAATGCCAACTCCTCGATCCGAAGGGTCAACAACTCAAGACGATGAACCTCGGCGGCACCGTCTACACGCTCGGCGGCAATGTCGAGGTCCTCGCCAATGGCCGCGTTTTGGTCCCGCTTTACAACCTGAACTCAATAGCCGAATTCGACTGGACCGGCAATAAGATTTGGTCGGCCAACGTCAATCGGCCGATCTCGGTTTCGCGCCTGCCCAACGGCAACACGCTCGTGACGTGCAGCATCGATTATCGCGTCGTGGAACTCGACAAGGCCGGCAAGGAAGTCTGGAGCTATCAGACCGACGGCCGCCCATTCCGCGCCCGCAAACGGTAACGGATGACCAATGAGGATCGGCTTCATGCGCTCGTCTCGTGTCCTCCCCGCATGTGTTTTTTTCGCGCTCGCAGTAACCCTGCTAACGCAGAATGCCTCATCGTTAGCCCAACCCGACGACAAAAAACTTCCCGAAAAGCCTCCCGAGCCCGCCCTCGACAAGCTCGACGAAGACTATCTCCGCCGTGCTGATGTCGCTACCGACGGCCCTGCCCTCGTCGCCTTCCTCAAGAAACGCACGCTCCCGGAGATAGAGCGCCCCGGCATCGAACGCCTTGTCCGCATGCTCGGCTCGTCCGACTACCGCGTTCGCGCCCGGGCGATGCAGACCCTCACCGAACGCGGCGTCGCGGTGTTCGACGTGCTGCGCACCGCCCCGGCGTCATCCGTCGATCCCGAAATGCAGCGCCGCATCGAGCGTTCGCTTGAGACGATCCAGGAAAAAGATGTCTCGCCCGAAGTCCCCGCCACCGCCGTCCGCGCCCTGGCTGTCCGCAAGCCGCCCGAGATGATCGAGACGCTGCTCGACTACGTCCCATTCGCCGATAGCGACGGCGTGCTCGACGAACTTCGCATCGCATTGACGAAGAACGCCGTCGAAAAGGGCAAGGTGCATCCGCTTCTCGTTGCCGCGCTCGCCGATCGCGCGCCGGGCCGGCGCGCGCTGGCCGCCGAGGTGCTGGGCCGCGCTGCCTTCGTCGATAACAAGCCCGCGCTTCGCAAGCTGCTCGACGACGGCGATCCCGTCGTGCGCTACCGCGTGGCGCGTGCGCTCATCTTCGCTAAAGAGCGCGATGCCGTGCCGGTTCTGATCGACGCGCTGCCGGACCTCCCGATGAGCGCCGCCTGGCAAGCCGAGGATTTTCTCCTCCACCTGGCCAGGGACGTCTCCCCGCCGTCGGCGCCGCTGGGCAACAATAAGACCACGCGCGATAAGTGCAAAGACTCCTGGCACGCCTGGTGGAAAAAGCACGCCGCCAAGATCGATCTCGCCAAGCTTGAAGAGACGCCCAGGCTGCTGGGCCGCACGCTCATCGTCCTGTTGGATCAGGGGACCGTCCTCGAACTCGGCCCCGACAACCTGCCGCGCTGGGAGATCAAGGGCATCATCTTTCCGCTCGACGCCCAGGTCATCGATGATAACCGCGTCCTCGTCGCCGAATATCACGCCAACCGCGTCAGCGAACGCAACACCAAGGGAGAAATCGTCTGGCAGAAGCCGATCATCAACCCCCTCGCGGCCCAGCGTCTCGCCAACGGCAACACGTTCGTCCTCACCGACCGCGCCCTGCTCGAATACGACAAGGAAGGCAAGGAGACGATGAACATCTCCTTCGAGGGCGAGGCACGCAAGATCATGAAGGCGATGAAGCTCCCCAACGGCGAAATCGCCTGCATGCAAGCCGACAGCCGCATCGTTCGCTACGACGCGCAGGGCCGCGAGCTGTTCTCGTTCGACATCAACCTGGGCACGCGTCTCTTCGGCGGCCGCATTCACATGTTGCCGACGGGCCGCGTGCTCATCCCGCACGCCAGCGAGAACAAGGTGATCGAGTACGATGGCAAGGGCAAGATCGTCTGGGAGATCCCTTTCGAGCAACCGATCGCCGCCACCCGTCTGCCCAATGGCAACACCCTGATTACGTCGATGAACCCTGCCATTGGCGCCGTTGAAGTGGACCGCGCCGGCCGCGAGGTCTGGTCGTACCGGCACGCCAGCAACACGCGCGTGACGCGAGCGATCCGGCGGTGAATGCGCTTTCATCCAAGCAATCGGGAGCGGTTTGACCGCGGTGAACCGAAGCCGTTTTGAGGGTGAAGTCACACCGCAACCAATAATTCAATCACGAAAGCACGAAAGCACGAAAGAAAGCCGAAACATTCAATTGCGTGCGTTCGTGATGCGCATTTTCGAGATCTTCGGAAACTCTGCATAAGCCGCGAAGAAATGAGACGATCGTGGCAGGAATGATATGAATCGTTCGTGTGTTTCGCGGTCCACGGCATGCACTTCGATGGTTCTTCTCGAACGCAACGCCGACGGTAATCACGCCATTCTCACGGAATAACGCTATCTGAGCGTGCCTCTTTCCGTCATCTGCATCAAGCTCGGCCAAATTCCTGGCGCTCACTATTGATAATATTAGCTAACGTCAAGAAAATTATCGAAAACTGAGCTATATTTTTCTTGACGGTTCGTGTTCAATGCAATTAAGGCTCTTGGTGCGATTGTTGGGACCCTCAAGTGCCGTCCCAGCCTAGTCAGGAGGTATTCGCTAGCTTTCCAGATCGCATCTCACTTTTCACCTCCAAAGGAGGTTAACATGGGTAGGATACCCTTCGCCTTGGCGCTATGTGTCACTTTGGCCGCCGCCACTTCAAGCCCGGCCCAGGATCAACCTGTTTCGTCCCGTCCCAGCGTTGCCGAGGTCCGCTTCAGCGACGGTAGCGTCGTGCGTATGACGCTCATGCAGGACAACCTCGAGGTCATCACCAAATACGGCAAGTTGCAAATTCCGCTTAGCGAGATTCGACGGGTGGAGTTTGGTTTGCACGTGCCACCCGATGTCAATCAACAGATCACGCAGTCGATCAAACGACTGGCGAGCGACGTCTACAAGGAACGCGATAGCGCCACCAAGGAACTGGTGCAGGTCGGCCATTTCGCGGTCCCGTCGCTGCAGAAGGCCTCGCGCTCCGGCGATCAGGAGGTCGCTTATCGAGCCGTCAGCTTGATCAAGCAAATCACCGAACGCGTCTCACCCGATCTCCTGCGCCTGCGCGACGAGGACGTCATTCATACCGCGGAATTCACGGTCATCGGCCGCATCAACGCACAGAGCATCAAGGCGAATTCGTCCCACTTCGGCGACGTGAACCTGAAGCTCAGTGAATTGCGCACGATGCACTTGCGGCAGCAAGGCGGTAAACACGAGTTGGTCGTGGACGCCACCAAGTACGGCAGCGCCCTCGATCAATGGTGCGACACGGGCGTCATCGTCGATGCCGGGCAACGCGTGTTGGTCACCGCGGAAGGCCAGGTCGATCTTTGGCCGCAAGGACCGGGACAATATGTCGCGGTCCCCAAGGGATACAACACCGCCGGCAAAGGTGGGCAGTATCTCGCGGGTGCGCTGATCGGCAAGGTCGGCGACAACGGCAAGACGTTCCTGGTCGGCGAACGCTACGAGGGATTGGCGACCGACGAAGGGAAGCTGTATCTGCAGATCGTGCCTAGCCCGTGGAACAACGCGTCCTCGGGGCAGTATCGTGTTCGCCTACAGACCGATCATGCGGTCCTGGCTGGGCGATAAAACAGATCGTAGGCATCACGCTCCGCGTGATGGAATTCCATCGCGTGGAGCGTGATGCCTACGGTGAAAGACGAAATCGTTTAGCGGCTACGCGCGAACGCCAAACGATTTTTTTATTGGATCACTCTTTTTCGGTGAATCCCGCCAGGCGATGACTACGCACCGGCTGCCGCAGTTTCGACAGACTGCGCGATTCAATCTGCCGGATCCGTTCACGCGTGATGCCGTAGCATTTCGCCACTTCATCCAACGTGCGCGGGTGGCCGTCCTTCAGGCCGAAACGCAGTTCGATAACCTCGCGTTCGCGCGGCGTCAGCGAGCGGAGCACTTCGCCGATGCGCTCCTTCAAAAGCGTCGCGTCCACGTTGTCGCCGGGGCTGATGGCGTGGCTATCGTCGAGGAATTCGCCCAGGGCGCGCTCGGCGTCGTCCCCCATCGGTTCGTGCAGGCTCAACGGCTGCTTGGCGACGGCCCGCAGCGACTTCGCCTCTTCCGGCGAGGTGCCGAGCTTGTGGGCGATCTCTTCGATGGTCGGCTCGCGGCCGCTCTGCACGATCAATTCGCCGCGGACGCGCTCGATGGCGGCCAGCAGGCTGACCTGATGGCACGGCACGCGCACGGTGCGGGCATTGTCCGCAAGCGAGCGCTGGATGCCCTGACGAATCCACCACGTCGCATAGGTTCCGAACTTGAAGCCCATGCGATGCTCGAATTTGTCCACCGCGCGCATCAGACCGCGGTTGCCTTCTTGGATCAAGTCGGCGAACGCCAGCCCACGGCCGCGATACTTCTTGGCGATTGAAACGACCAGCCGAAGGTTCCCCTCGGCCAGGTCGCTGCGCAGTTGTTGATACTGGGCCTGACGGCGGCGGACGACGTTGAGAAAGCCTTGCATCTCTTCGGGCGAAGCGAGCATGTCGGCCATCTTGTCGCGCAGATTCTTGGTCGCGCGCGACCGTTGCGCGCGCAGGGCGAGCGAACGCCCCGGCGTTTCCGCGAGCTTGGCCAGTCCGTTCATGTGCTGATAGATGCGTGCCAGCTCCTCGGTCATGGCATCGAGCAATTCGGTGCGCGGCGACAATTCCTCGATGAGCCGAATGGACTTGCGCAACTGCCGCCAACGGTGGCGCTGGAGCTTGCTGCGCCCGCGCGCGGTTTTGGCTCGCTGTTGCAGACGGAAATCCTTCGGGGCGGCTTTCAGGAGTTGTTGCAGGGTGCGTAGATTGTGCGGCAAGCGTGCGAGTATGCGGTCGCGATTTAGACCCAGGCTATGCACGACATCGATCTGCGGATCAATCGGCATCTGACCGGCCTGAATTCGCTCGAAGATGCCGGCAATGCGCGCTTGCGTCCAGCAGGTAAAGAGGACCGCGCGGCGATAGCGCCGGCGCGCCCGTTCGAGCTTCATCGCCAGGGAGAGTTCTTTCTCGCGATTCAGAAGCGGAATGGCGCCCATCTGCTTGAGGTAAAGCCCGAGCGCATCGTCCGCGCCGCCGGCGTGGCTGGCCGGCTCATCGCCATGAGGGTGATCGAGCGGGAAGTCAGGCTCGCTCATGTCATCAGAATTTCGTGGCACGCGATTGTTCATTGGTGTCGTTTCGGACGCCTCGGTGGGCCAGTCCGTCAATTCCAGGCCCATTGAAGCGCGCTTATTCGCCATTTCGTCGTGGTGCGCATTCCGCATGGTTTACCCTCCATGGCTGTCAGTTTCCGTGTCGCTTGCAGACCTATGATTCCAGTTGATCGACTATTCGGGGCTCCTCGTTGCGGTCTGGGCAGGGAAGCATTCGGCCAAACGCGGCGCCCTCAGGTTGGGGTTAGCTAATCTATTATAGGCTTAACACCTGAGCGACCTCCAACTCGAAGGGGAGAAAAACTTACTTTTCAACAGGTAGAGCGGATCGCAGCCCGCAAAGTTCGCGCTTGTCGATACAATCGGCTCAGGCGGAATGATCGTAATGTTGTTCCTCGCAAGAGGTTCCAGAAAAAGGGCCGGAACCATATGAAAGTATAGCATGCGGACGGCATCTCGGCGCAAACTGCGACGGCGAATGACTTTTCGTTCAGGAGAAGAGTTCGTCTTGTCCTGAGACACTTGACCAGATACCCTGGGGAGAGAGGATCAAGGCGAGGAGAGGGAAATAATCCAGTCACGTGGGACAGACAACCCGCCTGTCCGGATGGGCGGGTTGTCTGTCCTACGTGGTGTATTATTATCACCGCGCGCCTTACTCGTGTCGCCATGACAAGGATGTCGCCCCTTGCCCGAGTGGAGTAGTGCCGATGGATGGCCCCTCGTTTTCTCTGACTCTGCCGAGCGAATTGCGTATGCTCTCCGTGGCGCGTGGCTTCGTTGACGCGCTCTGCACCGCGTACGAAATCGACCGCGCGACCACGCACGCGCTCGTTATCGTCACTGGCGAAGTCATCACCAATATTGTGCGGCACGCGCATCAGCATCGGGCCGAAGCGCAGATGCAGATGGACCTGCAAATTCTGCCGGATGCCGTGATCATGCGCTTCGTGGATGAAGGCAAGCCGTTTGACCTGGAGTCGGTTCCGCAGCTGCCGCCGGGCGAGTTGCGCATCGGCGGCCGCGGCGTTTTTCTCATGCGTACCTTGATGGACGAGCTGACCTACGAGCCGCGCCACGCGGCCGAGGGCGGCAACGTGATGCGGATGCTCAAGCGCAGGAAAACGGACGGATCGATGCGTGACTGCGGCTAGTGCCTGGCGTGACGTTGCCCCTTCCATGCGCCACGTTCCGCGCCGTCGTCGATATCGCCTTTCTTGGCATAGCAGTCTCTTTGGACGTTTCATTTTATCCAGATTGCAAATTCGCCGCCCAAATCGCTCAATGGATCTTGATGCCGCGACGATAAATGAAGTGTTAAACGGCAAGGGTGTTTATGGATGAAACACTTTTCAACACAAGTCAAGCAAAGCTCCCCGCGGCACGATCATTTCACCGAGCGCACGGGTTGCTTCGCGCGGACTCTACCTCTTATGATTACCTGGGGTGCTTTGTTTCATCACGGCAAGGTGAACAAGGTTGCTCAGGGGAGATCATCCGATGCAACAACACGGTCCCAATGAGCTGCAAGGGCCCATTCGCGGAACGGCAGCCTGGTGGCGTGGCATGGAAGCTCAGCCCGAACATTTAGACGATGGAACGCCGATCCAATCCCCCTCAACGAAGAAGCCGCGCAAGACTCGCAAGGACGCGCGGCCGATGCGCCAGGACCTCGTCGATCGCGTCCGCAAGGAGATCGCCGACGGCACCTACGATACCGAAGAAAAATGGGAAACCGCCCTGGAGCTACTCCTCGAACGCCTGGACTGCAACGAGTGAGCATCCGGCACACGTGGAATTCTCGGCTGATTCAGGTACAATTCAAGGTAGGTCAGGTTCTACAGCCATACCGTCAGGCTGAAAGGCCTGACCTACCTTTTCGAGAGACGTTGCCGTGAACGCGCTCCCTTCGGTGGAAGTATCGCAGTCGCCAGAAGAAAAATTCCGCGAGTATCTGACGAGCCGGCCGCGGGCGCAGCGGTATACCTCGCAGCAGCGGGATATGGTCCAGTACATCTTCAGCAAGCACAATCACTTCGACGCCGACGAATTGATCGACGAGATGAAGGGGAAGGGCTTCCGCGTCAGCCGGGCCACGGTCTATCGCACGCTCAACAAACTCGTAGACGCCGGGCTTCTGCGCCGCATCAACCTCGGCGAACGCACAGTCTTCGAACACGACTACGGCTATGCCCAGCACGATCATCTTTACTGCGAGCAATGCAGTTCGATGATCGAGTTTCAGGATCCGCAACTTGAAAAGCTGATTCAAGACGTGTGTGCGCAGCAGTCATTTCACAATCTGGGCCACACCTTCATCATCCGCGGGCTGTGTGCCACATGCCACCGGGCGCGCACGACGAAGCGGCGGTTGGATTTGGTATAGGACGGATTTGTCTAGCGCTCGCACGGCGCCGCGCGAGCGCTAAACAAATGCAGCGTATTAGAATCGCGCCGGCACTTCGAAGCCCTTACGATATTCGCGCGTCAAGAGGCGGTTCGCCTCGTTGTCCTCGCCGAAGTTTTCGTTGCGTACGTCGATTGTCAAGCGGCGGCCGATCGTGAGCATCGTTTTGTCAAGGGCGATGTTGTTGCCACGCAGGTGATCGATCATGCGCGTCAACGTCTCGTTCGCCTCGCGGTTCTCGCCTAGGGCGCCGTTGCGGCGTTCGAATGGCGTCGCGCGGCCGAGGCGATGGCTGATGTTCGCGAGGTGACACAAGGCGCTCGATAGGTGGCCTTCGAGAACGTCCCCCTTGAGGTCTTCGCGACGGCCGGAACGGATAGCGCTGACGAAGTTGCCGTAGTGATCGCCGTTGCCGCCAAATCGGCGCTGCTCGCGGTTCTCGTTGTTGAACGCGATCGCCGTGTTATAACTGGTCAAGGCGACATAACCGTTGGCGCAGTGGAAGACGTTACCGACCGTCGCGCCACGATACGCCTGCGTCGGCAAGCCACGCACCTCGAAGATCAATTCACTGTCGCCGTAATCGAAGACGGCCATCTGCGTGTTGGGGGTTTCACCGTCATCGACGTAGCCGAAGCGGCCGCCAAGGCTGATGCAGGAGCGTGAGAGTTCCATCTTGCCCAGGCCCCAGCGGGCGATGTCCATCTGATGGATGCCCTGGTTGCCGAGGTCGCCGTTGCCGTACTCCCAGATCCAGTGCCAGTCGTAGTGAACGGTCCCGTTGCGAGGATGATTGCGGCGTGGCGGGTTGACTGCCGCCGGGCCACACCAGAGGTTGTAATCCAGCGTGCGCGGCGGCTGCTGCACGGCGTTGACGTGGCCAATCGACGGGCGCGACTTGTAGCACAAACCGCGTGAGACGGTGCAACGACCGAGCTGGCCGGTGCGGACGTATTCGATGGCTTCACGAATGCCCGGATTGCTGCGGATCTGCGTCCCCGCCTGGCAGATCTTGTTGTAATGGCGGGCGGCTTCGACGAGGCGCCGGCCTTCCCAGACGTTATGGCTAACGGGCTTCTCGACGTAGACATGCTTGCCGGCCTGCATCGCCCAGATGCCCGCCAGCGAATGCCAGTGATTCGGCGTCGCAATGGTGACGGCGTGGATGTCGCGATTCTCGAAGAGCCGGCGCATGTCTTGCACGACGACCGGCGCGTCGCCGCCTTGTGCTTTCTGCACGCGCTGAATCGCGGCGGCAGTTACGGCGGTATCGACATCGCAAATATGCGTGACGCGGCAATTGTGCCGGCCCGCCAGACCGCTGATGTGATCGAGTCCCCGGCCGCGCACGCCGATGACCGCAATATTGAGCCGTTCGTTGGCCCCACGCGGCGCGTTCGCTCCGGCCTGTTGGGCAGATTCGGCCTCGTGGGCGAAATAACCGGAAGCGATCAGACCGGCCAGGCCAACGGATTGTTGCAAGAACTCGCGACGATCGTAGAAACGCATGATGAAACCCTCAAAGATTAAGAGACGCGTCAACACCCATGTCGAGGCGCGGATTAGCTTGTTTATGAAAGTGTAATGGCTGGAAGTGGGATACGTCAATCGTTGAATCGGTTTTTTTGCGAAATGACAAACCGCTTGCGGCTTGGCATCCACGAGGATACGCCGGGTTCTCGGGCGAGTCCACGCAAACGCCAAGCCGCCAGCGGCAGGAAGGTCAGTCAAGAATCTCAAGCCCTTGCACGTGATAGCGTGCTGCTCCGGCGTGATCGTCCGCCGGGATGATGACGCCGCGGACTCGCACGTGTTGCCCGTCGCGCAGTTGATTCAATTCCGCGCTGCCTTGCAGGACCACGCTGCCGCCGTGGGCATCCTCTTGCTCGACGGGGGCGTAACGCAGTCGCCATGTCTTCCGCCATTGTTGCACCTGACCCGTGACCGTCTGGAACTGATCCGTCGCGCCATATTTGATGTGATTGGCTTTGACGACCACGATCTGTTCCTTGCCCTGCGACGCCTCCTCTTCGACCACCGTCGGCGCCGAGGACTCATGATTCGGCGCCCCGGCTGGCCTGACAGGGTAATCGATCGACTCAGACTGCGGCGGCACGGGGATGGCCGGTACGTACCCATCTACCATCCGCTCGGGCGCCACGAGATGCTCCATCGTGGGCGATCTTGCCGACTCGACCGAAAACGATTTCCCTTCCGTCTGCGGCGGCAGACGCATGCACTGGGGAACAATCTCGATGGTGGATGTATTGTCGACTGGCTTCTTCGTCGTTGCCATGCCGTAACGATAATTCCCCTTGGCGTAGATCGATCCGTAAGTGGGGGTTTCGGGGATCATGGGACCGACCACCTGTTGGCTGCGAGCGCCGTGGTTTAAGAGTTTGCCGGAGTCCTCGTCGCGGTCGTCCCACCGGTGGCGCCATCCCCCACAGCCGGGAGCAAAGCTCACGCACAAGAGTACAAAAATCCAATAACGAACGAAATTGCGCATAGGCCTCACCTTCCAAACATGGGATGGGGCGACCGATCTACCCGAAATATCGGCCCGCACTTCGTCTAACATGAGGGTTTTTCACGTTCTAGCGAAACTACCCAATGGAAGGGGAATGCTGGATATGCGATATTAATGGGAAAAAGCGCATTCTCTCGCGACCACGCTGAGTTGGCGGCCAAACAGCGCCATGATCGCCATTTCTAGGGCGAGCGGCAGAATTTTATTTGCCCGTTCACGACGCGGAGCGTCGTGCCACAATGGGGTGCGACGCTCCGCGTCGCATCGGTTACGGGTAGCAGCTTCCCAACTGCCCGTCGCCTATTGGAGCCTCGGCTTGACAAACTCGAAATATTTGGGCTCCTCGTCTTTGAAGATCTCGGCGCCGGCGCCGATGAACGCGTGCGTCAGCTCCTCTTTGGCGACATCCAGATTGTTCAGCTCGAACTGGCATTGGCCGAGCCGTAGATGCAGGAACGGGTTGCCCAGGCCATTCGGGCAGGTCAACGCCAGCGTCAGGTTGTCGCGCGCCGCCGCGAAGTCGCCGCTGAGGAAGTGGGCGTCGCCGATCGCGCCGAGAATCCACGTCGCAGCTTCCCAATTGGTTGCGGGCGTCGGCAGAATCTCCCACGCGGCCTTGAATTTCTCCAGGGCGGCGGAGTAGTCCTCCTCCTCGGCGAACGCATCTCCCTCCGCGCATAGCTTCTGAATGCGCGCGTAGATTTTGTCGTCGAGCTGTGCCATCGGGTCTCCTCTTGTGAGAATCGTCAGCTCTTCTTGGCCTCGATGTCGCCGGCGGAGAATTCCACGCCGATCACCATCGTTGCCGATACGTCCTTGCCGTCCACCTTGACGAAGCCGCGCCGCACCTGCACGCGCCAGAGATAGGGATCGCTTCCCTTGGTGATCGCCCTGACGTGGGAGTTGCGATAGCGTTCATACGTTGTCAAGGCGATGGTGATGCCCGCTCCCGGTTTGAGCGTGCCGTTGGCGACGCCTTCGTCCTTCGCTTCCGCATCGAGATGATAGCTTGGATCAAGGCCGTAGATGTTCTCGATGGATTTCGGGACCGCTATCGATTCGACGAACGAGTATGGCTTGATGTCCACGTTCTTGAAATCGAGCTGGACGAAGAGCGGATGAATCGGCGCGAAGGTGGCGTCCGGTGATTTGTTCGTCGCATGCAAAACGAGCTGTAGATCGCCGAGCGGCGTGAGGCGGACGCGCTGAGGCGTGATGAGTAGGTCGCCGGCCTTGATCGGACTGCCGAGCGAGGTGTGCAAATGGGCTGCGAGCGGTTGATCGTGCTTGGGTCGCAGCAACTCGCCGCGTTTCGGGCCGCCCTTGCCGGGATTGGCGGCCGGATCACGCAGATACTCCAGCGGATCTGAACGAGCCGGAGCGAAGAAGAGCAGATAGAGAATGAACAGCGTCGTGAAAAATGCATACGGGACGAGGAAGATCAACATGATCAAGGGAATCATGCTCCTGTCGTGGATCACTCGCGGCTTGAACTTGGGCAGGGGCTCGTCCTCGCCTTGCGCCTCCGTCGGCTCCTCCACGCGCGGCGGACCTGGCATCTGCACCTTCGGCATGTCCTCGGCGCCGATGACGGCTTCGGATGCGCCCTGGGCGGAGAACAAACTCTCGGGCCACGTCGGGTCCGGGTTCGGCGCCGGGGCGGCGTCGGTTTTCGCCGGCGCGGGCGTCTGCACGACCGATTTGCAATGCGGACACTCCACCTGTCCGCCGAGATGCTCGACGCCAATGGCCATCAAATTCTTGCAGCTGCCACACTGGAGTTGCACTGTTATCATTTGGGACGGTCCCCTTTTCCAAGCCGCTGGAGGCAGAACGTGCGCGGACGGCCGACGGGCGCTTGGAGAATTTCGTGCGTAACTCAGCGAAAGCCGAATGGGGATAAGGTAACAAATCTCGACGCGAGAGAGAAGTGCTGACGCCCGGGAAGCCATGCCCGAGGCGGGAAAAATCATTGTGCCGGCGCGGCTCATCGGCTACACTAGTGTGGGAAGAGCATCATTCTCTTTTCGCCATTACGGGTGAATTATGAAACGCATCGGTTTAATGCTCGGATTCTTCGCGGTTACGATTTTCGTGCTGCCCACCTGGACCGCGCAAGAGGTCAAGAAGGACGAGAAGAAGGATCTTGAAAAGAAAGACGATGAAAAGAAAATCGACAAGAAGATCGTGCCGGAGAAGCCTGTCTATTCCGTCAAATTCACCACCAAGATCACGGCGATCAGCGCTAATTCGAGCCGGGAATTCACGATTGAGCGTTATGAAAAGGACCAGAAGAAAATCGCGGACGTTCAGACCTGGTACAGCACGCGTCTCGCGCAACTCAACAAGCAGCAATATGACGCATCGATCCAGAAGGATTTCAAGGCCCGCGTCAACGCCTTTGCAACCTATCAGAAGGATCTCTACAACTTCCAGGTCGAGTACGGGAAGAAGTCAACCAACATCTATTCCGCCAAGGCCATGGAAGTGCGCGCGACCGAGGGGGCAAAGGTCCGCGTGATGTTTCCGCCGGTGGAGTTCGACGATCAGGGCTTTCTGAAGAAATGGACCAAAAAAGAAATCGAAGAACGCAAGGACAAGACGGGCCTGCCCGGCTTCGGCGTGGAGTTCGACGCGCTCAAGATCGGACAGACGGTCGAAATCTACATGGCGAAGCCCGCCGCGCCAATGCCGAAGAAGAAGAAAGGCCCGGACGATGATGATCCTGGCGCGGGGAAAGACCGACAGGAATTCGTCCTGATCGTGATCCTTCAGGAAAGCAAATAGCACCTGCCGCTTGTGGCTTAGCGCTCGCGAGGCAGCGCCAATAATCTGGCGCTGCCTCGCGAGCGCTAAACCGCAAGCGACCTATCAGTACTTTGCCATTTCGCCTTTCTTCGGCGCGGTCGGTAGCTTATTCACCTCTTGCGCGGCGCCGTTCAGCATCATTTTTGATTCACTCGTGATCGCGATGAACTGCCAGCCTTCCGCGATGCGCGCATTGGCCTCGTCGGCGCTGCCCGTGTGCAGGCCCGGCGCGACGCCGTACTTCTTGCACGTCTTGAGGATATGATCCATCGCCTCTTTGGTTGCCTGGGCGCTGGGTGGCTTGTTGTCCTTGGAACGCATGCTCTGGGCCAGATCGTTCGGCCCCACGAAGATCGCGTCGATGCCGGGCACGGAGAAGATCGCGTCGGCGTTTTCGACGGCGGTGATGTGTTCGCATTGCAGGACGACGAGCAATTCCTCGTTGGCGTGAGCGTAATAATCGTTGGCGTTGGTGCCGAAGTTGAGGGCGTGCACGCTGCCGCCGACCGAGCGATTGCCGACGGGCGGATAGCGCATGGCGGCGAACATGTGCGTCGCGGTCTCCCAATCGACGTGGCTGTGCTCGATGTCGGTGGTCAGCCAATTGAAGCCGGCACGAGCCATGAAGCGTGCCGCCGTGATGCTCCCCAGGGACAGCCAGGTGCCGACCGACGGCGGCCCGGATTTGAGTGCGTGCTTGACCGCGTTCTGACGCATGCAAAACTCCCTCGTGAATGTGTTTGCAAAGTCGTGCGGTTGCTCCTAACATGGCAACGGGTTTCATTGTACGAGAGCGAAAGGGCCCGCATGTCTGAGCGCATGAAGTTTTCGATCATGATGTTCCTGGAGTTCTTCATCTGGGGCGCCTGGCTGCCGCTGGCGGTCCCGTTCCTCTTGGCCATGGACTTCAAGGAATGGTGGCAGATTGCCCTGTTCATGAACGCCTTCGCCATCGCCTCGATAACGGCGATGTTCTTCAGCAATCAGTTCGCGGATCGTAATTTCGCGGCCGAGAAGTTCCTCGCGGTCAGCCATCTGATCGGCGGCGTCGCGATCTTGGGTATCGGCTTTGTGCACAACTACTGGGGCCATTTCGGAGCGCCGACCCACGAGTTTTGGCCCTTCTTCGCCTTGATGCTGATCCATTCGCTTTTCTATGTTCCGACCATCTCGATCACGAACTCGATTGCGTTCTCGAATCTAAAAGACGCACAAAACGAATTCCCCCTGGTCCGTCTCTGGGGCACGATCGGTTGGATCGCCGCGAGCTTGCCGTTTGTGTTCATCCTGGTCGATTGGTCAAAAATCCCCGCGCTGGGAGGCGACGTCGGCTTCGTGGATTGGCTGGGCGCGACATTTCATCACGAAAACAGCAAAAAAGGTCCGGCGTTCATCGACGGGGTCAGCTACACCTACGTGGCCGCCGGCGTCGCGTCGTTGCTCCTGGCCGCGTTCAGCTTGACACTGCCGCACACGCCGCCGAAGCCGGCGCGCGCCGACGAAAGCCCGTTCGCCTGGCTCGAAGCGATGAAACTGCTCAATCAGCCGTTTATGCTCGTCTTGTTCCTGGCGACGTTCATTGACGCCACGGTCCACATGGGCTATTTCATGCTGACGGGCGATTTCCTTATTCAGAAGGTCGGTATCCCTGCGCAATGGGTCATGCCGGTCATGAGCATCGGCCAGGTCGCGGAAATCGGCACCATGGCACTCCTCGGCTTCGTTCTCAAACGATTCGGCTGGCGCACGACCATGATCCTCGGCATCCTCGGCCACACCGCGCGCTTCGGCGTCTTCGCGTTCTTCCCGGAAATGGCGCCCGCGATCGTCATCAACGTCCTGCACGGCATCTGTTACGCGTTCTTCTTCGCCACCGTGTACATCTTCGTCGATGAATTTTTCCCCAAGGACGCCCGGGCCAGCGCGCAGGGCTTGTTCAACTTCCTGATCATTGGTATCGGTCCGCTCCTTGGCGGTTTCCTCTGGCCGTACTGTCAAGGATTGCTCACCACCGAAACTGACGGGAAGAAGGTGGTCGATTATCAAACGCTGTTCCTGATCCCATCCGGCACGGCGTTGGTGGCCGCGCTGCTGCTTTTGTTGTTCTTCCATCCGCCAGTGTCGGGCGGGAAACTCGATGATGGCTCGATACGGCGCACTGAGGGATGAAACTTATGAAGCCCGACGGCAATCCCAAGAATGAAATACGCCATCAAGCATCGGGAACGGGATTTGTATAAACGGGCTATTGAGAAGGCTCGCGTATGGGCTCGAAAGGCTACGTGCGTTCAACCGACAAAAAATTAAGGAGCATTCTGAAGCGGGATCGTCATCACGAAGAACAACCCAACGCAATCTCTGTGCAGCCCCCCAAATGCCCCCTGAGGGGACTTGGAAAAGAAAAAGGACTCGGGGCTGATCGCCCTAAGTCCTTTGCTTTCAATATGCCGAAGAGAGGACTTGAACCTCCACTCCCTAACGGGAACCAGCTCCTGAAGCTGGCGCGTCTGCCAATTCCGCCACTTCGGCTGCGTGGCGTTATCATATGGCTCCACCAGCGAATGCGTCAAGACAACGATCCGAGCGTTTTGCCCAATTGACTCATTTCCCTATGCGTTCTTGAGGATCGAGCAGTTGAATCGGTCTTATTTGGGATTCGGCGTATCGCCGGTCCCGTTCGGGGTATCGCGCTTGACGCGTTCCTCCATGAGGTAGTTCTGTACGTCCGCGATGCTGAGGGTGGCCTCTTGCATTAGCCTGAACCATGTGGCGGCCTCGTTTGCCAAAGGCAAGGGCGCGATGCGGCGTGGGTCCTTGGGATCAGTCATCTCGAACGCCTTGGCGAAGCAGCGCTGTGTGATTCCTTCCGAGAGGTCGAGGTCACGCGGCAATTTGTCCAGTTCCTTGCCGTATGTGAAGAGCTTGTCCAGCTTGCCGTTTTGAGCGAGGTAATAAACGAACGCCCATGACGTGCACCGAGCCAACTCCCATGCTTCCCGTTCGGCGTTGCGCAGCTCGTTGTTGCGGGGATTTTCGAGGAGGTCGGCAGAGAGCTTGCGCGCGTTCTGGAAATAGCGGTCGGTGACGACATTGTAGAGAACCTCGGCCGGTTCCTTCTTTTGGTTCATGCACATATGCTTGAACGAGATGAAGTGGGTCCAACTCGGTTGGCCGATCGTGGGATACAGGGCCTCGGCGGGGGTTTCGAAGAAGCCGGCGAGGCCTTCGAGCATCCAGTCGGGGACCGGGACGTTGCGCGGGAACGCGCCGGACGCGGTCAGAAGTTGTCGGATGACGGCATTAGTGAGCGTGGCGCGCTCGGCTTGATCTTCGATCGTCTTGCCCAGGAGAACCGCGGTCTGCGCCGCGCCGATGTAGATCGCCACCTGCCCCGCGGCCCTCGGGTCAGTCGCCTTGCCGGAGAGCAGGTCGTCGCGCGTGAAGGGCTTTACGCCATAAGGCTCGAGGTGAGGTCTTAGCCGGGTGTTGGCATCCTCGATTTTCGCCGGGAGGAGCGTTGTATCGAAATCCTGAAATACCGGATCCAAGGCGCGGGCACGCGTTGCCATGACGATGACGTTGTCGCGGCGCGGCGTGAAGGCATCGCCGATCCGGGGAACCATGCCCCACTGTTGATTGCGCGTGTGGAATTCTTCCTTGGTATTGACCATGATTCCCATGAGCCGATAGCGCGGCATGGCCGGCGGCGGCAGCAAAGTCTGGCGGGGTCCGACTTTTTGTAGGGCGAACCAGTAATAAAAGGTCGCCAGGGTATCTTCCATGATCTTCAAACGGCGGTCCAACGCGGCGTCGGCGTACTTGTCGGAGAGGGCGATGTTCGCGTAGACGCCAAAGTGTCTTTGTTCGCTAATGCGCGGCCTATAGCTAAAGTCGGTTCGCAGCTCGCGGATGAGGTCTTGATGCGTGGGATCCTCATCGTCGGGCAATTTTGAGTCTTTCTGGGATTTCTTCGCGAGGTCTTTCGTGACCTTCACGTACATTTTGACGTTGAGATGCCGGGGATCGGCGTTTTCCGCTTCCTTCATGGCAAGGTGCATCCTGTCAAGACGGCCGCGTTCGAGCGCCTTGCGGGCCAGATGGAGGAAGTTCTCGACATTCTTGACTTTTTCCGCCTTCTCCTTCTTGAAGTCCCTATCGAATCCTGTTTGGAAGGACTCGGCCTTGGCATAGCTGTGGACGTAGGGATAGAGGGGCGACAAGGGAATCCAATGCTTTTTGGACCATTTATGCTCCAACTTGGCGATGACGCCCATGTTGTTTGGAATGATGCCGACTTGTTCGGGTCTGTTCTTGATTTCGATCCAGGCGTAAAGCCATTTGGGGGCGGGATCGACAGGCATGCCGGACACACCCGGTTGCGGATTCGGCGGTTCGGGTATTTGGCCCCCCGCGCCGCCGGTGCCGGCAGGTGGTTGGCCCTTAGGGACGCCGCCGAGAACGCCGGCGCCGCCCATGAAACCGAAATTGCCCGCAGCAGCACCAGGTGGGACGTCGCCAAGAAAGCCGGCGCCGCCAATGAAACCGGAATTGCCCGCAGCAGCACCAGGTGGGACGCCGAGCGCACCCGCGCCGCCGCCCATCGGATTTGGCATCGGCGGAGTCCCAACGGCGCCCGCGCCACCCATCTGGCCCATCGGCTGAGCCGAAGGCAACGGCATCGAGGGAGGGAAGAAATTCATCTGATTGACGTTGATCTTGATAAGGACGTAATCCGCGGAGGCAGTGCCGACGGCCAAGATGAAAATAGCGATGAGAAAGAGATAGCGCGTCATGATGGATGCAACCTCTCGAGCAAGGCTCGGACCGTGATCTGATCAATCTATTTTCCAATTCCCTGGCGCTGGCCGCAACCCCAATTTCGGCTTTTCCGTCAAATTTGCGCGACGCTTCCCTTGGCAGCGGCCCATCGGCAGACTATGCTGCCCGTAACGTCGATTCGTCATACCCAGTCTCGGATCGAAATCGTTCTCTCAACTCATCCGTTTCGCGAAAGGTGGTGCGACATGAGCTTCAAATGGGACCGCGTTCACGTCTGGTCGTGCGAGATAACCGATCAGCCCGGCAGCGTGGCCCAAAAACTGGCCTTCCTCGCCGAGGCGGACACTAACCTCGAGTACATCTTCACCAAACGTTTGCCCCACAAGCCGGGCTACGGCATTCTCTACGTCGCGCCGGTGACGGGCCCCGTCCAGGTGCGCGCCGCCAAGGCCGCTGACATGCACGAAGCCGACGCGCCGGTCGTGCGCCGCATCGAAGGGGACAACGAAGCGGGCCTCGCGCATCACGTCACGCAAAAATGGGCGCTCGCTGGCATCAATCTGCAAGGGCTTACCATGGCGGTCATGAACGACCGCTTCATCGGCTACGCGGCGTTCGATACCGTCCATGACGCCAATCGGGCCGCGCAGATTCTCGCCGATCTCGGGCTCGCCGCAGCTGCCGAGGCGAATCAGAACGGCAGATGAACGTGTCTTCCCGTTGAGCGCTTTCGTGATAACGCCGGAATCTCGGCGCTATCACGAAAGCGCCAAATCGAAATTCAGTCGTTCCAATTTTGGCAGATGATATTGCTGAAAATCGCCTCGTCTCCAGAGTGGTTTGTGACCACACAAACGCAAGAACGCACGCTTGCCTGGTCGTCGAATGCTTACCTGTCCTCAGGCGGCGTGAGGTGAACGGCCACAGAAAATGATCGGCTCGCTGCGGCAGACCATGACACGTTGCAAGGCGAGCCGAGATTTCTTGCCAAAATCGTCAATTTAGTGAAAGATTTCCAGTTCTTTCGACATTTCCAAGAGACCAGTTTGGCGGCCGGCATCGGTTGGTCATCCTGCCTCACCCGTTGCTTGCGGCAGGTGGACGCGCAATAGCGTCTCCCAATGCAGGCTATCAGGTGAATTCTTCTTTCGCCGCTCGCCATGGTTTTTCATGTCTTCCTTCATGTCTTTCTTGCACTGAGGAGGTTAGTATGCGCAGTCATCCGTTGGCCCTCGTGTTTTCATTCTTGATTGCTTTCATCTTGGGGCTGAGTTCCCCAGGGACGGCATTGCCGCAACCCAAGCCGAAAGGCCCCGGTCAGCCACCGCCGCCGCCCAGACCGCCGGGCCAGGGCACAGGAGGACCTGGGCCACAAGCGACGCTCGCGCAATTGGGCAAACAGATTTTCTTCGACCGCAGCCTCTCGAATCCAGCCGGGACCGCGTGTGCCAGCTGTCACGCGCCGGCGACGGGGTTCACGTTTCCGAGTTCGAACACCAACGCCCAAATCGGCACGGCTCCAGGCGCGGCGCCGGGGCGGTTCGGTAATCGCAAGCCGTCCACCATCAGCTATGCGTCGTTCAGCCCGAAGGGACCGACGTTCAATCCGGCCTTGAAAGTGTATTTCGGCGGTCAGTTCTGGGACGGGCGTGCGCCGGACCTCGTCGCCCAGGTGCCCGGTCCGTTGTTCAACGTCAATGAGATGAACAACGTCTTGCACAACCTGCCGGCGCCCGAGTTGGTCGTGCAGAACATTGCGAAGGGGGGTTACGCGACACTCTTCAAGCAGGTGTTCGGCGCCAATGTTTTCGCCTTGCCTCCCGCACAAGTCATTCCGCTGGTCGCTCAGGCGGTGGCCACCTGGGAAACCACTGCGGAAGTGTCTTCCTTCAGCTCGAAGTACGACATGGCGAGGAACGGGCAGGCACAGCTCAATGCCTCGGAACTGAACGGGCTGCGGCTGGTCACGGGTTCGACGACCGGCCGTCCCGGCGGACCCCCTTTCAAGAACGCGCAATGCGGGATTTGCCATGGCATTCCCGCCGATCCCAGGACGGGGCCGGACCTGTGGACGTTTTTCGGATTTGCCAACATCGGCGTGCCGCGCAATCCAAGGAACCCGTTCTACATACAAACCAACGCAGCGACCAACCCGCTAGGCTTCAACGCCCAGGGGGCCAATTTCGTCGATTACGGTCTCGGCGGAGTTCTCTATCCGGCACAGAAGCTCCCGGCCGGCAACACCGGCGTGGGGAGCAACGGGCTGGGCGACTTCCTGGCTATCAACGGACTTTTCAAGACGCCGACGCTGCGCAATGTCGACAAGCGGCCCAGCCCTGCCTTCGTCAAGGCGTACTTCCATAACGGCGGCTTCAAATCGTTGGAGCAGGTGGTGCGCTTTTACAACACGCGCAACCTGACGAGCAAGGCCGGCGAAGTGATCGACTTCACGCTGGCGAATCCGTACGCGGGCCTGGTTGGCCAACCGATCTGGCCGCCGCCGGAAGTCCTGCCGGCACTGACGCTGCAAAACCCGACAGGCCAGGCAGGGAAGATCGGCAACCTTGGGCTGACGCTTCAGGAAGAAGCCGACATCGTCGCGTTTCTACGCACCTTGACCGACCAGCGTTAGTGCCATGTCACACCCAAAAATTCGGGCTGTAGGACGGGTCTTTTGTAACCGTTCACCCCTCTCCCCCTGAGTACAGGGGGAGAGGGGAGGTGAACGGTAACCATTATTTGACGAACCCGTAAATAAAACGGAGGCAAAACACCAGATATCGAGAAGATTCCGTCACGTTACTTCTTCTCACGTTTCCAGGTCTGGAGGCGATTGCCGCTTCCCGGCGTCGAAGTGAAATCTTTCGGGCGTTCTTTATCCGCAGGAGCGATGCAGATTTTGTAATCATCGCCTGAGAGTTCATAGATGGCCAAGAATGTCTTTCCCTTGTCCGGGCCTTCCGTGACCTTGATATCTTTCGTCTTGGGCTTCTTGGCGGAATCAAATGAGTACGTACCCTTGAGGCCGAGGGTGGCTGAAGATTCCTGCGACAGGGAAAATTTGGTTCCCATGAATGTAAGCTTGGTACCTTTCCCGGCAGATTCCGTTTTGCCATCTCGTTCGGTTGAAATCAGGACCCACGTTCCTTCAAACGATTGCAATTCCTTCTTGGCGCCGTCCCCTGCGCCGCCACGAGCGACAACAAAAAAACCGAGCGTAACGACCATTACTAGCGTGAACCTGCGCATCGTAGTTCTCCTGTGTTGGGTAGGAGCGTTCGGAAGAACACTCATCCCAGTGACGTTATGGTTCAGGCTGAATTGGACAATATCGTTGCTCAAATATGTGTCTGGTGCTTGGTCACACCTAAGAATTCGGGTTGTAAGACGAGTCGCCTGAACAATACCGGCCAACACGAGCCGTTCTTGGCGACCAAGCCGCCCCACGTCTTGGCCTTTCTCTAATTTTCCGTCTGACTTGCCTGACGGCAAACAAGGCCTGCGAACGACAACCGCCATCACCGACGCGGTCACCGTCATTTTTCGCTTCGAGCAGGCCAACGTTGGGATCAATCTGGCCCATGGCGTCCCAAGAAAATCGAAAGAAAGGATTGGGCTGTATGCGTTTGCGCCAAGTTCGGCCGATCGTGTTTGAAGAGCCCGATCAATCCCTTGTTGCCATGCGTAAAGCCAAATTTTGCTGGCGAATCTTTTTTGCGGAACCGGCAGCGATATTCGGTGTTAATTGAGGGAGGTTTGTGGGAGCATTCCTGATTGGCCGCCTTGGCAGACCAGATGAAACTATTTTTGTCGCGGGCTTTTACCACTCACCAGCGCTCGAATTGATCGTTGACCTGCCCCTGAAACTTGGGTTCTCGCCGCCGGACCTACGGGCTTATCCGGCGGAAAACGTTGTTTCCCCCCTTTTTACTCTCTGGAGGCTACTATGGTTCGTTGGCTGATGGTTCCGTTCGTATGTGCGATTTGTCTCATTCTCGTGGCGGAAGGAACCGGCCAGGACAAGAAGAAAAAGGCGACCTCAATCACGGGCGCCGTGACCGCAGTGGATGCCTCCAAGGATTCCAAGGACTCAGGCACGATCATCGTCAAAACGCCAGAAAAGAAGAAGAAAGATGTCGTCACCGCCGAGGCCAAGGAACACAAGATCGAAGTGACGAAAGAGACGAAGATCGAAAAGGCGCCGGCCAAGAAAGATGAAAAAGCCACCCCCGCGACTTTTGCCGATCTGGACAAGGGGCAAAACGTGACCGTGGCAGTTGATGCGGGCAAGGCCCTGAGCATCCTTATTCTTGCCAAGAAGAAGTAAAGCAAGAACGCCATGCTGGCGGCGCACCGCGCCGTCTAATTGAAACGCCCTGCGCGTACCGCGCGCAGGGCGTTTTTTCGTCGACTGCGCTCCACGCAGCGCTGGTCACGCTAGTTCTTCTTGTTCTCCATCACCTTGATCCGGAGGTTCTTGAAGTCGATGGCATGACCTTCCGCTTCAAATCCGATCGTGCCTTTCTTGGCCTTGAATGTGTCGATTTCCCAGGCCAGGCTGCCGTTGACTTTGAGCGAAGCCTTGCTGCCGATACAGATGACTTCCCAATCGTTCCACTCGCCGGGGGCTTTGTGCAGCTTGGGGACGCCCTTCGTATCCTTGGTGTTGCTCATGAGCTGCCCGCAATTTTGCTGCTGCATTTGGATCTGATTGTTGCCGCGTATGAAGAGGCCACTGTTGTAGCCCTTCTTCGCGGGTCGCCACTCCAGGCGCAGGACAAAGTCCTCGAAGCTGTCCGTCGTGAACAGATGGCTGCCGCCTCCGGTCAACATCAGTAGGCCGCCCTCGATTTTCCAGCTCTTGGGCGTTTTGTCGCTGGTTTTCCAGCCAGCGAAACTCTTACCGTCGAAGAGAGAGCGGAAGCCCTCTTTCTTTTCGGCCTCGGCAAGTTCCTGAGCGGCCGACGCTTCGGCGCTGGCCGTCGCAGGCCGGTCGGCCAGAGCGGCCGCTCCCATGAAGACAAACCCCATGACGAACGGGAAAAATCGTATCATCGCAATGTACTCCTTGGGTCGCGGGCGCTGCAACAATTTCATCTCGGACGAGTCTACGTTAGCAACTGATGCCATGTCGCTCCAGCTATCCGCCGGCGCCGATGTCCACTAGCGGCCAGGCGGCGTCTTCTTCCTCGTTCATGTGAAACACGGGCAGAGTCTCGATGTCGTCGCCGATCATGCGGGCTTGCCAATCCTGATGGCAGCGCGGGCAGTCGAAGCGAACGATCGATACGGTTGATGCGAAGCCTAACTGCAGGACGGGATACGGCGTGGCCCTCAGGCGGCCTCTCCAGTTGCAGCCGGCGTGCGGACAGTTCACAAGGATACGGGTCATGATCGGGAACTCCTTGTGGCGAAGAAAGGGTTGATGACAGGAGTAGGATAAACTCCATCAGCAGGGATTACAATGGTGGATCGACCATTATGCGATAGGAGGGGCGATTCCGCATTGTTGCATGCGTCAGGATTGCCAATCTTTAGCCGACCCGCAAAGCTTCTCAAGCTCCAAGGGTGGAGTACGCTGGGTACGAGCAACGGTAGATGCCGCCGACGTTCGTGAGCTTGTAGGGCTTGGAGCCGGAGCCTTGCATTTCGATCGATGCGCCATCGTCGAGGTCGGGCATTGGAGGGTTTCCCGTCGTCTGATTCAGCGCGGAGCCATGGCGTGCTGCCGATCGACAATAGTCCCTCGGCGTGCAAGAACAAGCAATTCGCCCTTGCGCGGAAATCGGTGCGTCCGATCCACCACCTCGACGTCGGCCGGCAGCCACGGCTTCAGTTCAGAATACTGGGCCTCAATAGTGACCAGGTAGCTCGGAACTTCCTGCTGGCACAGGAATTCCCCGGCCGCCGCAGGCGTGGCGAAGTTCTCCAGCCGCTGGCCCAAATAAAAGACCATCGTCGGCCGAAACTGACAGAAACAGCCGACACGGATCGGGCGATCCGCATTGTCACGGCACAATTTCTGGGCAATCGTTTGCGGCGTCTGAAACTGATCGATCAACGGGGCGCCGAAATTCCACAAACCAACCAAAATGGCAAGGGCGGCGACGGCAATCACGGCACTCGCTGCGCCGCGTTGACGTTCCCCAAGCTTGAGAACAACAACCGCGCCGATGGCGGTCGGCAGAGCGAGGAGCCCCAGCCAGCCTGCGGCTGGCAACAAGGTGGGATTCAACCGCATGCGATCGGCAAGAGTTTGTCCATTGAAATCCCACCAACAGACAACGGGCAATCCAATCAAGAACACCAGGCTCTGGAGCAGGAGCAGAATCCAAGTACCGTTCATCCAACGGCTGCCAATGACTCCTGGGCTGGTCAGCCACGCATCCACGCAGCGTCCGACGATCAATGCCAAGGCGGGATAAGCGGGGAGCACATAGTTGGACAATTTCGTGCGCGCCAAGGAAAAAATTACCAGATAGACCAGAGCCCAACAAGTGACGAACGTAATCGCCGGACGTTCCCGATCGGCGCTGCGCAGCCGTTGCCACCAGACGAGTCCAGCGGGAACGGCCAGAATCGACCAGGGAATCATGCCGAGCAGGCAACTGACGACGTAATAGTAGAATGGGCCCGAATGACTCTCCATCGCCCTCGTAGCGCGGCCTAAGTGATGCACGCCAATGAACTCGCGGAGAAACTCCCCGTTAGTCGCCACGCCTACCTGGTAATACCACGGTCCGGCAACCGTCAGAATGACCACCATGCCGGTCAGCGGGCGCATCCGCCAGATCGTGCCGAAGAAATTGACCGGACCAAAGCCATCGAGCCACGAACGAGGCCGCGGCGTCCGACAGAGCATCACCAACCCGATCACCGCCATCGGAAACAGAAAACCAATCGGCCCCTTGGTCAACGCACCGAGTCCCATCGCGACATAAGCGGCGGCCCAGGTACGCCAGCGAACTTCGCCCCGAGCACTTCCCGGCGCTGCCTGATCTGCGCCGGCTGGCAGCGCCGCGCGGGCCCAGAGATAGAGAGCCAGTAATGCAAAAAAAGTCAGATAACTGTCAGACGTCGCAGACCTGGCAACCACGGAGAACATCAGGCAGCTCGCCATCACTAGGCCGGCGAATAAGCCGGTGGTTGGACTGAAAAGCCGACGGCCCAGTCGATAGGTGAGCCCTGCGGTCGCCACACCAAAGAGCGCTGAGCCGATCCGGGCCCCGAATTCGCCAACTCCAAACAACGAAAACCCGCCCATCATCATCCAATACATGAAGGGCGGCTTGTGGCCAAATAAATCCTGATTGAACGTCGGCACGACCAGATCGCCGCGGGCGTACATCTCGGCGGCAGCGGTGGCGTAAAATCCCTCATCCTCGTCCCAGAAGCGGGTTCGGCCCAGGCCAGGGAGCATGACGAGCACCGCCGTTAGCAGCACGACGGCCAGACGCCAATCGCCTCCAAACGGAGCGCGGACGGGACACGGGCCATCCACCTGGAGATTCGTCTCGCTTGTCGGACCCGAGGACATTCCTGCCTCCTGAAAAAGACCGCCTTTGAGAATTTACATACGGGTGCTGGGTAGGGGGGCTCACCGTGCATCAATGGCAATCGATAACCACTCCCACATTATCCCAATGGGGATGGCTGCGTAATCTGGAAAAACATTTAGTGCGTCTTAGCCCATACCTCGCCATTCCATGCAAATTGCGCATATTGGTTATTTCGGCTTTTTATCATGTCAAACATCAGGGCGGAAAATAGCGGAATTATTTTGTCGCTGAGCGGCTCGCCGACGAACCCATTGACTTTGTACTGCCGTTCTTGTATATTAGTTACAACTAACTTGTCGATCGAGCGCCGCCTCAATTTTGAACGCAACCATTGCCTTCGATCAACTCGGCTGATTCCCTCGGTGCGCGGCCGCGCTGTCCGGTCGTTCGCGCTTCACGTTGGAGCCTGCATGATTACTCTGGAAAACGTCAGCAAATCCTACGATGGAGGAAAGACTTTCTCCGTCAAGAACGTCAGCATTCACCTCCCGCCAGGCAAACTGCTCGCACTCCTGGGCGGCTCCGGGTGCGGCAAGACCACCACTCTCAAGATGATTAATCGTCTCAACGATCACACTTCCGGCCGCATCGTCGTCAACGGCGCGGACGTGATGCGCATTGATCCCGTTGCGTTGCGCCGCTCGATCGGCTACGTCTTTCAAGGCAGCGGCTTGTTTCCGCACCTGACCGTCGCGCAGAACATCGCCGTGGTGCCGAAGCTGCTCGACTGGCCGAAAGAGCGCATCCTGAAACGCACCGAAGCGTTGCTCGACATGGTGCGTCTGCCGGCGCAGGAATTTCGCGATCGCTTGCCGCGCCAGCTTTCGGGAGGGCAGCAGCAGCGCGTCGGCTTTGCACGGGCGCTTGCCGCCGAGCAGAAAGTAATCTTGCTCGATGAACCGTTCGGCGCCCTCGACCCCAAGACGCGCTTCGAGCTGCGCGGCGACTTCATGAAACTTCGCCGCGCCCTCGACTTGACCGCAGTGATGGTGACACACGATATGCTCGAGGCGCTCCTGTCGGCGGACTTGATCGCCGTCATGAAGGAGGGCCGACTGCTGCAGATGGGCACGCCCCATGAACTGCGCACGAAACCGGCGGATCCGTACGTAAGCGAGTTGATCGACGGCCCGATGCGCGAGATGAAGGACCTCAAAGACCGAATCGACGACGAGAAAGGCAGCCGCGCGTGAGTGAAGAACTACAGCTCCTGTTCAGGAACCTGCCGGATTATCTCGGCTGGCACATGATGCTGTCGACTGCCGCCCTGGGAATTGGCATGCTCATCAGCATCCCGCTCGGCGTCTGGGCCAGCCGGCGCCCGCTGATCGCCGAGTACCTGCTCGCCATCGCGGGCATCCTGCAAACGGTGCCGACGCTGGCCCTGCTCGCGATCATGGTGCCAATCCTGCACACGATCGGCTTCATGCCGGCCTTCATCGCGCTGACCTTGTACAGCTTTTTGCCGATCCTCGCCAACACCGTTACCGGCATTCGCGGCGTGGATCCCACGTTGGCCGAAGCGGCGCGCGGCCTCGGCATGAACAACTGGCAGATGCTCATCCGCGTGCAACTGCCGCTGGCCGCCCCCGTTATTCTCTCCGGCATCCGTACAGCCACCGTGCTCGTCGTCGGCACGGCAACTCTCGCCACGCCCGTCGGCGGCAAAAGCCTCGGTAACTACATCTTCTCCGGCCTCAACATGAACGACACCCAGGCGGTGATGTTCGGCTGCATCTTCACGGCTCTGCTCGCCATCGTCTTGGACCAGCTGGTGCACCTCTTGGAACTCGCCCAAGCCCGGCACAGCAAGCGTCTCGCCTGGATCGCCGCTGCGGGGCTCGCGGTTGCCGTCGGCGGCGCCTTATTTTCGCCGGTCGTGAACGCCTTCACGGCGCGCCCGCCGGTCGTGGCCAGCGCCCCATTCACCGAGCAATTCATCCTCTCCGAGATCATCCGTGCCAAGCTCAAGGAGGCCGACAGCGACATCGATCAGCGCCAGGGCATGGGCGAGACCATCCAGTTTCTCGGCCTCAAGCACAACCAGATCGACTGCGCCATCAACTACACCGGCAACGTCTGGGCCACGCTCATGCAGCGCCGGGATGTCATCGGCGAGCAGGAAACGTACGAGCAAACCGTCGCATTCCTCAAGGAGAAATACGACGTCGAATGCCTCGGCAAGCTCGGCTTCCAGAATAACTATGTGCTGGCCATGGACGAGAAGCTGGCCCAGTCGCGCGGCATCGTCAGCATCGGCGATCTCGCCAAGCACAGCGATTTGATCTACGGCGACGACATGATGTTCTTCGATCGCAACGAATGGAAACGCGTGCAAGAGCTGTACAAGATCAAGCTGCCCGATCGGCACAAGGAATCGATGGATCCCACGATCTTGTACAAGGCGCTCGAGGAGAAGCGCGTACACGTCATCACCGCGTACAGCAGCGACGGCCGCATCAAGGCGATGAAGCTGCGCGTGCTCAGCGATCCTCTGTCGGCGATTCCGAAATACGACGCGATCCTCTTGCTTTCGCGCCGCGGCGCCGAGAACCCGAAGTTGCGTCAGGCCTTGATACCGCTCGTCGGCAAAATTTCCCAGCACGCCATCGAGACCGCGAATCTGAGCGTGGACCGCGACGAAGCGGCGCCGCGCACGGCCGCCCTGCAACTACTCGCGAAGCTGAAGTGAGATTCCGCGACATCGGCGCCAAGTTCATGAAGGACGGCCAGATTCCCGGCACGATCATGCCGAACTTGCATTCGTTTAGCGCTCGCAATCTCGCCTGCAATCGCGTGGGATACAGCGAGCGCTAAACGGGGACCCGATTGCCGCGCACGAATACCGCCGCGACGCTGCCCGGAAACATCATCCCCTCGAATGGGCTCCAGCCGCATTTCGTCTTCAGATCCTCGCGACGAATCGTCGTCGGCGTCTTCAGATCGAGCACGGTCAGCGAGGCGACGTAGCCCGGCAGCAGGCGGCCCCACTTCTCCGCGCGATACGGATTGACGAAGGTCCCCGGATTCGCCGAACAAATCGCCGCGATTCGCTCGGGCGTGAAACCTTGTTCGACGATCAGCCACGTGACGAATTGGCCGTAGGTGTCCAGATGCGGCTGCCCGGAGACTCCGCGTTCCTTCTCGACGAGCGTGTGCGGAGCGTGATCGGTCGCGAGATAGTCGGCCGTGCCATCGCGCAGCGCTTCGAGCATTGCGGCACGGTCGCCGGGGGAACGCAGCGGCGGGTTCATCTGCATCCACGGGCGATTGCTCGGTGTGATCTGGGCGGTGTCGAAGAACACGTGATGCGGCGTCACCTCCGCAGTTACGCTTAGGCCCCTCGCCTTGGCGGCACGAATGAGCGGCAAGCCTTCGCCGGCCGAGTAATGGCACAGCTTGCCGGTGAGGCGATATTTCTCGATCATCGCCAGCGCGAATCGCGTCGCGCTCAGCTCGCATTCGGGCGGCCGCCGTTCTTCGTGCGTCGCCGCGCCCTTGTGTTTTTCTAGGAGAATTGGATCCTCGCAATGAAAGCTCACCGCGCGGCCAACGTAGTTTGACAGCGTCAGATCGAGTTGTTCCAGCGTGGAAAAGAACAGATCGCCCACGCTGGGACCCATGTACGCTTTGTAGGGAACATTCCGTATGAGCGGCTTCGTCCCCGGCCCGATGCCCGCGTACAGCGTGAAGACGACCGGCAGGTTTTGCCCGGCGAGCAGCGATTCCTTGACGGCATAGGTCACATCGTCAATCGGCGCTGCGGGATTGTTCGGCATATCGGCGACGTGCAGGATGCCGCCGTGCAGCGCGGCCGACGATGCGCACGCAAACGTCTCCTTGTGCGTTTCCTTTTGCGTGACGTCCTCGCGCGCATGGATGTGGATATCGCCCATGCCGGCGAAGATGAGGCAATTCGCGCCGAATACGTGTGTCGCCGGACCGAGGTTGGCGCCGACGGCCGTGATGACGCCGTTATCGATGGCGATCTGGCCGCGGCGCACGCCGTCGATGTCGGCGAGGGTTCCTTCGATGATTGGCATAAATTTCTGTGTTCGTTTAGCGCTCAAAGGGCACCGCGCGCGCACAACGTATTCATCCTTATTTGTCGTCCTCGACTTCGCGCCGCAATCGATCCAACTCCATCCGTAGCTCACGCACCACGGGCGCATAGTCGGCCTCGACGTAGACGTTGCGCATCTGCTGCGGGTCCTTTTGGCGATCGAACAACTCCCATTCGGGATTGAGCGTCACATCCTTCGCGCCTTTCATGCCGAGCGCTTTGCCGTAGTAGTGGATGAGCGTGTAGCGATCGGTGCGCACACCGTAATGAGCCGGTACGTTGTGCGAGCCGTCCAGGTGCATCCAGTAGCGATAGTAGCTCGACTTACGCCAATCCGGCGGCGTCTTGTCCTCCAGGTTGGCTTTGTAGCTTCGGCCCTGCATGGACTTGGGAATGTCCCCGCCGGCGATGTCGAGAAACGTCGGCGCATGATCGAGATTAAGGATGATGTCGTTGTTGACGCTCCCCGCCTTGGTCTGCCCCGGCCAGCGGATGATGAGCGGCGTCGTGATCGCGGGTTCGTACATGAGCCGTTTGTCGTAGAAGCCGTGCTCGCCGAGGAAGAAGCCCTGGTCGGACGTGTAGATGATGATCGTGTCCTCGGCGAGGCCGTTTTCTTCGAGGAACGCCATGATGCGGCCCACGTTGTCATCAACCGCGGCGACACACGAGAGATAACGCTTGAGATAATGCTGATAGCCCCACTTGCGTAGCTCGTCGCCGCTCATGTTTTTCGGGATCGGCATCTCCAGATCACGTTGGCTAAAATCCTGGCCGATGCGCATGCGGATCAGGCTCACTTGCTTGGCCCGTCCCTTGTAGTCATCGAGCAGCGTTTCGGGTTCGGGGATCTTGACGTCCTTGTAGAGGTCCTTGAAGCGCGGCGCCGGATCCCACGGGCGATGCGGCGCCTTGAACTGGCAGAAGAGCATGAACGGCTTGTCCTTGTCACGTTTTTTCAACCATTCCAGCGCCAGATCGGTGATGACGTCCTCGGAGTAGCCGCCGGGGAACTCCTTGAGCTCCTTCTTTTTCGCTCCCATCATTTTGAGTTTCGGGTTGATGTATACGCCCTGGCCGGGCAGGACGCTCCAGTGGTCCATGCCGGTCGGGTCGATGGTGAGATGCCATTTGCCGAAGAGGGCGGTCTGATAGCCCAGCCTGCGCATGAGATGCGCGATGTGGATGCGTGCCGGATCGAGCGCGTCGTTGAGCGTGTAGACGCCGTTCTTGTGGCTGTATTGGCTCGTCAGAATGGCGGCCCGGCTCGGCGTGCAGATCGAGTTGGTCACGACCGAGTTGGTGAAACGCATGCCTTGCTTGGCGAGCTTGTCGAGGTTCGGCGTCTTGACCACGCCCTTGAGCCAGGAGTTGTAAGCACCGATGGCCGCGTTGGCGTGATCGTCGCTCATGATGTAGATGATGTTGGGCGGTTTCTTTTTGCCCTGGGCGTGCGCCATCGTGGGGAACGCAAGCGCACCCAAAATCGCGACGGTCGTCAAGCGCATCAACATGAAACAATCCTCCGTTGTTTAGCCCCGCCTCGCAGAGGCGGGCGTGCGCGGCGCCCCGGTATCCGCCCGCCTCTGCGAGGCGGGGCTAAACGAAATCACCAGTGCATCACGAACCCGCCGTCAACGTTCACGCACTGCCCCGTGATGTTGCGGCCATGCGTCGACGCGAGATACACCGCCATTGCCGCCATTTCCTCGGGCGTCTGCCATTGGCCGAGGGGCACGACCTTTTGAATTTTATCACCGGCCCAGTCGTCGTAGGCTTGCTTCTTGTCCGCAGGCTGCATAACATTCCAGGCGGCCCAGATCGACTGGTTGAGTTCGGTCTTCACCATGCCGGGGCAAAGGGCGTTGACGCGAACGTGATAGGGCGCGAGATCCTTGGCGGCGCATTGCATGAAGTTGATGAGAGCCGCCTTCGACGCGCTATACGGGGGATCGGTTTGCGAGCCGATCTGCCCCGCCACCGATGCGATCAACAGCATCGATCCCGTCTTCGCCTGGAGGAAATTTGGCGTGAAGGCATGCACGACGTTGACCGCCCCTTGCACGTTGATCGCCATGACACGCGGCCAATCGCTCGGCTCCAGGTTCCAGTACGGGAAGCCGAACTTGCCCGAACCGACGCCGACGGCGAAGACGAGATGATCGACGCGCTGGCACTGAGCGGCGACCTTTTTCATGGCGTCGAAATTTGTGACATCGCCGACGATGCCGCTGGCGTTGGCGAGCGATTGAGCGGATTCGGCGACGACAGGATCGCGATCGACGAGGACGACCTTGGCCCCTTCCTGAGCAAAAGCGCGTGCGATGGCGAGTCCGATGCCGCGTGCGGCGCCGACGATGACGGCGGTTTGATTTTTCAGATCGAGGTTCATGGTTCGTCATCCACATCGTTTAGCCGCGGGTCGAAGACCCGCGCGGTTCTGTGAACTGCGGCTAAACGAATCAGCGATAATCTTCACGGATTGGCTCGAAGATGTCGAGAACTTTCACGATTTCTTCGAGGGCGACAACGCGATGCTTGACGTTGCCGGGGATGCGATACATGTCCCCTTTGCCGAGGATTTTTTCTTCGCCGCCGATGAAGAAACGCGCTCGCCCTTCGAGCATCATGCCGACTTGCTCATGGGGATGGCTGTGCTCCGCGACGATCGAGCCCGGTTGTAATTCGACGTACGACATCATCATCTTTTCGCACGCGCAGGTGGCGATGTTGACTCCGGGGAAGATCGTTTTGCGAGTACACTCGTCGGCAGTGGGGAAGTACATGCTCATGAGAATGAACTCCATGACCGCATGTTTAGCCGCAGGTCGCAGACCCGCGCGGGTCTACGACCCGCGGCTAAACAACAAAACCCCGGCGCGATGGCCGAGGTTTGTTGTATGCGCGGATTGTCAATTGGATCAGCGTCCGAACATGGCCGGCGACGCCATTTGATAGTGCATCTCCGTGCTGGCGCGGACGAGCAACGTCCTGGTCGGAGCATAGAAGATGATCGAGCCGGGGCCGTTAGGCTGCCAGTAGTTGGGATCGGTCGTCATCATGATGAGCTGGATGAGCTGCTGGGCGTTCTGCGCCATCTGCATCTGCTGCATTTGCTGGCCGAACATGGGGCCGTACATCATCGCCATTTGCTGATTCGGCGCGATGAGGTCATCGATCTGATAGGCGCGAACGACGGTGTGCTCGCTGGCGCGCTTTGGCGTCATGACCTGGATGTTGCCTTCCTTGATGATGTAGGTGAGTCCTTTTTGGCCGAGCACGGTCTTGAGGATGGTGCGAACGGTTGCCTTGTTGATTTTGAGGTTGATCGGATCGTCGTAATCGAGATTGAGGTCGCGTTCGGAATTCGGGTCAACGAGCAGGCTCAGGCCAGTCTTTTCTTCCAGGTGCTGAAGGACTGCCTTGAAGCGGTCGCCATCGTAGCTGACGGTCAGCGTCGAGTTGAGCGTTTGGAGCAGTTTCTTTTCGCGCTCCGTGAGCTGCGGGCTAACCTGCTTCTTGCGATATTCGCTCAGTTGTTTCCAGTAAGGCGGGAATGCGATGCCGCTCTCACCCGGAATGGGCGAGAATTTCTCGACGCCAAGCATGAGATCGAGATTCCCTTTTTCACGCTGACGGATGAGGTCGGCGTGCAGCTGAGCCGCAGCCCTGGGTTGGTTCATGAAGTCCTTGGCAACCGTACTTGGGCTCCGGGACGGCGGATCGACGGCGATGGGCCGAGTGATCTTGGGTGGCTCGCGCAATGGTCGTAGATCGTCGGCCACCTTCTTGGCTTGAGCGCCTTGATTGACATCGCGCATGCGAATTTGCAGTTGGGAGACGAGCGGAGCGCGTTCGCTTTCGAGCAGATCGCGCGAGTCCTTGACTTCACGCAGCATGTTTTCCAGAAGAAAACCGGCATCGCGCGTGTCCAGCTTGCGCGAACGCTCGACGGCGTCCTTGACTTGGCCCTGGAGTTTTTGCACGGCGATTTGCCTGCGTGCCCGGATCGCCTCCAGATCACCGGCGCTGCTGACGCCGATTGCAACCACCAGAGCAGCCAAACCAGCCATAATGACGCGTAACATGCTTCCGGCTCCTCTCATTTGAGAAGGAAACCATTCTTCCCCATTGAGTTATGTTATCCTTCCGTTGAGGACAACGCTAGAGAAAAATGCTCGCTTTAGGCAAAGAGGGTGTACGACATGGTTTGCATCTGAGGGTTTGGGTTTGGTATGCTTGTGGCCGAAGTTCCTTGACACAGCAATGAGTTCGGACACCCCGCGAGAAAGGAGCCAGGGATGGCCAGGAAAAAAAAGGTTCTGCCAGCGTCGG
>SXGS01328520.1_pt1 | contig 40253 bp, 43 predicted proteins | sample 3174681 | NCBI WGS metagenome assembly SXGS01 (sample SAMN11356861, study PRJNA531348) | freshwater metagenome | isolation source: freshwater sample F1-80 | place: China: Fuxian Lake, Yuxi | collected 2017-12-25 | reverse complement strand
GGGCACCATTTCCCCGTCCAGAGACGTCCGCCGGGGTCCGCGCTCATCCTTAAAAAACAAGGCCTTAGACCAGCGGCCTGTCCGCTTGGGTCCGCCCGCATCCACTGAAAAACGTTGGACGAAATTCTTTCTGTTGGCATTTTGTTGGCATCGAAACGGCCGGGAACCTAACAGGCCGGCAAAATGCCAACAAACACTTCTGATGCCAACAAAATGCCCCTGACTGACACCCGAATCCGCGGCCTCCGGCCCGACAATCGACCCAGGCGCTACAGTGACGGATACGGTCTCTACCTTGAGGTCACTCCCGGCGGATCCAAGCTGTGGAAACTCGCTTACCGCTTTGAAGGCAAACAAAAGACTCTCTCCTTCGGACCATACCCGGAAGTTCCTCTCAGCAGGGCCCGCGAACGCCGGCTTGAAGCGCGCACACTGTTGTTTGAAGGCGTCGATCCCTCTGCTGCCCGCAAGGCCGGCAAAGAAGTCCGCCGGGCAGAGATCGAGGACACGTTTGGCCGGATCGCCGAAGAACTGCTCCGCAAGGAAGAAATCGAAGGCCTCGCCCCGGCGACGCTGAAGAAAAAGCGCTGGCTTACGCGGCTGGCCTGCGATGATTTCGGCGCCAAGGCGATCCGCGACATCCGTGCCCCGGAGATTCTCTCCACGCTCCGGAAAGTCGAGAAAGAAGGAAACTACGAGTCAGCCCGGCGCCTGCGCGCCCTGATCGGCCAGGTTTTCCGCTATGCGATCGCCACGACCCGCGCCGAGGCGGATCCGACGGTGGCGCTGCGGGGCGCGCTCATCGCCCCCAGGCCCCGCCATCGGGCCGCTGTAACCGACCGGAAAGGGTTTGCGAAACTGGTGCGGACGGTCTGGAGCTATGATGGCACCATAGAAGTCCAGGCCGGCCTGCAACTGCTCGCGCTGCTCTACCCGCGTCCGGGTGAACTCCGGCTCGCCCAATGGCACGAGTTCGACCTTCAGGAACGTATTTGGACAATCCCGGCCGAGCGGACCAAAACCCGGCGCCGGCATACCAAGCCCCTGCCCGGCCCGGCGCTCGCGGTCCTCCAAGACCTGAAGCGCTTTACCGGCAGGGGATCCCTTGTCCTGCCCTCACAGATGTCGGACGGGCGGGCGCTGAGCGAAAATACGATGAACTATGCGTTGCGCCGGCTCGATATCCCGCCGGACGTCCACACCTGTCACGGGTTCCGGGCGAGCGCGTCAAGCCTCCTCAATGAGAGCGGCAGGTGGCATCCTGATGCCATTGAGGCTGAACTTGCCCATGTCGGTGACGATCATGTGCGGAAAGCCTATCACCGGGCAACCTACTGGGACGAGCGCGTCCGCATGGCAGAATGGTGGGCCGGAGAGGTGATAAAGTTTGCGAGAGGCTGATGAGCGCTTTGCCCAGCAACAGGGTAAGAGCGAACTGACTCCTCCGCATACCGATTTATAGGATGCATTCAAAAAAAACCGCACGGCAGCGCCACCGAGGAACTGGCGACCACTGACTGATCCAGGTCCTTCCGCGGGATGAAGCTGATTTAATTCTCGGTATTAAGGATCGCCCAAACAACCTCGATCTTGGAGCCGATACCGGTGAGACGCATTTCTGCTTCCAGCTCCGACAGAGTAATGCGGTTACGCCGGAGATTTGCTGAGACAGTTTCCCCTTCCCGGATGAGCTCCGCCGGTTTGCCTTTCAAGATCCTCTCCGTCACAGGCGGTCAGAGGCTTACCAAGTTCAGCATCAGGGGCCAGACGGCGAACGTTCTAGACTGCCGGTTCAGGATCCGGCACGCGCCTCCAGAAGATCTGCATAAAGACTTTCAAACCAGGCTGGCAGATCCTGCGCCAGCCAGTCAGCTAGTCCAAGGCTGGTTTTTGCCAACAGGCGCGGCGCCTGATTGAGCGGCGACGCATCATAGACGGCGCCCCGGTCGGCCATCAGGATGGCGTCGTGGATAAGGTTCTGATTGCGGGCATACCGTTCCCGGATCTTCTTCTCGGGCACAGGATGCCCGCCCTCATCGATCCGCGCTAACACGCGCGCGACAGCCAAGTCTGGCGACCCGAGCTGGAGATGGAACGCGACGATCCGGAATCCCGCTTCCCGCGCTTGGTGAAGCAAGCGGAGCTTTGAGGGGTGCGAGAAGACGGTTTCCGTAACAAAGCTGCTTGCGTTGCGCAGGCAGGCATCCCGCCGTCCATCCGCGATTCTTGCGGCCTCATAGGCGGCTTCAAGCGACGAATTCTTCAACTCATCCCGCTGAATGATATCGGCGTTGATAAACGGCGCCTGGATACGCGGTTTCAAGACGGTGTCGTAGAATGTCGACTTGCCCGCGCCATTTGGACCGGCAATCAGGAAGAGCGTCGGCCGCGGCGACGGCAGGGTCATGCCCGGCCGGGTTTCTTCTGTTTTACGATCTTGCCCGTCTTATCGGTGCCGACACCGAGCCCGGCCTTGCGCCGCGCAGCGTAAAATGCCGCCTGTTCCGGCGTTTCCTCACCAGCGGCATCCATCAGCGCGTCTATGTAGACCGCCTGCTCCTCACTGCTCAGCGCGTCAGGACTGCGCCGGGCTTCGAGCGCTTCGCGGATATGGGCGTAGTTGAAATCCGGCGCCCGTTCTATCGAACGGCCAATCCGCAACCAGTGCGTCACCTGACCGGCGATCGACCGGGAGGCCAGCCGGGCTTCCCGGCGAAGCAGCTCCATTTCCTCTTCGGAAATCTTGATTGACTGGGCCATATCCAACTCCTTCAGGTGGCAATATGCCACCCTATGGGCCATATTTCAAGGTTCGTGAGACCCCAGCCTTACCGGCTGCCATCCGGCCAGGCTGCCAGTCAGTCCTGTCTCCGGATGCCGCTGGCCCTCTCACCTGTCCGTAATCCCGTGACATCTTCCCGATTACGGTCAATCGCAGCAGGGCCAACGTTCCCGGGCGTCCTGCGGGAGGCTTATAAAGTTTTTCCTCAATCAGACGCCTTGCTCACCACAGAAGACCCGGCGCCTTTTCTGGCCACAATGAAGGGCCTGATATCCTTGCCGCGGGTCCCGTGCCATTCGACCTCAATATTTTCAAACCCTGCTCCGGCGATGGCTGCTTCGAGTTGGCTGGGGGAAAGAATCTTCACGTTCGGTGCCTTGCCCAGGACCTGCATCACCGGCACAGCGACGCCGATAAGGGGCGACATGAGGGACAGGCAGGGCGTCTTCGAGATGAATAGCCCTCCGGGTTTGAGTACACGGTAAACTTCTTCAAGACACGTTTCCAGAGAGGTGACGAGGTGAAGGATATTAAAGGCCAGAACAGTGTCGAAGCTTTCAGGTTCCAGTTCCAACGCCGAAACTGCCCCAACTTCAAATCGAAAGTTCCTGAAAGGTTCAGCGCTGCTCTTCTGGCGGGCAATCGCAATCATTTCTCCCGACAGGTCCGTGGCCAGTATGTACCCGGTATGGGGCGCCAGCCTCAGCGCGGTCGTGCCCGTGCCACATCCGATCTCGAGGACATGGTCATTTGGTGTCAGCCGGTCGCGCGTTGCCTGTAACGATTTCTCGTAGCCGCCCTTGTCCGCAATCGGACTTGCGGCGTAGCTGGCGGCTGCCCGGTCCCAGAATCTCATATCCTTTCTAAGCGCATGACTCATCGGGTTACCTGTCTTCCTGCCGACTTCAATGCAGATGCCGGATATTTGTGAGCGGGCAGCCCTTGCGGCAATCCCCGCAGCGGACATACGGCATATTCGCAAATGCGGGCATTGTCCTGCGATGCCTTCAAGTCCGGTTCCATGAACCGCGCTGCCATCTGAGGCCTGCGCCTGGCAACAGCCACACAGCTGGTGGGCATATGCATGGCTGAATATCGCTTATGCGGGCAGCGGCATTTTTTATCCGGCAAAGCATGGCTACCAAGCGATCGAACCAAATCGCGAAAGATCGGTATGCTGATTTCCCTATCACCTCTCAGAACGGCTGGCGGCATTCTGGCACGCCGGCCGTATCCGGATGATGTTGCACCCTAATCCGGGCCTCGCCGAGAGACCGGTGTGACACATCCCCTGCCTTCCCCCGCCCCCCTCCCCCTCCGGTCCGGCACAGGCTGAACCTGAAAAATACCCCAACAGAAAGGACGATGACTATGAAATTCAAACCCTGGACTCTCGCAGCGATGATGCTGGCGACGCTTTCGGTAACGGCCTGCCAGGCGATAGACCCGGCTATGATGGGGTTCTCGTCAGCGCCGGAAAGCGAAAACGTCGAAGGCATGGATTGCGCCCAGTTGTCAGCGCAGGAGAGCAAGCTGCGCAGCGGCCTGAACCGCCTCGAAGCTGCCGCGCGCCTTACCGGGACAGACATCTACGAAGTGCGCGGACAGTATAACGAACTCCGCCGGAAAGTGGCTGACGCGCAGGCGCTGGCAGGCTGCTGAGCGCGCTTGCGGGCCGGCCGCGAGGACCGGCCCGCACTTTCTTCTGCCGGCGGCATAGCTCCGCGGGCACGTTTACTCCTGATATAAATGGCAGATCTTCCCATGCTCCGATACGTTTTGCTTTCCCTGTTGTTTTCGCTCGTCAGTGGGCAGGCCTCCGCTCAATGGACCGTGGAGGAGCCGGAACATCCCTGTGTCCAGGAAATCTGCATTGGCGACGGAATGGACAAGCTGCGCCAGATCAGCTGGATGCAGGTCGATTACACGTCAAAGCGGGTGGAGCGCGTACGAAAAGAGACACGAGAGCGAAAAGCGAAGATCTATAAGGGTTTCGGTAATGATGGCGTGCCCAGTTTTCTGATCGTCGGCCAGTTTGATTCTGATCTTCTTGATGACATGGAACGGGTGAAGCTCGCCTGCGCTCCCAATGAGATCAAGGGGACATACCTCACGCAATCCGGCCACAAGACCGACGTGCGGGTTTCGTTGTTGCCGGACACGAAAGCGCGTTCCATGAGCTGGCGGGTCATCGGAATAGGTCGTCTCTACTCTGACTTTGCATCAAACGACCAAAGGGCGCAGCTCAATCTCGACCTGTATGAACGCTATGAGCGTTTCCTGAACCGTGAACCGAGCGGTGCCATGGTGGTACCGATGGGCAGAGAGACTGTTCTGAGCCTGCATTGGGTCGACCTTGCCCGCGACCGGAGTTTCGAAAATCACCCCCTCTGCGGAAGACCCGAACGCATCAGTGTTGACTGAACAGGACTGCGAGAACGCACTGCCCTGACCACGAACCAGCAAAGCGCTCTCCCCGAATGAGGCCCTGTTACGGACCCGGCATCTCGCTGCGGTCCATACAGGCACCGCAAAAACGGTCAGAAATAAATCCTCTCCCCTCTATTATGGTGCCGCGTTCCGGTAGGGACAATGCGCGGCCCTGCAAGCCGCGCGTTCCTGAAGGCTCCTCCTGCTCCCGGCCTGCTAAAAACCACGATGCATTGCCTGTTCCCTCCAATAACAATTGCCTCATTCCGGATATCAAATATACGTGCACGAATGAACATGGACTGGACCCTCACTCACGCCTTCCTGACCACTGCCGAGGCGGGCTCCCTTTCTGCGGCCGCGCGCATTCTGGGGCTTACACAACCGACGCTTTCCAGGCGGGTCGCTGCGCTGGAAGAAGACCTCGGAGTGACACTTTTCGAGCGGGTTGGGAAATCCCTGATCCTGACTGAAGCGGGAGAGCGGCTGCTGGTGCACGCCCGGGCCATGGGCATTGCAGCAGAAACCTTCAAGCTAGCTGCGATGGACCGCGCCCAGACGCTGGAAGGCCGGGTGCGGATATCTGCGGTCGACGCATATTGCGCCTATATCCTGCCGGAAATCCTGGAGCCGATACGCCTCTTAGCGCCCAAACTCAGCATCGACCTCATATCCACCAACACCCGCAGTGACCTGCAAAGACGCGAAGCCGATATTGCGATCCGTCATGTGCGCCCCGAAACTGACGAACTGATCGGCCGCCTGGCGCTTGAAACACGTAGCGGGTTTTACGCTTCCCGAAGCTGGGTGGACCGGCACGGGATGCCTGCCTCACCGGCAGATCTTCCTCCCTCCTGTCTCATAGGATTTGAGGACCGGGAAGCCAGCGCAGCGTTTTTCAGCGGATTGGGATTTCCGGCAACGCCGGAAGAACTTCTGATCACCTCGGAGAACTCGTCTGTGCAGTGGGAGCTGGTCAAGAAAGGCTGGGGGGTAAGCCTGATGCTGCACGAAGTCGCTGTACGGACTGAAAATGTTGTTGAACTTTTCGCCGGCTGCGCCCCCAGCCGCGTCCCTGTATGGCTGCTGTCACACCGTGAGCTTCACTCGAGCCGGCGGATCCGGCTTGTGTTCGATCTGCTGGCCGAAAAAATCGGCCAGCTCGTCCCCTGAGGGGAAGAACCCGCCGGATGTCTGGAGATACCGCTCTCTCCTGCCCGGTCGAGCATGGATATTCCACCGGGATTTAAGCGGCAACAGGGGCAGATCTGGCCGCTCCGGACGAGCGGAAAGCCGCGAGGCTCTTTCGCCAAAGCATGACTTCGAAGCGCGCCATCCGCAGGCCCGTGTCTCGCAAAGGCATCGGGTAAAGTGATGCGGACAGCATAACCCCACCGGCGGGCGCAGCTCTGCTGCGCGCTACATCCCGACTGTACCGGATACCAGCGCCTGTCGATTACAGGCCGGAACCATTGGTACATAGGCGCATGCCACGACCGCTTATACAATTACGCATATAGCTTCTGCAATTTGAAGCAATATGCACCATCATCCCCCATCGCTAGGAACGCAAAGGCTCTCATGCAGAGGGCAACCGGCATGAAACCTCATGCGCCCGGAGTGGTTTTGGGGACGCCTCATGCGCAGAAGCGCCAACACGCCCGATCAAGAGCCGGTAAAGCCGCATTCCAAGCGGATACTCCGCCAACATACATTCCCGTTTCACAATATTTTGAAAAGGAAGTCTGTCGTGAAAGGATGTACTGCTGCAGCTTTTCCTGGTCATGGGGCCCTCCTGCCGGCGGCTGCCTGCGAGGCAATCGAGCCGCCCATGTGGGGTCTCTCTGTCGCCCTTAGGAAGAAGGTGTCAACGGATGGATTGCCCGCACCTTGCAGCGCAAAACGGGAACCTGTGCGCACCGCAGATCCGGCCCGAGGCAGGGGCCCGGATCACGGAGTTTGACAACGGAGATTGATATGCGGCTAAAGACACTTGCTATTTGCGGCTGGGTCCTTCTTTCCGGGACCGCGTGCGCGCAGACAAAAGACTATGTTCCAGTCTTCGATGCCCTCGATCAGGCAGTACGCGTCAACTACTACGATCCTCACTTCGGAGGACATGACTGGCCTGCAATAAGCGCGCGCTATCGCGTCCGGCTTAATCAGGTGGAAACGGATGCAGAGTTCCAGGCTCTCGGGCAGGAGATGTTGAATGAACTGGGCGTCTCTCACGTCGTCGTCCATCTGCCTGGCCAGAACCGCCCTACAATGGGCTTGGGCGCACGGTGGGAGATCATCGACGATCGCCCTGTGATCCTGGAGATCGATCCCGCCTCCGGTGCGCGCGCCGCCGGCCTAAGACCGGGAGACCGGATCCTGAACGCATCGGACATACGCGGTCTGGGAGAAGAACCCGCGCGGCTTGAGGTCGAGCGATGCGACGGCGCTAGAGAGATCCTTTTGGTCCCTCGAGAGTCCGCATTCTGGCCGCCTCGGCAGCTCACCATCTCCTGGAGTATCCTTCGGCGCGGCGACGGCCGGTCAGTGGGCTACATTCGGGCAGACCGCTTCAGCGACGACGCCGCGGAATTGATCGACTCCGCCATGGCGACGGTGAAGGATACCGACGGTCTGCTGATAGATCTCCGGAACAATAGCGGGGGCAATGCGTCCGCCTTGCGTCTCCTGGCCTATTTCGCTGAGGCCGGTCCCGGCGTAGCTCTCCTGTCCCGGCCGTTCCTTGAAACCCTTGCCGGCCCTGTTCAGGCGGCGGATCTGACGTCCATCCACCGCGTGGAACGCGCCTACACGACTGAAGCGATATTCCAGGCGGTGGCTGATGGCGAAGGCGCTGTGATGCTGATGATCGAGGATATTGGCGAGCTCCGCTACCACAAACCGGTTGTCATCCTGATCGGGCCTGAGACCGGCAGCGCGGCCGAAGGGTTTGCCTGGGGCGCACGTGAACAGACGGACGCCATTCTGGTCGGGCGCAACAGCGCGGGCGCTCTGCTGAGCTCCGACAGGTTTGACCTGCCGGAAGGATGGGGCGTAACGCTTCCGGTGCATGGAAACTGGGCGCCCGATGGCCGCGACTATCGCGATCAGGCGGTTCCACCGCACATCCTGACCGTCCAGACCCGCGAAGCTGTTTGCCGGCAAGAGGACCAGGATCTGGTTGCTGCGATACAGGCCCTGGAGGCGGCCTGGCAAAGAGCTGACACCACGATAGGGCGATAGGAGCAAGGCGCGCAGAGCCAAACCCTGTGTGCTCCAGCCGCCCTACCCCGCCGTGAATCCCGGCGGTTCTGTTCATGCGTTCCGCAGACAGGCAGACCAGACCGACCGACACTTCAGAGCACCGGGCAGAAGAAGGCAGACAGATGATATCCGTACACCGCTTATCGAGAGCGGCATTCGCCGGCCTCCTCTTCGCTGTGTGCCTCGCCGGGCCGACAGCGGCAGATGTTGCTTGTGGACCCGGAATGCGTATGGTCGGTATGCAGACAGTCCTCGGGGGGCCGCAAGGCCAGGCGCCCAGCCAGATCCCCGCCTGCGCGCCGGAAGAGGGGCATGAGCTCTCGCCTATTGTACAGAGCCCCGAGATAGCGCTCTCCCCGCTGAACGCGGCGATTGTCTGGTGGAATGATGCCTCGGGCCGCCCGCACTATTCCTTCGCCGTTGGCAGGCTCTATTCAACCGCCGCGGCCGAGGATGCGATGGCGCATTGTTTCCTTTCTGGCGGCTGGAACTGCCGCCCCGGCATTGCAGCGGCAGGCGGCTGGATTGCGATCACACGCTCGGACGACGGAAGTCTTTTTGCTGCCCACGCCATGCGCAAGAGAGCTGCAGAAAAGTCCGCGCTTGCCCGATGCGCAGAGGCGCATACCGGCTGCCGGACGGAAAACCTGATCAATAACAGAAACTAGGCCAATCTAATGCTGAAATCCTGTCTTCTCGCGACACTGGCGATCACCGCGCCTCTTCTGACGGCACGCGCCGATGTCGGCTGGATACAGATTGATGTGGCGGGATCAGAGCCGGCGCGCTACGTCACTTACGGGAATTTCAGCAGTTTCAGGCCGGTCCTCACCTCAGAGCAGATCGCCGCACTCACCGCTGCACCCGCTGACAGCAATACAGCCGTACTTGGACAAGCTCTTTCGGGCATCCGCATCTTTGAAGCCAGAATACTGCAGGTATTCGAAACCCCCGGAAAAGAGGTGATGTCCTGGGACATTGTGGTCAGTCGACTGTATGTCAATTGCGCCGACAGGAGCCTCTACCTCTTCTCCTCTGAGAAAATCCATCGGCGCGCCGGGGAAAAAACCGAGACATTCACAATGGTTCCCCAGGGCAGGATGCTTGACGCAAAGGCGCGTTGGCAGGGCGTACTTGCCGAGCATGTATGCAATCAGCAGCCATGGCGCGAGCGCGCCGCAAGGGTCAATTACTTCGGAGGGGAACCAGCCAAAGCTGGCAGCTACACGTTCACCTGCCGTGAGCAGGCCATGGCGGAAATCGGCCTGGGGTGCGATTGGTCAAGCGACTATGAAAGTTTTCGTCTGGGGGCTTCTTATGCCATGAAAAATTTCGGCGATAAGGCAGGAGGCCACTGACCTCCGGTGGCCTGCCGGAAGGCCTTCAGATCCCATCCGAATCCGGTCTCATCGGGCAGTGAACTGCGCGCACCGCAGGCCACGTCCCAGATGAGCGCGTTAACTCGGGGCGGGCAGAAACGAAGAAGGAAATTGGCAGCGCCGACTTGTTCCGGTCTGCCAAGACCAGCTTCCACCCCGGTACCTCGACCATACAATACCGCCTGCAGCGTCACTTCCATTTCTCGAGGACGCGGTTTGCAAATGCGCGGAATGATGTGGGCCGCTGCCCCGTCATCTGCTCAACACCGGGCGTCGGGCAATCTTCAGCGCCTGCCGCGATCTGCGCGTCCATGCCGATGAGCGTATTGGCATAGTCAGACGGCAGACCCTGCGCCAGGAAGCGTGCGGCAAGAGCGGCCGGGTCGAGAGACACGTGGCGTATAGGCCGGCCCAGGGCAGCAGTGATGATTGTCGCGGCATCATCGTAACTCAGCGCTTCTGGTCCCGTCAGCACGACGTCGGAATTGAGGAGGGTCCTGGCAATGAGGCACGCGGCGGCCGTCGCGGCGATGTCCTCTGCGTCGATGAAGCCGACACGCCCGGTGCCCGTCGCGGAGTAAATGGTCCCTTCTTCTCGTATCGTCGGAGCGTGCGGCCCTTCCGAGAAGTTCTGCATGAACCATGAGGGGCGCAGCACCGCCCACTCCGGGGCGCTCTTTGCCAACCATGCATGAACCTCACCCATCATGGGGCCCCCGGGTTCGAGAAGCGACGAACTGAGCAGAACGAAACGCCGGACGCCCCGTCCCATCGCTTCCTCCAGAAGAGGTTGCATCACCGCCAGATGGTCGGTGCGATCGGTCGGCGCGACAAGGTAGACCGCATCGCATCCGTCGAAAGCCAATGCCGAAGACGGGTCTGCCCAATCGAAGCGTCGGTCCCTGGGACCATCGGGCGTCCGTGTGCCGATTGCGACATCGATGCCGGCCGCCCTCAAGCGGGACGCAATACGGCGGCCTGTCTTGCCCTTGCCTCCGGTGACGAGGACCCGCTCAACCCTCATCACGCTGGCCCTGCAAACGCGGCGGCGGCAGCCTCGGCGCCGCCCAGGGCTGTCAGGACAACGAGCGGGTTCCAGTAGTCGCGGTATCGGACAATTCGCCCGTCCCGCAAAGTGACCACAGAAATGTAATCCTGATTGTAAGGCGCACCGGTTTCTACGCCCTCGCCCGTGCAGGAAAACTCGAAGACGACCGTTGCGCCATCGGTACACACAGCGCCCAGCTCCATCGGCCCAAAGGTAAGGAGCGGACCAAGTCTTTCGAGGTGAGCCGCTAGGGCAGCCACCCCTTCCAGCCGCTTGGGCAGCCCGCCGGGCGCATAGGGAAACTCGAAGACGACATCCTCTGCGAACAGGCCGATCAAGCTATCGGCCGGGGCGAGCCGGTCACCTATTGCGGCGCAAAGAAGGTCAGAAAAACTATCGAACTTGTCAGCCATGGGGGAACCTCATATGGATGAAACGCTAACGTATCGACGACATAGGAGAGCTTTCGTTGGAACGCAATCGTTCCGCCGTAAAATCACGGCGAAAACCTTCCGGGGCGGCCGTGCAACGCGCAGAGCTGACCGATGCGCTCTATCGCGCCTTCTTCGAGGAATGGGCCGAACGCGGCTTTGCTGCCATAAGCCTTGAACGGGTTGCTGCCAGAGCCGGGGCCGGCAAGGCCGCGATCTACCGTCGCTTCTCGTCGCATCACGAATTCGCAGCAGCGGCCGTGTCGACGCTCGGGCTGACGATCGCCATGCCTGAAGATCATGGGAGTCTCGAGGATGACGTCCTGGCTTTTCTGATCCGGCTGAGAGCGGTCCTTCGCCACCCCATGATCCGTCGCATCCTGCCGGATCTTCATGCCGAGGCGGCGCGGTCTGCTCCGATGAGGGATCTCAACACTCAGGTGGCCAGGGCGCGCCGGGAGCAGGCGCAGGTCATTCTTGACCGTGCGATAGAGCGGGGCGAGTTGGACCAGGCCATCGATCGCGATCTGGCCCTCGATTTACTACCCGCACCGCTTTACTGGCGCATGATCATCCTGGGGGTCACCCCGTCGCGCGCCCAACTCGCGACCGAGGCCGTCGCAATAGTGGCGGCATTGCGAGGTTCCATTCCCCGGCACTGACTCCCATCCGGCCTGTGCCAGCCCCGACGTTTCACGAACTGATGGCAGGCATTAGCTCAGTCTCGCACCAGCGGCGAAAGGTCGTTGGCGTCCGGGCCGCGGCAGCGTGCCAGCCCACATTGTCCATGCCCTCGCCCTTGGCGCGCATCATGTCGACATATCCACTGGCAAAGGACGGGCTGACCCCCTGAGCCAGGAGCTGCGCCTTGAATGATTCCAGGCTGATTACCTGGTAGCGGATCTCGCGCCCGAGCACCTCGGAGATGAGCGCCGCCATTTCATTCGGCGACAGGTCTTCTGGACCAAGTACCGGCACGTTCTCCTGCCCTGTCCACATCTCATCCACGAGCAGCCTTGAGGCGACCGCCCCTATGTCGCGTGTGGCCGTAGCGGGCGCTTTCATATCCGGATCCATTGTGCCGAACATGACGCCAAGGTCCCTGATGGTCGACGCCTGTCGCAGGACATTGTCCATAAATGACGGCATGGCCAACCCCCGGAAATGCGAGCCCGTCGCCATCAGCAGATCGTCCATATGGATTGAAGCGGTCACAAGACCTGCCTTGTCCTGCCAGTCGGTTCCCCGCCCGAGGGCCGTCACACTGACGATCCGAGGGACCGCGTGTCGGCGCAGCGCCTCTGCTGCCGGACGGGTGAACTCCAGATACGCCCGCTCAAGGGTCACCGTTGTATCGGGGGGCGCGAGCCAGAACACGGCACTTGCCCCTTCAAAGGCGAGATCGACCGTCGCGGCCTCTCCATGAGATCCCTCGACCAGTTCGACCTGATCCCTGATGTCGGCAGAAAGGCGGCGGGCATCGCGAACGACGAGACGCATGGGCGCCTTGAGGGCAAGCAGGTGTCTGACGACATGCCTGCCGATCTTTCCGGTCGGCGATGTGACAGTGATCATGGCAATTCTCCTTCTGACAGCGGGCCCACGAGACGGCATCATCAACGTGGAGTTCGGCCGATCCGGTGTTCAGAATAGAATCTCTTGCCGTACGATCTATATTCTAGAGTCCCGATATTCTTCGCTATCGTCCGGAGGAACCATGGACCCGCTGTCTGACATTCTCTCTTTGCTGAAACCGCGAAGCTATCTGACGGCGGGTTTCGATGCCGGCGGCGCCTGGGCTGTGCGCTTTGCAGACCAGGCAGGACAGATCAAATGCTACGGTGTCATCAGCGGCGGGTGCATGTTGTCAGTTGAAGGCATTGAACAGGCCGTCAGGCTCGCAGCGGGCGATTGCTTCGTCCTGCCGACAGGCCGGTCTTTTACGCTTGGCAGCGATACCGCGATCACGCCTGTGGACGCCAGCGAGGTATTTGCGCAACCGCGCCAGAATGGGGTCATCGTTCATAATGGCGGCGGAGACCTGTTCCTTCTGGGCAGCCGCTTCGAGGTCGACGGACGGCATTCGACAGTCCTGCTACGGACGTTGCCGCCGATCCTCCACCTCGGCGTGGCGGCCGACCAGAAGGCTCTGCGCTGGTCAATCGAGCGTATGCAGGCAGAATTGTCGGAAAGCCGGCCAGGTTCTTCCCTGGTCGCGCATCATCTCGCACAGATGATGCTGGTGCAGGCACTCCGCCTGTCCCTTTCTCAGGGACCTGGTGAAGGGCCGGGTTGGTTCTTTGCACTTTCAGATCCTCAGCTCAGTCTGGCCATTGGCGCCATCCACGAGGCACCCGCACGGCGTTGGACATTGGGCGACCTGGCCGACTGCGCAGGCATGTCACGTTCTGTATTTGCCGAGCGCTTCCGGGCAAAAGTCGGCGAGACGCCGATCGCCTACCTGACCCGCTGGCGCATGATGCTGGCCGGCGAGAAACTCGCGACCACCAATCTGACCCTTGCCCAGGTTGCACTGGCCGTTGGTTATGATTCTGAAAACGCTTTCAGCTCCGCCTTCAAACGCGTCATGGGCACCGCGCCGCGCCGATATGCCAGATCCGAAACAGCTCGACGGATTGCCACTCTTTAAGCCAGCGCGGGCAAGGCTCCCCGGAGAGGTCGGCACACGGATCATGTGCCCGAGACTGCCTGCAATGTTCTCAGTATGGGGAACAAACACCGCCTCAAAGCGTGGAGGACGAAGATTGTCAGAGTAGTCGCTCACGCCTCAGCGGGGGGAAATACCATGCGCACGATTGTTCCTCCGCTTCGGGCCTCAACAATCGATACGCTTCCGCCATGCCGGTCCACCACCTGCTGCACCAGGTTGAGGCCGAGGCCAGATCCGGATGGGCGTGGCCGTACGCGGTGGAAGGGCTCGAAAACGCGCGCTCGCTCGTCTGGAGGAATGCCTGGTCCGTTATCCTCGACTTCGATTGTGGATTGCAGCACACGCAGAATGAGATGGCGTCCGCCATGCTGTATCGCATTCTGCACAAGGTTTGTGATCGCGCGCTCGATTGCGCCCGCGTCTCCGCAGATCGATTTTGCATCCTCAATAACAACTTCCACATCGCGATCTGCGGCGATGAGCAGCGGCGCCAGGTCTGCGGCGACCTGGCGCACAAGCAGGGCGAGATCGATCTGCTTTGTTGAAAGAGCGCCATCAAGTCGCTGCAGGTCGAGCAATTGTTCGGCCAGATTGGCCAGCCGGTCGATTTCTCCGCCGAGTTTGCGCACGGCCGCCTCACCCGCCGTCTCGGTTTTTATCCGAAGAATGGCAATTGGCGTGCGTAGTTCGTGAGCGGCCGATGCGATGAACCGGCGCTGTCGTTCATATCCATCATCCAGCCGGCTGAGGGCCTGGTTTACAGCGCGGACCAGTGGCGCGATTTCTCTCGGGACTTCGGTCTCAGTCAGCCGGACGCCGCGCCGTTCAATATCGATCTGATTGGCTTCAGCTGCGATCCGCACAACGCCGGCCAGGGATCGCCGGACGATCCAGGGGGTCACGATCAGGCTGACCCCGCACAGAAGCAGGAAAATCGGAACGACAGCAAGGTTGAGGGCCATCAGACTGACAAGGCTGACGCTGACCAGCCGGCCATGCCCCATGATCGTCAGACTGCCAGCCGGCCCGGTTTCCTGGCGGATCACTGCCGTCAGCCGGAACGGCGGTTGCCGGTCGCGCAGGTCTGCCCAGCTCAGCTGATTCAATGCGGTCGCCATCTCCCGATACTGCCGGGGCACTTCGCCATAAGTGGCGACAAGGCCCCGATCGTCCATGGCAACAAACCAGAGGCCGGGATTTTCCCTGCCAAGAGCAGCCAGCTCCGGCGTCAAGCCAACACCCAAAGTGCCGTCAGGCTTACGGAACACAGCGTCTGCCGCGACCCTGGAAAGTGTTTGCTCGGTATAGTAACCCCCGCTGTCAAACCGCAGGCCAAGCGCGATGATGACAAAGAAGGACACAAGCAAGACAATCAGCTGCAGGATCAGAGGCTGAATGATCAGGGGCCATTTGAGCGAAGGTTCGCGCTGTTTCATCTGCTTTCCCGCAACAGATACCCCACCCCGCGGATGGCGTGGATGGCAACATCCGCGCCCGCTTCCGTCAGCTTACGGCGCAGTCGGGAGACGTGGGAGTCGAGCGTGTTTGACTGCAGCTCATCATCAAAGCCATAAACCGATGCTTCCAGCGCTTCCCGCAATACCGTCCTGTCCCGGCGCTTGAGGAGCGTTGCCAGAACGCGCGTCTCGCGCCTGGCAAGAGCGAGGCGGACGCCCTTTACGGTCGCCTCGTCATTCGTCACGTCAAACACCAGGGATCCGACATGGATTTCCGCTACGCCGATTTCGGCCGGGCGCCGGATGACGGCGCGGATCCGGGCCAGCAATTCTTCCAGCGCGAAAGGCTTTGCCAGATAGTCATCGCTTCCGCCGTCGAGGCCCTCCACCCGATCGGAGACGTCGCCTCGCGCGCTCAGAACGACGACTGGCAGGCCAGGCTGCAATTTCCGCAGTTCCGGCACAAGCGAAAGACCGTCCCTGTCGGGCAGCGTCCGGTCAAGCAGCACCAGGTCATAGCTGTTCAGGGCCGCGGCCTCCCGGGCAACGGCCACACGGTCAGCATGATCGACAATATATCGTTCGCGCTCCAAAGCCTGGCGCAGGGAGAGCGCAAATTCAATTTCGTCTTCGACCAGAAGAATTTTCATGGGATCGGCTCGCAGATGTTGGACCTTCACCGGATGAATTGCCGAGACAGGCGTTTCTGGCAGGCGTCTCGGCAGCGGGCATGACTTAGGGGTGCGATATCCTCATTGCCACAACATTGCGCAGGCTCCGGTGACCTGTCCCAGCCCGCGCTTCGAAAGTGTCTTTCCAGCTTCCCGATGGCGCCTTGTTACTTCTTGAAAGGCGGCGATCCAGACGCGCTCGCCGCGTCCGATGGAACCCATCCGAAAATCCGGTCGCGGCTCCCTGCTGACCGGCTGCAGAAAAAATGCGCACGCAATGTCTGCGCAACTTTCCGTTTCTAGGAGGCCTCAACGTCATCTCAGATGACTGCCCCTGGACTGAAAGGATACCCCAACAATGCCAAATGCGATCTCAAAAATGCCGGTGAATGGTTCGCCTGTCCCACCCGTGAAACCGTCCTCTGGTCGCCAGTCTCTGCGCGTTCGCAAGACTTTCCTTGCCGGCGCCTTCGGGGGGCTGTTGATTGTTCTGGGCGGATGCGTCACGCCTGAGCAGCAGGCACTCACCAACCAGACTCAAGACCAGAATGCGTGCGTCAGTATGGGGGCTGCCTTCGGAACTCCCTCATTTACCCACTGTATGCTCCAGCAACAGGAGCGCCGCGATGAGGAACATCTCCGTTTCCTGAAAGAGGCTGAAATCAACTCCAAGCTGGCCCGTGACGCCCAGATCATGCGTGAAAAGCGCAAGAACGACAAAGACTGACCACAGCCTGGCCGACCAAAGGGCCATCCCGTGCGGCGACCTTCTGGGTTGCCGCACGGGATGGCCGAATGGCGCCGGCGCACCGGCGGTCCTCAAAAGAGGGAAAGTCGAGCACGAGACGATTTTGCAAGTCACACCCAGCCGTAGATGTCGCTGACTCCATGCCCAAGCGCATCTTTCCGGGCGACCGCCAGACGCAGACGCGCTAAGCCAGCGCCCCATTAGAAAGAAGAGAAAAAACCGCAGGGCACGGTCAAAGCGATGAGTCAGGACGCGCCGCAACGCCGACATTTCCGTACATGCTTGCCATATGACCCGGCAAATCCTACCGTCCACGGATGTTGAAAAGCAAAGCAATGGCAACATGAGCGGCTGGGACAGAGACGAGTCAGGCGACTACACACCGCGCCCGCCACCGGCCTGGTTCTGGCTGGCGTTGGGCGCGGCGGTCCTTCTTGTGCTGATACTCAGCCTGAGGGGATAAGCTCGCCGGCCGCGTCGAGCCAGGCGGCCAGGCTCAGTAACTGCTCCCGCGCGATCAGGTCGATCCGGCCTTTGAGGTCACGGGCCCTGCCTTCCAGGGCGGATTCGTCCACCCGGAACTTTACCGTCACCGTTGCGAGCGATTTGGGGTGCGTGAACTCGACCGACACATCGAGATCCTCAAGATCAATGGTCGTATAGCTGAAATCCCAAAGTCTGTTACGCATGTGCATATCTCCATGGATTGGCCGGGCCATTCCCGGCGGAACCATCTGACACGCGCCGATTGTCCTGAATTCCCCCTATACGGGCAATCGTGCTGCCGCCCGCGGGACACCTCTGATCACAGCAACGGTATTGCCCGTCGCAACGTGGACCAATTACGGGTAGAAGCCTGTTCCTTGCCCGTCCTGTCCTTCCGGAGACCCGCTCATGTTCCACCGCCTTGCCCTCCTTGCTGCTGCCCTGCTGCTGTCTGCCTGCCAGATCTCCGGCCCTCCGACAGCGGAGCAACCTCCGGTCCGAATTGCAGCCTGGAACATCGAGCATCTCACGGAGGTCTCCGGCGCGGGGTGTGCCCCCCGGGACGAAGCGGGCCTCGACCTGGTCGCGGACTACATCTCCCGGGTCGACGCCGACATCTGGCTACTTCAGGAAATCGATGGCGAGGCCGCCCTCACGCGGGTCTTCGGGGAGGGCTGGACCTTCCATGTCGAAACCCGGGAAGCGGCCGGCGAGTATCCCCTGTGCTGGGGCAGCGAGGACGGGTCGCGCCTGCGTGCCCAGAACACCGTGATCGCGGTGCGGGACGGGATTGCCCATGAACGGCTGCCGGACCTGACCGCGCTCGATCTGACCGGCGAGCGGCGGACCCGCTACGGCGTCGGCATTTCCCTGCCCGGCCCTGTGCCCACCGACATCCTGAATGTGCATCTGGCGTCCGGCTGCGCGGCGGGCGACACGGCACAGAGCTGCGCGACACTTGTGGGACAGGCAGAAGTGCTGGAGAGCTGGGTGGATGAGCGCAGCGCCTCCGGGAGGGCTGTCATCGTCGGGGGCGACTTCAACCGGCGCCTTGAAGCCGAGGGCGACCCGGTCTGGGCCGGCCTCAATGACGGGGCCCCGGCCAGCCTGCATATCGCAGGCGCTGGCACCGGCCCGGCCTGTAATCCCCGATATACCGAATTCATCGATTTCCTCGTCCTGAACGACGCGGCCTGGGCGCGGAAGGTCGAGGGATCGTTCCGCGAGACGACCTACGACACCCCGCAGCGCCCCTCCGACCACTGCCCGGTCTCGATCAGCATCCGGCCCTGACCTCAGGGTCTTTCCCATACCACCGGGAACACGTCCGGGGACAGACGGTCGCCGTTCCGGTGGCCCCTGGCGCCACCCACCATCGGCACGGCGCCTGGCCGGTCCAGGAACCGTACCTCGTCCCCGCAATAGCGGAAGGACATGGCGCGCCGCCAGCTTGCCGAAGGGTTGCCGCCCGCCCCATGCACAGTCAGGACATGGTGCAGGATTACGTCTCCCGGTTCGACCTCGAATGAGACAAGATCCCAGGCAGACGGATCAGCTTCGATGTCAGGGCAGCGCGGACCGTCTGCCCCCGGAAAGGGCGTCTGGGAGAGAAAAAGGTTGGGCGCATAGACCTCCCCCCATCGATGCGACCCCCGGACATACTGCGTCACCCCGTTCCAGAGGCCGGCAGGATCGAGCGGAACCCAGGCCACCACGCACTGGTCCCCGGTGATCTGGAAATAAGCAAGGTCCTGATGGAAGGCCGTCTTCTGCCGGGTGTGCGGCGCCTTCACGAACGTCGTGTCTTCCCAGAACTGGACCTGCCGCGCGCGCAGGAGTTCGCCTGCAATGGCAGGCAGCGCCGAAAAGAAGGCGACGTCCCGGATGCGTGCGTCCTGGCGCCAGCCGGCCGCGTCATAAAAGAACAGTCCGGCCTGCGATGAGACATCCTGCTCCACGAGTGGCCGCGCCGATGGATCTTCTGCCAGGAGGCGCTTAAGGCCCGCCATGTCAAAGCGCGAGGCCGCGCCGGCATCGACCCTCGCCTCCGGATCCCATGCCGCGCGCGCCAGCGCTTCAAAGTCGTATCCTGTTTGGGAGATTCCCAGATTTTCCAGCTGCGCCCCGATGGCTGCGCGGAGCGCCCCGACCTCAGCGAGCGAGAGAATATTCCGAAGACAGACTACGCCGTCTTTCTCAAATCGCTGCAGATCTTCCGGCGCAATGGCGGCTTTGCCTGTATTCTTCATGCTGCCCGCCCCGATCCGGCCGGGGCCCGGCCAGCAATCAGCGCCGCGACAAGCTCGGGCGCCCGGCGATAACGATCCAATTGCCGGTCAAGCGCCGTCAGATCGACCTCGGATACCGCAGCGATCCACGCCTGATCATCTGTATAACGCCGGGCAAGACCGAGCGGCTCTGTCCGGAAGAGTTCGCCGACATGATTGTAGAACGCCTGATGCGTCAGCCAGCTCAGTCGCGTGACTCCCTTGTCAAGGCACCAGGTTGTTATTCCGATTCCCAAACGGCACCTCAGGCGAAACGCCTCAAGCCGATCACCGGCAATTCGGGTGTCCAGGACGAAGCGCGAACATTCCCAGACATCGGGTCCGATCGGTATGGGTTGCAGATCACAATAGTCAGAGAACAGCTCGGTCATCATGTGCGGCTGCGTTGTCGGGTTCAGCCGTGCAGAGGCCCTGACGTCACCGGCCTCGCTTTCAACCAGCACATAGACGGTTGCCTCGGTATCAAACCGGTCCCGGTCATAGCCCGGCAACAAGCCCGGGATTTCCCAGCCCCAGTCTTCCACGACAACGCGGTAGCGCATTTGATGCATGTCATCGAGAAGGCCGGCGTGATGATGGTGTTCGCCGGGGACAATGATCCTGAACATGACGACACTCCTGTTTCCTTTACAGGAGCGAATTTCGGGAAATCGGCGAGGCGTGTCTTGTCCCCTTTCGGGGACTTGTCAGGGCAGGATCCGGCCTGTCCGGATGGCGGTCGCTACCAAATGGGTCCGGTTGAGGGTGCCGAACTTTTCGCCCGCCCGGCGGAGGGTTTTCTTCACTGTGTCTTCCCTGATCCCCAGAATGGTTGCGATCTCCCAGTTCGACTTGCCCGCGGCGGCAAGACCAACGCATTCACTTTCCCGCCGGGTGAGCTCGGCCAGTTTTTGATAGGGAAATGGACCGTACGCTGATTCCAGATGGTAATAGGCAGCCTGGCAGATGATCTCGAGTTCCAGGATCTGCGTTGCAGACAGGTCCACCCGCTCACCCGCGCCCAGCGAAACCCCGCCCACCGGACGGTCAACGGCGTGCATCGGGAACATGATCCCGTCCGTTATGCCGTAATTATGGACCATGTCGATGATCTTCTGTCCTTCACGTGTCGCCCTTGCGTGGGCTTCCTTCCAGCCAAACGGCCGGCGCGCCCTCAGGGCGCAGCGGGCGATCGGATCGTGCAGAATCGCCATCTGACTTCGGCGCTCGGCCTGAAGTTCTTCGGGCCAGTCGGAAAGATATAACCGATCACGGGGCGCGACGGACGCGGGATTGACCAATTGTCCAAGATAGATGCGCTCGAACCCGTATGCCTCGATGAAGCGGGACAGAACAGACAGTGTAGCCGCCAGGCCGACCGCATCCTGTATATCTCGAAGGGCGGCAAGAACTGCGCCGCCGTCATAGGCGCTCATGTCAGGGCACTCCAGATTCGCACCCTATACTAGAACATTAATTCTATTTTTCCAAGAACGCGTCAGGTCTTGGTGGACAGGACGCGCAGCACATTGACCATCTGTTCGAGGGCGCTTTCCGTGTCTGCCCTGCTAAGGAGCCAGACCCCCTCTTCTTTCAGCGTCTCAAGACGCCGGGCAGCCCGGGAGCGGCCCCGGCCCTCCTTGTCGTCTTCTGACTGGAACAGGGAGGTGATCGGCACGCCGAACACTTCGGCGACGCGCGAAATCATTCCGGCGCTCAACCGGTTTGCGCCTGTCTCATATTTCTGGAGCTGCTGATGGCTGATGCCGAGTTCAGCAGACAGGGCTGACAGGGTGGCCTTCCGCTCTAACCGCATCCGACGCACATTCTCTCCAACCAGCCGGTCAACATCTGTCGGCGCGCGCGAGCTACCACCCGCATCATCGGTCTTTTTCATGTCTGATCCTGCTCCTCTTCAGGTCCCCTCTGGAGGAACAACGATCCTAGAGGCCTGACCAGCACCCGTCGAGACAGAGTTCTCACTACACGGAAAGCCGGGCCCTGATCGGGTCTCGGGTACTCGCGGACTGCAGCAGCGGTCTCGCGAGACAGGGGTAGCAACAGTTTCAGCCCCATGGTCACATCATCCAATTGTTGACGAAGCCAAGGACCGGTTCGCCGAGGAAGAGGCCCCGTACGAAGGTTCCCGTCCATGTGCGGCCGTAGATCGGGAGCGTGTAGAGGTGCAAGAGCTCAAGGGTCAGCGCTTCCCGGGTGCCGTCTTCGGCCATGAGGTCCAGCGGGCGGACCGGGCCGGGCGGCCCGAAAGCCGCCTCACGAAACATCAGGGGCGCTCTGCCCGGGCGCAGCGCGTAGGCACCTGACCCTTCCGGCGACTGCAGCAATGTTCCGGAGACGGACTCTCCCCAAAGTGACCCGTAGACAAACGGGATGGTAAACCGAGGCGCGCTCTGGGGCTGCTCGTGCCACTGGCCGGGCCCGCTCAAGGTGAGGGATCTGCCGCCCGCCGAAATCGCCGCCGTGACATTCCCGAACATTTCTGAGCGTCCCGCCAGCAGGCCGGTAAACCCTCCGGTGGGCACAAATCCGGCAGTCACCCTGAAGCCGTCTTTGCCCCCTTTCTCGAATACGAGCTGGCCCGCCTCGATCGCGCCGTGCTGGCCGGTCCGGAAAAATGAGATATTCATGCCGCCGGCCTGCGCGCTGTAAGCGGCCTCCGACCGGCTCGCGGCATCGGCCGCAGCGCCGTTCCAGGCGACTTCATTATCTGCAAACAGGAAGCTTCCTTCAGGGGTCAGGAGCGACGCCCAAACCCAGGCGGTCCTGATTTCCGGATACTGGCAGAGACGGATACTGAACACGGTGGTTCCATCCGGGGACGCTGCCGATAGCTGGACGGACTCTGAGTAAATCTCCCGGCCTTCAAGGCCTTCTGAACGCCGCGCTGCGCCATCCCCCGTCGCGCAGCCGGCCGTCAGCCCCGTCGCGGCTCCAGCCAGCAGCAACCGGCGGCGGGACCAGGAGCCCTCCGGCGCGCTCATGGCAGGATGTTCCGGGAGCTGATCGCCGCGTCCTCACCGGCCAGGCTCGGCAGGCCGGTGACCAGCCACGCGCGCGCGCCGGTGTCCTCGAGCAACCAGGCATCGAGGAAGGCAAGGACGGCGGCGTCCACAATCTCGTGATGGCGCGCGTCGCGCGGCCTTGGCCCGTCGGTCAGGATACTCCCGCTGAAAACAAAATGATCGCCGCCGGTGAGGTTCACAAGCACGGCCGGAACCCCTTCAGGCAGGGCATGGTAAGGGCGCAGACGGTCCTGCGCGCTTGCAACGGAAGGATTGAGGGCGAAGCTGTCTTCCGTCCCGGTCATCATCAGGAAGGGCTGCGATATCCGGGAGAAAGCCGCCGCGTCATTGCCATCCCGGTCTCCGGACGGGCTCATGGCGATGAACGCCCTGAACCCGCCGGCGGGCATGGACGCCCCGCTGGCAAAGATCTGCCCCGCCACGGCCTGGGTCGTCACGGCCCCGAAGGAATGGCCGCTCATGGCAACCCGGTCCATATCGAGGCGGCCGGCGAGATCCCCCGCGGCCGCCATCTCTGCGAGCTGCTCCATGGCAAAGGGGATATCGGCGAGCCGGTTGAGGATCACCTCCGGGTCGCTGGCCAGCCGAAGCAGCGCGCCGCGGTCTGCCGATTGCGGATCGGGCCGGACGCCGTTCCAGATGGCGCTGTCTGATCCCCTGTGCTGGACATGAACCACGACATACCCATGCCCGGCCAGGAAACTGCTCAGACGGCGGAGTCCTTCCCTGTTCCCGCCGAGACCGTGAGAGAACACCATTACCGGCCGGGGCCCGGAGGCATCTTCCGGGTACCGTATCAGCCAGGGAACCTCCCTTTTTCGCCGGGTGTCATACCAGTCGCCTTTCAATGTTGCGACCTTATAGGTGCCTGCCTCTGTATACGGGTCCGGCCCCTCTGCGGGAGCCGCCTGTGGCCCGGCCGCGGCCGCATGCAGGCCGAAGAAAACGGCAAGCGCCAGGCCTGCAATGGCCGCGATGAACTTTGCTGTGTACGCCATGCTGTGGGGTCGGCTCCTTAGACGCAACGGGCTGCATAATTGTCGACAATGTTGCGAACCGGCCCTAATGTCAAAACCTATCGCGGTGCAATCGCGGGCGGAGGCAGGAGCAGGTAATGGCAGGACTGACACGGCGGGGACTGATGATGGCGGGAAGCGGGTTGGTGACGGCGGCCTGCGCCGGCGGTTCGTCCGCCGGCGCCGTGCCGGGCGGCGCGGAGACCGGCGATTTCAGTCTGTTGGCCGAGGCCCTGGAGACACTCGCAACGTTCGGAGACCTTCGGGCGGGCGGGCCCGGGGACATCGCCTGCGGCGCCTGGCTGGAAAGCGTCCTTCAGCAGGAAGGTTTTTCCGTCCGCCGCCAGGTGTTTGAAACACCTTATTTCGAGCCCCGGCTTGCCGTCCTGCGCGCCGGAGCCGTTGAAGCGCCGGTATACCCTCAGGGGATTGTGGTTCCTACCGGGCCAGGCGGGGTGACCGGGCCTCTCAGGGTCTGGCGCGGCGTGGGCGACACGGTGGACGCGGCCGGGGCGATCGTCCTCATGGTGCTGCCCCATGCACGCCATTCCCAGCTCGCCCATCCCGCCCTGAAAGCGGCCATCGCGCCGGTCTCCGCCGGCGGCGCCGCCGCCATTGTCCTTGTGACGTCCGGGCCATCGGGAGAACGCATCCTTCTCAATGCTGATCCGGCCGGTCCTGCCTGGCCCCAGCCGATGGCCGTCATCGGTCCGCGGGACGCACGGCCGCTGCTCGAACTTGCCGGATCAGGCGCATCGGCCACCCTGATCACAGACGGCGAAGGCGGCGCCCGGCCGGCCTTCAACCTGATTGCCACGCTGGACCGTCCGGGCCCGCGCGTCGTGATCTCAACGCCCCGCTCCGGCTGGGGGCCCTGCATGGCCGAACGCGGCCCGGGCATTGCAACCTTCTGCGCCCTCGCCCGCTCGGTGCCGGCGGCGTTCCCGGATCATGCCTGGACTTTCCTGGTCAATAGCGGGCATGAGTATGACAATCTCGGCAGCCATTACGTGATCGGCGACGGCGCGCCGCCACCTGAAGCGACGAGGCTATGGTTCCATCTGGGCGCCGGTTTCGCCGCGCGCGACTTCCATGAACTCGGCGGCCAGCTGCGTCCGCTCCCCAGCGCTGACCCCCAGCGGTTCCTCGTTGCGAGCGAAGCCCTGCTTCCCGACCTTCGGGCCGCGTTCGCGGGCCTCCCCGGGCTTGAGGCGCCCTATCCTGCGAGTGCCGGGGCGGGCGGCGAACTCGGCGAGATCCTTGCGGCCGGCTATCCGCGGGCAGCTGGTCTCCTTGCGGCCCACCGGTACCATCATGCAGCGGCGGATACGCCTGACAAGACGGGCCCCGAGCTCGTTCTGCCGGTCCTGCAGGCGGTCCGTTCAGCCCTGTTCCGGCTTGCCTGATACTTCAGGTTCCGCGCTCGTCACGAAGCGCATCGAATTGCGGTAGAGCGTCTGCATGCAGGCTGCGGCAGCCGGCCCGTCTCCTGCCAGCGCCGCCTCGGCGAGTTTCACCCAGGTGCCGGTCGCTTCAATGCGGCGCGGGACCGAGCCGAGCGCCCGCATCTGGAAGGCTTCCCGGCCCGCAGCGAGTCCGAGCAGCATGGCATGGGCCCGCGTGGAGAGGGAGATTTCGCCGAGCATCCGCGTATGGGCCCTCAGTCCTTCATAGATGACCCGGGCCTCAGACCCGTTGCGGGCCTTTTCAGCAAGGGCGCGCGTCTGTTCGAGGAAACGCAGCTTGGCTTTCTGGTCCGGGCTGGCGGCGACGAGTTCGGCAACGACGCCTGAGAGCGCGGCCCGGATCAGCCAGAGTTCCCGGAAATCGGAATCCTCAGGACGCACGACGCGCGCGCCGCGCATTTCCTCGATGATGGCAAGTCCCTGGCTTTCCAGCAGGCGCAGCGCTTCCCGGATCGGGGCACGGCTGAGGCCGAAACGGTCCGCCAGTTCCTGCTCCTTGAGCCGCTGGCCAGGTTCAAGCTCACCTTTTTCGATGGCGCGGGCCAGCTCCCTGGCAACCCGCAACGCGCCGACCCGCGCCGGGGAAATCTCCGCCCTGCCCTGCTTTTTCACTGCCAACCTGTCTGACCTCCGTCTCCTGAGTTCAGGGTAGCGTCCGCTCAGCCCGGCGTCGAGGGCACAAGCGGGGGCGGGGTCCATTCCGTTTCAAACAGCTCCGGGCGCGGGAGATAGGCCCGGAACGACACCATGAAGGGTCCGTCCGGCGTCGGCAGCCAGTTGGCGGCGGCCGCGCCTTCGGGCGCTTCGTTCTGCAGATAGAAGGTGTAGGATCCGTCCGGACCGGGGGTCACGCCGGGCACCCGGTCGCTGACCGAGTATCGACCGATCGGATTGTCCACCAGGAAGAAGCGGCCATCGGGCTGCTCCGCATACATGGTGAGTGACCAGAACGCATCGACCGGAACCCCTTCTGCCGGAATGGTGAACCGGTAGGCTTTCGATCCGTCGAGGGCTGCCCCGCCCGCATCCTTCGACGTGCGGAAGTAGGTGGCTTCATCAGAGGAAAGCGCCGCAAGTCCCCAGAGCGCGACCGAGGCCCGCAGCCGGTCATTGTCACCGAAGTCACCGACCCCGGGCGGGGCGGCGCGCCAGCCATTGCGGGTAACCATCATGGCTTCGGCATTCTCACGCAGCTGCTGAAGATTGCCGGCAAAACGCTCCGTCCAGATGGCCCGCACGTCCGGGGACAGATTCGCCCATGCCTCTTCATCGCCAGGCCGGATACCAACTGACGAAAAGGCGGCTGCGCGCGCGCCCTGGCCGTCACTGAGATCGGTGCGTCCGAGCATTGCGTTGACCGTCATCAGGAAAGTTTCAGGGTCAGCCACAGGCGGGGCGGTAAATCCAAACGCGCGGTCTTCACCCCGGCCGGCAACTTTCTCAACCCGGATCTGCGACTGTACGCTGAGCGCGGCCTCAAGGTCATGACTGCCCCGCACCAGCGTTCGGCCAAGCATCCAGACATCATTGGTCCGCGAGCGGATGAGGCTTACCCCTTCCGGGACCTCCCCCTGCCAGCCAGGCCCGGCCACCCAATAGCGCGCCATATGGCCGCCGCCATTCCGGGTACCGAGGATCTCGAAATTATCGGTGAACATGTCCATGAACGCAATGGAGTGATACCTGTCGGGCGCTTCCGGCGTGATGACTTCGACCGGTCCGCCGGATAGTTCGAGGATTGCGCTGGAGTAGAGCGTATCCATATTCGGCGCGGTGACATTGCGATGGGTGTGATCGGAGAGTACGCGCCGGTGGCCGATGACGTTCACCTCGCGTCCAACGCTGGTGCTGCCCGATGTGGCAAACCTCGCAAATTCATAGATCCCGTAGCCGTAGAGAAATGCCTCGTCGATCATTTCGGCGGTTACGGCAGAGCCGGGCGATTCAATTGCGGTTACTGGCGCAGGTGCAGGCGCCGCTGACGTCGCGCATCCCCCGGCAACAAGCAGGCTGGCCAGGGCTGTCTGCACAAGGACGGTATGAGGGCGTTTCATCAGTTCTCTCCTGTCATTTCCGGTCCGGAGACCTTCCGGCCTGACGCTGCGGCACATCCGTCAGCGAGGCCTTCCTGATTGACAGGGCTACAACACAAGCTATGGATTGTCGACAATTTAAAGCGTGCGTCTCCGACCAGCGGGGCCGCGTCCGGGAGGAAAACAAGGTCATGAAATACTATTCGAGGTCCCTTTATGCCCGTCTTCTGGGCACAGTTTCACTGGCGATCTGCCTGCCCGCTTTCGCGCAGGCGCAGGAAGCCCCGGAGGAAGCTGAGCTGCGCGCCGAGACAGTGATCGTTTCGGCAACGCGCCGAGAAGCGGATGCGCAGACGATTCCCGTCGCCGTTACCGCCGTCAGCGAGCAGGACATCATCAATGCCGGTATCCGCGACACGACGGGCCTCCAGCAGCTGGCGCCTTCCCTTGTCGTGACCGTGTCGAATTCCGAGACGACCGGCGGGGTCATCCGCATCAGGGGGGTCGGCACCGCCGGCCAGAACCCCGGACTGGAAGGCGCTGTCGGCGCCTTCGTGGACGGGGTCTACCGCTCGCGGCCCGGACTTGCCCTCAATGACCTGCTCGATGTCCAGCAGGTCGAAGTCCTGCGCGGGCCGCAGGGAACCCTCTTCGGCAAGAACACTTCGGCCGGGGCCATCGTGATCACCACACGCAAGCCCGAGTTCGACTTCGGCGGAGAAGTGATGGCGGGCCTGGGAAGCGACGGGCAGCAGCGCCTGATGGGGGTCGTCACCGGCCCCATCCTGGACGACCAGCTGGCCTTCCGCCTATCGGGCCTCGTCAACCGGCGCGACGGCTATATCGAGGACGTGAACACCGGCGCACAATTCAATGACCGGGATCGCTACAGCCTCCGCGCGCAGCTCCTGGCAGAACCTACAGAGAGCCTCTCCCTCCGCCTGATCGCCGACTATATCGAAAAAGACGAGATCTGTTGCGCCGCCCCTTATGTCCGCAACGGTGCGCGCGGCGCTCTGATTACGAGCCTCGGCGGCACGGTCTTCAATCCGACCCGCGAGGACGACCTGGTCGTAGCCATCAACACAAGTCCCCGGTCCGAGGTTGAGGAAGCCGGCCTCTCGGGACATCTCGATTGGGACCTGGCGCTTGGCCAGCTCAAGGTGATCGCCAGCACACGGACATTCAACTCCGCCCGCGACTCGGATGTGGACAATTCCGACCTCGACCTTGCCAACATCGACAATGATGTGACCAAGGACCGGCTCAATACCCTCGAGGCAACCCTGCAGGGCGAAACCGGGCGGATCGACTGGCTGGTCGGGGCCTACGCCTTCGAAAGCACGCTGAACAATCCGCAGTCCCAGGTCATGGGCAGTGATCTGGGCGCGTTCCTTGGCGGGGTGCTCAACCGCCCGGCCGTGATCCCGCTTTACCGGGAAGGCGACGGCGACTTGCTGCGGCGCTTCTACCAGGATGGTGACGGTTGGTCTGTCTTCACCCATAACACCGTCTCTGTGACCGACGCGCTGAAGCTGACCCTCGGCGTGCGTTATCTTGAAGAAAACAAGACCGGCGGAGGCCAGTTTGTGACTCGCCTTGCGCCGTCCTGCACTTCGCCGCTCGTCCCGGCGGCCGCGCGGGTCTTCTGCGCAACGCGCGACTATGAAGCCGAGTTCAGCGACACGGCGCTGACCTATACGGCGGCCGTTTCCTACCAGCTGACATCAAACCTGATGGGCTATGGCTCCTACTCCAAGGGTTACAAGGCCGGCGGGATCAGCCTCGACCGGGACGCCGGAAACCGCACGAGCCAGACATTCCTGCCCGAGGAGTCGGAGAATTACGAACTGGGTGTGCGCACGGAATGGTTCGACAACCGCGTCCGCGCCAACCTCACCGCCTTCCGCATCGAGTTCACCGACTTCCAGCGGAACGTGTTCACCGGTACCGAGACCCTCCTCTCTAACCAGGGCGAGGTGATTTCGCAGGGCGCCGAATTCGAATCGCGTTTCCGGGTGACTGAAGCGCTCGACCTCAACGCCTCGGTGACCTACGCCGATACTCAGTATGGGGAAGACGTTTCTGATGCCGCCATTGCCGGACGCCGGCTGAATGCCGCGCCGATGTGGACCACACAGCTGGGCGGGAGCTACTACCGTCCCCTCACGCAGGACATGTCCTTCTTCCTGTCCGGCGCCGCCCGCTATCAGTCCGCGACGGTTACAGGAGCAGACCTTGACCCGCTCAAACGCCAGGAAGGCTACACCCTTGTCAATGGCCGCCTCGGCCTCGCCTTGGAGGCGCATGACGCGGAGATCGCCCTGTGGGGCTCCAACCTTCTGGATGAAAGCTACCGGGTGATCACGTTCAACGCGGCCCTCCAGCCCGGATCGCTGGCCGCGTTCATGGGCGAGCCCCGGGCCTGGGGCGTGGAAGTGTCCAAACGCTTCTGACACCGCAACGGAATCCTGACGTGGTAACCCCGCAGATCAGGTGAGCAGCGAAGCGGCCGGGCCCTCCCTCCCGGCCGCTTCTTTTTTTAGAATTGAATGTCGCCCGAGCACCTCGCTCCGTGGTACTTAAATGATCAAAACCGCTCGACGAACCGGAGGACTCTTTTCATTTTGCAGTCGTAATGTTTTCTGCTAAGGTTGTACGGGGACATATCTTATGCAGATGACACGGGAACTTCCGATCAGGTTCGTTACGGTCCTTGCACAGGATCCGTCCATTCGAGACAATCAGGGCGTACCGCTTCTGGCGCAGGTTGCGATTCCGAATGACCGCGTCTTGCCTGGCCCGAAAACCAGCCGCTTTTACGTCGTCGACTATGACGCCAGTCTCGGCCGCATGATTGGACCGAGTGCATCCCCGGCTGAGGACCTGGTCGAAGAAGGGCGATGGACAGAAGCGCTCCTTCTCGACCCACACTTTCATGCACAGAACGTGCATGCGATTGCCTCGGCTACCTTGCTTGAGTTTGAGTCAGCACTCGGGCGGCATATCAGCTGGGGCTTCCACTCAGGCAGTCATGAGCTGAAGATCGCCCCACATGCATTCTGTATGCTGAACGCCTTTTATTCCCGGGATGATGAAGGCCTGTTCTTTGGGTACTATCCCACCACCCCCGGCAGCGACAGCTACGTGTTTACCTGCCTTTGCTTTGATATTGTCGTTCACGAAACGACCCATGCCATCCTCGACGGGCTGAGAAGCGAGTATCTGCGGCCCGCATCTGCCGACCAGGCGGCCTTCCACGAAGCCTTTGCCGATATCGTGGCGCTCCTATCGGTCTTCCGGAATGATGCCGTGGTCAGTCATGGCCTGCACGAGGATCAGGATCAGGTGATTGCTATGCGTCACTTGACGCCCCCCGCGCTTCGCAAATCTTTCCTGTTCGGCCTAGCGCGCGAAATGAGCCAAGCTGTCGGATCGGGATCGCCGGCTGCCATGGGCCGCGACGCCCTGCGACGCTCCGTCGAAATCGAGCCCAATCCGCAAGCCTATACCTCCGCCTATGATGCAGACCGGCCTCATGATTATGGAGAGGTCCTGGTCGCGGTCATCCTAAACGCCTTCATCTCGATTTGGTACAAACGGGTCATTCCTCTCGACCCTATGAAGACCGGATTCGTTGATCGCGCCCGCGCGGTCGAAGAAGGCGCGAAGGCGGCGCGGCATTTGTTGACCATGTCCATTCGCGCGCTCGACTATCTGCCCTCGAACAATGTGACCTTTGGCGATTATGCAAGGGCACTCATTACGGCCGACTTCGAAACAGCGCCCGATGACGGCCGCTACGGGTACCGGGATGTCCTCCGCAAATCCTTCGCCGACTACGGTATTGTTGACGCTGAAACCCCTGAAGCACTTCGCTGGACACCGCCCCCGGACCAGGAAAACCTCGTCTATGGATTTGATGGCCATGCAGAAATGCAATGGGACCGTGAGAGCCTTTACCGGTTTCTCTGGGAAAATATGGCGACGCTTGGACTATCGGAGAAAGCGTATACCAAAATCGTCTCTGTGCGGCCTGTTGTGCGTCACGGTCCCAATGGCTGTGTCGTGCGCGAAACGGTGGTTGAATACACCCAGCAGATCAACACCCTCGCCTCCGGACTGTCTGGCCTTGGACTGACGATGCCAACGGGGATGAAACCAAATGCCTATATTGAGCTGCTAGGCGGGGGTACCCTGATCTTCGATGATTATGGCGGCCTTAAATACAATATTGGGGTCAATGTGCTCGGAAGCAGCCAGCAGCAACGCGTCCAGGCACTATGGGATGCCGGGCACTTTGAACGGGGGCGCCAAAGGGGCGCCCGCTTTGCCGAAGTCCACCTCGACCGCGCCAATGGCCGTCCGTCTGTGCTCAATGGGGAAAGCTGGTGACACGCAACCCGACCTCCGTAACGATCCGGACCTATGATGTTGGATTTGGAGACTGTTTTCTTCTTTCCTTCAAATATGACGCTGATAATTACCGCCACGTCCTGATCGATTGCGGCTCGCAGGCGTCCAAGAAAAGTCCCAAGATCAGTCTGCAGGCGGCGGCTCAATCCATAAAGGCGCTAACCGGCGGCAAGCTGCATGTTGTCGTGGCGACCCACCGTCATCAGGATCACATCAGCGGATTCGGGATGGAGGGCGTTGGGTCACTGATCGAAGCGATGGCGCCCGACGCTGTGCTGCAGCCCTGGACGGAAGACCCTGACATTCCTGAAGATGCCGATGCGCCGCCGTTAAATGGTCGCGGCAGTGCTCAGCGAAAGGGTATGGCGGCCCATAGGCAGACGCTGGCCAGTATGAATGCGCTCGCCGAGAGCCTGTTTGCTGACCCCAAGAGCCGCTTCTTAAAGTCGCTCAGGAGCGACTCTGCGGAAACGGCAGATCAACTTAGATTTACAGGTTCCAACAACATCAAGAACCGCAAGGCCGTTGACGCTCTGCAGCGTATGTCGGCAGACGGAAAGGGCCGCTATCTCCATGCTGGCCAGAACCCGAAACTTGGCCGCATTCTGCCTGGGGTGAAGGTAGAGGTCCTTGGGCCTCCGACGGTGGTGCAGCATGCCCGGGTCCGCAAACAGACCTCGCGCCACAAGGATGAGTTCTGGCATCTCAGCGCAGCGTGCGCGTCGGGGACGGCTGCGGGCGCGGATCCGTTCGCAGGGCGCAAACCCGCCAAGCCGTCCAAGATCCCGCAAGAGGCAATGTGGTTCACGCATCGGCTCAGCCGTCTGCACACAGATAGTATGCTTGGTATTGTGCGCCAGCTTGACCGGGCGATGAACAATACGAGCCTCATCCTGCTGTTCACAGTAGGGGACAAAGCCTTCCTGTTTCCCGGGGATGCCCAACTTGAGAACTGGGAATATGCCATGAGCCAACCCAAGGTGATGGCAAAGCTGGCTCAGGTCGATGTCTACAAGGTTGGACATCATGGCAGCCTCAATGCCACGCCCAAATCGGTTTGGGCAAAGCTGGTCGATTCCGATGGCACGACTCGTCCCAAAAAACAGCTGACAACGCTTTTGTCGACCATGCACGGCAAGCACGGCCACGACCATGCCCGCACGGAGGTGCCACGGCGCACCCTTCTGGCGGCGCTCAAATCCAAAAGTCGGCTGATCAACACAGAAGACTTTGAGGACGAGCTTTACCAGGAGGTCGTGGTGCCCCTGTCTGAGCCTGGAGGGGAAAATGCCTGACTATAATCATCTTGCAGACTCACTGGAGCTTGATCCGCTTAGGTCCCAAAAGCTGGACAAGAAAGCGATCGGGCTCTGCCTGTCCGGCGGGGGCTATAAAGCGGCCGTTTTTCACCTCGGCGCCCTGATACGCCTCAATGAACTCGGACTGCTGCTGACCCTTGATCGCATCTCTTCTGTATCTGGCGGATCGATTACAGCCGCCTGGCTTGGATTGAACTGGGAGGAGCTGGCGCGTTCGAACACGGGCAATAAAGGGATCGCTCAGGATTTTGACAAGCTGATCAAGGCCCCTCTACTCAAGTTTGCTTTATCGGCGGACGTCGACGTTTCCTCCGTCATCGGAGGCGTCCTTCGTCCGAAGAAAACCGGCGCCCAGATACTGTCTGAGGCCTATTCGAAATTTCTCTTCGACAAGGCGACCCTGGCAGACCTGCCGGCCGCGCGAGACGACAGCGGCAAACGCGCGGCGCCGTCCTTCAAGATCAACGCGACCAGTTTCCAGCATAACTCGCTCTGGCGCATGGGGCGCGACTATATCGCAAATTATGAGGTCGGCTTGTTTCCAGACCCTGACCTCAGCTTGGCCGATGCGGTCGCTGCCTCGTCTGCCTTCCCGCCGGTACTCTCGCCCATGAAACTTAATATCAGCCATCTCAAGGTCAAACCCGGGACGGAGGGGCCACTCTTCAAAGCTCCTTATTCCACCCATCCCCTGGTCCTGGATGGCGGCCTCTATGACAATCTCGGCCTCGAAACCGTCTGGAAGCGGTGCGGCGTCATTCTCGTGAGCAATGCGGGCGATCCATTTCCGGTCGATCCGGCGCCGCAAACCGATTGGGTCTCCCAGCCCCGCCGGGTCATTTCGATGATGCATCGAAATGAAGAAAACCATCGGCTCCGCTGGCTGATCTCTATGGCGCAGGCGGGCCAGAGAAAAGTTGCCCTTTGGAGTTTGCGGGGCCGGCATACCGATTTTGGCCTGTCTGACTCGATCGGCCTGCCCGAGCAGGACGCTGTCAGCGTGCACCAGCAGGATGTTCGCCTGAAGCCTTTGAAGAAGGCCGAGGCGCTTCGGCTTCTGCAGCATGGCTACTCCGTCGCCGACGCCAGCCTGCGCAGCTTCCTGACCCCGCAGGCCCATTCTCCAACCGCCCTCCCCCGTCTCTAGGAGCGTGAACATGCGCAAGATCGGTATCTTCGGTATTTGTCTCTTCACCCTCCTGACAGTCGGTATCGCGCAAGCCGACACGGTCATTGAACGCAAAATCCACGATACCCGCCCTTGCAAGGGGCTTGAAATCGGTGTTGCGGATTTGAGTCGAGAGCGCCGGGTGCGCGTCAGATCGGCGGCCGTGACCCTCACCGATGATCAATTTGAAGTAAGTGTCGACGGGGCGCTCGCCTGCCAAAGCCCGACGGCTGCCCTGGTCCAGACGCATGTGGGGGCGGACGTCACCCTCGCGATCACCGGCTCGTTTGCAGACTGCGCCTCTGCCAGCGCGCGCGTGACGCTCAGAAATCTGGAGAGCCCCGGACTGATCCGAGACCTGCTTCAGCGCGCCAAACCCGACCTAGAAGCGCGCTTGTCAGAGCATGCGACTGAAGAGGTCTCCGCGCGATGTTATGAATTTGTGCAAACCAGGTGATGCGGGAGCGTTTCGCCAATGACGCCGAAACAGTATGAACTGATCTGGATCAGTTGTGGGCTGATCGCTTGCCTCTATGCCGCCAATTCCTGGCTGGCAATCCAGCATGAATTACAGGTTTTCAAGATTGCACTCTTCGCTGAAGGACGAACGCCGATTGCATGGGTGGCGCTGCTGATCGTCCCTCTCCTGACCAATATCGGGATCTATGCCGGCAGGCGGTACGCCGCTACGGCAGGACAAAGCAGCGTCGCATCGAGAATCCCGGCGCCCTATATTGGAGCCTTTGCCGGGGAGACTACTGAAACGCTCCTATACCGAACATTCTGGCTGATTGCGTTCTGTGTGTTCCCTGTCCTGAGCCTGATACATTTTGCCAATGTGGCAACAGACGGGATTGTCTGCCTGGTCGAGGCGCCACCCGAAGCTGACAAAGCCAGCCTGAGCGCTCAATGGAAATCCATTTTCTGGGACAATAGCCTCGAGGATACTCGCAATAGGGGATATTGGCTCGCCAACAGCTGCACCCATGAGATAAGTGCCTCGGGCGCGCGCTGGAAGGCGGTGGCTGAGGCAAAGGTCAGCTGGTTTCCCTGGTTGAGCCCGGCGCTGGTCGGCGTGCTCCTCGGAACATTCCTGCACGCGGCGGTGTACCTTGTTCAATTGTTCCGCAACCGCGCACCTCCAAACGAGAAACAGCGCCAGAAGGCGGCTTCGGAACATACTCAGAAATAAATTTCCTCCGCTCTCGATTCATTTTGCTGTCGTAATGGTTTTCTGCTAAGGTTGATCTGGATGTGGGGGTTGATCGATATGAAGAAGCGTTTTCCACTACGGACCAGTGCGTTGTTTGACACAGGCAGCGCACCGGTTTCGCGCGCGCCCCACCTCGAGCGAGGGGGAGACCCGCATGCCGAACATTGATCAGGATAAGCTCAGGGATCTGATAATCGAGAGCTTCAATGAAGTCCTCTTTGCTCGATATGGGGTACATTATGCCGCTAGCCGGAAATGGACCTCCCCTCCTCTGCGGTTTCAATCGGGCTATCCGCTTGGCGGATTCTTCAAACTCCTTGAAACCGATTTGAGACAGCGGATCCCCTCGCTGAAAGACTTCCGAATTCCGAAGGGCTATTCGACCATGGCCTCTCTCCAGGCTCAGGTTATGAGCCAGTCGGTCGCTTATGTGTACGGTCTCGCGCTCGTATTTTTGGCAAAGGCTGATGATCAAAAAGTTCTCTAGCCTTCTTGTCTCGCTGACGGTGCTCACCGTTGGCCCTGCCGCCGCCGACGTACTGGGCGCGGTGAAAGACTATCATTGTGTTCAGACAGGGGATGAATGGATCGTCCCGGATGAGCGGCTGTTTGAACTCGCTCTCGCCGGCGCGGGCATCACGCTTACACTGGAAGAAAGGCGGATGGCGGAACAAGAGACGCCACCCTGGAGCCAATTTGCAGATGCGGTACTCAAGACGCGAGGAACTGCCACCAAAAACATTTCGAGTTTGTCCGGGCAAGATCGACTTCGCGGCGAGCTCTACATCGCTGCAGAAAGCTTGGTCAGCACAGACGGCGCCTCTTTCAACCGCCTCACTGTCGAACTGAAGGATCCACCGGAGGGTGGTCCGAACCGCGTAAGAGCCTTTTTGATGCGCCAATCGCAGCCCTGGCTGAAGGTGCGCTGCGCGCCCCCTTCTCCCCCAGCAACCGCGCCTGAAGCTCGCCCTTCGCCAATCGCCTCTGCGCTCTCGAACATTAAAATCGGGCGTGACTTGGCTGGCGCGAGTGCCGGGCAGCTGAAGAATAGGAGTTTTGCCCTCCTCTCTGCAAAATGGGACCAAGAAGCAAACCAGGACAGCTTCTCGATCGAAGGCGTCGCCCTCTATCCAGCACTCTTCACACGTAGCTCTACCCGCCGACAGGCGCTGAATGTCGACTTCGAGTTTGGCCCCTATCTTGGTTTCAAACGCCTGCAGGCGGGCGATCCGGCCAAGGAGATCAACGACCTGACATTTGGCGGGCTGACAACCCTACAAATAGACGGATCCGACCAGCTCTTCCTGCCCGCCGCCAATTATGTCGATCTGAGTACGGAATGGATCAGCGATGACAGTCTTGATTCAAGTATGTATCGCGCAGAACTCAGATATTCCCCGACTTGGGCGGGACTTTACGGCGATGACCGCGAGATGTCCTGCGGCCTGGCGCGCTGCTTCTGGAAGGTTTCCGCCCTTGCAGATTTTGCGGAAGTAGAAGAGGCAACTGGCAAACCCGCACTGTTGAATGTAAATCAGTATGGCCGCATCGGCGCTGACTTGTCCGCACGGATCGCCTTCGGGCCAGAAACAGCCCAAAGCAATTGGAAGTTTGAACTACAGGGCAGCTACCAGGTCCGGGAGACGTTCACGGATGATGACGCGGACGCAGACCTCTTTAAGGCACGCTTTGCCTTTGTTCCTTCAGACAGCAGCCTGTTCTCGTTTGGGCTGGATTATGTCCAGGGCAAAGATCTCATAAGCCTCGTGGACCAGGAATACTGGGCTCTATCGATCGGCGTCAGGAAATAAGCGCTGACGGACTGTTGGGATTGCTCAAACGCCTTCGAGCCTTTTGGGGTGCGCAATCTTCCCGAATCTTTCCATGTATCTCGCCATGGCGTTGCATATTCGCGATCTCCGTCACAGCGACAGAGCCGGGCTCTCCCGGCTCCGCGAAAGCGCGCGCCGCATAGGCCCCCTATCGGCGCCTGACCCGGGCGCCCATGTCCTGGTAGGCCAGCGCGACGGCGTGCTCGCGGGCGCGATCTGGCTCACTCTGACCGGCAATTCCGCCACCCTGCCGGTCGTTTTGGTGGAAAGTTCCGCCAGCTGGCAGTCGGATATCTGTGAGCTGATTGCAGAAGCCTGTCTCTGGCTTGCCTCTCGCGGCGCGGCGCGCATTGACCTCCAGGTCCGCCCAGAGGATTCTGAGCTGCTGGAAGGACTGTTGGAGATGGATTTCAAGCTCGACCCGAGCGGCTTCGTCCTGCGGCGGCTGATCCCGTCCCGAACCGCTGCCTGAACCTGGCTTCCCTCTGGCGTTCGTTACCCCTCTGAGGTCGAAAATAGACCCACCTTCTTTCCGACGACCGACCTGCTGGCAAAGGGGAAGAGCGAATGCGAACGGCCGCCGGCGGGGCCCTTCCAGAGGTCAGGCATTCGAAGACAAAACCTTCAGCACCTGCACCATCTGGACAAGCGCTTCCTTCGAGCTGGCTTTCTGAAGATAGTAGCTCCCTTCCTGACAGAGCTGTTCCAGCAATCGGGCTTGGTCATCCAGGTCGCTCTCGTCCGGGGCCGACGCTTTCTGGAAAAGCTGCTCGATCGGAACGCCAAGCATGTCCGCAGCCTGCGCGGCCATGCCGACACTCAGGCGGTTCGCGCCTGTCTCATATTTCTGCAGCTGTTGCTGCCGCGGCTTTCTGGATGCGGGCAGTTGGCACGTCGCGGGGAACGCCGTGGATGCTTTGGTGATCTTCAATGAACACAACCGACTTGAGAACGGAAGTCTAGCGACCAGTTCGCGGCTACACACATGCCAGCTTCTTCTAGCCCGACGCTCGCTGAGGCAGCTACGACAAGCAGATAAGGGCCACATCTGCTCTGACCGGCAAGGTCAATCCGCTCTTGTCATTGGGCAACCAAACCAGCCCAAGGCCGGACTTCGCCGGAAGTGGACAATGGCAAACGATGCTATGCGATCTTTACGAACCAACACGTTTCGGATGCTGCTATATCCGTGGTGTGTTGGACAAACCCGAGCTTGGGGGGCAGCGCGCTCATGATTTCTGTTCGTCTACGGAGGGTCGCTTCTAGCATTCGCGGGCCGCGAACATGAACGAAGCTGAACCGGCCATTCAATACGCGTTCAGTACGGGGCCGTCATTCCTGTGCGGGATCGAGCAACACTTCAACCGGGCTCGAGATGAAACCAGGAGTCTGAAACATGAAACGTCTTCTCACCACTGCCGCTGCGGCCCTGATGGTCTTCAGCCTCGCCGCCGCGCATGCAGACCCCCGCAACCGGGTGCGTGTCGACCAGTCCGGCTATGGCAACGGCGCCGCCGCCGCCCAGCAAGGCGACCGCAACGGCACCGTCATTGTGCAGGGCGGCCGCGGCCAGTATGCGCGCGGCGTCCAGTCAGGCTACAACAACTTCCTCCGCATGGACCAGTACGGCACGCGAAACAGCGTCGGCACTGCTCAGATCGGCGAGAACAACTTCGCCGTGACCGGGCAGGACGGCCTGAACCTTCGCGCCGACACGCTGCAGACCGGTTATGGCAACGTCTCCGGCATCGCCCAGATCGGCACCAACAACAGGGCCGTGGCGGACCAGGACGGCTACAACAACACGTCCGGCATCATCCAGGTCGGCAATGGCCAGGATGTGACTGTGCGCCAGCGCGGCGAAGGCAACATCTCCGTGGTCGTGCAGAGTGGCTACAACTGACGCCTCGCGCGGGGAGGCCGCTGCGCCTCCCCGCAACGCCCGCCCAAGGAGACACGCGGATGAAAATCCCATTGATTACGGCTGCGCTCGCGGTGGTCACGGCCTGCGCCGCGCCGGTCCCTGCCCCGACCTACGCCCTGTTGCCGCCGGATGAAGCGCGCCTGGAGGCCGCACCGGCTGCGTCTGCTGACTGCTGGATCCGCGAAACGAAGACGGCCAGCGGCGTGCGGCTCGAAGCCGTCGTGCGGGCGAGCGACTCAGCATACGGATCTTATGATTTCAGTGTGAGGTCGCACGGCCCGGGCGGCGGGACTGACGTGACGCAAAGCGGCGAGGTCGATCTTGCGGACGGCAAGAGCGCCACCGTTGGCTCGGCGGAATTCTCCGGCGGGCGCTACCGCGCCTTTCTGACCCTGCGCGATGCGGGCGGCGAACTTTGCTCGGCGCAGCAGCTTTCCTAGGAGACCACGATGATCCGTTCCCGCAAGATGATGCTCGCCAGCCTCGCGCTCGCTGTCTTTACGATGCCCCTGGCCGCATACGCCGATCAGGGGCGCGGATCCCCGAGGCAGTTCCCGGGCGACCGGCTGCGCGCGCAGAGCGTGGCAGCGCCGGCGGCTGTGCCCAACCGGGTCTCCGTCGCGCAGCAAGGCAGCGGCAACGGCGCCGGCGTGATGCAGACGGGAAGCGGAAACACCGCCGGCATCCTGCAGTTCGGCCAGGGTAATACCGGCGTGATCACGCAGGAGGGATCTGGAAACACGGCGTGCCTCATTCAGGCGGGACGCAATCTCAACGGATCCATCCAGCAGGTGGGCGAAAACCAGAGCGATGGCTTGCTGCAAAACCGCTGGGGCTCCGCAGTGGTACCAGTGCAGCTGTGCTCAGCCGATACGACACGGCGGGATCTGAGGGCCTATGCGACGCCAAATCCGCGAGCTGATGTGCGCACGCGGACGCGACCGATGGCCCAGCGGCAATAGGCACCGAAGCGGGCCAGTACCCGGCGTCACAATTGACTGTCACGTCGGTGTTTAAATTTCCGTTGGCGGAGCTTGGTCTTTGTCCAGATGAACGGAGCGGCGCCCTCATTGTGAGAATCGGTAAAAGCATCAATGTGATCTTTCAGTTGCACGTCGGATGTGACGGATGCGCCCGCAAGGGACTTTCCTTGCAGCATAGAGAACCAGTTCTCGACCTGATTGAGCCATG
>SXGS01612010.1_pt1 | contig 40299 bp, 34 predicted proteins | sample 3174681 | NCBI WGS metagenome assembly SXGS01 (sample SAMN11356861, study PRJNA531348) | freshwater metagenome | isolation source: freshwater sample F1-80 | place: China: Fuxian Lake, Yuxi | collected 2017-12-25 | reverse complement strand
GACTGCGTAATGCCGACGCGCAACGGCCGCAACGGCTGTGCGTTCACCGACGCCGGCCAAATCAAGATCCGCAATGCGATTCACAAGCGAGATCCGGCGCCCTTGCAGTCCGATTGTCCATGTTTGACGTGCGGCCAGTACAGCCGGGCCTACCTGCATCACCTGTTTCTCGCGGATGAAATGCTGGGGCCGACACTGCTGTCGCTACACAATCTGACGTTTTACAACCGCCTGATGGCCCAAATGCGCGACGCGATAGTCGGCGGCCGTTTCAGTGCGTTTTGCGCAGATCGGCTTGCCCGCTGGGGGGGAGAATCTCTAAGATAGACCTCTTGAATCCGAGGACTAGGCACAACTTCCTTGCTCGCGCGGCGGGCTTTGGCAGGCAGAAAACGTTTGGGTAAGGACACGCGATCATGATCGACTCTCTAATCCTGTTCGCGGACGATCAGCAGAAACAGGTGCAGCCGGAGAAGAGCATTTGGGAGAACGGCATTTTTTTGCTGCCGATTCTCTTCTTCTTGTTCTATTTCGTCGTCCTGTTGCCGCAGCAGCGTCGACAGAAACGCGAGCAAGAGGCCCTGTTCACGGGACTGAAGAAGAACGACAAAGTCGAGACGTCCGCGGGAATCATCGGAGTGATTGCTCATGTCGATGAAACCAATGACGAGGTGACTTTGAAGATCGACGAGAACGCGCGGATGAAAATCAGGAAGAGTGCCATCGTCCGCATCTTGAAGCCCAAGGAAGAAAGCAAGGACGCGGCCGTTCCCGCTTCCGCCAGCAGCAATACCAATATCAAACCGACCGCCTGAGACGCAGTCGCCTGCAGTTGAGCGTTCGCTGACTCGATTTCGAGCGCTGGACCGCACGCGGCAAGAATGGAACCTGCGCCATGAAACAGTTCTTCTGGAGATTCGCGATCTGCATCGTGCCGTGCATTCTGGCGGCGTTCGTCACGATCGATGCCACCATGAAATATCGCAGCGGCGATGCGGGGGGCTTCAAGCTCGGCGTCGATCTCGTCGGCGGGACCATTCTCGTCTATGAAATCGATCTGCGCAAGAACCTCGACACCGACAACAAGTTCGATCCGGTCAGGGACATCAACGTCCTCGCCGAATCACTTAAACGCCGCATCGATCCTAATGATCTTTACAACATCACTATCCGCCCCGCCGGCGGCGAAGGCCGTATCGAGATCATTCTGCCCACCGGCGGCACCCATCGCGCCAAGAAAGCCGAAGACCGCTGGCGTGAGCTTTTGGCTGAGCTCGACACGGCATTCGTACCCAAAGACTCCAAACGCAAGCTCGAAGTCGGCCGTGGCAAGATCCTCGAACTCGCCGATCAGATCCAGTCGATCCAGTCCGATACGCGTTGGCAGAAGGAACTCTTCAGCACCTCGGAATCCTGGAAACGCCTGCAAGAGAAATCGCTTGAATACTGGGCCCTCATCTACAACAACCCGGAAAAACGGGCGGCCATCGCAAGCCTTGAAATCGGCAATTTCGACGGCATCCCTTCGCGGCCGGCCGGGTCGCCCAATCAACTCGGCTTCACCAAGTACGTCCTCAACGCCCTCAACAAGACGCAATACGCCACCACGCCGAAAACGATCCAAAACTGGATCAAGAAACAAGCGTGGGACGAGACGATGACGCAGATCCGCGAAAAGTGGCTCGTCAAGCCCTGGAGCGAAAAGACGCAGTACATGCCCGGCGACTATGCCATTCAAGGCAAGGTCGTCTACCTCAGCACGGAGAGGAGCAAGGGGGTAGTACCTTCTGTCGAGCCTCCCGCCAAGGGCTGGTACCCCTTGAACCCGGACGGGTCGCCGTTGAAGGTCGAGGAAGAGCCGTATCGCGAAGACATGGAGCGCATCGCCCCCGATCGTGTCGATCAACTCACGTCATTCGTCTTGACCAAAGGCACGATCATCGGGCAGGCGGCCCTATCGCTTCTGGACCCGCTCGTCGGCGACAACATTGATCGCATTTTCGAAGACGGACCCGACAATAAAGAGATCCGCGATTTCATCCGCAAGCTCTACGGACCGCCCGTGCAGGAGATCATGGACAAGATCAACAAGCACATGGAAGACAAGAAACAGGGCAAAGACCTTAGCGTCGAGGAAGTGCAGCGCATCAAGGACTTGGTCTCGAAAGTGGGTAGCCTCGAGTTCCGCATCCTCGCCAACAGCCACGACGATAGCAAGGCGATCGAGGACGCGAAGAAGTTGATCAATGATGCGATCAAGGATTCCGAGGCCGGCAATGAAATCGCGGCCGCTCAGGAAAAAGGACTGCCGCCTCCGGGCCCGCGCGAAAAGGAAGGCAAGGAATTCAAGGCGAAGAAGTACGAAATCATCACCGCTCGTGGCGCCAAGAGCATCGTGACGTACAGCTGGGTCGAGCTTGGGCCTGAAGAGCGGCGTTCACTCAACCTCGACAATTCCGCCCGCACCGATGGCGCCCGCAACTCCGCCTGGCACGAGGCTCGTCGCCGGCGCAATACCGCCGCCCAGCTTCCCGAGATCGCTGGCAGCACCGAACGCTTCATGTTGCAAGGGTCGCTCTTTTATAGCCGCGAGTGCAAGGATCGCAACCTCCCCGAAGAGGAACGCCGCAAGAAGGAGATTGAGTACTTCATCCTGACGCGCGATCCCGAATTCGAGCCGGCCAACCCGACCATCCGTACGCGCAAGATCGACGGCAGCTTCCTGCAGAACGCCTATGGCGCTCCGGGCCAGGACATGCGGCCGACGGTCCATTTCGTTTTCAACAACGAAGGCGGCGAGTTGTTCGGCACCATCACGCGCAAGAACGTTTCCGAAGGAACGGGACCGGAAAACACCCGCAAGTATCGGCATCTGGCGGTCATCCTCGACAGCATGGTGATGTCCGCCCCCACCATTAACTCGGAAATTCGCACGTCGGGGCAGATCAGCAGCCCAACCTTCACGCAGAAACAAGTCGACGCGCAGGTCAACATCCTGCGTGCCGGTCGGCTCCCCGCGACCTTGAAGCCGCAACCCGTCAGCGAAAGCACGATCGGCGCCACGCTCGGCGCGGACACGATTCAACAGGGTGTGCGCGCCATCGGCCTGGCCTTCGCCGCGGTGCTGGCGTTCATGCTGGTGTATTATCGTTTCGCAGGCGTCGTCGCTTCGATCGCGTTGATGGCCAACCTCCTCCTCACCGTCGGCTTCATGGTCGCGGTGCAGGCGACCTTCACGCTGTCGGGCCTCGCGGGCATCGTGCTCACGCTAGGTATGGCGGTCGACGCCAACGTCCTCATCTACGAACGACTGCGCGAGGAACGCGAACGCGGCGCCAGCCTCTTGCAGGCCATCCGCAACGGCTACGATCGCGCCTTGCCCACCATCATCGATACGCACTTATCGAGCATCTTCACGGCCATCGTCTTGTACGTCGTCGGCAACGACAACTTGAAGGGCTTCGCGGTGAGCATGACGGTCGGCCTGGTCATCAGCCTCTTTACTTCGCTGTACATGACCCGCGTCATGTTCGACTTCTGGCAGTCCAAGGGCTGGTTGTCCAAGCTCACGATGATGCGGCTCTTCGCCAAGCCCGACATCGATTTCATGAGCATCCGCTACGTCGTGTTCGGCGCCACGCTCGCCGTCTCCATCCTCGGCGTCGCGCTCTTCATCGGCCGGCTTCCCAACGATCTCAACATCGATTTTCAGGGCGGCACCGCGTACGGCGGCAAGCTGATCAAGGGCGTCACCGCAGCCACGATTCGTGAGCTCGTTTCGGAAACTCATCAGAGAGAAGTGCTCAAGAACGTTGAAGTGAAGCAAATCGATAACGAGGGCCGCCGCTACAATCTGTGGTTCCCCAATGGCGACGGCAAGGGCCGCGACAAGCAAAAGGAGGAGTGGCATGCCGTCTCCTTGAACAACATCCCCGAAGGCACGCCGGAGGAACGACTTGCCCTTATCAAGAAGCGGGCCAGTCTCTTGTCGGAACCGTCGGTCGATTTGCTTTATCACGGCGGCGACTCGGATGAAATTCGAGCCGAGATCAACTCCGGGTTTAGCCGAAACTTCATGGTTCGCACCACCGAGAAAGAACCCGAATTGGTGCAGACCTGTCTCGACCAGTTGCTGCGCGAAGGGGACGTGCAACTCTTGAAAAAGGTGTATGCGCTGGCCGACAACAAGGGCAAACTCGACGAGCAACGCGAGATCCGCTTCCGCTTCTACGACGAAAAGCCCCCGGCCAATGCCAAGGCGGAGGACAAGAAGACCGAGGAAGAAAAGAAAGCCGAGAAGCCGGCCAGCGCCTCGCAGAGCTTCGTCAAGTCGCTGTTGAATCGCGAATTGCGGCGCGCCTTTGAACTGACAGACGACAAGGCCCAGCTGCCATTCCTGTTCGAGGTCGTTCCCGAAGGCAAAGACGACGCAGAAGGGAAGTATGGCGTTCTCAAGATTTCATTCGGGCAGGAGCTAAAGGACGAAGATGTGGCCAAAGTCGAAAAGGGCATCCAGACCACCGTCGAAGCGTTCGCGCGGCGGCCGCTGCCCGATCGGCTTGAGAACTTCGACAGCGCCTTGGCGACCGAAACCCGTCTGCGCGCCTTGTGGGCGATCCTGGCAAGCTGGGCGGCGATCGCGCTCTACCTCTGGTTCCGGTTCGGCAACTGGACCTTCGGTCTCGCCGCGGTGCTTTGCCTGATCCACGATCTCTTCTTCACCCTGGGTGCAATCGCCGCTTGCTATTTCGTCCACGGCACTTTCGTCGGCGATCTGTTGATGCTGGACGACTTCAAGCTCGATCTTGCGTCAGTCGCCGCCCTCTTGACGCTCGTGGGTTACTCAGTCAACGACACGATCGTGGTCTTCGACCGCATCCGCGAAGTGCGAGGCAAAAACCCCGACCTGACGCCCAAGATGATCAATGACAGCATCAACCAGACCTTGAGCCGAACGGTGCTCGCCTCGTTGACGGTGTGGTTGGTCGTTGTCGTGCTCTACTTCTTCGGCGGTCCGGGCGTACATTTGTTCGCGTTCGTGATGGTGATCGGCGTCATCGTCGGCACCTTCAGTTCGATCTACGTCGCCAGCCCGCTGCTTCTGTTGTTCGGCGAAGGCCGGCACGACGAAGGCCATCTGCAAGGCGCCACGCCGCTGCCCGAAGGTGCGTTCAAGGCGAACGCTTGAACCTAGGTGCTTCGGTTTCCGAAAAACACGAGCAAAGGCCCGGCTCTCCAAGCGGGCCTTTGTTGCTGCGCGAAGGACTGTGAATCTACACGGATCTGCCGGCAGAAATGTTTCAACGGCTCGCTGGCGCCGACCAGCAATTCTATTGGACGCGGTTATCTGCTCCTGCGCATCTCGGTTTGTACAATAGCCCAAGATCACGACCACGAGTCCATCCCATGACCCTCCAAGATATCCGCGCCAAAGTCGAATCCGGCCGACGGCTCTCCTTCGAGGACGGCCTGTTTCTCGAAGAACACGTCGATCTCTTCACGCTCGGCGAACTCGCCAATCTGGTGCGCGAGCGCAAGAACGGCAATGTCGCGTACTACAACGTCAACACGCATCTCAACGCGACCAACGTGTGCGTCTATCGCTGCGTCTTCTGCGCGTTCCGGGCCGACCTCAAGAGCGACAAGGGCTACGTCATGCCCGACGAGCAGATCCTGCATCGCGCCGACGAAGCCCAGGCTCGCGGCGCGACCGAGTTGCACATCGTCGGCGGGCTGCACCATCAGTTGCCGTTCGAGTGGTATCTCAATGTCGTACGCATAGTCCATCAGCACTATCCCCGGCTACATCTCAAAGCCTACACGGCCGTCGAATGGGATTGGTTCGCGCGGCTGACGGGTCGGCCGACCAAGGACATTCTCGCCGAGTTCATGGACGCCGGCCTCGGCAGCTTGCCCGGCGGCGGAGCGGAGATCTTTCATCCGGAGGTGCGCGACCTCATCTGCGAGCACAAGGCCGACACCGACTCCTGGCTGCGTATCCATCGCGAGGCCCACGAGCTCGGCCTGCGCTCCAACGCGACGATGCTCTATGGCCACATCGAGAAGCCGCTGCATCGCATCGATCACCTGTGTAAGCTGCGCGAACTGCAGGACGAGACCGGCGGTTTCCAGACGCTCATCCCGCTCGCGTTCCATCCCGACAACACCAAGCTCGGCGTCGATCGCAAGATCCAAAAGGCCAGCGCGATCATGGACCTGCGCATGATCGCGATTAGCCGGCTGATGCTCGACAACTTCGCGCACATCAAGGCGTACTGGATCATGCTCGGCATCCCGACGGCCCAACTCGCTTTGAGTTGCGGCGCCGACGACATCGACGGCACGGTCGTCCACGAGAAGATCTACCACGACGCCGGCAGCGATTCCCCGCAAGAGTTGACGGTGGCGCAGTTGCGCCGCTTGATCGAGGAAGCGGGCCGAGTGCCTGTTGAGCGTGATACGTTGTATCACGAGGTGATTCGCGGCGAGCGTGAGTGGCAGACGGGGCGGGCGCTGGCGTTGCCGGTGGTGGCGGTCTAGCGAGGGATCGTTACTTCGGGTACAATGCCGCGATGGAGGTATCGTCATGTCAAGCGTCCCGAAAACCACGCTGACCCCGCAGGAGTATTTGGCGCGCGAACGCAAAGCCGAGTTCAGGAGTGAATTCTATCACGGCGAGATGTTCGCCATGGCGGGGGCGAGTTGGGAGCACACGCTCATAAAGGACAACGTCGCGCACAATGCGCGTAATCAACTGGATGACGGTCCGTGCCGCGCCTTGACGAGTGATTTGCGCGTCAAGGTCGATGCGACCGGATTGTACACCTACCCCGACGTCATCATCGTTTGCGAGGAGCCGCAGTTCGAAGACAAAATGTTCGATACGCTGCTGAACCCGCGTGTGCTCATGGAAGTATTATCCGACTCCACGGAGAAATACGATCGCGGCGCGAAGTCCGGGCATTTTCGGCAAATCCCGTCGTTGCAGGAGTATGTGCTGATCGCGCAGGACCAACCGCTCGTGGAACGCTACGTTCGTCAGCAGGACGGCGGCTGGTTGCTGACCGAGTTTCGCGGGCTGGAACAGACGTTCGCGTTCACAAGTATTCCCGTCAATATCAAGCTGGCGGACATTTATCGCGGCGTGGAGTTTCCGGAGAACATGGGACGATAGCGATGCGAGTCCCATACACGGGGCGGGCGCTGGCGTTGCCGGTAGTGGCGGTGTGACGAACTGCGGACTCATCCGTAAATGACGCATCGCCCTTGCGTGAAGTGATGTTCGGTGGCAACAGACGCAATGGCGCGCGATCTTGGCGCCGCCCACGACGATAGGCTTCGGCGAGTAATCCGACGTATGATTGCACGCCAACCGCAAATCGATGCCGGAATGCCTGATCCTAGAGCCACGAAATGCTGACGTCGGTTTGCTCCCGAGATTGCCATGGGAATCACCTTATGGTGCTTTTTCTATTCGCCGTCCCGGCCCACGTGGATGTCAAGAAGCTATCGCTCGGTATTGATAAATTCGCCGCACGGGGCCATGCGAACGCCAAGCCGCAAACGGCAGACCTGAGGTACGAATGACCAAAAAACTCCGCTGGGGCATCCTCGGCGTCGCCAAGATCAACGACCGGCTGCTGCCCGCCTTTGCGAAGGCATCCAACGCCGAGCTTGTCGGCATCGCCAGTCGTTCGCTGCAAAAAGCTCAAGTTGCGGCGAAGGCGGCAGGCATACCGCGAGCATTCGGCAGTTACGAAGAGCTACTCGACGATCCGGGCATCGATGCTGTCTATAATCCGCTGCCTAACACGCTGCACGACGAATGGACGCGCAAGGCCGCCGACCGTGGCAAGCACGTCCTGTGCGAGAAGCCGCTCACGTCGACAGCGCGCGCATGCGAGGCGCTCGTCAGCTATTGCCAGTCGAAGAAGATCAAGCTGATGGACGGCTTCATGTGGCCGCACCATCCGCGCACGCGCGCGATCAAGGAATTTCTGCAAGGCGGCAAGCTCGGCCGCGTCGAGCGCGTCACCAGTGCGTTCACGTTTCAGTTGCCGATGGATCCGACGAACATTCGGCTGCAAGCGAATATGGCCGGCGGCTCGCTGCTCGACGTCGGCTGCTATCCGGTCTACGGCATTCGCTGGGCGTTCGGCGAGGAGCCGATAAAGGTATGGGCGGCGGCGCGTCTCCAATTCGACGTTGATGTCGCCATGAGCGCGACACTCTGGTTCGCGGACGGGAGAATAGCGAACTTCGACTGCGGCTTCGTGCATCCGTTTCGACAATGGCTCGAAATCGTCGGCGAAAAAGGCACGCTCAACGTGCCCGATATGTGGCTGCCGCGCAAGGCGGCGTACACGGTGCAGTACAACGAGAATCCCGGCGCCGAGGAGTTCGTCGTGCCAGGCTACGATCAGATCCAGTGCATGCTGGAGGATTTCGGGCGTTACGTGCTCGATGATCAGCCGGTGTGGCCGGCGCCGGAGGAGGCGATTAAATCGGCACGGGTGATGGATGCGCTGTTGACCTCGGCACGTGAAAAGCGGTGCGTGAAAGTGTAATTTCTCCCCTCTCCCCTCCGGGGGAGAGGGGCCGGGGGTGAGGGGGCGGCCCCATGCAGAACCTGCGTGATTAGCTTTCTGCCAGCTCGACAAGTTCGTTCCAGTTTAGATTGCGAATCGCCGCGCCTCTGGGGCCGGTGATGACCACGCCCGTCGCATTGATAGGCAGTTGGCAGACCGGCTTGCCATCCTTTCCGCGTCGGATGATAACGATTGGCGGACTCATCGGGAGATCAATTCCTTGTTCGATCGACAGCGTTGCGCTTCGTAGTATTTCGGGCATTGTTGCCTCCCGAGAACAGCGTGTGTGCCGGCGAGATTCTACCCGAAAATAGCCTTATTGATTCATGTCCTTCGCGCCCATGTCTCGTCGGGCCTCGCACTCCCGAAAAAGCAATTCCAGCACAGCCTCGAGTTCATCGTAGATCTGGTTATTCCAGAACCGCAAGACCTTGACACCCTGCTTCTCGAGCCAATCCGATCTCCGTTCATCGTCCTTACTTTTTTCGAGATGGGTTTCGCCGTCAACCTCGATCGTCAATCGCGCATTCGCACAGTAGAAGTCGAGCACATACGTACCGAAGACTTGCTGCCGACGAAATTTGAAACCAGCAAATCGTCGGCCTCGCAAGGCGTTCCACAGGATGCGCTCCGCGGGCGTCATGTTGCGGCGCAGTTCGCGTGCGCGCGCTTTGAGGTATGGGTCCGCTTTCATATCAATTCTGTCCTGCTCTTGATCGGGCAAAATGTTACCGCGTGGGACCGCCCCCTCACCCCCGGCCCCTCTCCCCCGGTGGGGAGAGGGGGGAAATGCCTAGCCGCGCAACGCCGCTGCCTGCATCAATCGATCCGTCGCCGTGTATGCCTCGCGCACCCACTCCGCGATCTTGGCCGGCTCGGGCGAATACTCCAGTTCGATCGACAACGCGCCGTCGATGCCCAGCGCCTTGATCTCGCGCAGGTACGGCTCGAAGTTCATCACACCGCGGCCCGGCGGCAGATCCCCGTGCACCTTTCCGTCGCAATCGCTGAGATGCACGTGAATCGCCTTGCCCTTCAAGCGCCGCAGCTCCTCCGGCTTCACCTTCGCCAACTCCAGGTGCGAGATGTCGATGTTGGCTCGCACCGCGGGATGATTCACATCGTCGATGAAGCGCACCATGCTATCGACGCTGTTCAAGAGCGATAGCTTGAACGGCTCCAGCTCGAGCGCGATCTGCACGCCCAGGCGCTCGGCATATTTGCCCAGCTCGCGCAGGTTCTTGACGGCGATCTGCCATTGCTCCTTGGGTGGAATCACTTGCTGCTCCCAGATGTATTCGCCGAGAACGAGCAGGAGGTTTTTGGCATCGAACTCGTAGACCATGTCGAGAAACGCCTGTGCGCGCGTCATGTGAAAACGCTGGACGCTCGGATTGAAATCGACCAGGCCGACTGCAACGCAAGCCACGCTGACGATCGGCAGCCCGGCTTTGTCGCATTCACGTTTGATGAGCTTGCGTTCCTTGACGTCGATATCGAGCGGATCGGCGAAGATGTCGATGGTGTCGAAGCCGATCTCCTTGGTCATGCGGATGCCGTAGGAGGTGTCGCGCCCCGATTGGGCCCACGCGGAATTGATGAGGCCGAGTTTCATGGGGAAAATCCTCTCGGAAGTTCGTATTGTACCCAGGTTAGAGTCTGTTTTATGATTCCAAATGATCAGCGGCGCGAGATGATAATTGCTTGCTCGCCGTGTCTGTAGTAGCCGGCTCAACGAAACGGAATCCATGCACGATTTCAAAGAACTCATCGACAGCTGGGGCTACCTAGGGGTGTTCCTTGGCATCCTCGCCACCGGTCTGGGATTTCCCATGCCCGAGGAACTTCCCATCGTGCTCGGCGGCGCAATGGCAACCAGCGGCAAAGTCTACACGTGGATCATGCTGCCGGTCTGCATCGTCGGCGTCATCATTGGCGACAGCTTCCTTTACCTGATCGGGCGGTTCTTCGGCGCCAAGCTCATTCAGATTCAGTTCGTTCGCAAGCATCTGTTGACGCCCGAACGATTCGCAAGAATCGCCGAGAACTTCAAGGAATATGGCGTGAAGATTCTACTGTTCGCGCGGCTCACGCCCGGCATTCGCGCGCCGATATTCTTGACGGCGGGCATCACCAAGCTGCCGATCACCCATTTTCTGTTGGCGGACGGCATCTACGCGATTCCGGGCGTCAGTCTGCTTTTCTTCCTCGGCTACTGGTTTACGGACACCATTATCGAGCTGATCGAGGCCGAATCGCGGTATGTTAAGCCGATCATTGTGCTTGTCGTCATTGCGGGCGTCGGTATCTATTGCGTGTACCACTTCTGGAAAAAGCCAATCGTGACGGGCAATCCGACGGAGATGCCGCCGATCGTCGGGCCGGTGACGGAAAAACTGGAGAATATCGCGGAGAACATGGCGGAAAGCGTGAAGGACAAAGTGATGAGCCGATCGCATTCGGACAGCGCCGCTCCGCCATCACCGCCGACGGCCGGCGACAACAATGGCCAGCCGATACCGAGCTGCGAAGACAAAACGCCTGTCGATCAGGAACAGTCCAAGTGAGCGGATACTCATGGCCGTCAGTGATCTCGTCTTGGCGATGACCGGAGCGAGCGGCGCGCCCTACGGCGTGCGATTGCTCGAAGTGCTCCTTCGCGCCGGGCGGACCGTGCATCTCGTGCTCAGCCCGGCCGCGCTGCAAGTGATCGAACAGGAATTGGACCGCAAGATCGATGGCGCACATTTTCGCCTTGCCGATCTGCTTCCCAATCCGCCGGATCAGGGCACGGTAATTTATCACGATCATCGCAACTTCATGGCCGGCATCGCTTCGGGGACCTTTCTCACCGGCGGCATGGTCATCTGCCCGTGCAGCTCCGGCACTGCGGCGGCCATCGCGCACGGTTTGTCGCAAAATCTCATCCATCGCGCCGCGGATGTTCATCTCAAAGAACGACGCAAGCTGATTTTGGTGCCGCGCGAGACGCCGATGAGCGTCGTGCAGCTACGTAATCTGACCACCTGCGCGGAGGTAGGCGCCGTCGTCTTGCCCGCGTCGCCAGGGTTTTACACGAAGCCGCACACGCTGGCTGACGCGATCGATTTCATCGTGGGCCGCGTTTGCGATCAGCTCGGTGTCGAGCATCAATTGTTCCAACGCTGGAGCGAGTAGAGTGCGTTGCAGAGGCACCACGGTCCGATGACGCACCGCATCATTAACTATTTGGAACTGCAAGGGCTCGCACGCGGCCGATTACCGCGTATTGCGTTGATCCTGGGTTCGGGATTGAGCGACCTGGCTGATCGGCTGGAGGACGCAGTCGAGGTGCCGTTTGGGTGCGTGCCTGGGATAGACACACCCAGCGTCGCGGGGCATCGCGGTGTGCTGCTGTTGGGAAGGTGGGCGGGCGTGGCGGTATTGGTCTTCGCGGGGCGCCTGCATTATTACGAAGGCCATCCGTGGCGGCGTGTCGTCCAGCCGATCCACATCGCGCGCGAACTAGGCGCGAAAATCCTGCTCGTCACGAATGCGGCGGGCGGCATCCGTGACGACCTACAACCCGGCGCTCTGATGGCGTTACGCGATCATCTCGACTGCACCCGGCCGTATTGGGGGCGCGATCGCGAAACCCGAAGTGAATGCCCTTATTCGCCGCGTTTGCTCGAAATGCTGCAACTACCGACAGGAGTCTACGCCCAATTGACCGGGCCATGCTATGAAACGCCGGCCGAGATTCGCGCGTTGCGTGCATGCGGCGCCGATGTTGTCGGTATGTCCACGGGCCGCGAGATCGAGGCGGCGTTCCGGCTGGGCATGGAGTGCGCCGCGATCTCGTGCATCACCAACAAGGCGGCGGGACTGGGAGGCGGGGCGATTCGTCATGACGAGGTGCTGGACACCGGGCGTCGAGTCAAGGATAAGATGATTGACGTGCTCGAAGCGTTCATCCGCCAAGCGTGTCCATAAAGCAAACCATGCCGCTCGCCGCGAAATTCGTTTCGGCGACGAGCGACATGATCTCTTCGTCATTTCACTACTTTCACCGGCCCATGATCGTCGCAATGATTGCCGTGCGGATGGTGCAGGTGGCCGTCCACGAGATAATCGACGTGATCACCGTGCGGCACCGCTTCATGGCCGCAGTCGGGGCCATGCACGTGGTCCTTCGTGTGCCCCTCGCACTTGTGCTTCGGCGTGCAATCGCTGGGATTCGTCTTAGACACTTCAAGAACGTGCTCTTCGATCTTCTTGCCCTTGGGGTGATGCATGTGGCCGTCGTGTAGGTAATCGACGTGGTCGCCGTGCTCGACCGCGGTGTGGCCGCAGGCTTTGCCGTGCTTGTGCGTGTGGTCGTGATGATGATCCATTTGCTTGCTCCTTGGAATTACGGACTCATGTGCCGAATCGGAATCTCGTTCCGGCTCGGCGGCATGAGCCAACGCGTTTTGGATGAGATCGATGACGTGCCGATCGGCCAGTGCATAGAAGAGATGCGTTCCCTCCCGGCGGCGGACGATCAGCCTTTCGCCGCGCAACAAGCGCAGGCGTTGTGAAATGGTCGAGAACTTCTCGCCGAGCGCCTCGACGAGTTCGGTGACGCAGCACTCGCCCTGCAAGAGATATTCGAGCAGCTTCAGGCGCGAGGCATCGCCGAGTGCCCGGAAGAGCCCGCTGGCCTTGTCGAGGGCAGCGCGGTCCGCTTTCGGCCGTTTTTTCTTGGCGGGATGGTCCCCCGCGCGACAGCCTGGATGCTCAGCTTTGATAACGCACCTGGGTATTTTGTTATTTCATGAGTTTATGAAATAATAGCGGAGGAACGCCGGCCCCGCAAGAGGAGTATCGGAATATTTCATGAATAAATGAAATAGAATCAAAAAGGGAACATCCGGTCCCAACCAGCCGCGACCGTTAGGGAGCGACTTGTTGGTGCGGTTGGCGTCGGTGTTGTTTATTGGCTTGCGTGGCTAACGCTTCGTCTTTTCGACCGTGACCAAAATGAATTCGAACGCCGTGGCGGGCATTGCCTCCGCACTGGCAGCGGTAATCGTGACTTGGTAATCCCCCGCGGCCGCGTCGTCAGCGACGATGATGCTCACAGTGACCTCGCCCGAGAACAATAATCTGGCCGGGTCCAACTTGACGAGGATGCCCTTGGTTGCACCCTCTAACGCCTCGACATCCGCTGTCATGGTAACGCCTTTCAAGTCTTTCCCCACCGTCACTGCCATTCTGACCTCAGCCGATCTTCCTTGTTTTACCGTGACGAATTTGATGTCTCTGGTGATGGCAATCTTGGTGTCCTTCTTGAACCCATCCACGATTGGCTCCGCGATTTCCGGGAAATCGCGCTCAAGGCGATGTTCCACGATGGCGCGTTCTTGGTGCGCCCTGGCCTCGACGACCATCTCCATTTCCATCTCCTCCGCGACGCGCATCTCCTGAACGGCCCGCTCCTCTTCGACTTGGGCGATGAAGCCGAGCATGGAGATGCTGACGCAAGGCAAAACGAGGAAGATCGCCACCGCCGCCACGGCGACGACGATTAACACGGTTTTTTGCCCACCGTTGGACGGCGCATGAAGCCGTGGCGGCCGTCGTCGACGCCACGATGAATCGTCGTCGTCCTCGTCATAGTCGCGCGATCTACGGCTGGATTCGACCCGGTGATCCGTGCCGGCCGGCGGCGTTCCAAGTGAAATCGCGCCCTTGCTGGCGGGCGCATCGTTCGGCGCACCCTCCGTGATCCGCGTGATGGCGCCGCACTTGGCGCAAAGTACCGTCTTGCCGAGCCTATCCTCGCCGACGACAAGCACGCCCTGGCAGCCGGTACACGCGATGTTCATCAGATCGTTCCTTGGAGAATGTCCTCACGTTACGGCGCATTCATCAGCCGATCAATCCCAGTTCCTTGCCAACTTCCGTGAACGCCTTCACCGCGCGCTCAAGCTGCTCCGGCGTGTGCGCGGCCGACAGTTGAATACGAATGCGTGCCTGCCCCTGCGGCACGACCGGGAAGCTGAAGCCGATCACGTAGATGCCTTTTTCCAGCAGCTTGTCTGCCATCTTCGACGCGAGGGCGGCGTCGCCGAGCATCACGGGCAGAATCGGATGCTGGCCCGGCTTGATAGTGAAGCCCGCTTTCTCCAGGCCCGCGCGCAGCGTTATCGCATTAGCGTGAAGACGATCACGCAGGTCGCTGCTCTTCGATACGAGTTCGAGCGCCTTCAGCGCCGCCTTGATGATCGGCGGCGGCACGGCATTCGAGAAGAGGTACGGCCGCGAACGCTGGCGTAGGTAGTCGACAAGTTCTTGGCTGCCGGCCGTGAACCCTCCCGCGGCGCCGCCGAGTGTTTTGCCGAGCGTGCTGGTGACGATGTCGATGCGCTCCAGACAGCCGAGCGCTTCAGCCGAGCCGCGTCCGCCGGGGCCGAGGATGCCGGTGGCGTGGCTATCGTCCACCATCACCAGCGCGTCGTACTTGTCGGCCAGGGCGCAGATGTCGGGCAGAGGAGCGAGCGAACCGTCCATCGAGAAGACGCCGTCGGTCGCGATCAGGCGGAAGCGGGCGTGCTTCGTCTCGACGAGGTAGCGTTCGAGATCGGCCAGGTCGCGATTCTTGTAGCGGAAACGCTCGGCCTTGCAGAGCCGGATGCCGTCGATGATGCTGGCGTGGTTGAGTTCATCGCTGATGATGGCGTCGTCTTCGCCGAGGATGGTCTCGAAGAGTCCGCCGTTGGCGTCCCAGCAGGAGCTATAGAGGATCGCGTCGTCCTTGCCGAGAAAACGAGCGATCGACTGCTCAAATTGCCGATGGATGTCCTGTGTGCCGCAGATAAACCGGACCGACGCCATGCCGTAGCCGTAGTGCTCAAGGCCGTCGATGGCGGCGGCGATGATGTCTGGATGGTTAGCGAGGCCGAGGTAGTTGTTGGCACAGAAGTTGACAACGTCGCGGTCGTTGACCTGGATAGCCGAGCCTTGCGGGCCTTGCAGTTGCCGCTCGCGTTTGAAGAGGCCCTTGGATTTCAGCTCGTCGAGCTGGGTGTGAAGCAGGTCGCGCAATCGGTGTTGGCTCATGCTCGGGATCCTTTTCCTATTGGGAACTCTTCGATACGGCGGTCGCGGCGACGGGCAGCATTTCGATATTGTTGATGTGCAATACCGACAAAAGGTGGATGCCCTCGCCGATCGGTTCCACGGCGCCCGGGATCGGTTTTGAAACGACGATGGTTGCGCGCGTGATGAGCGCCAGCTCCGGATGATTGACGTCGAAGGATTGCCCATTGGACACATGAATCCGGAACGGCACAAACGGTTGCCGCTTCAACAATTCGCGAACGTCTTCAGGGCGGATCATGGAATTCTCCTTGGGATTTGAGCAGCACTTCCATTAGCATAAAACATGCGGGCGATTTTATCAACGAAAATGGAGCCAGGGCCGCAGGCGACGAACGCCTTGGCGTGGATTTCTTGAGGAACCTCATGGACATCGTCGAACGGAAAGAACGCGGCCTGAAACTCCTGCATGAAATGCTCGGTCCCGAGCGTACGGAGACGACGCGCAAGCTTTGGCAGAGCATCAGCCCCGATTTCGAGAACTATCTGCTGGAGTTCCTCTTCGGCGAAATTTGGAGCCGGCCCGCGCTCGACCTGCGCACGCGCAGTCTGATTACAGTCGCCTCGCTTGCGTCGTTGGGCCGGCCGCTCGCGCTGGAGCTCAACATTCGTATGGCGTTGAACAACGGCGCAACGAAGGAAGATATCACGGAGACGCTTCTACAAATCGCTCCGTTTGCGGGCTTCCCGGCTTGCTGGGAAGCGTTGACCGTCGCGAACCGGGTGTTCAGGGAGAAGAATTAGTGTCCAAGCGCCCATTCGAATTAGCTTGACTAGCCTTGACGGCTTCGTTTACCATAAGTAGAAGGAAGCCGCCCTTCGATTGCTAATACAAGAATCCGCAAGCACGTCCCTGCATTAAGGGCCGCCTGGCTTGTAAACTACCACTTGGCTTTCTGATCCTTGGCGACCGAGGTGCGTTGTGCCGTCCAGAATATTTCGGCAACGAGCCGGGTTTACATTAATCGAGCTGTTGGTGGTGATCGCCATCGTCGCGATTCTGATCGCGATCTTGGTGCCGGCCGTTCAGAAGGTACGTGCAGCGGCCGCGCGCACGCAATGTGCGAACAATCTCAGGCAGATCGGCATTGCCTGCCACAGTCACCACGACGTGCTCAAACGCTTGCCGCCTGGTGGGGCCAACGATCAACCGCCATTCGGAACGATGCCGGCTCCCGGCAGCCCGAGCAACTGGGGCAGTAGCTGGATGGTCTACATCCTACCCTACGTCGAACAGGCCGTCATGTACGAGCAGTGGCAATTCTCGGGTAATTCGGGCTATGCGAATGCCAATAATAATGCGTTGGCCACGGGCGTTGATTTCTCGATCTACTCTTGCCCTTCTTCAGCCTTGCCGCATTTCAAGGGCACGCGTCAGTCCAGGGCCGTCGCCTTCCTCGGCAATTATGTGGGCATTTCCGGTGCAATTGATGGTGTGATCCCCGGGTTCACCGAAGGCCGGATCAACAATCTCCCCGGCGGAGGAATGATCAGCGGCGGCGGGGTCATGATCCCCAACGGTCAGCTCACTATGACTCAGATCACCGACGGCACGTCCAATACGATCATGTTCAGCGAACAATGCAACTTTGTCATGGACAACACGGGCAAGGGACAGGACTGGCGTGCCACCCAACCCTGGGGCTGGTATCTCGGCGTGAAACATTGGGGAGTCCCGCCGAATTTCCTTGCCACCGGCGCCGACAACCGCGCACCCGGTATGGCGACCATCCGTTACCAGATCGGTTATGCCCCGGCAGGAGGCTGGGCCAACGACATCACCAACACGGGGGTCGGTATTGGCAGTTACACCGGCGATTGCACCGGCGCCAACATCCCGTTGAGCTCGTCCCACTCAGGCGGAGCCAACGTCCTCTTTGCAGACGGCACGGTTCGTTCTCTGGCGTCCACAACTTCGCTGGTGGTGCTCGCCCAGCTGGCAACGCGGGACGATGGCGTGCCAGTCACCGTCCCCTGACGTTTCAAGCCTCGGAGATTCGTGATGGCACAGCGAGCGCGGACCGCCGTCTTACTGGCCGTGCTGCTGGCGTTGTCCGCCTGCACAGAGAAAACTGGACCACCTCCGCCCGTTGCAGTTCGCGGTACCGTGTCGCTCGACGGTCATTTATTGCAAGAGGGGTTCCTGCACTTCAAGACCATCGAGACGGGGGCCTTCGAACGCTTCAACATCACTAACGGCGAATTCACTGGACACGCTCAGCCTGGCACGCGCCGTGTCGAAATCTACGCCAACCGCCCCAAAATCGTGGAAATCGATGGCGAGAACGTCACAGTCCCGGAAAATGTCATCGATTCCTCATTCAATATTTACAGCAAGTTGACCGCCGAGGTTACATTGGCAGGCCCAAACCATTTCCGCTTTGAGGTTGATTCAAAGTGACGGCCGACAACGCCTCTTGAGCGGCGAATCTCGCGAATTTTTCGGGATGCCCGTGCGCGGATTGTGAAGGTTGGCGGGAGAATTCATGACCGTGCGCGTGAAAATCTGCGGCATCACAAACCCCGTAGACGCGGCGTTGGCGGCCGCGCTCGGCGCCGACTGGATCGGGCTCAACTTCTTTGCGAAGTCGCCGCGCCGCGTTGATGAAGTAACCGCAAGCGCGATCGTGCAAGAGCTGCCGGCCACGGTTGAGCCGGTCGCACTGTTCGTGCATGAACCACTCGACGCGGCCCAGCGCATTGCACATGGTGTGGGCATCCGCGCGGTGCAAATTCACACCGATCACCGCGAATTCCTGCCGCGAGGCGCGCGCTGGATTTGCGCCTTTCCCCTGAAAGACACAAGCAGCCTCAACGCGATCTCATCCTATTTGGAGTGGCTCCGATCCGTCGGGGACGCTCCCGCGGCGATTCTTGTCGACGCGCACGTCCCCGGCAAGTTCGGCGGCACCGGACAGGTCGCGCCGTGGCATTTGCTCACGGATTTCCAGCCCGGCGTGCCTGTCATCCTCGCCGGCGGACTGACGCCCGACAACGTCGCCGACGCCATCCGTATCGTCAAGCCGTATGCCGTCGATGTCGCCAGCGGCGTCGAGAGCAGCCCAGGCAAGAAGGATGCCGACAAGCTGCGCCGTTTCATCGATGCGGCGCGCAACGCCGGCTGATCTTGCGCGGCATGTGATTCGCATTGCAGTGGTTGGCGAATGTGCGACAATCCTATTATTCGTCGAAACAACGAAGGAGACAAATTCATGACGCGCCGGTTTGCTCTCAGCGTGTTCGCAATGTTCGTTCTCGCCATGTCCCTGATGGCCAACGAGCTCACGCTCGAACACGTCACGAACGCCAAAGGCGACGGCCCCGACGGCAAGGGCAACACCGCCGACGACACCTGGCAATTCTGGTTCGAGCTCGCTCACAAGCCCAAGCACTTCGAACGCCTCGCCACCTACAGCACATCGATCCCCAAGGCCGGCATTCCAAAGAAAGTGCGCGGCCCCATCGCCAGCATGCTGCCCAATCCCGCCGACACCGAGGGTTGGATCTTTCATCGCGACTGGGACGGCCGATTCGAAGGCGTCTGGGGCGATCGCAAGGCCAAGCAGATCATCGCCTATCCCTATGTCGAGAAGACCTTCCACGGCGCCGTCGCGATCACCTGGAAAGTCCCCAAGGACGCAAAATACGATATCAGCGGCGGCCTCACCGACATTCAAGTGCAACCGGAGTTCAAACAACACGACGGCATCGACTGGCTTCTCGAAATCGCCGAGCAAGGCAAACCGCTCAAGCAGCTCGCCAACGGCGGCCCCATCGGCGACGGCAACGGCCGACCCGATTCTGGTAAGTTCTCGGCCAAGAACGTGCAGGCGTCGAAGGGCCAGCTCATTCGTCTCGTCATCCATCCGCGCAAGTGGTGGGGCAGCGACATGACGCGCATCGATTCCTTTCGCATCGAGTCGGCCGAGTAAGACGCTGGAACTCTCGCAATCGGGATCTTGTCGCAATGTCAATCGCATTGACGTCGCATTAAAAAAGCCCCGCGATGTCGAAACATCGCGGGGCTTGTTCGGTTTCATGCGGACTTGACGCGGCTTAGCCGATCAAGCGCGGAATGACGCGGCCTTCGCGGAAGAGCGTGATCGGACGGCCGGTCGGGGTGTTGAGTTCCTGGTGCGGATCGAGGCCGAGCTGATTGAAGATCGTCGAGCAGACATCGTCCGGCGTGCAAGGCTCCGTGGCGGGGGCCATGCCGCTGGTGTCCGTGGTGCCGTGAGCGTAGCCGCGACGGAAGCCGCCGCCTGCCAGCACGACTGCCATCGAGCGCGCCCAGTGATCGCGGCCCGCGTTGCCGTTGATGCGCGGCGTGCGGCCGAACTCGCCGGCGCAGTAGACGATGGTGTTTTCCAGCATACCGCGATCGCTCAAGTCCTGGATCAAGGCGGAGAGCACCTGGTCGAGCTGCGGGAGCAAGCGGGTGCGGTGAGCGTTGAACGTCTGCCCGTGCGTATCCCAGCCGCCCAAGGAGACGGTGGTGAAGCGAACGCCGGCCTCGATCAAACGGCGAGCGGCCAACGCGCCCTGGCCGAACGGGGTCGTGCCGTAACGCTGACGCAGCGATTCGGGTTCGCGATCAAGCGCGAACGCGTTGCGGGTCTTGTCGGAGCGGAGGATTTCCAAAGCCTGCTGGTGGAACGCGTCGAGACCGCCAACGAGGTCTGCATTGCGATCGACGTCTTGGAACGTCTCATCGAAGGTGCGGAGCAGGCGGTCGCGGTTTTCCAACTGGTCGAGCGTGAAATTCGTCGGCAGCGTGATGCCGCGGACGCGGAGAGCGGCGGCCGTCGGCGGGGCGTTGCGGGCTTGCGGCGTGTTCGGGTTGCCTTCGACGATGAACGGGTTGTAGGCGGTGCCGAGGTAGCCGGCCTGCCCGGCGGACCCGTTACGGAGTTCGGTGAAGGTGACATACGGCGGCACGCCAGCGGCGGCGGGCATCAGGCGGGTCACCAGCGAACCCATCGCGGGATACTGGATCGCCGGGGTCGGACGGTTGCCGGTCGTCATGAAGACGGTCGCGGGGCCGTGCGACGGGATCGTGTGCGCCAGGCTGCGGACCACCGTCGTGCGATCCATCACGCGCGCCATTTGCGGCAGGTGTTCGCAGATGTTGATGCCAGGAGCCGAGGTCGGGATCTCGCGGAATTCACCGCGGATGCCTTCGGGAGCGTTGGGACGCAGATCCCACATATCGATAGTCGCCGGACCGCCGGCAAGCCAAACCATGATGACCGACTGAGCCCGACGGGTCGTCCGGTTTTGCGCGTTGTTCTGAGCCTGGGCTTCGTACTGGAGAAGCTGGGGCAGGGTCATGCCGAGGAGACCGGCCGAGCCAACCTTGATGAAATCACGACGGGAGAAGCCTTCGCAATCGCGTGCCATAGGTAGGATTCCTTAATACTGCCCTGACTGCCCCCCTTGAAACGACCTATCTCCGAGCAGTAGTGAGAAAGGTTTTGGCGGGATGGAATGTTAGGTAAATAGCGGTCTCGTTGTAACCTAGGGAACTATAACCCTTTGTTAAACCCCACGTCCTCGAAAAAGTTCCGATTTTCTTTCTAATGATTCAGAATAAATTCACGGGTGTTAATCAACGCCCACATCGCGTCGAAAACGGCCTCGCGGCGGCTGCCCGCTCGCTGAATCTGTTCTGCAAACGCCTTCCGATCCCTGTCATTGGGGAAGCGGCTGACCGTGGCCAAGAACAGCTCGTCCAGCACTTCATTGTCCGACTTATTGGCCTTCAAGACCGTTTGTACACGTCCCGACGGATCGTTGAACTTGTTCAGAATTTGCGGATCCGTCATCAGGAACAGCTTTTGCGGCAACGCAGGCTCCATGGCCCGTTCGCAGTCGCAAGCCGTTGAACGCTGTGGCCGACCGAAGATGCGGAAGACATACGCTTGCTGCTGATTCTGGAATAGGCTCGTGCCGACTTCGACTGCCTTCGAGCCGGGCTTCACTTCCGGGCCATACTTCTCGACGGTGTTGAACGCGGTGTTCAGTACGTCGACGACTGCCTCGGCCATCATGGGGCGTATGTACGAGTGAGCGTAATTATTCTTGTCGAACCGATTCGTTTCGTTGACCTTGGCGCTCAGCTGATAGGTCCGACTATTGAGAATCACCCGTTCGATATGGCGGAAATCAAACTTGTGATCGACGAAGTCCTTGGCGAGAGCCGCGAGCAGCTTTTCGTTGGACGGCGGATTGGCGAGAGAGAAGTCATCGACCGGATGGACGATGCCGACGCCGGTGTAATGGCCCCAGAGGCGGTTGACGAGAACGCGCGCGAAGAATGGATTGTCAGGCTGACGCATCCAGTTGAACAGCTCGACGCGAGGGTCTTGGCCCTTGACCATGTTGATTTCGGGACCGCCCAGCGCCTTGGCGGGGAGCGACGCGCCGGTGTCGGGGTGCTGGAACGGCTTGACCACGTTGCCGACGTAGACTTCCTTGATGAGGTTGATCTGTTGCTTGTTCTTGGTGTCGCCTTTGCGCACCGTGTTCTCGGCATCGATCACCTTGCGCGCTTCGGGCGAAACGCCGACGGCGAGTGAAGCGAAAACGTTCGCATAGGCGCGATATTCGGCCTGGGTCCAGCGGTCGAACGGATGCTTGTGGCACTGGGCGCACTCGACGCGGACGCCGAGGAACGCAGCCGCAGTGCGTTCGCCCCACACCTCGATCGGCTGTTGGATTTGGCGGCGCCAGTAGAGATCGAGTGAATCGCGTTTGGCGTATTCGGTCGTGTCATAACCGGCGGCGATGCCCGCGTCGGCCTTCTTGAGTTTTTCGAGCCAGGCTTCGGGCGTGTCGTTCTGCCGGCTCGTCGCGGTGAGGATGCCTTTGACCAGCTGGTCGTACGGCATATTGTTCTGGAAGCGAATGCGGAGCCAATCATGCCATTGCTGGCTGCGCTTGGCTTTCAGCACCACAGGATTCTCGAGGGCCTGCGTGTCGTTGCCGGTGATGTCGCTGAACTTGGTTGCCCACATGGAAGCGTGCAGCGGATGTTCGAGCAACTGGTCGATCTTCTTGGCGCGCTTGTCGAGACTCTTGTCGTTGAGGAACGCGCGAATTTCTTCGGGCGTCGGCAGCTGGCCGATCGTGTCAATGGTGACCCGGCGCAGAAATTCGACGTCAGACGAAAGGTCGGACGGAACCATGTTCAACATCTTCAAACGCGAGAAGATCTCGCGATCGACGTAATTGACTTCGGGAACCTTGGGATACTGGAAGCCCGCGGGGAGAGTCATCGGGATCAGTACGCGGACGGGCAGGACGTTGCCGCGGTAGGAGACGACGATGGCCGTGCCGCCGGGGCGCAGGCTCTTGACCATGCCGAGGTTGCTGACCTCGGCGACGGCGTCGTCGTTGGTGCGGAAGTCGCAGAAGCTGGTGATGTCGTGTTCGCTGCCGTCGGCAAATGTCGCCTTGACCGTGATCTGGCGCGCCTCGTCGGCCTTGTTGAAGGCGAGCTCGACGGGGCTGATCGCAACCTTCACGACTTCGCCCGCACCGCGGCTCCACGGGGCGCCTTGCGCGATCCAGTCGCGAATGACGTTGTACTGCCAGGTGCCTTTGCCGAAGCGCACGCTGCCGCCGTGCTCGACTTGGCCGGTCCCTTTCAGGAGGAACAGACTATTGTCGGCGTCGACCGGATTGATGCGCCGGCCTTGGCTGTCGCGCGTGATGGCGATGTAGTCCTTGTCGGGATCAAACCCGAACAACGACAGACGCAAGCCGCCTTTGCCCTGGAACGAGCCATGGCACGAGCCGGAGTTGCAACCCGCCCGGCCCAGGATGCCCATGATATGGCGCTCGAAATCGACCCTTTCGAGTTGTTTGCCGCCGGGCAATTCGACGGCAGCGCTGGCGCGGTTTCCCGTGACAACGAACGCCGCGATGGCGGGAATTAGGATAAAAATAATTCGGAGCATGGATGCAGTGCGCATTCCTCGATCCTCCGCGAGGCGAAACCACGATGGAGATCCGTGGAAACTAGGTAAGAAACAAGCCTTCTCTGGCAGGCAAAAACATTCGCTTTGGGTGAGAGATTTACAGCGAATGAAAACATCTTCAAGCTAATTATCGCGGTTACGTCAAAAAATGCAAACGCAATCTTCGCAGCGTCTCCGTTTTTTGTCCCCGTGGGTTCGCTTTCCAAATAAGCGAAACGCCGCAAGCGGCAAGGTTATTTCGTCTTCTTCTTCACGGCCAATTGAAACAGGCGTAGTTCGAGGATCCGATCATTGTCGGCATTGGTGCGAACCCAGGCCTCGACCGTTTCCTTGTCGAGCCGGGTAAAGAGTGGGTTCTTCAGGCCGCCCTCGACCTCGTCTCCCGCGTTGATCTTCTTGGCCTTGGCATCGTATTTGGCCAGGACGACGCTGCATTTTGCGTCGGCGGGCAGCGTGTACTCTTTCTTCTTCTTTCCGGTCCCGCGCGTAAACGTCACTTTCCCATCGGCAGCCTTGACCAGCACGGCCGTGAACTCATCCGCCTGGGCGATTCCCACGCAAAAGCTGAATCCAACCAACAACAGGGCAAATTTCATGTGATTCCAATGGGGCAAAGGAGCGAGCCAACCTATCTAACCCGCCGAGGGGGCGATGGTTCCGGTCGCAGGAGCCGATTCTTCCATGGTTGGTCATCGTTTACGCAAAGAACAGCATTTCTTCCGCGGCCTGAACGGGAACCTTCAATCGGTCTTCCACGCCGAACAGCCGGAGAAATTCCTTGTCGAAAAGATCGACGTGACTGTTCATCATCGCGGTCGCCAGGTGCGCGATCTGGTTGGCCTTGCCGCGCTGCTGGAATTCGTGCGCCCGGACCAAGAAATCCTCGGCGTCCTGGTCGAAGCGGGTTTGCAGATGCTCCAGGGCGACAACGAGTTTGGACCGATCCAATTCGTTTTCCGTCGCAAGCTTCATGAGGTCGTGCGCGCGCTCTTCGATCGATGTCCAGGCCGGCTGTGCGTGGCTGAACGCTGCCGGGAGTTCACCCACGAAGCAGATCGGGAAGTGGACCGCGACCTTGGGAGTTCCGTACGCGACCCAGGCCAGAAGCGGTTGCTCGTTGCGTGGCAATTCGACCAGGAAGCTGCTCGCAAGGATAGCGGTCTTCGTTCCGGAGACGAGATCGCGACTGCCGGTGTAATGATCGGCAAGCATCCGGCGCAGGAAGTGAGCATCGATCGCCCCTTGCTGCTGCGCAAGCGCGAGGCTGGCGCGCCCCCAGCGTTTCTGGGCGGCCTTGGATCGCTCGGTCACTTCGCTCAGGCAGCGGACGAAGTCGATCTTGCTGCCGTCGTCCTGCCACCAGCCCTTGTCGATGACGAAATTCGCCAGGCCGGGCGCAAGCCGACGCCAATCTTGCCGGATCATCGCCGCATCGGTGACGACGCGCGTGTGGCTGCACTCGAGCAAAGCCCAGAAATGTCCGGACGCTTCCAGGACAAACGCTTCGTTCGCGTCCGCAATCAGGAAGATGAGATCGTTCCCGGCCTCCGGAGCGTGGCGTTCGAGAAGATCGGTCAGCACATCGATGCCGTGATGCGCGCTACGGCTGCGCTCCAGGGCGAGCCGCACGAGATCGGGTCCGTCCAGCCCTTTTGCGCCGTCGGGCAGTCGGCTCGTCCAATCGGTCACGCCCAGGACGACGCGGTGCTCATTGACGCCATGCACGAAACCCCACTGTTCGCGGGGCTGCATGCCGAGAACGGTGTAGGTTTGCCGTGCTTGTGGAACAGGGAGCGTGGCCGTATGTTCGACCTCGCCCGGATCGTGCATTCCGCCGGGGACTAGGAGCAAACGATGGCGCTCGCTGGGAGCGGCATGGAAATTGAGGCCGAAAAGCGTCGTCCCGTGCGCGGACGATTCTCGTAGTGATACAACGATGTCGCTTCCCATCTTTGTTCCCCTTTCTGGTTTGCCGAGCCTGACGGGGTACTCGTCCATGAATAAAGCGAATTGGATGCCGGTTATTTCACGTGTGTCGATTCCAGCATTGGTGTTGGTTGTATCCCATAAGGAAGACGAGAGCAGGCCACTATCATTATTGGAACCGAGTCAAGGGGCGATTTCAATTGGATATCCGACAAATTGCGAAAATACTTCACAAATCGCGCAGATTATCAAAGGCTGACGGGGACTGTGGCGATTATGGGGAAGGCAAGAAAAAACGCTACTTGATGAACCTTAGTCTCGCGACGCACGGAGTTGCTCTTCCACGTGCCGAATGACGCGGAACCGGTCGTTCCAGATCTCGGCGTCCCCGCAATACGCTCGATGTTGGCCATTCCAGTCCGTCAGGCTTTTGATCTCGACGTTGTCCCAGTAATCCCTTTCGAAAACGGCCATGTCATCTTCGCTGGCGACTGCCCATAGGTTGCATTTTCGGTACGCATAATGAGAAAGAATTGCGTACCGGAAGGAGACCGGTTCGAATAGTGATTGCCCGAGCGTTGTCGGTTTCTTCTCGTGTCCCAAGGCGTCCGCGATGGTAGGCATGAGGTCCGCATGAGACGTAACGAACGTCACGTCGGCCGCCTCCACCCCGGGAACATAGATGAGACATGGCGTCATCGTCTGATGGATATTGAGCGATGAGCAATGCCCAAGGCGGCCTTGTTGGAAAAACTCCTCGCCATGGTCGCCTGTGATGATCACGATCGTTCTACTTAAATCCACCTTTTGCAGGATGTCGCGGCACCAGTCATCCATCAGCAACAGACTATTCTTGTAGCGATTGACGATCTGGTCTTTCCACTCGAATAGTCCCGAGCGATTGTAATTGAATTCAAGGTTGACTTCGGGCGTGTATTTTTTGAGGCGCAGTGCCTCATCGTGGTGATAGGGATAATGCGTCCCATGGTAAAAGGAATAGACCAGGCGCGGTCCGGGCTTCCCAAGTTCTTCGTGGAGCGCGGGGATGACGTTGAAATCGCTGCTCGGTTCGCTGACAGGCTCGGTCCAATTCGGAAGATAATGGCCCAGATTGTTATGACTCATGATGCTGCTCGTAATGAGCCGAGTCTTATAGCCTTGTTCCTTGAAATGATTCAGATACGGATTGGGTCGATGCGGCACGCGCGGCCCCGTGAAGAACGTCATGGGGCTGCCGTGCAGCAAGCCCAGGACGCCGAAATGGGTCGCGTTTCCGGCGGAGAAATGGCGTTTCAGGCGGAGGCATTTCTTCGAGAATTCGTTGAGGTACGGCAGATCGGTCTGGTTGAAGATCTCCGCACTCAGGCTTTCCGCTTGCAGAATGAGAACGTTGTCTGGTTTTTCGGGAACCTTGCGTTTCGGTACCGCAAGTGCGGGCCCCTTGGTGCTAATCGAAAACGAATCGAGGTCGCGCAGAGCCTCGTTGGCCGCGGCGAGTTCCTGTGCTTCCGTAGAATAGGCGAAGACAACTCGATTCCACGCTCGATCAAGGGAATGCAAGCGCAGAGGATTGGAGTCCGCGATCAGGCGGACAACCGTCCGTTCGGCTTGATTGTCCTCTTTCTCCTTGTCCAACGCCCAGATGACGACCGGATCGATCATGACCAGCCCGGCGATACACGCGAACGCGGCCTTGCTATCGAGCCAACCCAGGACCCAATAGGCCGGGGCTTCGAGGCGAAGCCAAACAAAGGCGCGATAAAACCATCGGCAAATGATCCCGACCGAGGTCCTGCCGACAGGGCCATTCCAGATCGCCTGAACACAGAGATACGGTTCAGGCCCTGCCAGGAAAGCGCAAAGCACCAGGCAAGCCAGGTGATACCCGAATTGCCAGCCAATTTCTTCGTATTGGGAGGAACCAAGGCCCAGATCGGAACTGACATCGGCATGTAAGGCCACGAGAATGTCGTTCCACGATACATGGTTATTCGACATCTGAAACCAGCGCATGTTTCCTTCAAAGAAGGTCAGACCGAGAACCACAACGACCAAGGCTACGCGCCGATGGGTGAGGAAGTTTGCTCGGGTGAGCAAAAAAAAGACGACGGCCGCCCACGCCGCCAAGGGCAACAACGTCAAGAACCAGCGATACGCGAACTCGTGCCACGGCGGCGGCTCGGCGCCGAAATAATACCAGTCGGCGCGGAAGAGCGGATATTCCACCCAGCGATTGACCAGCTGATACCCGATGTAAACGGCGGCGAAAAGGAGGAAAAGGAGCGTTCGACGACGCTGGGCCTCGTGCGTACTCCACTCGGGCGGAGTTTCAGCCTGGATGTCAACCCGCGCGGCCGAGGTGACCTTGGGGGACTCGTCGAGCGCAGAAGAAGATTGCATAACAGGCAACTCGTCAATTGGGAAAGTACACGGAGATTACCTTATTACTTTGTCCTTTTTCCGTTCATTGCCTTCGCTCTTCCCAGCATTCAGGAGCAGCAGAATCGCTGGAACTGAAAAAAGGAATCTGGACATCGTCACTCCTTTTCCGCCGTGAATAGGCCCTCGGTTTTCAGGCCATTTTTCTGCTAACCCTTGTCCAGGCCGGCTTCGCGAGGTGGAACCGTTACCGTCTCAAATTTGAGACCCGATGCACGTCGCACATCCTTGAGAAGACCGTCCTATGAACCGCCCCTTTTTCTCTGGGCATTGGTTGCGGCATTGTTCTGAAGCGTTCTCAAGACCCCCTGAACATTCGCAGAGATGCTTTTGGTTTCCTGTGCGACCTTTTGGCCGTGCGCACAAAGGATCTGCCGGTCTTTTTGTAGGTCTTCAAACTGTTTCTGTACCTTGTCCATGTCGGGAAAAGGAATGCGCGGTTGAATGTGGTCCTTGTACAACTCCTCAAGCCGCTTCCTTTCCGGTCCGCCACCCGCCCAGACGGCGCGATGGATATAGTCTTTCAGCTTCGGCACGGCATTGCGAACGCGATTTTTTGACTTGTTCCATTGAGCGATGTCTGCACGCGGGGCATGGTTTTTTTCTTCCGGCAACAGCGTCTTATTGAGTGAGGATTCCAACTCCGCCAGAAGGCTTTCCATGTTGATACGCAGGGTATCCATGGTCACTTCCAAAGCCAGGATTGCCTTCCAGCGGGCTTCGAGATCCAGCCACTTAGCCAGGGGAATCTCCGGTTCGCTGCTTTCATTGCTGGTAGCAACTTCCGCCGGCGGTAACAGGCGTACGCATATCTCGAGTTGGGCGATATGTTGCGGCGGCGGCGGCAGGTGTCTTGCTTCGGGATTGGCTCCGTTCGTGCCGGAATGGGTGACGTCGCCATGACGCCAAGATTCGACCTCCGTAGGTTCGATGCCCACGGCCAGCAGAAGGTTTTCAAGCGTCAATTGTTCGCTCATGCCGGGCAATTGAAAACTCTTCTGCGGGATTCGAAAAGTAAGCACGCAAGGCTCACCTTCGGGTTTGAACCAGACCTCCGCGAATTTCTCGCCCCGGTAGTTCAACGTTGCCCATTGTTTCGATGGAGGCTGTCTGGAAAAAATCAATTCCCTCCTCCCTCAAATTTGCACCACGGACGATTACGACAGCGCACGCCGACACGCCAGATCGTCAAGGTCCGCCAACACCCTCAATTTACGGTGGACAAGGCGAGAGGTCGAGTTCAGACCTTGGCAAAACGCGGAATTCAGCCACGCAAGCATGTGCTGCGCAACGCGCCTTACTCCGCGCAGCGAAAACTGTTTGACTTCGAACGCCGACGCAGTTCCAATATTGGAGACGAATCGAAACACGCCAGAATCACCTGTTCGTTAGCTCGGAAAAAAGCCATGTCGATCAACTTGCAGCGATATTCCAGACTCATTGCCTCGGCAATCGTGTGTGTTTGTGCATCAAACCATTGCGCTCAGGATCGCAACACGATCAAGCCCACCAACGAACAGCTTGAGGCGGCCAAAAAGACTTTTGCGTCGTTGCAGGTGGAATTCAAGGCGGACATCTACGAAGGAAACGATGCTCAAGACGGGGTCTTTGCCGCCTTCATGCGCAAGGCCAGCGACGACGATCTGAGAAAAATTCCGGATCTGCCGTTTTCCTTTGGCCTGGACCTTTCCGGGAGTGAGATTACCAGCGCGGGCTTGAAAACGCTTGCCAACGTGAAGAACCTAACCAAGCTCAGGCTCGATGCCACCAGGGTACACGAGCTCGATGCCCTCGCCAATCGCAAGAACTTGCTGATACTCAAGCTCAGCAATACTTCGATCACCGATGCGCAGCTCAAACAAATTGCGGGGCTGACGAAACTCGTAATTCTGGACCTCAGCGGCACCAAGATCACGGATGCCGGGCTCAAGGAACTCGCCAACTTCAAGGATCTACGAAGTCTTGACCTGGAGAAGACCGCCATCACCGACCTCGGCGTGAAAGAGATCGTTCGCCTCAAAACGCTCAAGCGGCTCTACCTGGAGCGTACCAATGTTACCAGCGCCGCCATCAAGGACCTGGCCGGCCTCAAGGAGCTCGCGACTCTGGACCTCACGGACACCCGTGTGACGGATGTGGGTCTCAGAAATTTGGCGGAGTTGGCGAAACTGGAACAGGTCTGGCTCAGTGGCAACGATATTACCGATGCAGGGCTCAAGGAATTAAGGGAATTGAGTCGTCTTGAGAACTTTCTTACCCTTTCGCTCATTCAAACGAAGACCACCGAAGCCGCGGTGAATGAATTGAGGAAAGCGATGCCGAAAATCCTCATCGCCCGCTAACGCGAAATCTGACGGATTCCTCGGCGTGACAATGAAGAATCGCAACCGGCCGCCCAGATTGCCGCGCTTCCCCTCATGATCCCAAGCGCGCACCGTCCTCCCCTTCCACATCTCGCGGCCCCGCAACTCCCAAGAACTTGAATCAAAAGCACTTCCGACACTTCCGATGAAGTGGGCACGCTTGCATGCCGATACACCAAACAGTCAACAATCCGGGCACGGCCAAAGAGCATTTCGAGACCGGTGCCCGGACTTTGGTTATCTCCAATCCAGCTTCTGGCGGAGTCCGCGCATGACCACCGAAGATATCGTCTCGGTTCAAAGCGAAACCGAACAACTACGCGAACAACTGCTGCGCGCCCAACGGCTCAGCACCGTCGGCACCCTGGCGTCGAGCGTCGCGCATGAGTTCAACAATATCCTCACGACCATCATCAACTACGCCAAGCTCGGCCAACGCCCGGACTGCTCGGACGCGTCTCGACAGCAAGCCTTCGACAAGATCCTCAAGGGGAGCCAGCGCGCCGCCACGATTATCTCCAGCATGCTCGGCTTCGCCCGTATCGGCACGACGCGGCGCGAGATGACCGATCTGATCGCCCTCGTCGAAGAAGTGCTGGTGCTGGCCGACAAGGATTTGAGCAAACACCAGATCAAGATCGAGAAGCGCTTCCAGGGCCGCCCCAAGGCGCCGATCGTACGCGGACAGATCGAGCAAATCCTGCTCAATCTCATCATCAACGCACGCCAGGCGATGCCCAACGGCGGCCGCTTGACGATCGACGTGCGCACCGACCCCAAGACGCAGATGGCAGAAGTCGCGATCTGCGACGCGGGCGTCGGCATCCCTCCGGCACAGCTTCGCCTTATTTTCGAGCCGTTCTACACGACCAAGACGCCTGACGAACGCGGCCATGGCGGCAGCGGACTGGGCCTGAGCGTGTGCCGGCAGATCATCGAACAGCATCAGGGCCGTATCCGCGTCGAGAGCGTGGTCGGTAAAGGCTCGAAGTTCACGGTGAAGCTGCCTCTGGAACCGCAGACCGACGCGATCGCGCCGCATGTGTAGCCAGTATTGCCGCGGGTCGTAGACCCGCGCTGGCCCACGACCCGCGGCTTAACCTACGCCGTCTTCCCATCTTCCCATCAATGCGCCTTGACAGAATCCCCGCGCAAAGTATCCTCCGCGTTTATTGCCTGCGAATTTCTGGACGCGATGAGGGTCTCGCCATGCAGCGCTACGTCGCCGCACTTTCGTTCTTGCTCGTGAGCTTGTCCGGTTGCCACAATTTCAATCCCGTCTGGCGCGCCCAGAAGGCCGAGGAAAGCGAGAAGTCGCGCGACCTCGACGTGCGCATCGTGGCCGATGTCGCCGACGTGTCCGGTGTGACGCCTCAGGAGATTCACGGCGTCGGTCTGGTCACGGGGCTCGCGGGCACAGGACACTCGCCCGCCGGCTGGCATCGCGATCAACTCGAACAATATCTGCTCAAGCACATCGGTCCGAAGGGGGGCGAAATCGCCAACGACACACACCGGAGGACCGTCCGGCAAATTCTCGATGACCCGAACAACGCCGTCGTTGTGGTCGCCGGCCTTCTCCCCGCGGGCGTTCGCAAGGGGGACCGTTTCGATGTCGAAATCTCTTTGCCGCGCGACAGCAAGTGCATCAGCCTGGCGGACGGCCTGCTCCACCCATGTTCCCTCCGCGTCTATGAGGCCAAGGCCAGCCTCAGCGATCGCTCCAATTCCAAGGAACTCCTGTCCAGCCATACCCTCGCCTTTGCATCGGGGCCGCTTATCGTCGGCTTCGGCAAGAATAGCAATCCCCATGAGCAAAAGGTCGGCCGCGTCTGGCAGGGCGGACTTTCGCGTATCGATCGGCCCTATTCGTTCGTAATGCGCGGCGACGAAAAATCAGTGCGGATTACCAACAATCTCGCCCAGCGCATCAACAGCATGTATCAGGACGACCCGCACAGCCTGGCCCTCATTTCCGAACAGCAGAAACGCACCATGATCATTGGCACCCTCGAAAATCAGATGAACCAGCGCTATGAGCCCGCGCGTTTCAACCAGCGCGAGATGGCCAAAGTCTACAGCAAGAACACGATAAACGCCCGCGTGCCGTTCGCCTATCGGCTCAATCACGAGCGCTTTCTCCGCGTCGCGTGCCGAACGCCCGTGCTCCCTACCGATGCGGGCTTGCCGAAGTACAGGCTGCGTCTGGAGAAGATGTTGCTCGACCCACGCGATACGATGCCCGCGGCAGTCCGGCTCGAAGCGCTTGGCAAGGACAGCATCGAGACCCTGCAGACCGGCCTGGACAACAAGAATCACCCCTTCGTCCGCTTCGCGTCGGCCGAGGCACTGGCGTATCTCGGCAGCGCCGCGGGCGTCGAAACGCTTGCCCAGCTCGCGCAAGAGCATCCCATACTCGCCGCGCCATGCACGCTCGCGCTCGCCAGCCTCGGTGAAGCGGTGTGCAAGCAGACACTCGGCGAACTCATGACGAACGCCCAGCCCGCGCTGCGCTGCGCCGCCTTCGACGCCCTCACGCAGCTTGAGGACATCGATAAGGACATCGGCATTCTCCTCGGCGCCATGCCCGTCAACGAGGTCTTCACCCTGCATCGTCAACCCAACGCGCCCAACGCGACGGTCTATTACTCGACCGGCAAGCGCGCCCAGGTCATCTTGTTTGGCCGCAACATCAGACTGTCCACGGAGACGAGCATGATGGTCGGCAAGGACTACACGGTAAAGATGGATGCGAAGGCCGGCCAATGCGTGGTCAAGCGCATCACGACTGAGGGGGAGCGAAAACGCATGTGCTCGAATCGACTCGACGAAGTCCTCCTGGCGTTGGCAGACGTCGGCGCGACCTATCCCGACGTCGTCGACTTCCTCCGCCGGGCCAGCGAGTACCAATTCGTGAGCTGTCCAGTCGCCAACTGGTCGGTACCGACGGTTTCATTACAGACATTGGTCGAGGCGGGCAAGAATTTTAAGTAGCATTGAAAACGTCAATTGCATTTGAGCACCAAAGGTGCGCAATGTTAAAGCCCAGGGCGCAGCCCTGGGGGGGAGACGACGCCTCGGATGAAGCCCCGAAAGGGGCGCAATGATAGGAATGCCATATGCCGCAATCGCTCGCCGCCATCTATGTGCATCTCATCTACAGCACCAAGAATCGTCAACCTATTATTCGACCCGAAATCGAAGAAGAGCTGCGCAAATACCACGCCGGCATCCTGCAAAACCTCGATTCCCCGTTGATCTCCATGGACGGCACGGCCGATCACATTCACATTCTCTTTCGCCTTGGACGCAAGATCGCACTTGCCGATCTGGTTGAAGAAATCAAGAAGAGTTCCTCCAAATGGCTCAAGTCGAAGGGACCGAATTATCGCGACTTTTATTGGCAAAGCGGTTACGGCGCCTTCTCGATCGGCCAATCGGGGATCGCACAACTAAAGAAGTACATCGCGACACAGAAGGAACATCACCGCAAGGTCACATTTCAAGAAGAGCTGCGGCTGTTCTTGAAAAAGTATGAAATAGCATGCGACGAGCGGTACGTCTGGGATTGAACGCTCATAGCGCCCCTTTGGGGCTTTGGGCGAAGGGCGCCGTTTCCTCAGGGCGTTGCCCTGGGCTTTAACATTGGCGCACCTTTAGTGCTCCTGAGGGCGCCTTTGGGGTTAGACAAGACGTCCGGTTGCAAAGAACACCGGTCCTATAGAATAGGACCAGCGTCGCGCCTCATGCGACCGCCGCTGGAATTCTCGGCCAGGACGATAGACATGCTTAAACGCCTGGAACTTGTCGGCTTCAAGAGCTTTGCCGATAAGACCGTATTCGATTTCGGCGACGGCGTCACCGCCATCGTCGGGCCGAACGGTTCGGGCAAGAGCAACATCGTCGACGCCGTCCGCTGGATCCTCGGCGAACAATCCGCCAAGAGCCTGCGCGGCGGCGAAATGGCCGACGTCATCTTCAATGGCTCTTCCTCAAGACGCAGTCTTGGGCTCGCCGAAGTGACGATGACGTTTGACAATCGCAAACGTCATCTCGCCATCGACAACGAGGAAGTCCAGATCACGCGCCGCGTCTATCGCGACAGCGAAGGCGAATACCTCATCAACGGCCAAATCTCTCGCCTCAAAGACATCAAGGAGATGTTCCTCGGCACCGGTGCCGGCAACGACGATCTGTGCATCATCGCCCAGGGCAAAGTCGATGTCCTCCTGCAGGCTTCGAACAAGGACCGCCGCACGATCTTCGAGGAAGCCGCGGGCATTAGCCGATTCAAGGCCAAGAAGATCGAGACGCTGCGCAAGCTCGAACGCGTCGACCAGAATCTGGCGCGTGTCAAGGACATCGTCGAGGAGGTTGAAAAGCAGTTCCGCTCCGTCAAGCTGCAGGCGACCAAGGCCCAGCGTTTTCACGAATACACCGAACGACTCAAGGAACTGCGTGTCGCTCAGGGCATGGTGGACTACCGCGAGCTGACGGGTAAACTCGACGCGGAAACGCAAGCACTCGGCCAGCTCAAGAGCGAACTCGACCAGCGCGCCGCCCGCGCCGGCGCCTGTGAAGCCGAAGCGGAACGATTGGAAATGGCCCTGGCTGACCTCGACGATCAGCTGCACGTGGAGGATGGCGCGCTTGCCAAATACCTGCAAGACATCCGATCCGGCGAGACAACCATCACGCACGAGGTGGCGCTGACCGCGGATCTCGAAACGGAATTAGCCCAGACGCGAGGCCGGCTCAACGATTTGACGCTGCGTGTCCGCGCTCTCGCCGAATCGATGCGCGGCGCCGAGACCGCACTGGCAGAGGTGACGCAGCAAGCCGAGCGCGATCGGCTTGAAGTCGAACTTCGGCAAGGCGAAGTGCAAACCGCGACAACGCGCCTCGAAAAATTGCACGCTCAAGTGGACGCCGACAAGACGCAGCACTTCGACCAGATGCGCCGCGCTGCCCATCTGCAAAACGAGGTCGTCGCCAGCAAGGCCCAGGTCGACAACTTGCGCCGCGAGCGCGATCGTCTGCGGCAAAAATCCGACCTCGCGGCTGAGAGCCTGGCCTCGATCGATGTCGAATTGCACGAGCTGGAGAACGCTGAGTCGCAACTGCTCGATCGGCTCCAGAAGGCTCGCCAGCACCTTCTCGAACACAAGCAGGAGCAGCAGCGTTTCCGCGACCTGCGGGATCGCACTGCTGCCCGCATCGCGCAGATGCGCGAGGAACGCAGCGGTCTGGCGAGCCGGATCGAGGTGCTCGAAGGCCTGATCCGCAGCCGCGAAGGGCTTGGCACGGGTGTGCGCGAAGTCATCGAATTGATCGAGTCGTCCGACGCGGGGCCGTGGTCCACCGTCGTCGGCATGATCGCAGATTTCCTGACCGTCAAACGCGAGCATGCGCCGTTGATCGATCTCGCGCTGGGCGAGTGGGCGCAGCGCTTCGTCGTCCGCGACGAGAAGCAACTCGCCCTGGCGCTCTCGCAACGGACGCAACCGTTCTCCGGGCGCGTTAGTTTCTTGCCGCTGACGGCGATCCCTGCAACGGTGGATGCATCGGCTGATCCGTCGTTGCAAGAGTTGAAGCGCAACCTGCGTGTGCGCGTGTCCCTCCTGAGTCGGGTCAAGCAACCCGATGCGCGCGAGCCGGCGCCGGAGCATCCAGGGCTGGTTGCGTTGGCCGAGCAACTCGTGTCGTGCGAACATCCGGAGCTGGCGGACCTCCCCGCGCAGCTATTGGGACGAACCTTGATCGTGCGCGACCTGGCGACGGGCCGCGCCATCGCCGAGCACACGCCCGGATTTCGGCTCGTCACGTTACAAGGCGAATTGCTCGAAGCCGACGGCACGCTGACAGTCGGCGCCCATCACGCCGAGACCGGTATCCTGTCGCGCAAGAGCGAACTGCGCGAACTGGCGGAGCATCTTGCGGGGCTCGATTTGCGTATCGTCGAGACGGAGCGCGATTGGCAATCGCTGCGCAACAGCCTCCAGACCACCGAGGCTGCCATCCAGCAGCGCACCGAGGAGATCACGGTTCTCGCCGAACAAGCCGCTGACCTCCGTTCACGCGTGCAACGTCATCAGGAGCGCCGGCAGGGACTGCACGACGAGGTCACGATCAGCCGCGACGAGATCCAGCGCATCGAGGACGACGTGCAGGCGCTCGAATCGATCTGGCGGCAAAACGACGCCCAGGCCGCCGAAGCCGAGGCACTCGTGAAAATGTTGCACGCCCGGCTATTACAAGTCGATGAAGACATCCGCAGCCGGGAGAGCGAACGGCAAATCGCCCAGCAAGCCTTCACGCTCGCGCAGGTGACGTTCGCCCAGGTCGAGGAACGCTTGCGCGGCATGCAATCGCAGCATCGGCAAGCCCTGCGCGACTTCGAGCAGCGCGAACGCGAGTTGCAGCAAAATCAGCAGAACGTCGCCAACCTGCAAACGCGCCTTGCTGAATGTCAGCGCACCATGCTGAACGCGTCGGCGCTGATCGCGCACGCTTATCTTGCCAAGGAGCAATCGCAACGGCAAATCGCCGACATGATCGAGCAGCGCGACCGCAAACGGCAGGAGCGCGCCCGGCTCACGCAGCAAGCCCAGTCGTCGCGCGCCGAGTGGCGCGTGCACCAAGAGAGCGTCCATCAACGCGAACTGGAAGCGTCCAATCTGCGCCATCAGCGCGACACGCTTGTGCATCGATTGCGCGATGATTACCAAATTGAAATCGCCGAATTGTTCATTAGTCGTGCATCAGAACCTGAAGCGTTAGCGAAGGACATGGCCGAACCCTGCGCTAACGCTTCAGGCTCTGAAAGCCCAAGCAATCCTCAGGAAGAAATCGAAGAACTGCGCCGCAAGCTCACTCGCCTCGGCAACGTCAACATGGAGGCCCTCGCCGAACTACAAGAACTAGAACGCCGTTCCGTCGAGCTGCAAACGCAGTTCGGCGATTTGAAGTCGGCGAAGAAATCGCTTGAGGAGATCATCGCCAAGATAAACGTGGACAGCAAACGTCTATTCATCGAGACCTTCAACGTCGTGCGTACCCATTTTCAGGAGCTGTTCCGCAAGCTCTTCGGCGGCGGCATGGCGGACATCGTGCTCGAAGATGAGAACGATGTTCTGGAAACGGGAATCGACATCATCGCCCGGCCGCCGGGCAAGGAATTGCGCAGCATCTCGCTGATGTCGGGCGGTGAAAAAACGATGACCGCCGTCGCGATGCTTCTCGCTGTCTTCCGTTCCAAGCCAAGCCCCTTCTGTCTTTTGGACGAAGTCGATGCCGCGCTCGACGAGGCAAACGTCGGCCGTTTCACGTCAGTGCTGAAAGAGTTTTCATCGCTATCGCAATTCATCGTGGTAACGCACTCGAAGAAGACGATGGCCGCCGCCGACACGCTCTACGGCATCACCATGCAAGAGTCGGGCATCTCCAAGCAAGTGACGATCCGCTTCGAAGATTGGGTAGAGGAAAGCCTCGAAGGAAAAGCGCAAGCTTCCTGAGCGATCCCGCATTTCGTATTTTTCCGAGCAAGTCAACTTTCTTGTAGGCGCGCGTCACTTGGTGCCTTACAATCGCGTGAAATTCCAAGCCCCCCTTTGAGATGTCGCCATGGACCAGGCCTCCAGCGCGATCCAGTCCGGCGCACCGCCGCGCCCCGCGGCGCCGGGGTTACTATCGGCCTGGTCCCTCTCCGTGCAACTCGGCCTCGGCTTCCTCGTTATGGCCGGCCTGTTTTTCCTCCTTGGCCGCTGGTCGAACGAAGCAACTCCCGTCGCGCTGGCGATGCACGAGTCCTCTGCTCCCGCGCTCGACGTCAATCGCGCTACCCGCGCCGAGTTGCGTCTGATCCCCGGTATCGGCGACGCGCTCGCCCAACGTATCATCGAACATCGCGATCGGCTCGGCGCATTCAAAAGCGTGGACGAACTTCGCCAGGTCTACGGTATCGGCCCCAAGACGCTCGAACGTATTCGCGCGTACCTTTTCGTCGCGGCACACGAATCCTTCGTCTCCGACGCCGAAAGCGACGCCATGCCCGAACCGAGCAAAGTGCCGGTGCCACGAACAACGAGCTTGAAAGCGTCGCAACTCAAGGAACCGATCAACATCAACAAGGCCGACCAAGTCGAGCTGCAAAAACTCCCTGGCATCGGGCCGAAACTCGCGCAACGCATCCTTGACGAACGCGGCAAAGCCCCTTTCAAATCGATCGACGAACTGCGCCGCGTCTTCGGCATCGGCGCAAAGACCTTGGAAAAACTGCGCCCGCATGCCACAATCAAATAACAAGGCTCGGCTCGTCAAAGAAGGAACCCGCGGCATGCCCGTCCATTTCGATCTCGTCAGCCCCTTCCAGCCCGCCGGCGATCAACCTGCCGCCATCGACAAGCTCGCGTCCGGCTTCCTCGCGGGCCAAAATCGCCAAACACTGCTCGGCGTCACCGGCTCCGGCACGACCTTCACTGCGGCCCACGTCATCGCCAAGCTCGGCAAGCCGGCCCTCGTTCTCTCGCACAACAAGACGCTCGCGGCCCAGCTCTACAAGGAATTCAAGGCGTTCTTTCCGCACAACGCCGTCCATTACTTCATCAGTTATTACGACTACTATCAACCCGAAGCGTACATCCCGCAGCGCGACATCTACATCGAAAAAGACTCCGCCATCAACGAGAACATCGACCGTTTACGCTTAGCGGCCACAAGCGCGCTGGTCAGCCGGGAGGACGTCATCGTCGTAGCCAGCGTGTCGTGCATCTATGGGCTAGGCGCGCCGGCCGACTACAAGCGGATGATGATCTATCTCAAAAAAGGCGACACGCTCGAACGCGACAATCTGCTCTATCGCCTCGTCGATATCCAGTATCAACGCAACGATACCGCCTTCGAGCGCGGCCGTTTTCGGGTGCGCGGCGACGTCATCGAGCTATGGCCCGCGTATGAGGAGTTCGCCCTGCGCATCGAGCTGTTCGGCGACGAGATCGACGCTTTGGCGATCATCAACCCGACCACCGGCGCGACCGCGAAGGTGTGCGACGATCTCTACATCTTCCCCGCCAAGCATTTCGTCACGCCGGAGGAACGCATCAAGGCTGCGGTCACCGGCATCGAAAAGGAACTGAACGATCGCCTGATGCTCTTCCGCGAGCAGGGCAAGTTGCTGGAGGCACAGCGATTGCAAGCACGCACGCGCTTCGACATGGAAATGCTGCTTGAAGTCGGCCACTGCCCCGGCATCGAAAACTACTCGCGCTGGTTCACCGGCAAAGCGCCGGGCGAGCCGCCGTACACGTTGATCGATTTCTTTCCGCCCGAGTTCTTGCTGGTCGTCGATGAATCGCACGCCACCTGTCCGCAGGTGCGTGCCATGTTCGCCGGCGATTTCAGCCGCAAGACGACGCTGGTCGAGCATGGCTTCCGCTTACCCAGCGCCCTCGACAATCGGCCGTTGCGTTTCGACGAATGGGAGAAACGCATCCATCAAGTGCTGTTCATGTCGGCGACCCCCGCGGATTACGAGCTTGAAGTTTCCGGCGGCGAGTTCGTCGAGCAAGTGATTCGCCCGACGGGACTCGTCGACCCGGTCCTGCACGTCAAGCCGGCGCGCGGGCAAGTTCCTGATCTCCTGGGCGAGATCAAGAAACGCGCCGAGAAGAAAGAGCGCACGCTCGTCACGGTCTTGACGAAGCGCCTGGCCGAGGATTTGACGGGCTACCTGCGCGACTCCGGCCTGCGCGCGAAATGGCTGCACTCGGAGCTCGACGCCATCGAACGCATGCAAATCCTGCGCGAGCTGCGCGAGGGGGCATTCGACGTCTTGGTCGGCGTCAACCTGTTGCGCGAAGGACTCGATTTACCGGAGGTGTC
>SXGS01012278.1_pt1 | contig 40321 bp, 33 predicted proteins | sample 3174681 | NCBI WGS metagenome assembly SXGS01 (sample SAMN11356861, study PRJNA531348) | freshwater metagenome | isolation source: freshwater sample F1-80 | place: China: Fuxian Lake, Yuxi | collected 2017-12-25 | reverse complement strand
TGGCTAGTCAGCCGGGGCCGTAGGCGTTGTAGACCTGCTTTGCTTCTTGCAGGAGCAAAGCAGGTGTCACCTTCACCATTTTGATGGGAGTGCGGTCCTTGGTCTTGCTAACCACCCACGCCAGCGGTGGCGCCGTGGGCGTTGTTTTGCTGTAGTCAACCAAGATGATGCCGCCAGCGGGAACGTCAACACTAAGCCCGACCCAACCGGACTCCGTCGGAGTTGGGTTCTGCACCACTTGCACGTTCCACTGTAGTGTCTTTTTGGCCGTGCTTTTGAATTTCACGGTCTTGGCGTCTCGATTGTTCGCCTGGTTCAAAAAGATGCCCGTGGGTAGTGAAAGTGGATGGCCAAGCACCGAGTAGCTATCGAGTTTCGCATCCTGCAGGTTCTCAATTCGCGGGGACGATGGCTGGGTCGAATTGAAGGCGGTGCTGGTATCGCTGACAAAGAATCGGAAGACATCATTTGACCGGAGTTGGTCCAAGGTCAGCACGTCGGAGGCCCCATTGCTCATCGCATAGATCTCCATCGGTTGCTTGGCGGCGAGGGCACCTGTTTGAACGGCTACGGCAAAGTCCACCCCGGGATCGACCACAATCAGTGGCGCACTCTGATTCTTACCGGTGCTGGGGTTCAACGGATTCAACAAGCGATAGAGATCTGGGGCGAGGGCCGCGCCTTGCAAGTCGGTGAGACCGATGTTGATCAGGCCACTGTTGGCCATCGACCAGGAGCTAAAGGCCACCAATGTCCCCTCATCCTCGCCACGGCAGACCGGGCAGGGTTGCACGGCGAGGATGTCATCAAGTGGTATCAAAGCGATTGCTGACTTATTCGCGGTTGACCAGGTATAGGTGGGTGAGTTCGGATTCGTCGCAGAGGTGTAGACGAAGGTGTTAGCCACGGTGTCTATCGTCAATGTCAGGGCACGAAATGGGTAGTTGTTGTCGTAGACCGCTATGTCATAAAGCCCATTGCCGCGGTCGAGAACCGCGTAAGGCGTGATGCCATGCCCACCGCCGGTGCCGTACAAAGTTAGAACGAAGGGCACCTGACCACTAGGCAGCGTCTTGATGAGCGTTTGCACAATCTCGGTTGGTGATTGACCCTCCTTTACTTGATCAAGCATGTCCGGGTTGAGGTACTGGGTGCCGAAAAGTCGAGTGATCGTTTGGAGCGCGCGGTCACCCATCGGGTTTGCGGCGTTAATGCCGAGGCCCGAGGCCCCGACCTGGTTGGCCGGAAGCTGCCCGTTGTAGACCGCCGCGGCTGCGGCCGCGATGCCCAGGCAGTGGCCGCCGAGGCCGGCACTTTCGATTGACTTGGCGAGCAGCACGGCGCCCAAAATCAGGTCGCACTCCCCCGTCTTTGGGTCAATGGCTTTCGGATCTTTACAGACTCCGTCACCGAGGGTGCGGCGCAAGGCCAGGGCGTTCAGGGGCGCCGGCTCGCTGTACTCCCCATTTTGCATTTGGGTGAGGGTAAGTCGCTCGGGGATACCAAAGACGAGTGAGGACGAAGCCAAATCCTGCGCCGAACCCCAGTTGGGGATTGGGAAACCATGCGGGTAGGGCCTAAAACCGGAGTCGGCTATCAACGTGCCCTGTGGTTCGCCCACGCCCACGCCCCCGAACATGGTGTTGTAAATCGATTCGGCCACCACCCAGCCACCGGGCGGGTTGCCGCCGCTTGCCAGGTCTGGGGCCGGCGCCCCGGTGGCGGGAGCACTTGCCCCGGTCAGGACAAGGACGATGGCGGCAGTGGCGGTCAGCAGGCTCTTAATTATTGGCATGTTGTCACACTAAGGCCTAGCGTGCCCCGGTGCCCGGTGTTAGCCCCGGGAGATCATGACTTGAAGTCTTGGGCCAAGTTCGGGTCACCATCTGGGTCACGCAGTAAGGACGCACCAACTCGCACCCCGGTCAACTTTGCGCCTTTAGGCAAGGCTGGCGGGGATGTCCTGCCAGCGCGCCCTGTCCATGGTTTGACCTTGAAGTGCACCGGTGACGGTGACGGTGATCGGGCGCACACCGGGTTAGCTGCCTAGCCTTTGCCCAGCATCTTGCGAATCGTCATGCGTGGGATGGCGGTGACTTTCGCGGCCTTGTTTTCAGTCAGGAAGCCACCGTGCACTGCTTCGGCAACCACAGCGGCCAGCACATCGCGGGCCGCCCGCTCGCGTTTCTTGGCGGCGCGCCAATCCTTGGTGGCTTTCGCGAGGGCCTGGCTGGCTGCGGCTTTGCTGGTTATTTCAACTCTGGCCTGGACTTTGCCCACGGCCTACGCCGGTAGCTGGTCGGCCAACGGCGCGAGCTGCACGTGCAGTTCACGCCATTCCAGGGCCTCATCGATATATGGAGTGTCAAAATGCACTCCGCAGGAGCAGTCAAGGGTGAACCGGCAAAGGCCATAGTTGAAATCGGACTCGACAGTGTGGGCCCGGTTGGGCCAAAGATCTAATAGCGGGGTAGCGCCCGCGCGGGGCTTTGTTCCGGCGCCACGTGCGAAGAATGGGAAGTTCACGGTGACTCCTTTCCTTCGGTTACTGAATCAATCGGCCAGTCGCGTTAAATAACAGTCACTAAAAAGAGTATAGGCATAGACAATCAAATCTGTCCAGTACTAGACATTTTCGGTGAGCCCGACCCGCGGCCAAATTCCGGAAAACCTCCCTAACGGCCGGTTTTCCCCTAGCGTCGGGCCATGGCATCGACCAATTACCGCACCGGGCGGGTTATCGGCCTGGCCTCCACCGCGGCCCTCGGCGGGTTCCTCTTCGGCTTTGACTCTGCCGTCATCAATGGCGCCGCATCAGGGATCAAGGCCACCTTTGCCCTTAGTTCACTCGCACTAGGGCTGGTGGTGTCGATCGCGTTGATCGGCTCAGCGATCGGCGCCTGGTTCGCCGGCTACCTCGCCGAGCGCTTCGGCCGCCGCCGGGTAATGCTCATTTCCGCGGCCTTGTTCCTACTTTCGGCTTTTGGTCAAGCCTTCCCGCTCGGTATTTACGACCTGTGTTTTTGGCGCCTAATTGGTGGTGCAGGCATTGGCGTGGCCAGCGTGATGGCACCCATGTACATCGCCGAGATCGCACCCGCTCAATTGCGCGGCCGGATGGGATCACTCCAGCAGTTCGCGATTGTCATCGGCATTTTCACCACCGGACTCACTAACTACCTGATCTTGGGGGCCGCGGGGGGCGACTCCCTGAACGAGTGGTTATTCGGTATCCCGGCTTGGCGCTGGATGTTCTTGACAATGGTCATCCCGGCACTGATCTATGGGTACTTCGCGTGGCGTCTGCCGGAGTCACCTCGGTACCTCGTAGTAATCGGCAAGTACGACGAAGCCGCGGCAGTGCTGGGGCAGATCTACACCGACGATGTCGCCGCCCGGGTCGAGGACATCCGGGTGTCAATGCAAGGTGAGCACAAGCCCCGAATGTCGGATCTGCGCGGCAAGCGATTTGGCCTGATGCCGTTGGTCTGGATCGGCATCATCTTGAGTTCCTTGCAACAGTTCGTCGGCATCAACGCCGTCTTCTACTACTCGAACACCATCTGGGAAGCCGTTGGCTTCAGCGAGGGCCAGGCCTTCCAGACCTCACTTATCACGACGGGTGTCAACGTCGTATTCACCCTCGTTGCCATTGCCCTCGTCGACAAAGTCGGCCGCAAGCCGCTCCTTCTTGTCGGCTCATTCGGCATGGTCGCGATGCTCGGCACCCTCACCTTTGTTTTCGGCACCGCTCCAATAGGCAGCAACGGCCAGCCGGTACTCGCTGACGGCCCCAACATCGTCGCGCTCCTCGCCTTCAATATCTACGTGGCATTCTTCGCCGCGACCTGGGGCCCAGTGGTCTGGGTATTGCTCGGGGAGATGTTCCCGAACCGAATTCGGGCGGCAGCGCTGGCACTGGCCGCCGCGGCGCAGTGGATCGCAAACTTCTTGGTATCGACCGCCTTCCCGCCACTTGCCGGCATCAGCTTGGGCCTGGCGTACAGCGTGTTTACCGTCTTCGCCATTTTGTCCATACCGTTCGTCATCAGACACATACACGAGACCAAGGGCGTCGAGCTGGAAGATATGGCCGAACTCGAAGGCACTGGCAAACGCACCTGATCTACGGGCTCCCCTGTGGGTGGCGAAATTGGGCCCAGCCGGGAGAATGGGGGCATCATGGCGCGCACCCAGACCGACACCGATGTGTTGATAGTCGGGGCGGGCCCGGCCGGCTCGGCTGCAGCGGCTTGGGTGGCCCGCGCCGGACTTGATGTCACTCTCGTAGACGCCGAGACCTTTCCGCGAGATAAGCCCTGCGGTGATGGCCTGACCCCGCGGGCCATTGCCGAGCTTGATGAGTTGGGCCTGAAGCCGTGGCTCGCGGGTCGGGCCCGCAACTATGGGTTACGTGCCTCGGGCTTTGGCCGCACCCTTTATCTGCCCTGGCCGGGTGGGGCACTGCCAAGTTACGGGGGCGCGGCTCCGCGACTTGAGTTGGACAACGCGATCCGACAAGTGGCATTGAATGCCGGAGTGACGTCGATCGAAGGCCACCGTGCTGTTGATGCACGACTGGAAAACGGCCGTGTTGCGGCGGTCATTTTCGACAGCGGCAACGGTAAGCATGAGATCACCTGCCAGCGGCTGATAGTCGCCGATGGGGTGCGATCCCAACTTGGCCGGGTACTGGGCCGCACCTGGCATCGAAGTACCGCTTACGGGATTGCGGCGCGCGGATATATCAAAAGCCACCGCAGTGATGATCCGTGGATTTCCTCGCACCTGGAGTTGCGCGGACAATCCGGTGAGTTGCTTTCCGGCTACGGCTGGGTGTTCCCGCTCGGCGACGGCGAGGTAAACATCGGCGTCGGGACATTGGCGACGAAGAAGCGTCCGGCTGATGTGAACCTGCGCGGATTGATGCAGCACTACGCGGAGCAACAGCGAGCCGACTGGCAACTCGTTGACGAGATTCGGGCGCCGTGGTCGGCGCTGCTGCCGATGGGCGGTGCGGTAAGTGGGGTGGCCGGACCGAACTGGATGCTGATCGGTGACGCCGCCGGCTGCGTCAATCCGTTGAACGGCGAAGGCATCGACTACGGGCTTGAGACCGGGCACCTTGCCGCGCAGCTACTCGCCAATACCATCCCGAATCAACTCCTTGACTATTCAACCCAGTGGGCGCCGTTGCTGCGGGCGCGTTACGGCACCGCCTTCTCGATCGCGCGCCGGTTGGCCGGATTCTTGACGGTGCCGGGGTTCCTGCCCACCTTTGGCCCGGTAGGCATGCGCTCACGGCTGTTGATGACGGTCGCACTTCGAGTGATGGGCAACTTGGTTACACCTGAAGACAAGGACACCACGGCAAGGCTTTGGCGCGCGGCCGGTCGCGCGAGTGTTCGGGTTGATGAGCGGCCGCCCTTTAGTTGAGCCGGCCTCGTTTGCCCAACCTGGCTAACTCAAGAGGAGAAATCCTCCTGCAGCACACCTTCTTGCAGCGACATCCGCAGCGGGTCCATGCGCAGTACCGCCGGTGGACCATCAAGCAAGGGTGGCATCCCCCCCATCAAGGCGGCGAATCCACCCGACTTGCGATGCTCGTTCTCGGCGTCCTCGTCCTTGAAAACCTCATACAGCCAAACGATGTTCGCCGAGTCCGGGTCGAGTGACACCACGAACACCTCGGTACCGGGCTCTTCGGCGATGCCGTCGGTATAGGTATTCAGCAACTCGAGCAGCGCTGGGCGCAGGCCCTCGGTGCAAGTAAGTCGCACCAGCAAACTGCGCCGACCGACGAGTAATACCTGCTTGGGAGTATCAGGCAAGGTTGGCCAAGTACCACTCGTAGGTGCTCGCGAGGCCATCGCGCAGGGAGATCTGCGGCTTCCAGCCTAGGTCATTGATCCTGGTGGTATCGAGCAATTTGCGCGGCATGCCATCGGGCTTGGCTGAATCCCATTCGATCGCACCTTGGTACCCGATCACCGAGGCGACAGTTTCGGCAAGTTCACGAATCGGCATATCTTCGCCGAGACCAACGTTGATGGTCTCGGGGGAGTCGTAATGCTGGAGCAGTACCAAGCAGGCCTGGGCGAGATCATCGACATGCAAGAACTCGCGCCGCGGGGTGCCGGTGCCCCAAACGGTGACGGCGGGCGCGTTCGCAACTTTGGCCTCGTGGAAGCGTCGGATAAACGCGGGCAGCACATGCGAGCTTTGCAGATCGAAGTTATCGCGCGGGCCGTAGAGGTTGGTTGGCATCGCCGAGATCCACCTGCGCCCGTACTGGGTTCGGTGCGCCTCGATATAGAAAATGCCGGCGATCTTCGCCATGGCATAAGCCTGGTTGGTCGGTTCGAGGGGTCCGGTCATCAGTGATGATTCGCGGATGGGCTGGGTTGCGTGCCGGGGGTAAATACATGACGAGCCGAGGAACAGCAAGCGCTCGGTATTAGCCGCGTGCGCCGCGTCCATTACATTCGTCTGAATGAGCATGTTGTCGCGCAGGAACTCAACCGGGTAGGTGGAATTCGCCATGATGCCGCCGACTTTCGCCGCCGCATCGATGATGACATCCGGCTTGGCGTCATTGATGGCGTCGAAGGTGGCATCGCGATCACAAAGATCAAGCTCGGCCGAGCGCCAGCCGATCAACTTGCCGACCCCCTCGGCCTCAAGTGCCCGCCAGATGGCCGAGCCCACTAGGCCATTGTGGCCGGCGATATAGACCGAGACCTCGCGCCACGGGAACGTTTGCCGCATGGTTCATTGTGGCACAGCGGGCAGCGGGTCAATGTGCCACAGCGGGTGTCGGGTTCTGCACTGCTGCAAGAATAGTGTCAAGGAGGCATCATGAGGGTCATCACGTTGGAGCAATTGCCATCTGTGCTGGGGCATCTGCCGAAGAATCCGAGGGTTATTGCCTCGGGTAACTTCGCAACCCCCCGGGCCCTGCTGGCGGCATTCGATTCGTCCGTGCCCGAGTACCGGCTGCATATGCTCAATGCGCACGGCCCCTTACCCGATCGCGATGGGGTCACCTACGAGACTGCGTTTGTTGGCCCGGCGATGCGTCATCACCCCAGCCTGCGTTATCTGCCCTCGAGGTTGTCGCTGTTGCCGGTGCTGGTTCGCGATCACGTGCGGCCTGATGTGGTCTTGCTCAATACCTCCAAGCGCCACTACGACACCGTGAGCCTTGGTATCGAAGTCAACATCTTGCCGATGGCAATCGAGACGGCTAAGGCGCACGGCGGGGTCGTCATCGCGCAATGCAATTCAAATATGCCCTACACCTATGGTGATGCTCAGATCTACGAGAACGAAATCGACTTCCTGGTCGAGGTTGACGAACCACTGGCGACCCACGAGCCCGGTGGTTTGGACGACACCTGCCAGGGGATAGGCGATCGCATTGCCGCCCAAATAGCTGATGGCTCCACCCTGCAGTTGGGGATTGGCGGCGTCCCGGATGCGGTGCTGGGCGCGCTGGTCAAGCACAGGGGCCTGCGCATCTGGACCGAGATGTTCAGTGATGGGGTGCTGAACCTGCATAAGGTCGGCGCCCTCGATGAAGACCTACCGCTCACCGCGTCCTTCATCTTCGGCTCGAGTGAGCTTTATGAATGGCTGAACCTAAATCGTCGCGTTCGGATGATGCGGACTGAAATCGCTAATGACCCAGCAGCGATTGCCCGACAAGCGCTCATGACAAGTGTTAACGGCGCCCTGCAGGTTGACCTGTTCGACCAGGCGAATGCCAGCCGGCTCAAGGGCCGGATCTACTCGGGTTTTGGCGGCGCACCGGACTTCACCTCCGGCGCCCTGCACGCCCGCGGCGGTCAGTCATTCGTCGCGCTGCCGTCATGGCATCCAAAGGCCAATGTCTCGACCATCGTGCCGGTGCTCACCGAGCCGGTCACCACCTTGCAGCACAGCGCGGTGGCCACCGAGAACGGCATCGCCGAGGTGTTCGGGCGCACCCAGGGTGAGCAGGCGAGCAACATCATCGAGCACGCTGCGCATCCAAATGCGCGGGCGGAGCTACGTGAACGCGCCCGCGAATTCGGTCTGCTCTAGCTGCAAGCACCACTGGGCGGCGGTTATCCGGGCGTGACAATGAGGTGGTCCTGCGCCAACGGCACCGCATCGACACCCGGCCAGTAGCCGGGTTCGAAGGTGACGATCCGCAGCCCTGCTGCCTGGAGGAGTTCGGTGAAAAGAGTGCGCCCGTAGGCGATGGCCGCGGCCGGCCGGGCCTGCAGGCGCCAGCGCACCGCGCGCTCGGGCTCGCCGAATGGGAAGGCCGGGGTCTGGAAGGTCGGGTCGGTGTCGTCGAAAAGAAAAGCGGTGAGCAGTGCGCGGCCGGCGGGGGCCAGGGCCCGGCGCGTCTGGGCCAGGTAGTGCTCGACCTCGGTTGGCACCAAATGGGTGAAGAGTGACTTGGCGAGCAAAAAATCCACGGCGCCAGGTTCAGCCGGAAAGGTGAAGGCATCAAGTGGTGTGGTCGCGTGGCCGTAGGCGGACGAAACATCGGCATACACGAAAGTAAATCGTGGGTCGTTAGCGAAGTGCTTCTTGCACCAGTTGATCGACGGCTCGTGCACATCAAAACCGGTATAGCGAAAGCCCGGCCCCATCCTTGGCTGCCATTGCAGGGCCATCGCCGCCGCGCCGCAGCCGGCGTCAAGCACATTCGCGTTCGGGGCGAGTAAGTCAAGCCGATCTATTGCATCCGACATCTGCCTGGCCGCAGCCTCAAAAATACTCGCGCGCCCCGCGTGGCGGCGCAGCGGCAACGGTGGTAGCGCGGTGCGGCCCTGAATTCGGCGCAGACCAGCATCAAGCGGTGAGAGTGCCCACAGGCCCACATTGCGTGTGCCGCGCAGGGCCTCAATAGCCGGTGCGGGCAGATGCGCAGTAAACGACACCATGATGGAGGCAGTCAACCACATCACCCAGATAGGCTCGGCGCGTGTTCAAGCGGAAAACTCCAATCGTTTTGCCCCCCGGCAAGTTCCGCATGGGTGGTGCACACTTCAAGGACGATAAAGCCTTCATCGCCACCGCGGTTAATGACGTTGAGCGCTTAAGTGACTACTGCGGTCTCAGCGCGACATCAGCATTGCTGGATTGGGGCTGCGGGGCGGGGCGACTCGCGGTCGGGGTGCGCGAGCGATTCGGCCGCATCCGTGACTACCACGGTGTTGACGTCCAGCCTGAACTAATCACCTGGGCCGACAAGAACCTAGCCGGCCCGGGTTTTCGTTTCACCCTTGTCGACGTCAGCAATGAGCGTTACAACCCGGACGGCGCACCGGAGCGCACCGTGGCCAGTGAGCCGGGTTCGGTGGATGTCTGCTACGCGTACTCGGTGTTCTCACATATGAATGACGAAGACACCCCGGCGTACCTCAAGCTCATTGAGCAGGTGCTGAGCCCGGGTGGCAAAGCGATGGTCACCTGCTTCGTTGAAGAAGAGGTGGCAGCGTGGGAGGAAAACCCATCCGGCTACGGCCCACTTGACTGGCAGGGTCGACTGCACTGCACCAGGTTCGCCCGCTGGCACTTCGAGGATCACGTCAAGGCCGCCCGGCTGGCCGTGGACCGATTTGAGTATGGCCGCGAGACCGACGGGCAGAGCCTGTATGTCCTGCGCAAGCGGTAGCTGATCAAGGGCGAAGAAGTCGCCGGACCAATGCCCGGCCAGGCGCCGGCCTGAACTCGATACCCCCGGCGGCTAGCCACCGCTCGGACGGCCGATAACTGGGAGGGGGCCCGCGTATGTCCTCCCGAGCCAAAGTGTCTTACTGGGCTAGAGTCTGGTGATCCCAGCCACTGGGCCGAGGCCCGCAACGTCGAAAGGTTCATCTATGCGCCGTGCCCTTACCGCAACCCTGGTGAGCCTGGCCGTTGTCGCTGGCTCCGCCGCCACCGCGCTGCCGGCAACTTCTGTGGTAATCGATGACACCAGTTTTGGCATGCACGTGCCGAACATCTCGACCGGGGGTGACCCGAGTGTCAACTACGGGGCCATTCGGCTATGGGATTCGGGGGTGTCGTGGGGCCTAGTTCAGCAGACCTCGAAGAGGTACTGGTGGAACGGGCTGGATGCCTCGATCCAAAGGGCGAACGCTGAAGGCGCGAGCACCTTGTATGTGCTCGGTTCGACCCCGAAGTGGGCAGCGAGCAATACCAAGCAGGGCACCTACCCGAACAAGGGCGCGGCCTCGATGCCGTCGAGCTCGAAGCTCTGGAAGGACTGGGTCACCAGTGTCGTCAAGCGCTACGGGGCTTCGATTGACGCCTACCAGATTTGGAATGAGGCCAATCTTTCGACTTTCTGGCAGGGCACCCCGGACCAGATGGCCGATTTGACCAAGCAGGCGTACACGATCATTCGCAAGTACGACCCGACCGCGAAGGTGGTGGCGGCGAGTAGCACCGTCCGGTTGACTTCCGCTTTCGATAAATTCTTCCCGGCTTACCTGAAGGGCTTGAAGAAGCGCGGATGGCCGGTTGACGTTTACTCCGTCCATCTTTATCCAGACGGCACCGGCACCCCGGCCACCCGCGCGAGTTCGATTGCGACCGTGCAGGCGGCACTTGCCAAGGCCGGTGCGCCGGCGAAGCCGCTCTGGGATACCGAGATCAACTACGGGCTGGCCGGCCCAGGTTCGGTGCCCCACGTTTCCATCGTCGGTGACGATGCAGCGGCATGGGTTTCCCAGACTTATCTTGACGATGCCCGCCTTGGGGTGCAGCGCGCCTACTGGTACTACTGGTACGCACCCACGACCCTGCTTGGCATCAACATGATCGCCGGCTCCGCACCGGCAGTCGGCTACCAGACCACCTATAACTGGCTGGTGGGCGGCGATGTCAACTGCACCACCGGTGCCGTGAACACCTGCTCAATCAACAAGGCTGGCGTTATCACCACGGTGGCATGGGCCAGCACCGGCTCGGGTGCCTTCACGGTGCCGGCAGGGGCTACCGTTCAGCAGACAGCCGCAGGTGTCACGACCGCCGCGGTCGCGGGCACCCCCTTAACGATTGGAAGTATGCCTACATGGTTCGGCGCAGCAAGCTAGCTTTAGTTTCAGCACTGGTCGCCACATCAGCACTCGCGCTATCGGCGTGCGGTGGGGCCGCTAACCCGACGCCTACCTCGGCGGCCCCTTCGGCGGCACCATCAATCGCAGCCGACGCCGTGCAGCCAACTCTGGTTGGTATGCATATTGAAGGTGTGGAAGGTGAAGCTTGGGCGTCGGCGCCATTTGGCGCACTGCGGCTTTGGGACAACGGCACCGCGTGGTCACAGATCGAACTAGAAAAAGGCAAGTACAAGTGGGACAACCTTGAAGGTGCGCTGAACAACGCCGAAGCCAAGGGCATGAAGGACATCATGCTGGTGCTCGGTACCACCCCGGAGTGGGCGGCGCGCGACTTCACCGACACCGTGTACCCGCCGTACCCCGGCGCGAACAGCGCACCGAAGGATTTCGCGGATTGGGATAGCTGGGTCACCGCGGTCGTGTCGCGCTACCAGGGGCGCATCACCAGTTACGAGATCTGGAATGAGGCGAACCTCGCCGACTTCTTCAGCGGCACCCCAGAAGAGATGGCCGAGCTCACGGCGCGCGCCTACAAGATCATCAAGGAGATCGATCCTGCGGCCACCGTGGTGTCGGCGTCACCGGCGCTGCGGTTGACCAAGGCCTTCGACAAGTTCTTCCCCGCCTACCTAAAGGCACTCGCGGCCAAGCAGTGGCCGGTTGACGTACTCGCTATTCATACGTATCCAACAGGTGAGGGTGATCCGGTCGCGCGCGGTGCCTTGATTGACATCGTCAAGAAGGCGGTCACGGCAGCGGGTGCGCCGGCCGACATTCCGCTATGGGATACCGAACTCAACTACGGGCTCGCCGGACCCGGGCCGATCCCGAAAACTGAGATCACCGGTGCCAAGGCGGCGGGCTGGGTGGTGCGCACCTACATTGACGATCTGCGATACGGAATTGCCCGCTCGTACTGGTACATCTGGTCGCTACGGCCAATTGCCCTACTTGGTATTCAGGCGTACCCGGGCACCGACGCCGAGCAGGGGTTCTTTGCCCTGGAGAACTGGGTGATCGGGTCGAAGTTCGATGGGTGTGACGAAGCCGGTGGCGCTGTTACCTGCAACTTCTCCCGGGATGGGCAAAAGTCAGTGGTGGCCTGGGCCCAGACCGGCGAGGTGGCTTACACCGCCCCGGCCGGCACCCAATTGGTCTGCGACCCGCTGGCAAATTGCCAGGAATCGGCGGCGGATGCGGCGATCACCTTGACCGAGATCCCGGTCCGGATCTACCTGCAATAAGTATCAAAGCCCGCTGAAAAGCCCCTGCGCCGCACGGCTCGGGGGCTTTTCGCTGGTACCGTGGGGGCTTCGGGTCGAAGGAGGTGTTGCTTGTGGCGGTCGAGGAATCGCCGGTAGCCGCGACTCCGGTAGCCGCGTCTCCGGTAACACGTGGCCAGGTGACCCCGGCCCGGATCGGCTGGTCCGAAGCCCACTCCCGCCGCGACCGCCCCCACCTGCGCCGTGACCCGCTACGCGTCTACGCCATCCGGGTCTTCATCTTGGATGTCCTGGCCGTGACCTTGGCCGGGATCACCGGCTTCATCCTGCGCTGGGCGATCCCCTTCAACGTCGAGATCAATGACCCAACCTACGTCTCACTTGTCGTCATCGTGATCCTGGCGTGGGTTGGTGTCCTAGTGCTTCGCGGTGCGTACGACACCCGCGTGCTCGGCGTCGGCTCCGAAGAGTTCAAGCGCGTAGTTTCCGCAACCGCAACCGTGTTCGGCGCGGTGGCGATCGTGGTGTTCGCATTCAAGATCGACCTGTCGCGCGGTTTCGTCCTGATCACCTTTGTCACCGGCTTGATTTTTCTGTTGGCCGTGCGTTGGGCGTTACGTGCGTGGCTGCGGCATGAACGTCGCTACGGGCACTTCCTGCATCGCACCATCGTGGTCGGGGCCGAGCCGCAGAAGTCCGAGACCGTCGACATGCTCGATCGCGACCCGGTTGCCGGCTTCACCGTCGTCGACGTGATCGATGAGCCGCCGGCCGACATCGATAGCGACGGTCTCGACAGGTGGCTCGATGAGGTAATGACCCGCATCGCCTTGGCGGACGCCGACACCGTCGCGGTTGCTGGCTCCCCAGCACTCGGACATCAGGTGGTGCAGCGGCTGTCATGGCGCCTTGAAGGCCCGCGCGTCGACCTGCTGGTGGCACCGGCCGTGGGTGACGTTGCCGGCCCGCGCGTCACGATGCGGATGGCCGCCGACCTGCCATTGCTGCACCTTGATGAACCGCATCTGACCGGTCCGAAACGGGCGATCAAACGCAGCCTCGACGTCATCGCGGGCATTTTGCTGTTCTTGATCTTCCTGCCGTTCATGATCGTTGCCGGTATCGGCACCAAGTTGACCAGCCGCGGCCCGATGTTCTACTTCCAAGAGCGCATCGGGCGTGGCGGCGCCGTCATTACCGTCGCGAAGTTCCGCACCATGCGAGTGGGCGCGGACAAAGAACGCGAGGCGGTAATCGGCGCACCGGATGCATTGATAGTTGATCGTTATAGGCAGGATCCGCGCATCACCCCATTTGGTCGGGTGCTGCGCCGCTGGTCGATTGATGAGATGCCGCAGATCGTCAACGTAATCGGCGGCACGATGTCACTTGTCGGTCCGCGACCGGTACTAGTTGCCGAGCTGCCGTTGTTTGGTGACGCCGATCACCGCCGCCACCTGACCAAGCCGGGCTTGACCGGGCTTTGGCAGGTGTCCGGTCGCAAGCAGGTGGAGTGGGATGAGCGCATGCGCATGGATCTTGACTACGTCGAGCACTGGTCACCAGCCTTGGATCTGGTTATCGTGGCCAAAACCATCAAAGTCGTCCTGATTGGCCACGGCGCCTACTAGTTGGGTGCGCCTACCTACCTCACCTTCTTATACTCATCTAGTGTCACGTCCAAGGCCTTTGCTATCAAGGCCTTTTTTCCTGCTCGGCCTGGCTGTCGTGGCCCTTGTCGGCGGGTTCGTGCTGTGGTTGCAGGTCGGCCTGATGTCTTCACTGGTTTCCGTTGCCCTGGGCGCCCGAAGTTTTCAGACGAGCCTGACGGCGGCGGTCGACCAACTCACCACCGGCGACTACCAAGCGGCGTTGGCCAACTTTGACGAGGTGCAGACCGCCGCGGATCGGGTCAGATCATCCGCTGGGGCTGCGCAATTGGATTTGGTTGGCGCGCTGCCGGGATTGGAAACTGCTGTTGCCAACTGGCGAGTGTTGGCCATCGCGACCGATGACGTCACTACCGGTACGGGTGAACTACTCGCGATCTTTGGTGATCTTTCGGGGCAAGGCGGGGGCGCGAAGATTTTCAGTAATGGCGCAATCGACATCGAGTTACTTAGACAACTACCGCCGCGGGTCGCCGCGGTTGACGCCGACATCAACGACGCCGCCAAGCAGTTGAAGTTGGTGGACACCAGCGGGCCGGCTGCTGGATTCCTTGAAACCGTTCGGGCCAGGGCGCTGAAAGAGGTCAAGCCGGTGCAGCGCGCGGTTAGCGCCCTAGTTGATCTAGCGCCGCTGCTGCCCGATGCACTCGGCGCCAATGCGTCCAGACGTTATCTCATCGCAATCGGTAATCAGGCCGAGATGCGAGCCGCGGGTGGTGCGCCTTTGACGTTGGTGCTCGTGGAGTTCGACAACGGCCGAATCTCGATCCCGATCAAGGGGCAGACGAGTACCCAGCTGTACCCGCCGTTGAACGCCCCGGTCACCTGGTGGGGGCCGGCCGGTAACCCGTTCTTCCCCGCGAACCCGCGCAACGCCCCGATGGTGGTTGCCAACACGCATCCGTCACTGCTTTATTCGGCGCGCGAGATGTCTGGCGCGTGGATCGGCGGGGATTACCCGGCCGTCGACGGCGTCATCACCCTTGACCTCACTTCGATCGCCGCCGTGCTGAATGCCATCGGGCCGATCTCATCGCCGACCTACGGTGAGGTCACCGGTGATCGGCTCGGCCAGATCCTGCTGGTTGAAGCCTACGAGAAATTCGGCGTAACCGAATTCGTGGCGCGGCAAGAAGCCAACCAACTACTACTCGATGAGCTGCTAGCGCAATTGCTATCGGGGGAGGATCTAGTCTCGGTTGCGAAAGCAATTGCGAGCACCGCACCCGGCCGGCATTTCCAGGTTTGGATGCGCGATACCCGGTTCGAGAATTTCATTCTGGAAAGTGGCGCCGGCGGCTCGGTGCGCGACCCGGGCCAAGGTGATTGGTCTGCGGTCTACACCCAAAACGGAAACCAGAGCAAGGTTGATGTATTCCAGCAGCGAAATGTCCTGGTGTCGGCGCGACTCAATACCGATGGGTCGGCCCGCGTCACCCAACTCATGACGGTCACCAACGCCACGCCGGTGGAGCGGCCCGAGGGCCCACCCGAGCGCATCGGCTACGAAACCAGTTGGCTTAAGGCCGCATATTTGCTCTATGTGCCCACCGTCGCCACCAATTACAGCGCCTCCTACCCGCAAGGGTTCGCGGTGCGCTCCTTCAAGAACCATCAGCAATACGGCCGGGGTTTTGTTGACGATGGTTTCGGACAAAAACTTGTTCGGGTGGTCGGCTGGACGGCGCCGGGCGCGCAGGCTGCGGTATCGGTGTCATACGACCTGCCCGCCGGCACGTTCACGGCCCCCGATGGCAATCTCGTCTACAACTTGCAAGCCGAACCACAGTCGATCTGGAATGCGTCAACCCTTACCGTGCGTGTCACGCCGCCGGCGGGGTGGCGGGCGGAGAATGATTTGGGAATGAAGGTTGACGGGGCCGGCGTCGCTGAAGTCAGCGCCCTGCAAACGGGCCAAGTCAATATCTCGATCCCGATGAAGCCGGGCAACTAATGGCGACGGGTAACCGCGTGAACGTCATCCTTGCGGCGGTGGCCGCCGTTGCCGTCGTGCTCCTTTGGCTGCTGCCACCGGTGGGATTTGTGGCCGCCGGTGTGCTGCTGATCTTGCTGCCGCCGTGGGGCCGCACGATCACCGAGCGGGCGCTGATCTCCATCATCGTGCTCACCGGCCTGGTGGCGCTGATCTTCCCCCGGGCCGGAGCCACCCCGGTAACTGCAACTTCGGCGCACCTGTTCATCACCGTGGCGGTAGTCGCACTCGTGGCCGCCCGGTTCATCCCGCGGCTCGCTCGACCAATACCCAAGCCGACGATCAGCGACGCCCTGCTTGGCATCATGCTGGTTGGCACCAGTTGGTGGCTGATGAGTGCCTATCTTGGCCGGAATCTCTACAGCATCGTCAGCGGCCTGTTCTTCAGTGGCTGGGATAACCAAGGGCACTTCACGACATTTGCCAACACCTATGAGGTTGGCAGCACCACCTGGCCGACCGTTGATGGCTCGGTCGCCTGGAACCAGTGGTACCCATCCCTCCACACCACGGTCTGGTCCATTGCCCAACTCGGCGCGCAAACCGGTGCCGACTTACTTGAGCGCACAAGTTTGCTCTGGCCGTATGTGCAGTGGTCGTCGATCTCCTTCGCCCTATGCCTGGTGGCTCTAGCGTGGGTGGCCGGTGATCTGGCGGGGCGCCTTGGCGCCTTGGTAAACGCACGCAGTGGTTTCGTGAGTAGGTGGGCAACCCCGATCGCGGTCCTCGGTTTCGCGGCCTTCGCACTACTCGGCAGCCCGACCGGGCTTTTCAACAGCGGGTTCACGAACTTCGTGATGGGCGTAACCGTTGTCGTAGTTACCGCGTATTTATCGGCGCGTGATTGGGCGTCGGCGCGCGGCGCCGGACCGTTCTTGATCCCGCTCGGCGCCCTCGCGGCCATTGGCCTATGGACGCCACTGGTACTTGGCCTGATCCCATCCGGGATCATCGTCGCGCTCGCCCTCTGGCGGGTGCGCAAGTGGCTAGCGCCGCTGTGGGTCATTGCCGCCGGGGTCTTTGTCGCCGTTACCGCCTGGTTGCAAACCCAAGCGGTTATCAACTCCGACCCGGGCACCAGTGCCGGCGGCCTGTTGGCCGATCTCGGTGCCATCGGTGTGGGAATGAGTCCGTTCAATATCGGAGCAGCGCTAGTCGCACCCATTGTCGTCATCGGGTTGGCCATTCTTTTACTGCGCGGCCGTCGGGCCCCACTTGCGCTGGCGACCGCCGGTCCGGTGCTTGGCTTCACGGTGTTCGCGGTGATAGCGATGGGCGGCGCCGACGCCGGTGAGCTCTCACGGCTGGTCAGCTACTACGTTCTGAAGACCCTGAACGCGATGCTGCTTGCGGTAGCACCGGTTGTCGCCGCCTTGGCCGCAACAGGTATCTGCATCCTCCTCGTTGCCGTCAACAAGGCCACGCTGCGCGCTGCGAATCCGCGAGCGGCTCGCATCAACGTCACCATCGGTGGTGTCATCGCGTTGGCAATAGGTTTTACGATGTTTGGATATGTCGGCACCACCACCCAAAGGTTCACGGGTGGTTTCACCTCGGCCCCCGGGATTGAAGCCGCGAACACTCGCAGTGCCGGCGTCGACAACCTGCTGATTGGTGAATCGATAATCAGTGCGCAGCAGGCAGCGGTGTCCTATCCGGATAAGACCACCATGTTGTGGGATGGCTCGGGCACGCTGCCGAACCTTTGGGTCTCGGCGCTGCACGGGGTGATGTCGAAGAAGCAGAACACTTTCTACGCGAACCTGCCGCCGTTCCCCTATGACGAGAAGACCCTGGGCCATGTGACGCTCGCCCTAAATCTTGATCCGAGTCTTAACCTCGTGGTGTTGTGGTTCCGAGGGGTATCCGGTGTTATGGTCGAGGAGCTCAAGATCGACCAGCCAGATCGCGTGACCACCGTCCAGGTGCCAATGCGTTCTTCCCCACTGTGCGAGGAGTGTTCGCTCTGATTCGTCGACCCACGTCAGCCTTGCTGACGTTGATCCTTTTCGCGTCCGCTGGTGTCGCAGCGGTGCCGAGCTTTGCCGCGACGAAGGCCGGTGTGCCGATTGCGGGCACTGTCCGAGGCATTGATAGGGCACCGGCGTTGCCGAGTATCGCGCAGGTCACCAGCAGCGGCATCGGTAAGCGCACCACCCCGCGGTCGGTGCCTGCCGCCGCGGCCTTGGGCACCGGTGCATTCACCATCTTCAGCGGGGTCGGCACCCCCCTGGCCCGCACGGCCGTCACGCTGCCGGTGGCCGGTGGCACCGCGCTGCTCGCCGATTGGGATGGTGATGGCTTGGCGACCCCGGGTCGGTACGACGCCGGCCAGTGGTTTATCTCATCGAAGATCTTGAGCAATGCGGGCTGGGAGGCCAAGGGCACCTGGGGCGGTCAGCCCGGTGACCTGCCGGTGACCGGTGATCTCAACGGCGACGGCAAAGCCGATATCGGTGTTTTCCGTAGTGGCCAGTGGCTCTGGCAACTCTCCGACGGGGCCACCGTTGACGAGAAGTTCGGCGAGCCCGGTGATCTGCCGGTCGTCGGTGACTGGGACGGTGATGGGCGCGATGATGTGGGCGTCTTTCGCGCCGGCAGTTGGATCCTGCGTTACTTGAACGTCACGAAAGCACCGAAAGTTAGTAATGGTGTCGTCGTCACGATGGTGCCCGAGGCCAAGGCCGCGGTGCTCACCTTCCCGTTCGGCTTGCCGACGGATATCCCGGTGGTCGGTGATTGGGACGCCGACGGCATTGACACCCCCGGTGTGGTGCGCGATCGCGCGCAGTGGGTGCTAAGTGACGGCCCCGCGAAACTTAAGAAGTCGAAGACGATCAGTGCGCCACTTGCCGCCGATCAGACACCACTTGTCGGTACCCAGGCGACCCTGCCGGGCCACTGCCCGACCGCAACCGAAACAGCCGAAAAGAACGCCTACAAGATCGCGCGCCGGGTGGTGGCACCCGCTAGAACCAAAGGCACCTTGAAGATCGATGGCATGGCCGAGATCAAGGACACCGTGAACGACGGGTTGCGTTATGTGATCGTCAACGATCTCACTAAGAGGCTCAAAGGCTTAAGTTCGATGCCTTATTACGACGCCCTCAATCGCTACCAAACCGATGAGGAGTCGATTAGGCGGGCCGCCAACTCAGCGCAGGCGGCGGCGATCATGGCGACAACAAGTGACTGGAAGAACGTCAATGGCATCAGTCGAGGTGAGCTGGTCGACTATGCGCGTTGGCAGATTCGCACCGTCACCTGCCAGCATCAGGTGAACTCCCCCGGTGGTTGGGGCAATACCTTCCAGTCCGCGCTCTGGGCAACCGTGGCCGGGCAGGCCGGTTGGCTGCTGTGGCCCGAGCTAAGCACCCAAGAGCGCGCCTACGTGGCATCGATGGTGGCGGCCGAAGCCGACAACTCCGTTGCCCGCGGCCCGTTCTACTTCCGCAACCGGGCCGGGGTCGAGCTAACCCCGGGTGATTCACGCGCCGATGAAGTCTCCTGGGATCTAATGGCACCGGCGCTGGCGCTGGCGATGATGCCGAAGGATCCGCGGGTGCCGACATGGCGGGCGACTTTAGTCGCGCTTTCGATTGCCGCCTTCGCTCGTCCGAGTGACCTGACTTCCAATGGCATCTATAACGGCGTCATCTTGCGCAACTCACTGCCGGGTACCAACGCCAACGAGGACGGCACCATCACCAATCACGGCAAGGTCAATCCCGACTACACCCAAAATGTGCAGCACCTGTGGTGGGCGGCGAGTTTGCTGCGCAACGCCAAGCAGAGGGTTCCGGCCGCGGTATTCCTAAACGCCGACATCGTCTATCGCGCACTGGCTGTTGTTAACTTCCCATCACCGCCTTATGCGGCGCCCGGTGGGACCGTCTATCAACCCCTCGGCCAGATCTACTACCCGATGGGGGTGGGTTGGGGAGTGCGCCGCCCGGCGACGTTCACCGGCGTTGACGGTTTCGCCAATGTGTATGCCGCCCCCGACACCAAGGCCGGTGAGTTCCTGGCCGCGCACGCCCGTGACACCCGGGCCCTGCAATTGCGCTGGACCGACGGCCATATCTACGCACCGGGCTTAGGGGAGGAGAACTACCGGCTCGGCAAAGAGGAGTATGCGCTCTCACAGATGGCACTGGCCTGGTGGTCTGGTGCGATCAAGACGAGTACCCAGCTATCGGTCATGCGCGATCGCGTGCTCGGGGTGAACTTGGAATCGCGGGTGCCGGTGCCTCAGTAAATCCAAGAGCGCCGAGGCCGTTTGGTTCCTTCCCCGCAAAAAACCGACCCCAAACCAATGTCGGTCTGGGGTCGGCAAAAAGGTTTAAACACCCCACCTAGCGGCGGGGAAGGGTCCTACTCTTCACTACCCTCAAAACACGCATACGTTGGCCGGCCGATACCACCAGAAGTGGCATAGGAGGGGTTTAGGGTGCCGCCGATCATTCCCGCACCCGGGCGCACCCAACCAACACCAAGAGCCAACCGAGCGCTGGCCGCCGAACTAACCGGGGCACTAACTTCCACACTAGGCATTGACTAGCCCTTCCCTAAGGGGTAGCGGCCCGCAGGTGAGCCGCTACCCAATTGGAACACCGCCGCGGTAAAAAAGCAATAGCAAAACGCGAACGGACCGCTCAGTTGTTGGCTAGGCGCGGCGTTTAAGTCAGCCTCGGGGCTGACGGGCCGATCGCCGCTAGCCCTTCTCGACCGAGGCGATCTCGAGGTCGAAAGCGTGATTTATGGCAGCGCCCAATTCGGTTTCCTGCTTCGCGAGCAACCAACCGATCTGGCGACCTAGTGCCTCCCGAGGAATGGTTTGAATGTTGTCGCATGAAATAACCCCAGGACCCTTGAGGTTGTTCTCCTTGCCGACCCTAACCTCGGAATACAAACCTCTAATAGTTGAGGTAATTGGCGCGACGGTCACATTTGCCATGGATTTGCGAACTAGCTCCCGGGTGAGTAAGACAACAGGTCTGGACTTATCAAGATGTGCAATATGGATGGGACGCATTAATCCACATCCAACACAACGTTATTGCTCAACCGAGCTAGGGAGTCGAGATCCTCGTCGGCACCGATACCTGAGTTCAAGATCTCGACTTCTTGCAACATGCGCTGGTAACGCAACTCTCGCAGTAACGCCCGCTCTATCACCGAAGCCCTGCTACGGGCGGCTCCGGAAGTGACTAATTCGTCTAACGAATTGACCAATTGATCGGGAAGTCGAACAGCAATTTGAATGCTCATAACAAGATGGTACCAAATTGGTATTCATTTCTTTAATGCCCAGCCCAGCAAGCAATACGGTTCCCGTCGGCTCAACCGTGACCACCCGGTCACACCCACGACCTCAACTGGTTTATCTGGGATCCGGCCCTTGGCACCCTTCGATGCCTGCACGGACGCCTTGGCGAACTTCGAAGCATTGCATTTTCGCGGTTCGATGTTCTCATTTGCTCAGTGGAGCAACCGCGCACCGCTACCCCCTTTGGAAGGACATTTAAATGCCTGGTCGGGTAGTAAATGGACCTGTTAGTTCAGTGGCAAGTGATCGCTTGGCTCTTAGTGTTGGTTGGGTGCGCCCGGGTCCGGGTGGTATCGGCGGTACCGTAAACCCCGCAACGGTTACGGGACAGGCATGGTTCGGTGCGTATTGTTTTGCGGGTAGTGACGAGTAGTTAGCACTACTCAACGGAAGAAAAGCACCACGGGTGAAATGTAGTTGATTCTCGGTCTAAGCAACTTCACTTGCCGGGGAGCATTGATGCGTAGAACGCGGCGCACTGGTCATATTTCGGCAACAGGTCACAGGCAAGTGCTTCAGCCAGTGATGGCGCCGCCGCGTCCTTGACCGAGAGCAGGGAATTCTGCCCATCGGGCCAGGGCAGATTCAACGTCGGGTCAAGTGGTTGCACTCCGTGCTCACGAGTTGGCGAAAACGGCTCGGAGCAGAGGTAGCCAACCGTCGCCGATTCCGACAGCGCACAGAATGCGTGACCAAGGCCTTCGGCGATATAAAGCCCCTTGCGTTCCACGTCATCAAGTTCGATGGCATCCCAAGTACCAAAGGTCGGTGAGCCCACTCGAATATCAACGACGACGTCCAAGATGAGACCGGACAGGCACTGCACATACTTCGCTTGCCCAGGTGGGACGTCAGCGAAGTGGATCCCGCGCACCGTGCCGGAGCGCGAGACCGAGATATTCATCTGCTGGAGATCGAAGGCGTACCCGGTCGCCTCGGCGAAAGTGGCCTGCTTGAACGCCTCGAGGAAGACCCCACGATCATCGGGGCGCAGTAGCGGGGTGAACTCCCAGACGCCTTCGATGGATAGCGGTTGCACCTGCACCCCGCCGAGGCTAGCAGCGAGCCGGGCCAAACCCGGAGCCACGTACGCTGGGCGGGTGAAGGTTGCGTTGATGGGCACTCGGGGGGTGCCCGCGCGGCATGGCGGGTTCGAGACCGCCGTCGAGGAAATCGGCAAGCGGCTGGCCGCCCGGGGCTACGAAGTCACGGTTTATTGCCGGAATCCGGGGCAGCAGATCACCCAATACCAGGGCATGAAGTTGGTAAATGCACCCGCTATCCGGCACCGGTTGGCCGAGACCTTGAGCCACACCACCGCGAGCACCGCCCACGCGATCATCAAGGACCACCCCGATGTGGTGCTGCTGCTAAATGCCGGCAATGCGCCGCTCCTCAAACCGCTCAAGCTGGCCGGCATTGCAACCGCGATCCATCTCGATGGTCTGGAGTCCAAGCGCGAGAAGTGGCGGGGGGCCGGGGCGAGGTACTACCGGTGGGCCGAGAAGGCCGCGATCAAGTGGGGCCAGGAGGTGATCGCAGATGCGCAGGCGATCGCCGATTACGTCAAGCAAAGTTATGGTCGTGACTGTGTGGTGATCCCCTACGGCGCGGAGGTGATCAACCCGCCGAGCACTCGGTTGGCGGAGTTGCAGCTTTCAGCGCAGGGCTACCACCTGATCGTCGCGCGGTTCGAGCCGGAGAATCATCTACTCGAAGCCGTGCACGCCTATCGCGCGAGCAACGAGACCCGGCAACTGGTTGTCGTGGGGAGCGCACCGTACTCGCAGTGGTATGTCGACAAAGTGCGCGCGGGTGCGCGTGGTGATGTGCGCATCTGGTTCACCGGTGCGATCTACGACCAGGAGCTGCTCGACCAACTTTATGGAAATTCGATTACCTACATCCACGGTCATTCGGTCGGAGGCACGAACCCGAGTCTGCTCCGCGCCATGGGCGCCGGGGCGCCGGTGCTCGCATATGACGTCGAATTCAATCGTGAGGTCACCGAAAACCAAGGCTACTTCTGGGGCGATGAAAATAAACTCAAGGAGATCTTCAATGTCATCGCAACGGGTAAGGAAGCTGCGCGGCTAGCGGAACTGCGCGGCTTGAGCCAGCGGCGAATCCAGTCGGCTTATCGGTGGGATTCGGTAGCCGATCAATACGAGGCGTTGATTAACTCCCTGGCAAACCATGGGGTGAAGTAATGCGGTCACGGGTGGCGGCGGTGCTTGTCACCCACGATGCGGGGCAATGGATCGAAAAAACTATCGCCAGTGTACTGACGCAAACCCAGGCACCGATGAGCATCGTGGTAATCGACGATCGGTCAACCGACAACACCATCAATCTGCTCGAGCAGCAGGCGGCACGAAGCGCCATCCCGTTCACGATCCAGCAGGCAGCATCATCGGCCCGAAATCTCACGACCCGGATCGCCAGCAACTTCGTGCAGGGAGTGCAACTGGCCGCCGGCCTCGGCGCCGACCTAGTCGTACTCGGGGATCATGACGATAGTTGGCTGCCGGGGCGAATCGCCAGGCAGTGCGAGCTACTGGACAACCACCCCCAAGCACTGATGGTTGCCAGTGACGGCAACCTGGTTGGCTCCGGTCGGTTGGGTGGGGTGGCGGGCACCTTGCGCGGCACCTTCCCGGTGCCAGGTGCTTGGCCAAGCCTTACCCCCGTCGAGCAATTGCGCTACACGCTGAGGCATTCAATTGCCACCGGCGGCGCCTCGATGCTGCGCCCGCGCCACTTTGCCGGTGGCCTCGAAGTGCCAATTGGGTGGCTGCACGACCGCTGGTGGAGCCTTGTTGCGGTGGTGCGCGCCGGCATGGTGATCGACGAGGGCATCGTCATCGACTACCTGGTGCAAAGCGGCCAGCAGGTGGGTCTTGCGACCGGTGGCCAAGATAGGTCGGGCGCCGGGCGCCTCGGGGGCGCGGCAACCAGCCCGATGCAGGGGCTGCGCAAACTGGTTGACCTGCACGAAAGGCTGCGCCCACTTGCGCAGGGCAAGGAAATACATGCGCAATTGGGTTGGGCTCGACTGGTTCGGAGCCTGACAAGCGGCTAATTTATGCTGCTGCTGCTGCTGCTACTTCAATGTCGCGGATCCCAACAGCCGCACCCATGAGATTTTCATACACGCCATTGGCATCGGCTAACTGCCGCCGAAGCTGCGGAGCCGCCAGGATATCCAAATACGGCTCCTTGAATTTCTCCCGCACCTCGCTCGGGAAGTTCTGCATGGTAAGTGGCAGCAACTGGGCCGCATTGTGCTGCCGAACACCGGCAATGAGTCGTTCGGTGGCGGTACCCAGTGAGTCGAAGCTGACGAACAGCACCCGCGGTGACTTCGCATACTGCTGCACGGCTCGGTGCCAGGCGGTATACGCCAGCAGGCTGCTGCGCTTTCGGGAAATCGATGGCGGGTCGTTGTTATACAAACTCCAAGACGAAATGGTGCCGATTGGGTCGCGCAGCGGGATGATCGTCAAGAGTTCGGCTTTGATATAGCCGGGGATTGCGAAGGGGTCGTGGTTCTTCCAGCACCCATCGGGTGACCCGGTCACCTGGCAGGCGGCCTCTTGCAAGAAGGTGGTGCCGGTGCGCGGGAACCCGCAGACGGCAACGACCGCGGCCTGCAGGTCAGCCGCGGTGGGGTTCTCGGAGCCGGCCGGCTGCTGATCGAAGATGAAGCGGTCGAGGGTCGTGCATACGGTGGCGAGGCCGCCGGGCAGCTGGCTGGCGAGGTTGACCAAGCCGCCGTAGCGCGGGTGCAGGCGCTGCGGGTGGAAGTGCGGGCTGGCCACCGGTGGAGCCTCCTTGTTCAAATTGCGTTTACCTTCAGGCCCCAGGTGCTTCATTCTAGGGTCCTGTTGGAGCAAAAATCAGTTGGTTCGGGTTGCCGCCTACCAAGTGGTCGGGCTTGACTAGGTTTTGGGGGTGACGATGTTGCCTGCGGGTGCAGTGGCGCCGAGCCAGACCCTGCTGGACGTCACCGACCTAGTCGAGTTCTGGCAGCGCCGGGAGTCGGTCTCCGGGGTGCAACGGGTGATCGAAAGCACCGCCCCGCTGTTGTTGGCCACCGATCCGTCTTTGCTCGCGGTGGTGCTGGACCGCCCGCGGGGGGTGTTCGTGGCCCTGACCCGGGTTGAGGTGGCAGCCTGCCTTGGGGTCGGTGCCAGCCCGACCCGCGCGCAGTTGGCGGAGCGGGCTAACAGTTGTCTGGCCCGGGCGCGCACCGCGCCGCCGGTGCGTATCGACGCCGACACCGTGCTGGTCTTTCTCGGTGCGGTTTGGATCAATGACGCGCTGATGCTGGCGGCCCGCGACGCAAATGCCAGGGGCGCCAAGCTCGTCTACCTGTTGTACGACTTGACCCCGGTGCTGGAGACCGGTCATACCGCAGCGGTTAATCGGCTCTTCGAGCGTTACTTGAACTTGGTACTTGACACCGCGTACCGGGTGCCGGCGATCTCCCAGTCAAGTCGAAGTGACTTTGTCGCATACGCAGCAGCACATGATGCAAAGGTCCCGGCGGGCAGTGTCACCGGGTTGCCCTGCGGCATCACCCCGGGCAGGTACGACACCAGCGTGCGGCCGTGGCCGCGGCCGTACGCCCTGTTCGTCGGCACGGTCGAAGCGCGGAAGAATCACCTGTTGGTCTTCAACACTTGGCGTGAGCTGATCGGCAAGTACGGGGCGGATGCGGTGCCTGATCTAGTTTGCATCGGCCGCCTGGGCTGGCACGCGGATGAGTTCTTGCGCGCCTATGTTGAAACCGGCGGGCTCGGCGGCAAGGTGTCATTGCTGTCGACGAGTGTTAGTGACGGCGAGCTGGCAGCTTTTTATGCCAATGCCGAATTCACCGTCTACCCGAGTCGCTACGAAGGCTGGGGCCTACCCGTTTCGGAGAGCATGGCTTTTGGCAAGGTGCCGGTGGTGGCGCGTAATTCGTCGCTGGTGGAAGCCGGTGGTGAACTGGCGTCATACTTTGAATCCGGTGCGGCAGCCGAACTGACCAAAGTGATCGAGCGCGATGCCCTGGACCCGGTGCAGCGGGCCCGATTAGAACAACGAATCCGCGATGAGTTCGTCGACCTGACGTGGCAGCAGGTTGCCGACGTCATCAACCACGACATCGAACAGGCACGCTCGAGTGAAGGTAGGAAGCCGATGTATCCGAACATCGAACTGGGCCGCGAATATGTGCTCGCAACCGGCGCGGGCGCACCCGAGGGTGGCTACGCGGATCAACTGATGCGTCACCTGCAGACCGAAGGCCGGACCCCGATGCTGCGGCAGCCCCGCGGCGCCGATGACTTCAAGGTGGTTGATGCTGCGGTGATCGGCACCTTTGGCTCACCCCAGACCTGGGGGCTGGAGATCCGCCCGGGACACCGCGCTGAGTTCCGAATCACCCGGCCGATTGCCGGGCCGCTGACCATCTTGATCTCCACGCGGTCGATGCCCGGGGTGGCGCGCATTGATGCCATCGGCCCGGGTGGGCCGGTGCAGGAGCAGGTCTACCTAGGCTCGGTGATCACCTTGCCACTTGGCGCCGGCAAGCAAGGTGAGCCAGCGCAGGTGACCTTGAGTGTCACCGATGCGACCGATTCAATTGAGGGCTTCCTCGGCATCCGGTCATTCGTCGTGCTCGCCGCAGATGACCTGCAGACCCAGGTGCTAGCCCTGCGGTCAGCGGCCGATGCGTTACGGCAGGAACTTGATTTCGTCACCAGTACGCGGTCTTGGAAAGTGACGGCGCCGCTGCGCAAACTGGGGGGCCGGGGCGCGAACTAGCACGCCCCGGCACCTAGTTAGCGCCTTGCGCCTTTCGGTGCCGCCTGCACCGTCACGGTGTAGGTAGCCGAGCCCGGCGACAGCGATGCATTGCCTGGTGAGATTGCGGTTACCTGGCACTGACCAGCCGACAGGGCCTGCAGCACCGCACCGTTGATCACGCACGGGCCCTGCTCACTGAACACCACGGTGGTGCCCGACTTGCTGGTGCCGGCGAGGGTGACGCTGGTGCCCGCGGTCAATACTATCGGCGCGGCGATGGACCACGCGGGTTGCGCTGGCGGGTCGACCGTGATGACGTCCGCGGTGCGCGCACCTTGGATGTTGACCGTCTGCACCGAGGTGCCGCTAGGTCCGGTTGGCGTAGACGAATAATTCGCGGTGATGGTGTGAATCCCACTTACCGGTGGGGTCCATTGCAAGGTGGCAACGCCGTTGACGGTGGCAATCGAACCGCTGATGCCGTTGCCGTCCAGCAAGAACGCGGCGGTGCCCTGCGGTAGGCCTTGGCCGATTACCGCCTGCAGCACCGTCGGGGTGCCTTGATACAAAGTCGCCGGCGAGCGCAGTGCGAGGTTTTGCACCGCGGTGGTGACACTGGGCTGTGAGATCGGGCTGGTTGAGGTCAGCTGACCGCCGGATGCCGGCTGGTAGGTCGCGAGGATCGGCGTGACACCACTTGCTGATGGCACCCATGGCAATGTCGCGGTCGCTGTTGTCCCACCTAATTGCCCGGTTAGTGGGCTGGTGGTGATAGCCGCACCTGTTGGGTAGGCCAGTGCAACATTGCCCGTTGGGGCGACGGTACCGATCGGTGCAACAACTCCAGCGAGCAGGTTGTCGGTGACACCCGACTGCAAATTGTTCTGCGCGAGCAGCACGGTGGACGTCGGCATCGGCGCGACGGTGATGCTCGTGGAACCAGAACTAAGGGCACTGCCGAGTGCGTTGACGGTCCAGGTACCGGCGCCGGTCGGCGTCCAGAGCACCGAGCCGTAGCCGGTGGCGCCGATGGTGGTCTGCGTCGTCATCGCGTCGGCACCAAGTTGCAGGCCGATCGTGACCACCTGCCCGGCGGCGGCTGGGGCGTAGACCGTGATGGTCTGGCCCACCCCGACCATGCCATTTGGGGTGGCGATGAACCCGGGTGCGACTTTGGCGGCCAGGGCTGATGGGGCTAGTGGCAGGAGAGCCAGGCCAAGGCCGGCGGCCAGGGCCGCGGCCGCAAGGGTGCGGGCTAGACGGGGGCGCGAATTCAATTGGGCATGCTGGCTCCTTGGTGGACGTCTTCTTGAGCCTAATGGCGAAATCGGTAATCCCGGCTTAGGTCCGCTGCTTCGGCGACCGGATGTAGCCTAAAATCCCGACCGGATGTAGCCTAAAACCCCGACCGGATGTAGCATAGAACTGTGGAACCGAGCCATTACCTGCCGCGAGTAGCTGATATCGAATTGAGTTTGCTCTTTCCGGCACTGAGCGCCATCAGCATTGAAGGAGCCAGGGGCGTAGGTAAAACCCGAACAGCGACCGGTCGCGTGGCTAGGGTGCTGGATTGCCAAGTGCCGCAGGTGGTCGAGTTGCTTGACGCTCGCCCCGAGTCACTCATCGAAGGCGCACACCCGGTCCTTGTCGATGAATGGCAGCGCTACTCACCGTCCTGGGATCTCGTTCGCCGTGCGGTTGATGACAACCAAGGCAGTTACCTCTTGACAGGATCGACGCCGCCAGTGAGTTGGCCAATGCACTCTGGTGCCGGTCGAATCGTTTCACTGCGGATGCGACCCATGACACTTAGTGAGCGTGGTTTTGAGAAACCAACGGTGAGTATGGGCGAAATACTCACTGGCGAAAGACCCAAGATCGCAGGTGAGACAACGCGTGGGTTAATCGACTACGCCCACGAAATTGTCCAGGGTGGTTTTCCGGCAATGCGCAACGAGAGTTCAGAGATCACCCGCGCGGCTCTTGATGGCTACCTCGACCGCATCGTTGAGCGCGAGTTCACCGATCTGGGCCGCGCATTACGTAACCCAGGAGCACTGCGCAGGTGGCTGACGGCGTATGCCGCAGCATCTTCGAGTACCGCGACTTTTGAGAAGATCCGTGACGCCGCCACCCCGGGAGAGGGCTCCAAACCTGCTCGTAGCACAACCAGCCATTTTCGCGATACGTTGGAGGCGTTGTTTATTATCGACTCGCTGCCAGGTTGGTTGCCATATGGCACCAGTTTGACTCGGCTCAACGAAGCACCGAAACACCATCTGGCTGACCCGGCACTAGCCGCTCGCCTACTAGGCTTTGATGAAGCAGGATTACTAAGTGGTGATCGCACTGCTATGGCAGGCTCTCGCAACCACAGCCAGTTAGGTGCGTTATTTGAGTCTCTGGTCACCTTGAGCCTACGAGTTTACGCGCAAGCGGCCAATGCCTCGGCGCACCATTTGCGCACTAAGGGTGGTGAGCACGAGATTGACATAATTTTGTGCCGGGACGACCGCAGGGTCGTTGCCGTCGAAGTCAAACTCGCCCGGTCAATTGACGATGACGATGTCCGCCACTTGAAATGGCTCCGCGCCCAGATGGGCAAGGATCTCCTCGATGCCATGGTCGTGACCAGTGGATCAGCGGCGTATCGGCGCAAAGACGGCATTGCGGTGGTTCCCGCAGCTTTACTGGGCCCGTAGGCACCTTGGGTAGACTCGTTTCCGTTATGACCGGGCCGGGTTATGACTGGGAGAGGTAGGGCGTGATGCTGACCGACCTCTACCGGCAACGGGCCCTGATCGGGGCCTTCGCCAACCGGGATTTCGCGACCCGCTACCGCTCCAGCATCTTGGGCTGGGCCTGGTCGTTGATCCAGCCGCTGGCCATCTTGGTGGTGTTCGCCGCCGTCTTCAGTTTGGTCTTTCGCATCCAGGCCCCAGACCTCGGTAATGGTGCAGGCTCGTCATACGCGGCCTTCTTGTTCACCGGCCTGGTGACCTGGAACCTCTTCGCCGGGCTGCTCAATCTTTCGATGACGCAACTGAAATCCAATGGCGAACTGCTCAAGAAAGTCCAGTTCCCGGCGTGGGCGCCGATTCTCGGGGCTTCGATCGTGCAGTTGATCCAGGTGCTGCTCGAACTTGCGGTGCTGGTGGTGATGTTCCTTTGGCTGGGCAATGTTGGCTGGACCTGGGTGCTGGCGATCCCGATCCTGGTCGGCACCGCGCTGTTCGCGCAGGGCATCGGCCTCGTCCTGTCGATAATCAACGCCCGATTCGGTGACGTGCAGTATATCGTCGCGGTGGTGCTCAGCGCCCTCTACTTCTTGACCCCGGTGCTCTACCCGATCACCATGGTCGATGGCCAAAATGAGTTGCTTTCCCTTGTCGTAAAACTCAACCCGATGTCCTGGTATGTCGAAAGCATGCACGAGGTGATGTATTCCCTCGTCGCACCACCGGCGCTGGTGATTATTGCGCTTCTTGTCGGCGGCTTCTTGACTTTTTGGGCGGGCTTGGCCGTCTTCAATCGCGGCAGCGAAGATATCGGCGAGTTGCTATGAGTGATTCGAGCCACGAAAAGGGCCAGCAACTCGCGGTTGATATCAAAGGTGTTGGCAAGCGCTTTAAGCGCAACGTCGACCGCCGCAACTCCATCAAGGAGCGGATCGTGCGCGGGCGTTCGCGCAAGCCCGAGGATTTCTGGGCGGTGCGCGGGGTTTCGCTGCAGATCCCCAAGGGCAGTGTCTACGGGTTGATCGGCCATAACGGCTCCGGCAAGTCAACGCTGTTGAAGATGATCGGCGGCATCTACCGGCCCACCGAAGGCTCGATCACCACCGACGGTCGGGTGGCCTCACTTATTGAACTGGGCGCGGGGTTTCACCCGGAGATGACCGGGCGCGAGAACATAAGTTTGAACGGGTCGATCCTTGGGCTGCCGAAGAAGGAGATCGCTGCCGTCACCGGCGAGATCATCGAGTTCAGTGGGCTGGAGGAATTCATCAACGATCCGGTCAAGCACTACTCGAGCGGAATGTATGTGCGGCTCGGCTTCTCGGTCGCCGTGCACATGAAACCCGATGTATTGCTCATCGACGAGGTGCTGGCCGTTGGCGATGAGGAGTTCCAGCGCAAGTGCTTCGATCACCTCTATGCACTGCGCAGGTCGGGGCGCACGATCATCGTGGTGAGCCACGGTTTGGGTCAACTTGAAGGCCTTTGTGACGAAATCGCCTGGCTCGAGCACGGGCAGATGCAGGAGTTCGGCGCACCGACCACGACCATCGCCTCCTACCTCCGCAAAGTTAACTCGCAAGAGGCGGCGCGCTACCCGGAAGTCACCGCGGTGCGCGCGGCGGGCGAGGAGGCGCGCCCGGGTGATCAAACCCTGCGGGTGCGCACCGCGGCGATCGTTGACGCTGCCGGTAGCCCGCTGAACCACACCGAGACGGGCTCGACGTTCCAGTTCCGCATCGGGTTCACCACCTCAGAGCCGGTGCTGGGCCCGAATGTGCGCATCGCCCTGCAGCATGAAAGCGGGCCACTTGTCACCATGATCGGCAATCACCGACTCGGGTTCGACATGGGCACGGTCAGCGGCGACAACACATTTGATGTCGCGCTCGTTGATAACCCGCTACTGCCCGGGCGCTATCGCGTGCATATTGATATCTTCGACTTCACCGGGTCACGCCTGCTGGATTCCTGGAATGACGCCCTCGAGTTCGCGGTGCGCAGCCAATCCGGGGAGATCGGTCAAGGGTTCGTGCAGCTACCCGCGCAGTTTCGGCTGGGCTAGGCCACCGCGTGAGCGAGACGAACCTGCTGATCAAGGCCAAGCGCCGGGCCGGGCGCGCCAAACGCTGGCTGAAGCGCAAGATGTGGGAGCGCAATATCGGCAAGCAGTACCACGCTTGGCTGGCCGCGGCGGCGACTGCCACCCCCGGGTCGGTTGACAACAAGGTCGCGATCGCCGTGATCGTGCCGGTATTCAATCCGCCCGTCGTCTATCTTGAGGAATGTCTCTCGTCGGTCGTCGATCAAAGTGCGCGCCGCTGGCAACTTGTTGTTTCCGACGACGGCTCAACCGACGCCGCGGTCGTCGCGTACCTAGATGAGTTCACCGCCATTCATGCGACCGATACTCGAGTAGTCGTGCTGCGCAATAGCAATGGCGGTATCTCAACGGCGTGCAATTGGGGTATCGAGGCCGTCACCACCGATTATTTCGGCTGGCTTGACCACGATGACGCACTCGACCCGCGCTGCTTCGCGGAGTTTTCGGCGGCTATCGAGCAGCAGACTGCCTCGGGTGGATCGGTCGACATCGTCTACTCCGACGAAGACAAGATCGACACCCGGGGCAACCATTTTGAGCTCTATGCGAAGCCCGATTTCGCGCCGGAGTTGTTACTGACCCAGATGTATCTGTGCCACTTCACGGTTTTTCGAAAGACGATCGTCGAGGCCATCGGCGGTTTTCGTCCCGAGATGGACGGCGCGCAGGATTTCGATGTCGCACTTCGACTGCTGCCGAAGCTGCGGGATGTGCTGCATATTCCCAAGCCGCTTTACCACTGGCGGGCGTGGAGCGGCTCGACGGCATTGACGATCGATGCGAAGCCGTGGGCGCAGGAGTCAACCGCCCGGGCGCAGCAGCAGTACCTGGACCGCACCTTTTCCGCGGGCGCCGACGCCGGTGGCACCGCGCTGCCGAGCAAAGTGCCGGGCCTGAACGCCGTGCACCCGCGCATCATGGCCGAGCACCTAGTGTCGGTCATCATCCCGACCATCGGTACGGCAAACCTTGGGGCGACCGGCAGGTTCGTGGATGACGCCATCGCATCGCTGCGGGCGATGGAGTCCAAGATCACCCTCGAGATCATCGTCGTTACCACCGGCGATATTGCGTCGGTGCCCGGCGCCGACCAGCAGGTGGTCTACCGCACTGACTCCTTTAACTTCGCCGAGGCCATTAACACCGGGCGGGCGGCCGCATCCGGTGATTACCTCTTCTTGCTTAACGACGACACCACGGCCAACGAAGCCGACCCGGTGGCGCGCCTACTCGAACTCGGCCAGATCGACGGGGTCGGGATCACCGGCTGCAAACTGAGCTACCCGGACGGTCGATTGCAACATGCCGGGATGGTGTTGCTGCCGTCTGGCCCGACGCACGTGTGGATCAGCAAACCCGGTAAGGAGCCCGGCTATTTCGGCTCGGTGCTGACCCCGCGCAACTACAGTGCGGTGACCGCGGCGGCGATGCTCGTGCGCACCAGCGTCTTTGACGAGCTGGGCGGCTTCGACACGGCGTTCGCGAAGGATTTCAATGACGTCGACTTCTGCCTGCGGGCCCGGGCGGCCGGGTATCGCGTAGCGTGGACGCCGTACGCCCACTTCACCCACTATGAAGGGGCCACCATGGCGCGCAAGAAGTCCGATCCAGCCGAACAGGGGTTATTCGATCAACGCTGGGCCGCGGCCTGCGCCCTGGACCCGTACTACTCACCGGCCCTCAACCCGAGCCTGCAACGCACCTACGAGGCCCTGTGATGGAGCCATTGAAGACTGCACGCGGGCGCATGCTGGCCGTCTTGGGCGATCCCGCACTACTGACGATGGATCGGATAGCAGAGTTCACCAAACGCTTTGACAGTGACCCGCGCATCGTCACCTGCTCACTTGTTGCCGGCATTGGCGCAGGGGAGTTGTGGGTACGTGCCACCGCCCCTGCTGGAGTGGTGATTGCGATTGCCGAGGACGCCCAAGACCTGGTCGGGCCACTACCCGCCGATAACGATGCGGCGTTGGCGGCGTGGTTTCTCGCGACCGCCGAGCGCGGGCTGTGGCATGACCATTACCTGACCCACCACCGCGACGTCGCCAAAGCCAGCGCGCTGATGGAGTTGGCGGCAATGGACGCCCAGGAGGTACTTGATCCAAGTAGTGCGGCCTTCGCGGCGCAGGAGCTGCGGGGGCCGAGCAGGCGGTTGACTGTTGCCATCGACGCGACCTGGCTGGGGCCTTACGAAACCGGTGCGCAGGTGCTGACAACCGCGGCCATCACCGCGATGGCAACCGATGAGCGCATCGATTCGATCTATGTCGTCGGAATTAAGGAACTGCCCGCATATGCCCAGCACCTTGTGGAGTCAGATCGCGTGCGGATAGTTGCCCCCGATGAGGTGGTCGCGCAGTGCGACATCGTCTGGTACCCGAATCAGATTGACGGACGCAGCAATATCGGTGACGCCCGTGCCTTAGGCCGCCGGGTCATCACTACCTACCTTGATCTCATCGCCTACGACATCCCGCGCTACCACGGTTCACCCGAGGCCTGGGGCACCTACCGCGCCTTGCAGCGGCGGATCGCGCTCAGTGTCGATGGCATCACGGCGATCAGTGGCGACGTGGCGAACAGACTGCTGGCCGAGGTGCCACGGCTGGAGCCGGAGCGGGTGCGGCCACTGCCCCTTGGGTTAGATCACATTGTCGGGGCCAGTGCGCCCGACGCCCCGGACGCCGACCTGGATCAAGTATTGGCGGCGCTCGGCGGCAAGAGATTCATCGCGGTGCTGGGCAATGACTTCCAGCACAAGAATCGCGATTTCGCCATCGCGGTATGGCAGCGGGTGCTGCAGGCAGGCCAACCTTGCGAGCTCGTGCTCGCGGGTTTACACGTTAAGAGCAGCAGTTCAAAGGTGGCCGAGGACGCACTGCTCGCAACCCATGTTGATCTGCGCGGCGGCGCCTATACCACCGGCCACCTAACCGGGCGCAGCCGCGCGTGGCTGCTCGCCAATGCGGCGGCGGTGCTGTACCCGTCCAGCGCCGAAGGCTTTGGCCTGGTGCCCTATGAGGCCGCGATCCTCGGCACGCCGTCGACCTTCGCCGATTTCGGGCCGCTGAAAGAGATCGCCGGCGTGGCCGGGCTGCCCAAGTACTGGTCGGTCGAGGCCTTCGCCACCGACCTGGAGCAACTGCTAGCGAGCAATACTGCCGCGCAGCAGCGCGTTGCCGATCTGCAGCGGGTTATTGCCGAGCACACCTGGCAGGGGTTCGCCACCGGGCTGGTTGATTTCTTCCAGCAGATCTCGGCGCAGCCCACGGTCTTAACAAGTGCGGTCGGCGGCACCGCGGCCGACACCGCGGCCCTGGCCTCGATTCTGTCCAGTCGCACCTGGCGGGCAACGGCTTCGCTGCGCAGGGTCGGGTCGAAACTGCGCCGTAAATGACAAAATTCAGTGCGTAGCCAGCCGCATCAGGTAATCCCCGTAGCCACTCTTCAGTAGCGGCTCGGCAACGGCGATCATCTCTCCGGTGGTGATCCAGCCATTGCGCCAGGCGATCTCCTCGACGCAGCCCACCTTGGTGCCGGTGCGATCTTCGATAACGCGGACGAACTCCCCGGCATCTTGCAGTGAGCGGAAAGTGCCGGTGTCCAGCCACGCGGTGCCGCGCTCCAGCACCGTGACGGTCAGGGCGCCGGCCTTCAAGTAGTGCTCATTGAGGGTGGTGATTTCGAGTTCACCGCGGGCGCTCGGCTTAATCCCCTTGACGATATCGACGACGGTTTCGTCATAGAAATAAAGCCCGGGCACCGCGTAGTTGCTCTTTGGTGTTACCGGCTTCTCTTCGATGGATAGCGCCACCCCATGTTCATCGAAGGCCACAACGCCATACTCGGTCGGGTTGGCAACTTCATATGCGAACACGTGGGCGCCGGCGAGATCGGTTATTTCGGTGAGTTTGCGCCCGAGCCCTTGGCCGTGGAAGAGGTTGTCGCCGAGGATCAGCGCGGCCTTATCGCCGGCCAGGAAATCAGCGCCGATCAAGAAGGCCTGCGCCAAGCCCTCGGGCTTTGGCTGCACGGCGTACTCAATGCGCATGCCCAGATCACCGCCATCACCTAGTAGGCGCGCAAACGACTGCGAATCCTCCGGGGTGGTGATGATCAGGATCTCGCGCAGCCCCGCCTCCATCAAAGTGGCGAGCGGGTAGTTGATCATCGGCTTGTCATAGACGGGCAGCAGTTGCTTGCTGACGCCCTTGGTGAGCGGCCAGAGCCGGCTGCCGGTGCCGCCGGCGAGAATAATCCCCTTCATGCCTGAAGGCTACCCCCGCCGCTTCGGGAACAAGCCCCGAGCGCTCGCTTTGGCCTTGGCCCAGCGATCCTCCTCAACCGTGACGGCAAGGGCGGTGCTCATCGCAAGTCGGCGCAGGGAGCGCAGGCCTTGGATCGGTGACTGCGTAAACTCGGCCGGCGCCAGGCGCAGGCGGTTGCGCACCATCGTGGTGCGTCGCTCGGCGCTCTGGCCGGTCGCCAGCACGGTGCGCCCCAGCACCTGCACCGCCCGCGCATTGCCGAGGCGGTGGGTGATGCGCGCTTCGCCGTCGACTAGCACTTGGTAGTCGAGTTGCCTTAGGTGCAGGCAGGCCGCCGCATCAACAGCATCGATGCCGAGGCGTTCATCAAAACCGTCAACCTCCTGTAAAGCCGCAACCGACCAGAGTGCCCCGCTTTGCACGATCTCCGCGGTGGTGGCAAAGCCACTTGATTCGCGCGTCGGATACTTGATCTCCCCGCCCCCGGTATCAACAACGATCGGCCCGATCGCACCGACTTGCAGTCCGGCTTGCTTCGCCCGCATTGCTGTCGCCAACAACTGCTCGATCACCCCCGCCGGCAGCCTGGTGTCTTGGTCAAGGGTCAACAGCCACTTAGCTTGTTGGTCATTGGCAAAGGCCAAGCCGGCATTGAGGCTGCGCGCGATGCCGCGGTTGTTATCGAAGCGCTGCACCTTCAGTTGCGCAACCGCGAGCACCCGCCCCGCGACTTCGCGCGCCAATGGATCAAAAGTGCACGGGCTGGCGTCGTCGACGACGATGGTGGTGACGGCCTCGCGGGCGAGGTCATCGAGCAGGGCCAGCAGGGATTGAGCATCTGGGCGGTAGGTGGCGACCACTGCAACCACCGGGCTCATCACCTTGCTGAGTCTAGAGTGACGGTAGGCTGGCGGGGTTCGCATGCCACGGGTCGGAGGAAGCCTTGTCTGAAGCCAAGCGCGCACTAATCACCGGTGTGACGGGCCAGGACGGCTCCTATATGGCCGAGCAGCTCCTCGAAAAGGGCTACGAGGTGCACGGAGTGGTGCGCCGGTCATCGACTTTCAACCGCTCGCGCATCGACCACATCCACCATGATGACCACCTCCCGGGCAAGAACCTGCATCTGCACTACGGCGACGTCACCGACGCAGCGCGGATGTCGCAGCTGGTCTACGACATCCGCCCGCATGAGGTGTACAACCTCGCTGCGCAATCGCACGTGCGCGTGAGTTTCGATGAGCCGGTCTACACCGCCCAGGCCACGGGTGTGAGCACCATCAACATGCTCGAGGCAATCCGAAGTGTCGACACCAGCATTCGGTTCTATCAGGCGAGCACCAGTGAGATGTTCGGCGCGAGCCCGCCCCCGCAAAATGAGAACACCCCGTTCTATCCGCGCAGCCCATACGGCGTCGCGAAGGTGTACAGCTACTGGATCACGCGCAACTACCGCGAGGCCTACGACATGTTCGCGGTCAACGGTCAGTTGTTCAACCACGAGTCCCCTCGGCGTGGTGAAACTTTCGTTACCCGCAAGATCACCCTGGCCGTTGCCAACATCGTCAAGGGCAAGCAGAGCGAACTATGGATGGGCAATCTCGACGCCATCCGCGACTGGGGCTACGCCAAGGAGTACACCGACGGCATGTGGCGGATGCTGCAAGCCGATGAGCCGGAGGATTTCGTCCTCGCGACCGGCACGGCTTATACGATCCGCCAGTTCCTGACATTGGCCTTTGAGCATGCGGGCCTGGAATGGGAGGATTACGTCAAGTTCGACCCCAAGTTCCTACGCCCCACCGAAGTCGATGAACTCATCGGCGATGCGAGTAGGGCAAAGGCGTTACTCGGCTGGGAGGCCAAGGTGCTGCCACCGGAGTTGGCCCGCATCATGGTCGACGCGGATATCGCTCGACTCGACGGCGCCGCCGAGGGCGCGTTCTAATTCCTGAACATCCCGGGGCGAAATCCATGCATGCACTCATTACCGGAGCCGCCGGTCAAGATGGCATCATCTTGTCGCAGTTGCTGCTTGCCGAGGGCTATCGAGTAACCGGGTTGGTCAAGCCCGGCACGGTGGTCTCGAGCCTGCTGCGTTACGCGCCCGGCATCGTCATCGTCGAGGGCGACCTTGGCGATTTCGAAGAAGTTCGCAGCACCGTCGTCGACCTCGCGCCCGATGAGATCTATAACCTCGGGGGCATCAGCTCGATCATGGAGTCGGTCAACTTCCCCGAGATGACCCATCGGGTCAATGTCGATGCGGTTGAGGCGATCTTGCTGGCCATGACCCAGATCAAGGGCAAATCACCACGGTTCGTGCAGGCTGCGTCCGGCACCATCTTCGAGGGCACCGAGATCTCCCCGCAGAACGAGTTCTCCCCGCGCTCCCCCAGGACCCCTTACGCCATCGCGAAAGCCGAATCCCTGCAACTTATTGACGCGGCCCGCGCTGCTGGGCTTTTTGCGACCGCCGCGATTCTCTATAACCATGAGTCACCACTACGCGGTAGTGGTTTTGTCACCCGACGCATCACCGAGGCTGCCGCGCGCATCGCGGCCGGCCAGCAGGAGTACCTCGAACTGGGCAACGTCGATGTCTCACGCGATTGGGGTTGGGCCCCGGATTATGTGCGCGGCATGCGGTTGATCATGGGTGCTGCGGCACCGCATGACTATGTGCTCGCCACGGGCACCAGCCATGAGTTGACCGAGTTCATCGAGCTCGCCTTCCAAGCCGCCGGCATCACCGATTGGCAAAGTGTTGTTCGCGCCAAGGATGAATTACGTAGAGCCACTGATCCAACCCTGCTTCGCGGTGATAGCACCCGCGCCTATACCGAACTGGGTTGGCAGCATACGAAGACCTTCGCGCAGCTAGCCGAGGCGATGGTTTCGTACGACGTAAAATTGCTGAAGGACCCGGCTGCGCTCTGGCATGAGTAGGGGAGCGCACCCGCTGCGCCCTGCGCTGGGCACCATTTTTCGAATCCCTACGGTGCAACCTGCCGATGAACGCCCCAGGAATTTGACGGCGTTCGCCGACACCCCCTAGCCTTTACCACGAGCGCCGACAGCAGGCGCGCCTGCCAACTGTGCGGCGGGTGGCCGAGTAGCGGCCCAAAAACCGGAGGTCCAGCAATGCGTGTCACCGATGCCGCCGACCTGGGCCGGGTGCTGCGCTCGGCGCGGCAGGCCAAGGGCTGGAGCCAGCAGCGGCTGGCCGATGCGGCCGGGCTGAGCCGCGACTGGGTGGTGCGGGCCGAAAGCGGTAGCGGCCGCCTCGAGGTGCAATTGGTGCTGAAGGCACTGCGGGCCCTTGACCTGAGCATCGACGTGGCCGAGGCGATGCAGGACGCTGGCTGATGACGGCAGCGGCGCAGAAAACTTCCTACGCGCAGAACGCGGAAGACATTCGCGTCTGGCGGGCGTTCACGGATCCGCTGACCGGTGCGGGTATTGAAACTAAGTTGACCTATGTTGACGTTGGCGCGAACGAGCCGCGGCACCTTTCGATCACCGCGAGCCTTTATGACCTGGGCTGGCGCGGGCTGCTGATCGAAGCCGACCCGGAACTGGCGCAGGCCCTGCGCATCATGCGCCCACGCGATCAAGTGATCGAGATGGCCGCGTCCGGTGGCTCGGGTGAGCTGACTTTCTATCGGGTACCTGGCACCGGGCTGGGCACCCTTGATGCCGGTGAGGCCGAGGCTGCCCGGGCCCGCGGCTTCGAAGTGCACGCCACCTCGGTTGCGACGGCAGCCCTCGACGACATGTTGACCGAGCGTGAAGTTGGCGAGATCCACTTCATGTCTATTGACGTTGAGGGCGCCGAAAGCGTTGTGCTGCAAGGGCTTTCGCTCACCACCCATCGCCCGTGGGTGCTCTGCGTGGAGGCGGTGCTGCCCGGCACCAGCACCCCTAGCCACCAAGGCTGGGAACCGCGCATCATCAAAGCGAAATACAAGTTCGTCGCCTTCGACGGGGTGAACCGTTGGTACGTCGCGGGCGAGCACGAAGAACTTGCGGCCGCGATCGCCACGCCATTCAATGCCCTCGACGCCGGGGTGT
>SXGS01336255.1_pt1 | contig 40369 bp, 31 predicted proteins | sample 3174681 | NCBI WGS metagenome assembly SXGS01 (sample SAMN11356861, study PRJNA531348) | freshwater metagenome | isolation source: freshwater sample F1-80 | place: China: Fuxian Lake, Yuxi | collected 2017-12-25 | reverse complement strand
GCGTCCTGCTGGCCGAGGACCAGGCCTGGGCTGCCCGGTTGCACTTGGTCCTGGCCGGCAGCCTCAGCCCGGCTGAGCGCCGGGGCGCAGCAGCGTTGGAGCAGGCCGGCATGGTCGAGTGCCTGGGACCGGTGGAGCGCCGGCAGGCCATCACCCTCCAGCAACAGGCGCATCTGCTCTTGCTGCTCGATCATGCCCGCCCCTGGGCGGCGTCCAATGTTCCGGGCAAGTTCTACGAGTATTTGGCGGCCCGCCGCCCCATCCTGGGCCTCTGCGGGCCGGGTATGGTGGCCGACCTGATGCGCCGCCTCGGGACCGGTTTACACGCCCCGCCAGACGACGTGGCGGCCATCCGCCAGGTGCTGGTCGAGGCCTGGGCGCGTTTTGTCCGGGGCGAGTTGCGCGGCGCGGTGGCGGCAGAGGAACTAGTTCCCTATCACCGCCGCGAACTGACCGGTCAGTTGGCCGGCTGTTTCGATACCCTGCTGGCCCGGCGATGAAATCCCGTATCCCCTGGCTCATCTTTGCCCTGGCCCTGGCCCTGCGCCTGGTCTATGTATTGCAGGAGTACCCAGTGCCGCCCCAGGACACCCCCGACTACGACGAGCTCGCCCTGAACCTGCTCAAGGGGGAGGGTTTCGTGGCCCGCGAGAACTGGTTCGGCTTCGAGATGCGTTCGTGGCGGGCGCCCTTCTATCCTTTTTTCCTGGCAGCGGTGTACGGGGTGTGCGGGCACAGCCACCTGGCTGTCGAGGTGGTGCAGGCGGTTGTAGGGGCTGCCACTGCAGTGCTGCTCTACGGGTTGGGTCTGCGGATCTGCCCGCCGGCTGCCCTGGCCGCCGGGCTCTGCGCCGCGGTCTACGGCCCGCTGGTGGTCAGCGCCGGCGAGGTGATGAGCGAGACCTGGTTCACCTTCTGGCTGGTGTTGGCCGCTTATCTGTTGAGTACCCCGAACAGCCGCCGCGCCTTGCTGGGCGGCGGCCTGGCCATCGGTCTGGCCGCCCTCACCCGGCCCGTGGGGCTGCTCTTCTGGCCGGCTTTCGCCCTGGTGGCCCTGCTGGCGGCACCCCGCGAGGGTTTGCGCCGCAGCCTGTGGGTGGGTCTGGCGATGGCGGCGACCATCCTGCCCTGGACGGTGCGCAATTACCTGGTCCACGGCGCCCTGGTGCCCATCTCCACCCACGGGGGATTCATCCTGGCCCGCAGCAACTCCGCCCAGCCCGACTGGCGCCAGGAGCGGGGCTGGGGCATAACGCGGGAGCTTTTTGTGCAGTTTCCCTCCGAGGTGGAGCGCGACCGCCACTGGCAGCAACAGGGCCTCCAATTCATCCGCGCCAATCCGGGCGCCTACCTGCGCCTGAGCGCCGAAAGGTTCCTGCGTTTCTGGTATTTCTTTCAGCCCGGATACAATTTCTGGTTCGCCCTGCTCCTGCCTCTTTTTATCGCGGGCCTGTGGCGCTACGGCCCGCAGGAGGGGTTTCTGCTCCTCAGTGTATTCACCGGTATTTCCCTGGCGGCCTTCTGCCTGGTGCTCTACGGCTCGGTGCGTTTCCGCCTGCCCCTGGAGCCCTTCTTCATCCTCTTGGCCGCCGCTGCCGCCGGGGATCTGGTGGCCCGCTATGGCCGTCGGGCCTACCTGCTGCTGGGGGGGATGGTGGTGTTGAACCTGATGTGTTATTGGCAGGATGAAACGCTGCGGGCCCTGGTGTTAGGAGGGCTGCGGGTATGGGGGTTGAAGTGAAACCGGTGCTCTCCATTGTCATCGTCAACTGGAACACCTGCCAGCTGCTGCGCGACTGCTTGGAAGCAGTTCTGGCCGACCCGGCGTCCTGTCAGTGGGAGGTGCTGGTGGTGGACAACGCCTCCACCGACGGCAGCGCGGCGATGGTGAGGGACTCCTTTCCTCAGGTGCAGCTCCTGGCCAGCCCCGAGAACCTGGGCTTCAGCCGCGGCAACAACCTGGCGCTGGCAAAGGCGGCGGGGGAGTACCTGCTGCTGCTCAATTCCGATACCCGCGTAGAGCGCGGAGCACTGGGGGCGCTGGTGGATTTTGTGGCGGCCCACCCGCGGGTCGGGGCGGTCGGTCCCATGCTGCTCAATGCGGACGGCTCGCTGCAGCTGTCCTGCGGTATCGCCCCCAGCCTGCGCACCGAAATTGTGCATAAATTGTTATTGCACAGACTTTTTCCCTTCTTTAAATTAGCCGGCTGGGACCACCGGACGGCCCGCGCCGTGGGTTGGGTTTCGGGGGCCTGCCTGCTGATCCGGCGCCGGGCCCTCGAAGAGGTGGGGCCCCTGGATCCGGGCATCTACATGTGCTGCGAGGACCTCGAGTGGTGCATGCGACTGGCCAAGAAAGACTGGCAGATCTACTACTACCCCTTCAGCCGGGTGGTCCACCTGGAAGGGCAGAGCATCCGCAAGAACCTGGGCCAGATGCTGGTGGTCAGCCAGCAAAGCCTCTTCTACCTTTTTCAGAAACACTTTGGCCGGGGATCTCTCCTCACCCTCCGCCTGCTGACCCTCGTCGAGATGGGATTGCGCAGCGTGTTGTGGGCCTTGTTTTTCACCTGCTTCCCGGCCCGGCGGGCAGAGAGTCTGCAACGCCTGCGGGCTTACCGCCAGATCCTGCGCCGGTCTCTGCTGGATCGCGCGTACTGGTCGCCGATGAGTATCCCCAAGGACAAGCGAGGTTCGGAGAACTGATATGGCAGGTCGTATCCAATTGTTCAAACCCTGGTTCGGAGAGGCGGAGCACGAGGCGCTCCGCCAGCCGCTGGAAACCGGCTGGGTGGGCCCCGGTCCCAAGGTCAAGGAATTCGAAGAGCGCTTTGCCCAGTACACGGGGGCCAAACACGCCATTGCCCTGAATTCGGCAACCGCCGCGCTCCATCTGGCGATGCTGGTGAGCGAGGTGAAGGACCGGGAGGTGCTCACCACCTCCATGACCTTTGTTTCCACCAACCACGCCATTCTCTACGCGGGCGGCCGGCCGGTGTTTTGCGACGTCGAACCCGGCACCCTCAACATCGACCCGGCGGATCTGGAGCGGCGCATCACTCCCCGGACCCGGGCGCTGGTGGTGGTCCACTATGCTGGCCATCCCTGCGCCATGGACGAACTGCTGGCCATCGCCCGCCGGCACGGGCTGGTCCTCGTCGAAGACGCCGCCCAGGCCTGCGGGGGCACCTATGGCGGCTGCCACCTGGGCAATATCGGCGACCTCGGCTGCTACAGCTTCGAATCAAAGAAAAACCTTTCCACCGGTGACGGGGGCATGTTCACCACCAACGACGACGCGGTGGCCGAGCGGGTACGCAAGCTGCGCTGGATGGGCATCTCGCGCGGCACCTGGGACCGCTTCAACACCGGCTATCCGTCCCGGGTTTGGGAATACGAGGTGGAGGAGGTGGGGTTCAAGTACGGGATGAACGACATCGCCGCGGCCCTGGGGTTGGTGCAGTTGGACAAGCTGGAGCGGGCCAACGGCATGCGCCGGCGGGTGGTGGAGCGCTACCGCGCGGCACTGGCAGGGGTGGAGGGCATCGAACTGCTCGACCAGCGCCCCTATGGGCAGAGCGCTCACTACAGCATGATCATCAAGGCCGACAAACGCGATGCGCTGTGTGACCACCTGGCGGCGCACGAGATCGAATCGGCCGTCCACTTCTACCCCAACCACCTACTGCCCATCTACCAGCCCTACACGGCCTCGCTGCCGGTGGTCGAGGCAGAGTGGCAGCGTATCCTGACCATCCCCCTGTACCCGCACCTGGCCTCCGAGGCCCAGGACCGGGTGATCGCCTGCATCCGGGATTTTGCCGCCGGCCGCGCGGCGTCCTGAACAGCCCGTCATTGCGCCACCGCCGCAGTCCGCAACAGGAGACCAGCGCAGTTTGAAGGTGCTTTTTGCCACCCAGTACGGCATGCTGGCCGCCAGCAGTCGGACGCGGGTTTTTCAGTACCTGCCCTACCTGAGGGCTCAGGGGATCGAGGCCCAGGTGATCACCGTGCTGCCCGACCGGGGATTGGGGGGCTCGCAACTACAGGTGACCCGCAGCCCCTGGGGCAAACTGTGGTACTACTGCTGGGCCACTTGGCGCACCTTGGGCTGTGGCCTGCAGGTCTGGTGGGCGGCCCGGGGTGCGGAGGCGCTCTTTATCCAGAAGGTTATTTTTCCCTTCCCAGTTCGCTGGCTGCTGCGCTGGCGTCGCCCTCCGGTGATTTACGACTTCGACGACGCCATCTTCACCACCGAGGTGCGCCGCCAGCATTGGCTGGTGGCCTGGAAACAGTGGCGCAACACCAATGGGTTGCCCGCCATGCTGCGGCTGGCGGACCATGTCCTGGTCGAAAACGAGTACACCGCCGCCTTTGCCGCCCGTTACTGCCCCGCCCACACGATCATCACCGGCCCCATCGATACCCGGCGCTATACCCCGGGCGGCGGACCCGCCGTTGCGCGGGAGGAGGTGGTGCTGGGCTGGATCGGCAGTCCAAGCACTATTTCGTACTTGCAGTTGATCCGGGCGCCGCTGGCGCGGCTGGGCCGGCGCTTTCCCCGGTTGCGCCTGCGGGTGATCGGCGCCGCAGCGGTGGATTTGGAGGGGATCGCGGTGGAAGCGCGGCCCTGGACGCTGGAGGGGGAGGTCGAGGAGCTGCGCGGTTTCGACATCGGCCTGATGCCGGTGCCCGACGATCCCTGGACCCGCGGCAAGGGCGGGTACAAGCTGCTCCAGTACATGGCCACCGGCTTGCCGGTGGTCGCCAGTCCGGTGGGGGTCAACTGCCAGATTGTCCGCGACGGAGAGACGGGGTTCTGGGCGCGCACCCCCGAGGAATGGGAGGAGTTGTTGGCGCGCCTGATCGACGACCCGATCCTGCGCCGGCAGATGGGGCAACAGGGGCGAGCGGCGATGCAGACGCACTATGCCCTGGAGGTACACAGCCGGGGCCTGGGGGAGATCCTGCGGCAGATGGCCGGGGAAAGGCCCCGGTGAACACCCTCGCAGCACTTTCCCCGGGTAGGGGGTGCCCGATTGCGTTTATTTTCTTATACTTTTACCAGTACGGCCCGAACCGCTGGCAGTCGGCGGTTTTTTCGCCTTGGGTGATGTTGATCACTCCGATATCTGGTTGGTGGCCTGAAATTTAAGTATCCTACTACTTTGGACCTGCCGCTGAACGGGCCCCATGCTGGTCCGGAGGTCGGCGCTGTGGGTTGCTGCGCACTGTAACTATTGGGATAGGGCGTATGAAAGTTCTGATCACCGGAGGAGCAGGTTTCATCGGGTCCCATCTGGCCGAGCGCCATCTGGCGATGGGAGATCAGGTGGCCATCCTCGACAATCTCTCCACTGGCAGCATCAAGAACGTCCAGCACCTCGAAGGCAATCCCAGTTTCTCCTGCATCATCGGCGACATCCTCGACCTCGAAGTAATGCGCACCCTAGTGGCCGATTGCGATCTGATCTACCACCTGGCTGCGGCGGTAGGTGTGGATTTCATCATCGAAAACCCGCTCCTGTCGCTGACCACCAATATCCGCGGCACCGAGATTCTGCTCGAACTGGCAACCCAGAAAAAGAAAAAGGTCATCCTGGCCTCCACCTCCGAGATCTACGGCAAACGCAACGGCCATGTCCCCTTCAAGGAGGACGCCGACCGCATCCTGGGGTCGACCACGGTGATCCGCTGGACCTACTCCACTTCCAAAGCCGTCGATGAACTGCTGGCGCTGGCCTACTGGCACGAGAAGCGACTGCCCTGCGTCATCGTCCGGCCTTTCAACGTAATCGGCCCCAGGCAGACCGGGCACTACGGCATGGTGGTCCCGCGCTTTATCAAGCAGGCCATGCTCGGCCACCCGATCACCGTGTACGGCGATGGGGAGCAGCGCCGCTGTCTGACCTACGTCGACGACGCCCTCGACGGGCTGATCGCCCTGGCCCTCAGCGACAAAACAGTGGGGGAGATCTTCAATATCGGCTCCAATTTCGAGATCAGCATCAAGGACCTGGCGCACAAGATCAAGAATTTGACCAGGAGCCCCTCGGAGATCAAGTTCATCTCCTACGAACAGGCTTGGCCCAAGGGGGTGTACGAAGACCTGGTCTACCGTGCCCCGGACCTAGAAAAGATCCGCGGTTACGTGGGCTACGATCCCAAAGTGGACCTCGACGAAGCCCTCACCCGGATCATCGCCCATTTCGAGCGCTGATCAGCGGTTCAGACCTTCCCCGAGGCGGGGGACAAAGAACCACTGGAGCCGCCCCAGGCCCGCCCGCACCTCCGCCCAGCGTTCTGCTTCTATGGCCAGCGCAGCTACCCCGGCCGTGGGTAGGTGGCAGGCGCCGCCGCCCAGCAAGGCCAGCCATTCCTCCAGCCCCGGATTATGACCGAGTACCAGCAGCGGGTCGCAGGTATCGCCCTGTTCGGCCAGCACCGCGCCCAGCGTCTGGGTGGAGGCCAGGTACAGGCGGGGGTCAAAGACCAGGTCGCAGGGATCCAGGGCTGCGGCCAGGCCCTCGGCAGTCTCCCTGGCCCGCGCCGCCGGGGAGGAGAGGATCAGGCGGGGTTTTTCCTCCGCGCCAGCCAGCAGGCGAGCCACCAGCGGCACGGCCTGGCGGCCCCGCTTGTTGAGGGGGCGGTCGAAGTCGGCTTCGGCCGTGGACCAGTCGGATTTGGCATGGCGCATGATCAGCAAGGTTTTCACCAGGGATAACACTCCGGCAAATTAGTTGCGCCCTGCTCACGAGGGCGGTATTTTCTAAAATATATCCTCCCCGGACTAAACCCTCCACCCAGGGATGCCGCGGATGTCTACCAGCCCTCTCGAGATCGAGCTGGACCTCAAGCCTGCTTCGCGCTTCGAACTGATCGACATCGGTGCCCTGATCGCCCAGGAGCAGGGCGATGTGCTGGCCGGATACCGCAAAGCCCTCTACTGCTCCTTCCACACCACCGCCGGTTACCTCGAACAGGGGTTCTGCGAACGCCTGGGCCACAGCCGCAAGCAGCTCGAACCCTTCCTCAGGACTATCCAGCGCATCTTTCCGCCCGACGCGGGCTACTTCCACGACCGCATGCAGCTGCGCGACGAGCTGAGCGCCAGTGAGAAGGAGCGCGAGCCGGTCAACGCCGACTCCCACCTGACCTTCATCAGCGCCGGCCTGAAGAACTGCGTCACCTATCTCAACCGCCCGGGCCAGCCGGTCTACTTCGTCGAGTTGGACGGGATCTACAAACACTATCAGCGGCAGCGCCGCACCGCGGTATTGGGTTACAACGACGAGGAGATCGTCTTCCGCGGCCGTCTGCCCATCCCGGTGCAGTCGACCCACCAGATCGACTCCTTCAACCTCAAGGACCCGCGCTACGGGCTCTTTGCCCAGCTCGAGGAGTGGATCGCCGTACACGGCATCGAGAAGGGCCGCATCGACCTGCGCCTCGACCCCCGCGAGCGCCATGTGGGCCTGACGGTGAACGAGTACGAGACCTTGCTGATGCGCAACGATCTGCCCCAGGCCCTGGCCGATCCCCTGCGCTACATGGTGAAACACGGCAAGAAGCTGCTGCGCCACCCGGGGACCATTCCGGGCAAGACCCGCGGCTACGCCACCTACGACCTGATCCATCTCTACAACGAATTGCTCGACAGTGTGCCGGTGGGCCGGGCGGTGATCGACAAGATCTTCTCGGTCTTGTCCTCTCCGGCATCGCGTATCCTGCGCCTCAAGCGCCATATCAGCCTGCTGGTCTCCGATCGCGAGGAAACGGGCCAGGGGCGCATCGTGCAGGGCACCTACCAGAGCCCAATTTTGTTGCAGCACCAGCCCGCAGCACAGGGCGCCCGCTACCTGGACATCACCCTCAGGCGTTTCAAGTAGGGACGAACCAGCCGTGCAGGTAGACGCCTCGATCTTCAAAGCCTACGATATCCGGGGCACCTACCCCGACCAGCTCGACGAGCGGGTGGCCCGCGCCATTGGCCGCGCCTTTGCCACCTTCCTCAAGGCCGAACAGGTGGTGGTGGGCCGCGACATGCGGCTCTCCAGCCCGGCGGTGTTTGCTGCGGTGGTGGACGGGCTCACGGCGCAGGGGGCGGGGGTGATCGACATCGGCATGGTCAGCACCGACCAGTACTATTTTGCCTGCGCCGAGCTGGGCCACCCCGGCATGATGGTCACCGCCTCTCACAATCCCCCCCAGTACAACGGCTTCAAGATGGTCCGCCGCATGCCCTACCTGCTCAGCGGGGACGAGGGCATCCAGGACTTGCGGCGCATCGTCGAGAACGATGCCTTTGCCCCGGAAAAAACCAGGGGTCAGGTGCACACCCAGGACTTGAGCCAGGGTTTCGTCGACAAGGTGTTGGGCCTCATCGACGTGCAGGGGCTCAAGCCGCTCAAGGTTATCGCCGATACCGGCAACGGCATGGTGGGCCCCATTCTCAAGCGGGTCTACGAGCGCCTGCCGGTGCAGCTGACTGGCCTGTACCTGGACCCCGATGGCCGGCTGCCCAACCACGGCCTCGACCCCATGCAGCCGGAGAACCGCGCCGAGCTGCAGCGCCGGGTGCGCGAGGAAAGGGCAGACGTGGGGTTTGCCTTCGACGGGGACGGGGATCGCTTCTTTGTCATCGACGACCGTGGGGAGTTTGTCTCCGGGGATTTTCTCACCGCTTTATTGGGTTGTTATCTGCTGGAGAAGAATCCGGGTTCGCGCATCCTCCACGATGTGCGCGCCTCCTGGGCGGTGCCCGAACTGATCGGGCAGGCCGGCGGCACTGCCCTGATGGAGCGGGTGGGCCACGCCTTTATGAAGACACGGCTCAAGCAGGAGGGGGCGGTGTTCGGCGGCGAGGTGACCGGGCACTACTATTTCCGCGATTTCTTTGGCGCTGACTCGGGCATCGTGCCCTCGCTGATCGTGTTGGAGCTGCTCTCCCAAAAGGGCGTGAAGCTCTCCGAATTGCTGGCCCCTCTAGAAGCCAAGTACTTCATCTCCGGCGAGATCAACTCCAAGGTCGCCGACCCCCAGGGCCGGCTGCAGGCCCTGGCCAGCCGCTACGCCGACGCCCGCATCGAGCGTATGGACGGCATCTCCATCACCTACCCCGACTGGCACTTCAACGTGCGGGCCTCCAACACCGAGCCGCTGCTGCGCCTGAATCTGGAAGCCCGCAGCCGCGCGCAGATGGAGGCGAAGCGGGACGAGGTGCTGGCCTTGATCCGCGCCTGAAATCCCTCGCCCCATCCCCTGTGCCTTTCTGCTCATGAATTTCCTGCGCGGGTTTTCGTTCAACGCCGCTACCACCGGCTTGGTTTTTGCCCTGGGGTTGTTGAACCAGTCGCTGCTGGCGGATGGCCTGACCCCAGAGGACTACGGAAACCTCAGCCTGTGGATCACCACGGCGATGTTAGGGGCGCTGGTTTTTGGCGAGTGGCTCAACAAGGGGAACGCGTACGCCGCGGGCAAAGGCGCGGCGCGGGGCAACCTGGCCGGCAACACCCTGGCCTATGGATTGATCCTGACCCTGGTCCTGATGGCAGTGGCGCTGGCCGTTCCAGACCTGTCCCTGCCCTTTCTGCCCGGGATGGAGACCACGTACTGGCTGCTGGCAGGGCTGGTGGGCCTGATGGTCCTGCAGAAGGCCGGCGAGGCCGTCTTTTTGGGAGAGGACCGCATCAAGGTCTACTCCCTGCTGCCGGTGCTCTTCATCCTCTGCTGCCTGGGTGGAAATCTGGTAGTGGTCAAGGTCTGGAGAGAGGGGCTGGTTCAGGTGCTGGTGGTCTGGACGGCGAGTGTGGCGATCGCGGCACTGGTGGGGCTGGTCTTGCTGCGCGGTGCCGGAGGGTTGAAGGTGGACCGGGCGTTGTGGCGGCAACTGCGTCAGGTTGGCAGCCGGGGAGCGGTTTCGGTGATCCTGGTCTTTTTGCTCTTCCGCAGCAATCTGTATTTGGTGGAGCATTTCATGGGCGCCTCCCAGGTGGGCGTGTACCGGGTGGCGGGGGTCTTCGCCGAGATGATGCAGCGCCTGCCCAATGTGGCCGGCGCGGTGCTGCTGCCCAAGGTGATACGCGGGCAGGAGGGGGAGGGCCTGCTCAGCCTGCGGGTAGCCCGCAACGTGTTTTTCTTTTCACTGCTGTGTGCCCTGGGGCTGGCAATCGCCGGCAAAACCCTTATCGCGCTTGTGTTTCCCAAGTATCAGGAAGCCTACCTGCCCCTGCTGTGCATGTTGCCCGGCCTGGTGGTCGCCGGCTTTGGCTCGGTGTTCAACACTCGGCTGGCCGGCCAGGGGTACCCGGCCATCACCCTGTGGGCGCCGGCTCTGGCCCTGGGGTTCAATGTGGCGCTCAACCTGGCGCTGATCCCGGCCCTTGGGCTGGCCGGGGCGGCGCTGTCCACCTCGCTGGCCTATGGCCTGTGGGGAGGGCTGACGGCCCACCACTGCCTGCGGCAGCTGGGTTGCGGCTGGGGTGCCTTCTTGCGCGGGAAGGCATCCCAGCCTAGTATTGGAAAGTCATGACTGCCCTCCTTCAGACCAGCGACATGCGGCTGGACCGCCGCTGGTTCGCCCTTTTCCTGGGCCTGCTGGTCCTGCTGCTGCTGGCGGTGCTGCTGGTGCCCAACCGCCTGCTGCTGATTGCCTGCGGCGGCCTGGCCGGCGGCATCTTCCTCGCCTTTCTGCTGGCCTACCCCTGGATCATCGTGCCGGCCCTGGTGGCCACCACCACCCTGGACATCACCGGGCAGTTGCTCAAGGAAACGGCCATCGGCATCCCGCTCACCGGCTTCCACCTTTCCCTGGGGCTGATGTTCCTCGGCCTGCTGGGCAACACCTGCCTGCGGCGGCGCACCCTCTTTCCGGAGTTTGAACTCAAGGGTCCGCTCTTCCTGCTGTTGGGGGTGATGGGCCTGTCGCTGACCTATTCACCCAACCAGCCCGAGGCGACCATCGGCTTCATGCGCACCCTGGTGCTGGTGCTTTTTCTCTACAGCGCCCAGATGCTGATCGAGTCCAGAGGCGCAGTGAACATGGTGGTGGTCTCCATGGCCCTGGCGCTGATCGGCGGCTCGATCCTGGCGGTGGTGCAGATCGCCACCGAGCAGTTCTTCCTGCCGGCCAGTTTTGTGATCGCCGTGGGGGCCAATGCCCCGCGCGCCACCGGCACCTTTCACAACCCCAACACCTTTGGCACCTTCCTCATGGCCGGGGTGGTCTTTCTCTCGGCCATCTTGTTGAACTACCGGATGTCCTACTGGAGACGTGTCCTGCTGCTGGTGTCGTTGGACTTTGGCCTGGCCGGGTTGATCGTCACCTTCAGCCGTTCCAACTGGCTGGCGGCCATCATCGGGCTGATGATTCCCCTGTACCTGGCCCGCAAGCTGCGCTATCTCTTCATCACCCTGGCGGTGGTCGGCCTGCTGGTCCTGGCGATCAAGGAGTTTGTGCCTTTTGCCGAACATATCTTTCTGCGCTTCCTCTCCATCTTCACCTTTGTCGAGGAATTCGGGCAGGCGGGCAAGGAGTCGGGCTCGGCGCGGATCTACTTCATGGTCGCCGGCATCGAGATGTTCCTCGACAACCCACTCTTCGGGGTGGGCTGGCGCGGCTTCCCGGTGCTCTTCGAGCAGTACAAACCCATCGACTTTCCCAACTGGGTTCCCACCCGCGAGTCGCACACCCTCTTCGCCAATATGCTGGCCGAGTTGGGGCTGGTGGGTTTCCTCGCCTCGGTCTGGATCGTCTGGCGCACTCTGAGCCGGGGTTTTGCCGGGCTCAGGGTGATGCAGGATCCCTATCTGCGGGCCGTACTCATCGGCCTGCTCTCGATGTTCATCGCCTTCCAGGTGAGCCTTTCTTTCACCGCGGATTTCAGCAACAACTTCCTGTGGTTCTTCACCGGCATGATCTTCGCCGTGCTGCGGCTGGGGGAGCCCTCTCGCGCGTGAAGCTGCTAGTAGCCTCGCACCTCTACCCCAGCAGCCTGTCGCGCACCGCCGGCAGTTTTGTCCACAACCAGACCCGCTTCCTGGCCGCCCTCGCCCAACTGCGGGTGGTCTCGCCCACGCCCTGGTTTTTGCCCCTCCCTGGTTTTGGCCGTTGGAGTGCGTACGCCGCCCTGCCCCGCCGCGAGCAATTGGATGGGGTGGAGCTGGCGCGGCCTTCCTATCTGACCTTTCCCCGCCGGGTGTGGTTCTCGCAGGTGTGGCGCTTCTATCGGCGCGCCCTGGCACGAGCTGGGCGTGGTCGCCCCCTGCCCGATCTGATCCACGCCCATTGCGCCTACCCCGACGGCCTGGCTGCGGTGGAGTACGGCCGGCAGCTGGGCCGGCCCGTGGTCATCACGGTACACGGCCACGATCTCAAAGACCTGCCCCGCGACCCGCGCTGGCGGGGGTTGGTAGCCCGCGCCCTGCAGGGGGCGCAGGCGGTGATCGCGGTGAGCCAGGAGCTGGGCCGCCTGGCCGAGGGGTTGGGGGCGCGGGGGTTGCGGGTGATTCCCAACGGGGTGGACTGCGAGCTGTTCAGACCGGGGACGCGGCGGCCGGGCGAGGGCGGTTGGCGTTTGCTCTACGTGGGGCGTTTCGACGAGGCCAAGGGGCTAGGGGTCTTGCTGGAGGCGATGGCGCTCCTGCGGCAACGCCGCCGGGACATTTCCCTCAAGCTGGTGGGCGGCAGTAGCGCCACCGGAACCGAGGCGCCTTTCCGACAACAAGTGGACAAATTGGGCCTGGGCGGGTGTGTGGAGTTCGCCGCCGAGGTGCCCTGGGCCGAGGTGCCCCGCCAGATGGGGGAGTCCGATGTGTTCGTACTGCCCAGTTTCTCCGAGGGGCTGCCTCTGGTGCTGGTCGAGGCCCTGGCCTGCGGCCTGCCGCTGGTGGCCACCCGCTGCGGCGGGCCCGAGGAATTGGTGCAGCCGGGGTTGGGGCAGTTGGTGGGGGTGAGGGAGGTGGAAGGGCTGGCGCGCGGCATCGAGGCGGTGTTGGACAACTACGGGGACTACGACCGGCAGGCCATCCGCCGGCGCGCCGAGGAAGAGTACGACTACCGCCGCATCGCCGCCCGTCTTTTTGCGGTGTACGAGGAGGTGCTCAGCCGTCCGATCTGAGCAGTGCCCGATAGAATTCCACCAGGCGTTCCCCCTCTTTCTCCCAGCTGTATTTCTTTAGCACCGCGGCCCGGCCGCGGCGGCCCATCTCCCGGCGCAGTTCCGCGTTGCCCAGCAGTTGGCGCAGGTGTTGCTCCACTGCATCCAGGTCGAGGGGGTCGGGGGCAAAGCCGCAGCCGGCCTCGGCGACGATCTGCGCCCACATGGGAAAATTGGAGACCACCACCGGCCGGCCCATCATCATGTACTCGAACATCTTGGTCGGCAGGGAATCGCGGTAGTTGGGATCGGGGTGGAGCAGGGCCAGGCCCACGTCGGCGTCGAGGATGTGGCGGTGTACCTCCAGATGGGAGACCAGGCCGGTGAACTCGATGTGGCCGGCCAGGTCGTGGCGGGTGGCCAGTTCCTCGGCCCGGGCCTTTTCGGCGGGGGAACCCACCGGCCCCACCAGACGCAGGAGCAGGTCGGGGAAGGCAGGGCGCAGGCGCCGCACCAGCTCGATCATCTCGTAGAGGCCGCGCAGGGCGGTGATGCTGCCGGCGTAGACCAGGGTGGGCCGGCTGCCGGGCCGGCGCTCCTCGTAGAGGCCGGCATAGGTCATCAGCGGGTAGTTGAGCGCGGTGAGGGTATGGCGGCCCCGGTAGTATTTCTGGTACGCGTGGTCGGCCAGGGTCAGGCCGTCGACAAAGGGCAGGGCCAGATTTTCGAGCAATTGATAGAGACGGGCCACCAGGGGGCGCAGGGGCCGGGGCAGCCAGGTCCGGCTGCGTATCGAGGCCGGCACGTCCTCGTGCACGTCGTAGACCAGCCGGCGCCCGGTGAAGAGCTTGAGCAACACCGCCGCCGGCAGCAACTCGGGGTCGTGGAAGGCGTAGAGTCCCACGGGCTGGCGGCGGGCCAGGCGCACCACCCGCAGGGTGCTGAGCATACGCTGCAGGCGGTGGCGGGGGCGGGGCTGGGCGAGGATGTGAATCCCTTCGGTCTGGCTGGGCGTCGGGTCTTCGAGGGCGATGAGGGTCACCGCGAAGCCGGCTCTGGCCAGGGTGCGGGCCTCGGCCTGGAACATACGCACGTCGAAACACAGGTGTACGGTGCTGAGGATGCAGATGGCATTCATCTGGCGCTTGTCTTGTCGAAGTTTGGCTTATTGTGGAAATTTGAGCTGGCGCTGTCAACGACGGAAAAGTGGTATCTAAGATACACATGGGTGTCTATTTAGGGATATTCGACGGCCACAACGCCGCCGCGGCCCTCTTCAGCGGGGGACGGGTGCAGCACGTGCTGCAGGAAGAGCGGCTGGCGGGGATCAAGAACTTCTACGGGCCTCCTGCCCAGGCCGTGGACCGGATTTTGGCGCTGGCCGGCCTTCCGGTCTCGGCCGTGGACCGGGTCTGCCTGGCCTCGCGTTACGTGGCCACCCCGCGCCATCCCCATGCGGTCAAGGAGGGATTCGACCAGCGCTTTTCCGGCGGTCTGCGCCAGGGGGCGGCCGGGATGTTGGCCTCGACCGGGGTGTATCGCCAGTGGCGAGCCAACCAGCGCATGCAGGAGCGCCGCGAGGTGGTGTCCTCCTGGGGTTTCGACCCCGGGCGCATCGAGTTTTGCGACCACCACCAGGCCCACGCCGCCAGCGCCTACTACGGCCTGCGCCGGGACGAGGGCCCCTACCTGGTGCTGACCCTCGACGGGGGCGGGGACGGGCTCTCGGGTTCGGTGTGGCGCGGCGAGGGGGGCCAGCTCGAACGCCTGGCCGCCATTGCCCAGGCCGACAGCCTGGGCGAGATCTACGCGGTGACCACCCACCTGCTGGGCTTCATGCCCCTGGAGCACGAATACAAACTGATGGGCATGGCCCCCTATGCCTCTCAGGAGCGGGCCGCCAGGGTCGCCCAGGTGTTCCGCCGCTATCTGGACCTGGATTCCTCTCAGCCCATGGTGTTCCGCCGCCAGGTGCCCGAGCCCCTCTCGCAGCTGGGCCCGCGCCTGCAACGCGACCTGGAGCGCATGCGTTTCGACGAGATCTGCGCCGGCCTGCAGCAGTTCACCGAGGAGTTGATGGCCCGCTGGGTGAGGGCCTGCGCGGCACAGACCGGCATCGGCCGGGTACTGGCCGCCGGCGGGGTCTTCATGAACGTCAAGGCCAACAAGATCATCTCCGAGCTGGCCGAGGTCGAGTGTTTCGAGGCCTTCCCCTCCTGCGGGGACGAATCCCTGCCCTTGGGCGTCTGTTATCTGGCGGCCAGCGCCGCCGGCGAGACGGTGTTGCCCCTGGAGCACTGCTACCTGGGCAATGACCTGTCGGCGGCCGAATGCCGCCAGGCCCTGCGCGCGGTAGAGGGCCTGGAGGTGGAGGAGCCGGCGGATATGGCCGGGCGGGTGGCCCAATTACTGGCCGCCGGCGAGGTGGTGGCCCGGGCCTCGGGGTGTATGGAGTTCGGGGCCAGGGCATTGGGCAACCGCTCCATCCTCGCCGATCCGCTCAACCAGGACGTGGTGCGGGTGATCAACCGGATGATCAAGAAGCGGGACTTCTGGATGCCCTTTGCCCCGGTGGTGCGCCGCCAGGACGCGGCGGCCTATTTCCACAACCCCAAAGGTCTGCCCTCGCCTTACATGATGAACACCTTCGACTCCACTGACCGGCGCGGCGAGTTTATGGCCGCGGTGCACAACGCCGACCTGAGCGCCAGGCCGCAACTGCTTGAAGCAGGGCAGAACCCCGGGTACGAAGCCATCCTCGGCGCCTTTGCCGGCCTCACCGGCCGCCAGGTGCTGCTCAACACCTCCTTCAATCTGCACGGCTTTCCCATCGCCTGTTCGGCGGCCGACGCCCTGGGCGTGCTGGTCGATTCGGGACTCAACCGCCTGGTGCTGGGGCCTTTTCTGGTTTCCAAGCGCGGGTGCAGCCAATAGGATGGAGGCGCTGTTCTGGCTCTCGGCCCTGGGGGTGAGCCACACCTACCTGTTTTACCCGCTCCTGTTGTGGCTGCTCACCTGCTGGCGCCGGCCGCCGGTCTATCCCGAACTGGGCGAATTGCCCTCGGTCTCGCTGATCGTCAGCGCCTACAACGAGGCAGCGGTGATCGGGGAAAAGATCGAGAACTCTCTGGTACTTGAGTACCCGCCCGGCAAACTGCAGGTAATCGTGGTCTCGGACGGCTCCCAGGACGGCACCGATCAGTTGGTGGCCGGGTACGCCGACCGCGGGGTGTTGTTGCACCGCATGGAACCGCGCTCGGGCAAAACCGCCGCCCAGAACGCCGGGGTGCGGCTGACCACGGGCCAAGTGCTGGTCTTCACCGACGCCAACAGCCTGTACACCCCCGCGGCGCTGGTGGAGTTGATGCGCCCCTTTGCCGACCCGGCCGTGGGTTGTGTGTGCGGTGAGCTGGAATATCTCAATCCGGGGGGAGAGGGAGCCGGCAAAGGCGAGGGCTTCTACTGGCGCTACGAGCAGTTCCTCAAGAGCCGCGAGAGCCGCTGGTGTTCGCTGGTGGGGGCCAATGGCTCCATCTACGCGCTGCGCCGGGAACTCTTCGACGAGTTGGCCCCGGAGATCATCAGCGATTTTGTCATGCCGCAGCGGGTGTGGCGCAAGGGGTTCAGGGTGGTGTACGCACCTCGGGCCCGGGCATTCGAGCAGAGCGGAAAGAGCTTCAAGGAGGAGTTCAGGCGGCGCACCCGCATCATCGCCCGCAGCCTGAACGGCCTGTGCAGCGAAGCCGGGGTCCTCAATCCCTTCACCCACCCGGGGTTCGCCCTGCAGGTGTTTTCACACAAGGTGCTGCGCTGGCTGGCGCCCTTTCTCCTGCTCGGCGCGCTGGTCAGCAGCGGCCTCCTGTATCAGGAGCAGCCCTATCGCGCCTTTTTTGCGGTGCAGGTGGCGCTTTACCTGCTGGCCCTGGCCGGTAACCTGGCCCCCCGCTCGTTGGGCCGGGTGGGGCTCTTCTACATCCCGGCCCACTTCTGCGCCATCAACCTGGGTGCCCTGGCCGGGGTGCTGCAGTTTCTGTCCGGCAACCGCTACACGGTATGGCAGCCCATCAAACGCGCCTGAGTTGAGCATGTCGAAGATCCAGGAAAAAATCCTGTTGTTGCTCAGCGATGTGGTCGCCATCAACCTGGCCTCGCTGGTCTTTTTGTGGATGAAGTACGTGGGCGGCGGCCTGCCCGGGGTGGTCGCCCATTGGCTGCGCACCCACCCGGCCAACACCCGACCCGATTTTTTCTATACCCTGGAGTACTACCTCTACGACGCGCTGCCGGCCATCTGCCTGTGCTGGTTGCTGCTCTTCTTCTTTTTTGGCCTCTATCAAAACAGCCAGTCCAACTCCCGCCTCGACGAGGGCATCGAGGTCTTCAAGGTGGTGAGCCTGGGGACCCTGCTCTTCTTTGTCGCCACCTTTGACCCGGAGAGGCCGCTGGCGCTGACCCGCGCCCTACTTTTCTCCTACTGGCTGGCGATGATCGCCTTTGTGAGCGGGGGGCGCATCGGGCTGCGCAGCCTGCAGCGGGCCCTGCTGGTGCGGGGCATAGGCCGGCGCCACACCCTGATCGTGGGCAGCGACGCGCGCGGACTGCGCCTCTTGCAGGAGTTGCGCGCTTCTCCGGCCCAAGGGTACGAGGTGGTGGGTTTTGTGCGGGCCGGCGGCGAGGAGGCGCGCCGGGAGGTGGGCGGGGTGCCGGTGGTGGGTGAGGTGGAGACGCTGGCGGGGTTGATCGCGGCCCACCACGTCGAGGTGGTGCTGATCGCCCTGCAGTCCAACTCGCACCAGGAGGTGTTGCGCATCGTCGAGGGGGCGGCCGGCCAGTCGGTCTCCTTTGGCATCACCCCGGACCTGTACGACATCGTCGCCGGCCACGTGCGCACCCAGCAGATCTACGGGGCGCCGCTGATGGAGCTGCGCTCGGAGTTGATGCCCGTCTGGGAGCAGAGTGTCAAACGCGCGGTGGACGTGGGGGTGTCACTGGCCATTCTGGCGGGCCTGGCCCCGCTGTGGCTGCTGGTGGCCCTGGCGATCAAACTCGAATCGCGCGGGCCCATCTTCTTCAAGCAGGAGCGGGTGGGCAAGGATGGGCGGATCTTCACCATGTACAAGTTTCGCTCCATGGTGGTGGACGCCGAGGAGGGCACCGGGCCGGTGTGGGTGAAGGGGCGGGACCCGCGGGTGACGCGTATGGGGCGGGTGCTGCGTACGCTGCATCTGGACGAGATGCCCCAGTGCCTCAACTTCCTGCGCGGCGAGATGAGCCTAGTGGGCCCGCGACCGGAGCGGCCCTACTTCGTGGAGCAGTTCAAAAAACAGATCCCCCTGTACATGCGCCGCTTCAACGTCAAGCCGGGCCTGCTGGGCTGGGCCCAGTCCAAACACGAGTTCGACATGGACGCCAAGGACGTGACGCGTATCGCCCGCGAACGGCTCGAGTACGACCTCTACTACATCGAGAACATGTCGCTGCGGCTGGATTTCAAGATCATGATGCAAACGATCTGGTTCGTGTTGGCCGGCAAAAGTACCAGGTAGATGTTCGCTACTTCTCCTCCTGTTCCCTCATCTTCTCCACCCTGAAATCAGCTGCCCGGTAGGAGGAGAAGATGGCTTCCTCTTCGGCGCGGATCTTTTGGGCCAGGCGCAGCACTTCAGCGGCGTGTTCGACGGGGATCTTGACGCAGCCGTCTTGGTCGGCCATCAAGAGATCTCCGGGGCGCACGCGAAGCTGGCCCGCGGTGAGAGGCTGGTTGAAACGGGTGAGGTTGAAGACGCCGTGGCCGGGCACCGTGCCCCAAGCGAAGACGGGCAGGCCCACTCGGCGGATGCCGGCCAGATCGCGCACTGTGCCATCGACCAACACGCCGGCAACCCCCAGCCGCTGGTGCACCGTGGCCATGCCGTCACCGAAGCTGGCCCCGCGGCCCGGGCGCGAATCCACGTCCTTGAGCACGGCGATCAATGGCCCCGGGGTTTCTTCGAGCAGGGCGTAGTAGTCGAGCCAGTCGAGGGCCGGCGAGTCGGGGTCGTTGGTGGTGACTTCGGCGGTGACCGCGTAGCCGATCACCGCGCCCAATTCGGGCAAGAGGCAGCGGATGGTGTGGTCGGTGTAGTCCTCGCCGGGGGTCCCGCGCAGGCGGGTGACGGCGTTGAAGAGGGTGGGCGAGTCGAACTGGCGCAGTGCTTCCAGCAGTTGGGGATCGGGGTTGGGCATCGCTGTTTCCTCGGGCTAAGGTTGGGTGCGCTCAGGCGCTGGTACACCGCGGCTCGAAGACCACCTCGTCGCCATCCACCCCATCCACCACACACACCCAATCACCGGGCTGCAACTGGCTGAGGGGCTGGTCCAGGTCTACCGTGGTGTGGTCGGCATCGGGGTTGAACGCCTCGATGATCTCTGCCCACGCTCCGTCCGCCTCGCGCACCAGGCGGGTGGCGTGTAAGTTGCCGGTGCGGGTCATGAGATAGTACTCCAGTTCGACCTGCTGGCCCTGCATCGCGATGACCCGTCCCCTCCCCAGCAGGGTGGTGACGTCGAGGCGCAGGCGCAGGTGGTTGGCGCCCAGCGCCCGCACCTCCTCGACCAGGTAATTGTGCCCCCGCCCCTGCGGGTTGATCCGCACTCGGTCTCCCTGCGAGATCTCCGGAAATCCCTCCACCTCAATGGTACAGGCACCCCGGTCGACGGCGGTGATGGTTCCCCGATGTACCGGGGCAGCCGGCTTGAGGCTCTGGCCCTGGCTCTCGAAGGAGGAGGCCCCCACGGCCCAGACCTTGCCTGCCGCAGTCACTGCCAGGCTGCCCTGTAGTAGGGCCCCGTCGGCAAAACGGGTGGAGGTCTGGGCATTGGCCCCGGGGTTCCAATACAGTTTCACGGCGCAGCCGGCAGTGGTAACCAGTTCCACGCCGCTGGCCTCCTCGCGGTTGGCGGCGATGGGGCGCGCCGCCGCCAGGGTAGCGGGCCCCAGGCGCGGTTCGAAGACCAGGTCCACACAGGTGGTCTGTTCTGGCTGGGGGGTGTTTTTCCACAACAGGGCGCGAAAGAGATAACCTGATTCTTCGGGTGTACCCATGGTGGCGGTGGCCCGGGCGCTCATCAGCTGGGTGCCGGCTGTGGCGCGCAGCTGGTGGAGGTCGAGCCAGGCGTCGGGGCGGAGCCGGCAGGCCCAGGTCCCCTGCCAACTAGTGCGCTGCTCGAGATACACTACCTCGTCCATCCAGGCCAGGCCGGCGTAATCGGGATGGGTTAGCCCTTCCTGCTGGCCGCGTGTTCCCCGCGGATCGGCTACCGTTCCCCCCACCTTCTCCCCAGCCAGGTCAGCGGTGAACTGCTCCGCCTCCAGCCCTCTGCAGATCCGCCAGTGTTCGCTGCCTCCCCGGACACGGGCCAGATCCACCAAAGCCACGCCCGAGGCCCCGGTTTCGACCAGGGCCAGGAGCCGGTGGAAATACACACCCGGCTTGAACCATCTCTTTGCCTCGGCATCCCAGGCCCAGCGCTCGGCTTCCACTTCCAAGACCTTGATCCCGTCGGCGAAGAGGGTGCGGACCAGCCGGCCCCGGCCACCCACGCGTCCGGTGCTCAACCCCGGCACCACGCCCCAGGCTGCATTGTGGGTGGCCCAGTGGGCCTCCCAGTACTCGATGCTGCCCCAGGACTGAGGATAACCCAGATCGCTGAGAAAGGGCTGGTCAAAGGCGAAGAGCTGGGTGTCGAGCAGGTCCAGGTGGCGGTGGACGGTGGAGTCGCCGTAGGCGATGCCCACGGCGGCCCGCTCCGGGGTTTCGCCGGTGCGCAGAATGGCGATACCGCCCCCGTCGTGGATGGTGGTATTGTCTATGGGTAGCGGTTGCCGCCCGGCGGCTGCGTCCCTGATCCGGGCCACCATGGGTTCGCCGGTGAAGGCGGCGGCCTGGTCGAGAATCTCGGCAGACAAGGGATTGGGATAGGTGTCGGCCGGTAAAGGTTCCTGCCCGGGCCCGCCGCCGTCCCCGATCTGGAAGTGGCGCTTGCCCAGCAGGGTGATCTCGTACGGGGCGCGGGCGACGCGGGCGGCGCGCGGGTCGGCCACCAGGGAGGGAAAGCTGGATTCGGGATAGGCCTGCGGGTGGAGCTGGCGCAACTGACGCAGGTGGTGCTCCAGCGAGAAGAGGCCAAGGCTGTGGATATTGTTGTACCCGCCGGTGGCCTCGGGCGGGGTGCCGTCGGGGTAGAAATCATTGGTGCCGAAAACCCGCATCCGGTCCGGGCCCTGGTCGTAGAGCCATGTCAGCACCGGCTGGGCATCGGCCCGGTCCAGGCTGCGCAGGAGCACCAGGGTGGCCTCGCTGACCCGGGGCAGGTTGCTGACAGCCCCCCGGTCGAGGCAGCACTGGAGCAGGCAGGCCATCATCTCCTCGATCAGTTGCACTGCCTGGGTCGGGGTCTGGACCGGCACGCCTTGGCGCTGGGCCCGCTCGACCAGTTCCTGGTCCTGGCGCAGGAAAGGCCAGATGGTGTCGTAGGCCAGGCCCAGCACGTCGACCACATAGGGGATGTCGATACAGTAGTGTACTGTCCCCTTGCGGTGCAGCGCCGCTATCGGGTCGGGTTGGGCGCCCCAGTCGGGCTGGCCCCACTCCCAGGGGGTTTCCACCCCCAGGGTCGGCCCGTAGCGGAACTGGGGCACGGCCCCCAGGTAGACCTCTTCCGCGGCCTGGCGCAGGAGGATCAGGCCCAGCACGCGGGCGGTTTCGGGCTCGAAGCGGGCGCGCAGCTGACGGGTCAAGTGGTCCATGCCGACCCAACAGGCCCGGGTCTGGTCGCGGTGGTAGGTGGCGGCAAAAAGGAAGATATGGCCCTCGGCGTCGAAGTACCCGTACCCGTCGTCGGCGTATGGGCCGCTGGTATAGTCGCCGGCGGCCAGGTCATTGCTGGGGAACACGCTGCCACAGGAGGGGCAGGTGGAGCGGAAGTCACAGGGCAGGTGGTTGCGTTTCCAGGGGTAGAAGCCGCCGTAGCGGTACACGGCGGTGCCGCAACTGGGGCAGCCCTGGTGGACATTGACGAAGTGGGCGCGGGGCAGTTCGGCAGGCGGCAACTGCCGCCACAGGGCCTCGTCGTCCTGGGCCAGCCACCAGTTGAGCATGCCCTGGTCGGCCGCCTGCACGGGGGCCTCCTGCAGGGTCTGGCGGGTCTTGGTCGAGGCCCATTCCTGGGCCAGGGGCCAGCGCCGCGGCCAGGTCACCCCGTTGAAGGTGTGGGGCTGCCGCAACTGGTCCAGGCTGCGGACCTGGATGGTGGTTTGGGCCGACTGCCCCTGTTGCACCACGCGCAAGGGGTAATCGCCGCTGGTCTGGGGGGCGCGTACATAACAGTACCAGGCGGTGTCCAGGGCGGACCAGCGCTGGCCGAGCAGCGCGAAGCCAGGTGCCTGGACTTCAAAGGGGGCCTGGGCGACCTGCACGGGCAGGCGAAAGGTGCGGCCCGCCAGGATGGTGCGGGGTGCCCACGGGATGTTGAGCGCGGACACCTATTATGCTCCCGTGGGATTGGCGCGCAGGGTTTTGAGATAGCTGCCCAGCACCTGTACCCCGTAGCTGACGGCATTGCCGACGTTGAGGAACTGGTACCCCCAGCGGATCTTCTCCTGGAGTTCGGCCACGTCCATCAGGGTGGTGCCGACGGCGATGCCGGAGCCCTTGAGCCGCTTGGGCACCTCGCGCATGATCTCCTGCACCTCCTTTGAGCCGGTCTCGGTGATGCGGCCCACCGAGGCCGACAGGTCCATAGGGCCTACCAGCAAGACATCGAAGCCGGGGACTTTGATAATCTCGTCGAGGTTGTCAAAGGCCTGCTGGCTTTCTAGCTGGAGGACGAGCAGGGTTTCCTCGTTGGCGCTCTTGATTACCTGGGTCCAGTCCTGGCCGGCGACAAAGACCCACATCGGCGAGATGCCGCGCTGCCCCAGGGGCGGATAGCGGGCGTATTCCACGGCGCGGGCCGCCTCCTCGGCGGTGTTGACCTGGGGGACCATCACCGCCACCGCACCGACATCGTAGGCTTTTTTGATCAGGCCTGGGTCGTTGTTGGCCACCCGGATCAGCGGCGCCACCCCGCGCATGCGGGCCAGGGAGGGGATATAGCCGAGGGCTTCGCTGCCAAAGGGCATGTGTTCGGTGTCGATCCAGAGAAAATCGGGCTGGGTGGCCAGGATCATGCCGGCCAGATGGGGCGAGGGGGTCAGCAGACCTGAACCCAGAACCACCTCGCCGCGCTGCAACTTCTGTTTGAGGGGATGGGGATACATCGGCACTCCTTTGCGAGGGGGGAATCAGGAGAGGCTGTAGAGGATAAAGAGACCCAGCAAGATGCGGTAGTAGGCGAACCAGTGGGTGCCGTGGCGCTCTAGGAAGCGCAGCAGAAAGCCAATGGCCAGGTAGCTGCTCACTGCTGCCGCGGCGATGCCCACACCCAGGTTGAACAACCCCGCCTCACCCAGTCCCTCTTTGAGTAGAGCGAGCAGTTCCAGGGCACCGCTGGCGCCGATGGCCGGCAGGCCCAGCAGAAAGGAAAAGCGGGCGGCCTCTTCGCGTTTGAGCCCGAGAAAAAGCCCACCCATGATGGTGGAGCCCGAGCGCGAGCAGCCCGGCACCAGGGCCAGGGCCTGGCACAGGCCGATGAGCTGGATCTGCCAGAAGCCCAACTCGTGCATGAAACGGCTGCGCCGGCCCAGGCGTTCGGCCAGCAGCAGGAAAAGCGCCAGGACGATGAGGGCCAGGGCAATGATGGTCAACTGGCGGGCGTCGCCCTCGATGAAATCCTTGAAGGTCAGGCCCAGCACCGAAATGGGCAGGGTGCCGACGCAGATGGCCCAGGCCAGGCGGGCGTCGGCGTTGTAGTTGAGGTTGCGGTATTTCAGGCTGGCGAGAGCAGCCAGGATCAGTTTCCAGAGGTCAGCGGCAAAGTAGGTGAACACCGCCAGCAGACTGCCCAGCTGGATGACCGCAGAAAAGGCTGTGCCGGGGTCGGCCCAGCCGAGGAAATGGGGCACCAACCGCAGATGGGCGGTGCTGCTGATGGGGATGAACTCGGTGAGCCCTTGGACCAGGCCCAGGATCAGTGCTTGCAGGGTAGTCATCGGATTGGGCGCAAAGCTAAGGCCGGGGGGCTCTCTTGACAAGGGCTTTGGGCGGGGATTACCCTTGGGCGTCATCCGAAAAGGAGCGAAAAATGGCAACTGTCACGATCAAAGACGTAAGGGTCATCCTCACCCAGCCGGCGGGGTCGCGGCTGATCATCGTCAAGCTGATCACCTCGGAGCCGGGCCTGTACGGGGTGGGCTGCGCCACCTTCACCCAACGCTTCCACGCCGTACACGCGGCCATCGAGAAACACCTCAAGCCCTTCCTCATCGGCCGCGACGTGGACCGCATCGAGGAGACCTGGCAGATGCTGATGGTCAACGGGTACTGGCGCAACGGGCCGGTGCTCAACAACGCCATCTCCGGCATCGACCAGGCCCTATGGGATATCAAGGGCAAGCGGGCCAAGATGCCGGTGTACCAGCTGCTGGGCGGCAAGTGCCGCGAGGCGGCAGCCTGTTACACCCACGCCGGGGGCGACACCATCGAGGCGGGCATCGACAGCCTGCGGGCGTTGATGGCACAGGGATACCAGTACCTGCGGGTGGACTGCGGCGGGTACGGCGGCAAGCCGGCACAGCTGCACAAACCCGAGGGGGCAGCTGACGGGCCGTACTTCGACCGCAAACACTACATGCGCACCCAGCTCAAGCTCTTCGAGCGGGTCCGCGCCGAGCTGGGGTACGAGATCGAGCTGTGCCACGATATCCACGAAAGGTTGCAGCCCATCGAGGCGGTGGGTTTTGCCAAGGACATGGAGCAGTTCAAGCTCTTCTTCCTCGAAGATCCCCTGGCCCCCGAGGACCTGCAGTGGTTCAAGAACATCCGCCAGCAGTGCAGCACCCCCATCGCCATGGGGGAGTTGTTCAACCACCCGCGCGAGTGGCAGCCCCTCATCGAGGGCCGGCTGATCGATTTTATTCGTATGCACGTCAGCCAGATGGGTGGCATCACCCCAGCCCGCCACGTGGCGGCCTTCGCCAATATGTACGGCATCCGCACCGCCTGGCACGGGCCGGGCGACACCTCGCCGGTGGGCCACGCGGCCAACCTGCACCTGGACCTGGTGGCCCCCAATTTCGGCATCCAGGAGTGGTGCCGCTTCCCCGAACACGTATACGAGATGTTTCCCGGCCTGCCCGAGGTGCGCCAGGGGTACATGTATCCCAACGACCAGCCCGGCCTGGGCATCGACATCGACGAGAAGCTGGCCGCCAAGTACCCCTGCGAGGACGAGGTCATCTGGTGGACCCAGTGCCGGCTGCCCGACGGCACCCCGGTGCGGCCATAGAGGAGGAGACCACCATGCACATCTACGATTTTGGCAGCGGCCGCACGGACCCGGGTTCCTTCCCCACCGCCGAGCTGGCCGAGGCCGCGCGGCAGGCGGTGCTGGAACTGGGTCCTGAACTGGTGAAGTACCCGGGGGATATGGGGCATCTGGGGTTGCGGCAGGTGATGGCCGCGCGCGAGGCGCAGCGCGAGGGGTGGCGGTTTCTCCAGAGCATATCGTGCTGACCAACGGTTCCATGCAGGGGGTGACCCTGGTGGCCGAGGCGCTGATGCGCGGGCCGGGGGACGTGATCGTCACCGAGGAGTACACCTACTCGGGGACCATCGGCGCGTACAAGGGGCTGGGGGCGCGGCTGGTGGGGGTGCCCCAGGACGAGGAAGGCATGGATATCGAGGCCCTCGACCGGACCCTGGCGCAGTTGCAGCGACAGGGCACGCCGCCGGCCTTCGTCTATACCCTCACCACCTACCAGAATCCCACGGGTGCGGTGATGTCCACCCCGCGCCGCCGGCAGCTGATCGAGGTGGCGAAGAGGCACCAGGTGATCGTGGTGGAGGACAACTGCTACGGCGACGTGCATTTTGAGGGACCGGTGCCGCCGGCCCTCTACGCGCTTGACCCGGAGCTCCCGAGTGTGTACCTGTGTTCCCTCTCCAAGATCCTGGGTCCGGGCCTGCGACTGGGGTACCTCCTGGCTCGGCCGCCCCTGCTGGGGCGGCTGTTGGACCGGCGCCACGACGGGGGCAATAGCACCCTGGCCGCGGCTATCTGCGCCACCTTCTTCAAGGAGCGGCTCTGGGCGCACGTGGCCCACACCAATACCATCCTCAAGAAGAAACGCGACACCCTTTTCGCGGCCCTGGAGGAGAGCCTGGGTGGTATCTGCACTTGGACCCGGCCGATGGGGGGCATGTTCCTGTGGGTGGGTTTTCCCGAGGACGTGGACCAGAAAAAGCTGGCGGCTCTGGCTGCCGAGCGGGGCGTGATCTACGCGCGCGGGTCGGCCTTCCATGTGCGCAACGAGCCGGTGCCTTTCCTGCGCCTGGCCTTTGGTTTCTGCTCGCTGGAGGATATCCGCGAGGGCATACCGGTCCTGGGCGAGTGTATCCGCCAGGCGCGGGCTGGGGTGCTGGCAAGCGCCTAACGCTTGGGCGGCGTCCTCCCGCCGTTGAAGCGATCCGGCCTGGGGGTGTTGGAGGGCCAGTACCCGTCGGGGTCCTCCTGCCAGAGCTTGCCACACATGCTCGAGATCACCCGCCATTCGGCAGCGCCGAAGTCGGGGTCTGGGTGGAAGAGGAAACGCTGCAGGCCGGCCCTGGCCGAGGCTTGCAGGATGTGGTGCAGGTCGCGGGCAGTCATGGCGTCGCCGGCGTGCGGGGCGCGGCCAGTCGAGACCCAGGCGATCACCCGCTCCGGGTTGCCCACCGCATCGAGGGCCCGGCGGGTCTCGTGGTACACCACCTGATCGAAGAACTCCGGCGGAAAACCCAGCTCCAGGTCCAAGAGCGAGTGCATGCCCGGCAGGTCGATGCCGAAAAGGGCGTTGACCACCGCGAAACAGTCCGCCTCGCTCAGCGATGGATTCCATTCCCCCAGGATCTGCACCCAACGCGCCACGGTCCCGTACAGGCCATCGAAACCCCGGTGCCAGAAATAGTGCTTGGGAAAGAGATAGTCGAAGAGCGGCCCCATCTGCTGGTAGTTCTGGGCGGTGAGGGAGGAAAAGGCGGCGGTGCGCGGGATGCCGCCCAGCAGCACCTTGGCATCCAGGGCATCGAGCTGTTTGCGCACCGCTCGGTTGAAGCCCATGCCGCTTTCCTGGCGCGCCCGCAGCCAGTACAGGGCATCCTCGTTGAGGTCGAAGAGCAGCAGCGCCCCCAGCATGCCGCCCGAAGCGTGGTAGCGCACCCGGTCCGGGGTCAGCCGGTGGAAAGCCTCCCGCAAATGGGCGATGCCCCGCTCCAGGCGGTCGAGGTCGTAGCCCAGGTGGGAGAAGCGCACCTTCCAGTAGTCGCGGATCTCGAAGAGTTCGCCGCCGTGGTGGAAGGCTAGTTCGTAGTGTTGCTCGCCGGGGCCATCGATGATCACCCCGCGCACTTGCGGGAAGGCCTTCATCAGCGCGCCCACCTGGGCGGCGTAACCCACCGCGCCGTAGGGATCCTCCTCCAGGGGGCGCTGGCCCCCGGCTGCCCCCACCCCAAAGGCCAGCAGCTCCCAGCCGCGGCTGGCCGCGTCATCGAGCATGGCGTGCAGGAGCTTCTCCTTTTCGGGATCGCGTGGGGCCGGCGCTGGTGGTGTCACCCTGAGGTCGGTGTATATTTCGGGATCAGGCGCGAAGATGGGGATTTGGCTGCCGTCGGGCTGGCGGAAGTTCAGGTACCCGAAGGACAGGCCGCAGACCCCGCCTGCCTCCCAGGCGTCGAAGGTGCGGTGATAGTCGGCCATCCAGCGTTCGAGGGGGTTTTGCAGAAATACCCAGGGGCGCATCGGGATCACTCCTTGTGGAAGACGAGGTGGACAAATGGCGAAAACCAACAGCGATCTGTACGCACAGCTGATGCGGGCCGGCGACGAACTGGCTCCCCGGTTGTTATGGCTGGCCGGCAGTGTGGACGCACACCGGCAGTGGCGGCGGCAGTTCCGCCCCCGCCTGGGCCGGCTGATGGGGCGTATGCCCGATCCGGTCCCGCTGGAGGTGCGTTGGGCCGAGGAGCTGGAGACCCCGGCCTTTGTCCGGCACAAGGTCTATGTGCGGGCCGAAGCCCACTACTGGGTGCCGGCCTATTACTATGTGCCCAAGGGGCCCCGGCGACCCGCCCCGGCCCTGGTCTGCCTGCACGGCCACAGCGGCATCCTGCCCTATATCGGCGAGGGCACCGAGGCGCAGCGGGAGAAATCACGCAAACTGTCCCTGGATTTCGCGCCTTTCTTCGCCGAGCAGGGGTACGTCACCATCGCCCCCATCCAGCGGGGTTGGAACGAGACGGCCACCAGCATCGACCCGCACGAGACTGGCTGCCAGCGCCTGGTGCTCGACGCCTTCCTCATCGGTCAGACCCCGGTGGGCCTGCGCTGCTGGGACGCCTCGCGCCTGGTGGACTTCCTCGAAACCCGCGAAGAGGTGGACCATGGGCGGATCGGCGTGGCCGGCCTGTCGGGGGGCGGCATGGTGGGCCTCTTCTGGGCTGCCCTCGAAGAGCGGGTGCGCCTGGCGATGATCGCCGGGTACTACTGCACCTTCAGGGATTCGGTGTACTCGATCTATCATTGTCTCTGCAATTGCGTGCCGGGCATCATGGAATGGGCCGAGATGCGCGAGGTGGCGGCCCTGGTGGCCCCGCGCCCGCTCTTGGTCATCAGCGGCACCGAGGACCGGATCTTCCCCATCCGCGCCACCCGCGCCGCGTACCGCGCACTGCGCCCGGTCTATGAACTGCTGGGCGCCAGCGACCGGTTGGAGAGCGACTTCTTTCCCGGCCCCCACGCCTGGAGCAACCGCAAGACCCTGCGCTTCCTGAAGAAACACTGGGGATAGCGGGTGATCGCTGGGGGTGGCGCGTCGGGGAGCGACCCACTTCAGCCTTTCCCAAGGCGCGGACTTGTGCCCTCCCCCACCGCCACTCCCCCGCAACGCCCCATACGTTGGGGCGTTGCACCCGCGCTCGCTCTGGCTCCGCTCTCCCCTCAACCCGTCCCGCGTCCCGCCGCACCCCAGCGTATGGGGTGCGGCGCAAAGCGTACTGCCCTCCCCCAGACCCTTCCCCCGCAGCACCATCGATATGGTGCTGCGCCCCAGGGAAAGGCTTTCGGGGTCTACTCCCCGCCGCTTATGGTTTCGCCGGCTCGTAAGCCCGGTTGAGGAAGGGATTGTCGACCGGCTCCTTGCCGCCGTAGAACCAGGACAGGGGGAGCACCTTCAGCTTCTGGTTGAAGCCGCCCTCGCGGACGCGGCTGAGCACCAACTGGGCGCGGAGCGGGTCGGGCTCGTAGCGCGAGTATGTGTGGGCGATGAGCACCCGGTCCTGGGCCACGAGGACCGAGGGATAGGACCAGCGGCCGTGCTCCGAGAAGGCCTGGATGTATTCGCCCCGGCGTTCAGGGGCGGGCTGGCCCGGGGCGAAGTAGAACTCGGCCGGGGCCACCGGGCGCAGGGGGCCGGGTTCAACCCGAGTTTCCTCGTGTAAGGACTCGAGGTTCTGGAAAAACTCCCACACCGAGCCGCCGTTGCGGCTGATGGCCGCGGAGATGCGGGTGCGGTTGTACCCGCGCTGGATCTCCTCCTCGCTTTCCTGGTTCCACACCGCCAGCAGATGGCCATTGGGCAGGCTGCGGATTTGGGCCGGGGCCGGCGAGGCGGCCAGGGAGGTGGGCTGGGGCCGGGTCCAGGTCTCCCCATCGTCGTTGGACCAGGCCTGAAAGAGCCGGCCCAGGCCGGTGCGCATGAACATCAGCAGGCGTTTGGGCGCCACCTCGGCCACCGAGGGTTCGTTGACGTAGGAGAAGTGGGTGCTCCAGTCGCGCAGGATGATCAGCTCGCCGTCGCGGTTGCGCTGCCAGGTGCGGCCCTCGTCGTCGGAATAGAAGACCGAGACGGCGCTGAAGTGGGGGTCGTAGAAATGGGCAGCGGTGGAGACCCACTGGTTGTCGACCAGCTTGCCCGAGATGGGGAGGGCGCGGTGGTCCGGACCGTAGGGCTGGCCCATGAAGAGGTACACGGGCAGCACCAGCCGGCCCGAGGCGGTGCGCAGCAGCACATCCTGGTACGCGTGGTGGGCAATTCCCGGCGGGGTGATGCGCACGGGCGGCTGCCAGGTTTGGCCCAGGTCGTCGGAGCGCCAGAAGACCAGGTGGTTGCTGCGGCTGCGTTCCTCTGGAGTCGCTGCCGGGTCCTGGCGCATGCCGACCAGGCCCAGTCCCTGGCCGGAGAGCCGCACTAGGGAGGTGCCGCTGGTGGCCACCTGGTTGCCTTCGGTGTCATGGCCGGGGTAGTCGGCCGACCAGGTGAGGCCGCCGTCCCCGGAAAGGTTGAAGCCGTCCCCGGAGGCGTGCAGGATGCGGTCGCCGTCGAGCTGGGCAAAGGAGGAGTCGTGGAAGTAGGAGGTGTGGTGCAGGGCTAGGAGTTCCTCTGGCCGGGTCATGGGCACATGGCGCACGGGGGTATCCTCCGCTGGAATAGCTGTTGATTCTGAAAGACGAAAGTTGTCCGCGCCAGGTCAAGGTGAGGGGGTCACGGAATTTCGGTCGCGTCGGGTAGCGGCCCATCGAGAGAGGAGATTTCGTATATTTGCCCCCCATGAATCCATCCGCTCTTCCGCCCATCGCCCTGGTCCAGATGGAGGTCTGCCCTGGCCGGCCCGACCTCAACGCCGCCCGCATGCTCGATCTCATCGCCCAGGCCCGCGAGTCTGGGGCTGAGGTGGTGGTTTTCTCGGAGCTGTGCCTGAGCGGGTACCTGATCGGGGACCTGTGGGAGGTGGATGCCCTGGTCGAGGACTACGCCGCCTACAGCGAGCAGATCCGCCGGGCCAGCCAGGGGCTGGTGGTGCTCTTCGGCAATGTGGTGGTGGACCGGGAGCAGATCGGCGAGGATGGCCGGCGGCGCAAGTACAACGCGGTCTGCGTCTGTGCCGATGGGCAGTACGTGGGGCGCGCCGATTTGCCTTCTGGTTTACCAGACGGGGTGCAGCCCAAGACCCTGCATCCCAACTACCGCTTCTTTGACGACGACCGCCATTTCTACTCCCTGCGCAAGCTGGCCCAGGAACAGGGGCGCCCGGTGTACGACTGGACAGTGCCCTTCGAGGTCCCCACCCGCGAGGGGGGGAGGTTCAAGTTTGGGGTGCAGTTGTGCGAGGATATCTGGTGCCAGGATTACAGCTATGGGCAGGAGGTGCTCGACACCCTGAGGGTTTACCAAGAGCGCGGTGCCCAGGCGGTGTTCAACCTTTCGGCCTCGCCCTGGACCTGGCAGAAGGGCGACAAACGCAACCGGGTGGTGCGCGATATTCTCAGCCACTCACCCCTGCCTTTCTTCTATGTGAATCAGATTGGGGCGCAGAACAACGGCAAGAATATCATCGTCTTCGACGGCGATACCACGGCCTATGCCCCGGACGGGGAGATCCTGCAAAGAGCCCGGCCCTGGGAGGAGCAGCTGGTGCTGACCCACCGACCCCAGCCGCCGGCCCCGGCCCAGGGCGAGGTGGAGGCGGTGTACGGAGCGCTGCTCACCGGGTTGCGCCATCTGGACCACATACGCGGCAGCGAGAACAAATACCTGGTCGCCCTCAGCGGCGGCATCGATTCGAGTGTGGTCGCCTGCCTGCTGGTCAAAGCCTTTGGCCCTGAGCGGGTCTACGGGGTCAACATGCCCACCCGTTTCAACGCGGCCGTCACCCAGGACAACGCCCGCCACCTCAGCCAGGTGCTGGGCATCGACTATCTCTCCCTCCCTATCCAGGGCCTGTACGAAGCGGTGGCGGCCCAGATCAAGACCGTCGAGTTTTCCCGCGGGCCCGGCGAATATACCCGCCTGGTGGACGAGAATATCCAGGCGCGTATCCGCTTTTCCGACATGATGGCTGGTATGGCGGCCAAATACGGATTGCTCTTCACCAACAACGGCAACAAGACCGAGGTGGCCCTGGGTTATTGCACCCTGTACGGCGATGTGGCCGGGGCTGTGGCCCCCATCGCCGATTTGTACAAAGTGCAGGTCTTTGCTCTGGCCCGGTACCTCAACGAAGTGGTCTTCGGCGCCGAGGTGATCCCCGAGAATATCCTCAGTGGGGCCATCGTACCCAGCGCCGAACTCTCCGAGGCCCAGGATGTGACCAAGGGGTTGGGCGACCCGATCAAGTACGGGTACCACGACGCCCTGCTGCGCCAGTTGATCGAGTACCGCCACCATCCGGCAGACGTGCTGCAGTGGTTCCTCGACGGGGTGTTGTTCGAGCGGCTGGGCTGGAGGGATGAGATACGGTTCCGGGAGTACTTCCCCACTCCCGCCGCCTGGGTGGAGGATCTGGAATGGGTGGAGCGGCAGCTGCGGATCAGCTACTTCAAGCGCATCCAGGCCCCGCCCATCATCGTGCTGAGCAAGCGGGCCTTTGGTTTTGACCTGCGCGAGACCCAGACGCCGGGGTACACGCCCAGGTGGTACACCGAACTGAAAGAAAAAGTGCTGGGCCTTTCCCCCTGAGCGGGGGATCATTTCACCAGCAACGCCTTTCGCAGCGCCGAGAAATTACCCGCCTGCAGCCTGATCAGATAGACCCCGCTCGCCAGCTTCTGCCCTTGATCGTCCATCCGGTTCCAAACCTCCTGATAGAATCCCGGGGGCTGGGTGCCCTTCTCGATCGTTCTGACCCGATGGCCCTGGAGGTCGAAGATCTCCAGCAGCACCGGGGCGCTGACCGCCAGTTGGTAGGTGATGGTGGCCTGGAAGTTGAAGGGGTTGGGGAAGCTCTGGCCCAGGGCGGTGGTGGTGGGCAGCGGCGGGGGCTCTGCTTCCTGGGGCGGGTCGTCTTGCCCGCTGCGGCTGCCGGTGGTATCTCCCCCTGCTGCCGAGGTGGAGTCTGCCGGGTTGGCGGTGGTATCTCCCCCTGCTGCCGAGGTGGAGTCTGCCGGGCTGGCGGTGGTATCTCCGTTTGCCACGGCGGGTGTATCGACCACTACCGCGGTTACAGGACCCGTGGTGTAGAGCCCCTTGGCCGTGCCGGCGTACACCGCCTGTGGGTACAGCGGATCCACGGCCAGGACCTGGACCTCGGTGTCGGGTAACCGGGTTCCCAGTTTCTCCCAGCGCCCGCCGTAGTCGGTGCTCTTGAACACCTGCCCCCAGCCAGCTACGTAGAGGGTGCCGGAGTGCTGCCAGTCCAGGGCCAGGGCGGTGAGCGGTGGATGCTCCAGACCCAGGGGCAGCTTTTTCCAGCGTTCGCCCCGGTCGTCGCTATGGTAGAGGGTGCTGTCGATCAGCGCGTAGACCTGGCGGGGATCCTGCCAGTCGAGGGCCACGGCTGTGCTGATCCCCAGGGCGACGGATCTCCAGTGGTCTCCACCATCCTCGCTTTTGGCCAAGTGACCAGTCCAGGGCCCCGTCCACGCCCCCGAGGCTGCGTACAGGACCTGCGGTGAGTAGGGGTCGATGGCGAGAGATAAGAAAACTCCTTCCCGATAGATAGTGCGCCAGGTTTCCCCTCCATCCTCGCTGCGCTTTAGGTACATGTGACTGCCGGTTTGGAGTACTTGCGGGTCGCGCGGGTTCACTGCGGCGGCGTAGGCGAAAAAATCCCCGGCGAGGGGGGCGCGGTTCCAGGTGCGTCCACCGTCCTCGCTTTTCTTGGCCCCATTGGTATAGAGGATGTCCCGATTCAGCGGGTCCACCAGGAGAAAGCCCGACACCTGTCCTGAGCAGATCAATGCCCAATTTCCCTCCCCCTCCCTCCGGTATAGATTGCGGGCGGCGAGGTCGTTGAACGGGCCACTGTACACATCGGTGTCCTTCGCGCCAACCATCGCATAGAACACGTGGGGGTTCGAAGGGGCGAAGACCAGGTCGTAAATCGGGTCGCTGAGCCCGGCCCGGGTCCAGACCACGGGATCTGGGCCTGCTTCGTCAGCAGAAGGAGGGAATTGCGCAGTGTCCAGCACCGGATTCGTCAACCCCTCGTTGCTGAACACCCCGTACCCGGTGGCGGCATACGCGAGCCCTCGTCCCTGCGCATCGGCTGCGAGGGTGTATACGGGCGTGTCGGGAAACCCCGCTGCCAACTCCGCCCAGGTTTTTCCCCGGTCACTGCTGGTGAAGATCCGGTTGTCGGCGGCCACGTACAGGGTGCCCTTTTTTGGATCGACTATCAGGGCGTTGATCGTTCCCCGGATCGGGTTGGTGTCCAGCATCTGCCATCCGGCTCCTCCGTCCACACTCTGGTACACCTGAGGGGTTGTCTGGCCTGTCTGGCCGACCAGGGCATAGGCGATCTGCGGATCCAGGGGGTCCAGCTGCACGGCCAGGGTGCGCCCTTCCAGGATCCGGCGCCAGTTCTTGGCCCCATCGGTGCTCTTGTACATCCCTGCCACCTGGCTCCACGCGCCCGGCTGTCCGTACCCGTACGCGGTCTTGGGCTCCCTGACTGCGGCGTAAACCGTCTGTGGAGCGCCGGGATCGACAGCGATGGCGGAGAACTGGGCGAGCTCGCTGAGGGTAAGGACCTTTTCCCACGATTGTCCCCCGGTTGTGGTTTTCATCAGATTCGTGTTCATGCCCGCGTACATGACCTGCGGGTGCTGGGGGTCGAAGGCCAGGGTGAAGACCGAGCCGAAGAGGCTGTTGCCGCTGGCCGGCTGCCAGCTCTGCCCGCCATCCTGGGTCTGGTAGAGGGCCGGACTTCCTTCCAGGCCGGCGTAAACGGTCAGGCTGTCGTGTGGATCGGCGGCCAGGGTGAGGAACCCGGCGCCCGGCAGGCCCTGGCTGGCCGGGGCCCACACCCCGTCAGGGGTTCTCCTGAACAACTGACCGCTGCCGGTGCCGGCAAAGAGGACGGGGAGATTCTGCGCGGTGATGGCCAGGGTGGAAACAGCGATCCCCAGGTTGAAGCCGCCATAGAGCAAAGCGCTGGGGCCGGTCGAGGTCCACGCCGAGGGGAAAATCGCAAGAGTATCGGGTTTTTCGGGTTCGGGGACCGCGGGTAGTTCGATGCGGCACAGGCCCCAGTCGGTGGCCAGGTAGAGGAGGTCGGGGGCACCAGGCAGAAAAAAGAACCGCGGCAGCCGGTCGGCGTAGGCGGAGTTCGAGCCGCCTTGGAAGAGGGGCAGGCCGGGGTTGTAGAAATCCCAAGCGCCGCCGCTGTCGCTGGTTCGGTACAACCCATCGGATCGGGTAGAGGCATAGAGCCCTCGGGCATTGCGCGGATCCACGGCCAGCGCGACGACCCTAGTGGTGAAGGGTTCGTCCATGCTGTGGGGGCGGTTGGGATTGCCCGGCGGGGCCGGGATGATCGACCAGCTCCGTCCGCCGTCGTCGCTGCGGTGGACCGAGCTGGTAGCACTGCCCGCCGATGGGGTGGTGCTGGCATACACCGAATGGGGCGGCAGGGCTGAGACGGTCAGGGCATCCACCATGAGGGGCACCGTCGTTGGTTCCCAACGTTCCCCGCGATCTGCGCTGCGGTACACCCCGGCTGCGGTCCCCGCATAGAGAGTATCCCCCGGACCTAGGGCCAGGGTGCGGACTGGGTTTCTGTTCAGGCCATGCCCCCGGTCAAGCCAGGTCTCGCCCCGATCCCGGCTCTGATAGATCACGCCCTCTGCCAGGGCATAAAGCCGTGCCGGTGGTCGAGGATCGGCGATCAACATCCTAACCTGACTGCTTCCCAACAGGAGGTTTTTTGCCCACGTTCGCCCTGCGTCCTCACTCAGATAAAGCCCGGTGCCACCACCATAGAGGCGATCAGGCACTTCGGGGTCGGCGATCAGTTCAGGCAGAATCTGTTGCGCACCCTCGGTCAGTGACCAATGCTGTCCGGCGTCCCCGCTGCGATACACGCCCGCCTCGGTGCTGAGGTAAAGGGTCTGCGGCGATTGCGGATCCTGTGCCAGCGCCAAGGCCTGGATGTGGAGGGGGAGTTCGAGCCAGGAGGCGCCCCGGTCTTCGCTGCGGTAGAAACGGCTGGAGACCCGGGTGCCCTCGTTGTTCCACTCCTCAGTTCCCACATAGAGAAACCGGGATTGCTGGGGATCCAGGGCTAGGGCCAGGTACGAACCCGAGCCGTCGCGGAGGTGATGCCAGGTGGCACCGCTGTCCACACTTTGGTACACCCCGTTGAGATCGGCGGCGTACAGGGTACTGGGTTCCCCGGGGTCGAGCAGCAGGGCGTGGTAACGGGCCTGCCGAGGGGCGTTGCCGCTTTGGGTCCAGGTCCGGCCGCCGTCGGTGCTTTTGAAAACCGCGGAACCGCCGCGCAGGCCGTACAGCACCTGGGAATCGCGCGGGTCGGCGACCAGTTGGGAAAAACTATACGCATGGATGCGTTCCCAGGTGAGACCGCGGTCCGGACTGCGGTACAGGCCCTCGATACAGCCGGCGTACACGATGCGTTGGTCCTGCGGGACGATTGTCAGCGCGTATACATCGAGGCTGTCCCTGGCCAGGCGCCAGGTTTCGCCCTGGTCCACACTCTGGTAAATGCGGTGGTCTCCACCCACATAGATCGCGCGGCCGTCGCTGGGGCCGACAACCCCGCCGAGCCCCTGTGGCTCGATTGCCAGCGCCCTGGCATTGACCTTCGACATCTGCTGCCAGTGTTGCCCGCCATCGGTGCTGCGGAGAACCCCAGGCTCCCCGCCGAGGAAGACCACCTGGTTGTCCTGGGGATCCACCACGAGGGCGCGTGGTCCCCCTTCGTAGTAACTCCACCAGACCGACTCATCACCGCCGAACACCCGTTTCCAGGTGTCGCCGCGATCCTGACTTTTGTAGAGCCCCTCCTGGCCGCCGGCGTACAACACCCGGCCGTCTTGCGGATCCGCGACCATAAGGTGAAATTGCCTGGGGCCGCTGCCTGGTCCCAGCAAGGTCCAGGTTGGCTCTTGTGCCCCGGCGCCCGAGATGAGGAGCAGGCACAGCACCGCAAGTCGCGACGCGATCAGAATGTTGTGCAGTCGCCTTCTCATCTCCCCACACCTCTGGGAACTGGACTGCACGGCACCAGAGAACATTGCATAGTACGTAATCTACTCGGCCAGGTGATCCACAGCCAAGTCAAAAAAAGAGAGAGGAACCCATGAAGATCTGTCTGGCAGGAGAAGGGGCGCAGGGCTTCACCCACATCGAGGCGCTGCGCAGGATCGAAGGCATCGAGGTGGTTACCCTGGCCGGCGGCATCGGGGCCGACGCCGAGGAATTCGCCCGCAAGTGGCAGATCCCCCATTGGTCACTGAATCTGGAGGAGTGCCTGCGGCAGCCGGGGGTGGAGGCGGTGATCCTGACCAGCCCGAACCAGATCCACTGCGCCCAGACCGAACTGGCGCTGAAACTGGGCAAACACGTGCTGGTGGAGATCCCCATGGGCCTGAACCTGGCCGAGGCCGAGCGCATCGCCGAGTTGGAGCAAAAGACCGGCCTGGTGTGTATGGTCTGCCATTCCCTGCGCTACTCGCCGGCCCACCGCGAGGTGTACCGGCGGGTGCGGGAGGGGGGGCTGCAGTTGCACCACTTGGTCTCCCAGGTCTATTTCTTCCGCCGGGAAAACATCAACCGCTTCGGCAAACCTCGCACCTGGACCGACGACCTGCTCTGGCACCAGGGCTGCCACATGGTGGATTTTGTCTCGTGGCTCTGGGAGGGGAAGGATATCGAGGTATGGGCCCAGGCCGGCCCGCCTCATCCCAAGCTGGGGGTGCCCATGGACCTGACTGTGGGTATGCGCTCAGCGCAGGGGCCCATCGCCAGCCTGATCTACTCCTTCAACAACCACGGGCCGCTGGATATTTCGTACCGCTTCATCGGCGAGGAGGCGAGCCTGCGCATCGAGAAAGGCAAACTGCTGGACCACGAGGGGCGGGAGATTCCGGTGGCGGGGGATGGGACCGAGTTGCAGGACCGCGAGTTTTTCGACGCCATCGCCCAGGGGCGCCAGCCCTTGACCAGTTGTCTGGCCTGTCTGCCCACCATGCAGTTATTGGACCGCATGCAGCGCTGCATCGAGGGGCAGCGGTAAGGGCTAGGAAGGCGCCGAGATCTCCAGCAGGCCGCTCTCCAGGGTGAGCAACTCCTGGCCGCTGGTGAGCAGATCCTGGAGGGTGGTCTGGCGGAGCACCTGGTCCACGGCTTCCTGCAGCCGGGACCACAGGGCGCGCACCGAGCAGTCGATGGAGGAGCGCTGGCAGGTGTCCTCGGCCCCGGAGAAATGGTCGCAGAAGGAGGGCTCGTAGAGCCGGCCTCCCAGCAGATTCAGCACCTCGCCCACCCTGATGTGTTCGGGGGAGCGGGAGAGGATATAGCCGCCGTGCTGGCCGCGCACACTCTCGACAAAACCGCCCTGGCGCAAGAGGCGCAGCAGCTTGGCCACGTTGGGCGGCGAGATGCCCTCGGCCTGGCTGATCTCGAGGATGGTCAGGCTGGACTGGCGGTGGCGGCCCAGGTGCAGCAGGCAGCGCAGTCCGTATTCCTCCTGGGAACTGAGTTTCATGGCCGGCGCCTAGAAGATGCCCAGTTGGAGTTTGGCGCCTTCGGACATCATCTGCAGGGTCCAGGGTGGTTCCCAGACCACCTCTACTTTAGCCTCGGTGACCCCGGGCACGGTGCGGATCTTCTCCTCCACCTCGGGGGGCAGGGAACCGGCCACCGGGCAGGCCGGCGAGGTGAGGGTCATGGTGACGTGTACCGCCGTCCGCCCTAAGGCTTCTTCCTGCTCTACCTGCACCCCGTAGATCAGCCCCAGTTCGAAGATATTGACGGGAATCTCGGGGTCGTAGCAGGTCTTGATCACCTCCACTACCTTGGCCTCGAGGCTGTCGGGGGGAAACTCCAGCAATTCGGTCATCGCCCTACTCCGTCGATATGGGCTGGTCCTGGCCGGCCAGCGCGGCTTTCATGGTGTGCCAGGCCAGGGTGGCGCATTTGACCCGCATGGGGAACTCGCGCACCCCGGAGAAGACCACCAGCTTGCCCAGCCGGGCCTCGTCCACCGGGGTGTCGGCCGGGGCGGTGACCAGCTCGTGGAAGTGATCGAACAAGGCCAGGACCTCCTCTTTGCTCTTGCCTTTGACCAAGGTGGTCATCAGCGAGGCCGAGGCTTTGGAGATGGCGCAGCCCGAGCCTTCGAAACGGATGTCCTCGATGCGATCCCCGGCGACCTGGAGGTACACGTGTAGATGATCGCCGCACAGGGGGTTGAAACCCTCCTGGCAGCGGTTGGCCCCCTCCAGCTTGCCGAAGTGGCGGGGTTTCTTGTTGTGGTCGAGGATGACCTGCTGGTAGAGCTCGCGTAATTCCGACATCAGGCGAAGACCTCGTTGACCTTGTGCAGCGCGGCGACCAGGGCGTCGATCTCCTCGCGGGTGTTGTAGAAGGCCAGGGAGGCCCTGGCCATGGCCGGCACGCCGTAGCGCTGCATCAGCGGCTGGGCGCAGTGGTGGCCGGCGCGGATGGCGATGCCCTCGCTGTCGAGCACGGTGCCGATGTCGTGGGGATGGGCCGCCTCCATGGCAAAGGAGAGCACCGCCACCTTTGCGCGGGCCCTGCCAAAAATCCGCAGGCCCGCGACCTGGGAGAGGGCTCCGGTGGCGTAGTCGAGCAGCTCGGTCTCGTAGGCGGCCAGGCGCTCCTGGTCGGCCGCGTTGAGATAGTCGATGGCCGCCTCCAGGCCGATGGCCCCGGCGATGTGCGGGGTGCCGGCCTCGAAGCGGTTGGGCAGCTCGGCGTAGGTGGTCCCCTCAAAGGAGACCTTCTGGATCATCGAGCCCCCGCCCTGGTAGGGCGGCATGGATTCGAGCAGCTCGCGGCGGCCGTAGAGCACCCCCACGCCGGTGGGGCCAAAGAGTTTATGGCCCGAGAACACGTAGAAGTCGCAGCCCAGTTCGCACAAGTCCGCCGGCAGATGCGGGATGCCCTGGGCCCCATCCACCAGCACCGGCACGCCCTGCTGATGTGCTAGGGCCGCGATATGGGCCACCGGGTTGACGGTACCCAGCACATTGGAGGCGTGGGTCACCGCTACCAGCCGGGTGCGCGGGTTGAGCAGTTTTTCGTATTCCTCTAGGATCAGCTCGCCGGCCTCGTCCACCGGGATCACCCGCAGGCGGGCGCCGCGCTCGGCGCATACCATTTGCCAGGGCACGAT